>Ga0114919_10000174_pt1 | contig 43716 bp, 41 predicted proteins | sample BlataG_FD_88682 | JGI IMG/M metagenome (GOLD analysis project Ga0114919, IMG submission 88682) | Deep subsurface microbial communities from Black Sea to uncover new lineages of life (NeLLi) - Black_00105 metaG | ecosystem: Environmental > Aquatic > Marine > Oceanic > Sediment | place: Atlantic... | reverse complement strand
GTTAGATCTGTTCATAAACGTTTCGAATACCATCTTTTAAGGCAATATTCGGTTTCCACCCCAGCTTCTTTATCTTAGAAATATCGAGCAGCTTCTGCAAGGTCCCATCCGGTTTATTTTGATCCCAACTTATATCCCCATTATAACCTATAACTTCAGCAACTATTGCAGCAATTTCCCTGATAGTATGATCTTTGCCGTAACCAATATTTATCAACGGTGCATGATTATCGTCGAAAAACAGGTCATAAACTTTTTCATTCATTTTGGTTAAGAAAATACAGGCATCTGCAAGATCGTCAACATGTAGAAACTCTCTTTTGGGATTGCCACTCCCCCAAAGCGGTACAAAAGGCCTGAATCCGGAAGTTGTTGTTTTGAGATTTGAGGTAGACGTTTTTAACCCGATCGACTGTTTGATCTCTTCGGGAATTGTACCATATTTTTGTTCGTCTCTTTTAATTGCTTCCCAGTCGCCCTGATTTGCAAGCTTCGCCAGATGAAATTTTCTGATCAGGGCCGGAAGAACATGGCTGGTTTCCAGGTCAAAATTATCGTTCGGTCCATACAGGTTGGTCGGCATGACACATATATACTGTGTCCCATATTGACGGTTATAGAACTGGCACATTTTGATACCTGCAATTTTAGCAATTGCGTAAGGTTCATTGGTTGGCTCAAGAGTACCGGTTAAAAGATAATCTTCTTTCATGGGCTGGGGGCATTCTTTGGGATAAATACATGAGGAGCCCAAAAAGAGCAGCCGTTTGACATCGGTTTTCCATGCAGCATGAATAATATTATTTTGAATGGCCAGGTTGGTGTAAATAAACTCAGCCGGGTATGTGAAGTTTGCCATAATGCCGCCAACTTTGGCTGCGGCAAGAAAAACATACTCTGGTCTTTCGGTTTGGAAAAAAGCCTTAACTTCATCCTGCTTTGTGAGATCCAAATCCGAATGGTTACGCACGATCAGATTTGAATAGCCATCGGTTTTTAATCTCCGGAACAAGGCCGAACCCACAAGACCGGTATGTCCTGCGATATATATTTTTAAGTTCTTTTCCATTTATTACATATTCGCTTCAAAGCTTTCCGGAACAGTAAACCCTTTTTGCTTCCAGATGGCTTCTCGCATACCATCTTTCAAATCATTATCAACCATTTCTCGTATCATTTGTTTAAAAGAAATCTTTTGCTCCCAGCCCAGTTTCCGGCGCGCTTTGGATGGGTCTCCGAGAAGAGAGTCTACTTCTGTGGGTCTGAAATAGCGTGGATCAATAGAAACCAAAGTTTGTCCCCGGCACAATGTCCGCAGTTGATCACGACGATCATATTTCTTCAATAATTCCGTAGGCTGTATATCAGCGATTACTCCTATTTCAGCAATTCCTTTGCCTTTCCATGCAAGTTTAATTCCTGCTTCCAAAAACGCTCCTTCACAGAATTCTCTTACCGAATGCTGTTCCCCTGTTGCGATGACGTAATCATCTGGCTGGTCCTGCTGAAGCATTAGCCACTGTGCTTGTACGAAGTCTTTGGCATGTCCCCAGTCCCGCATGGCATCCAGGTTCCCAAGATAAAGATTTTCCTGAAGCCCCAGCACAATTCGTGCTACCGCTCTGGTAATTTTACGAGAAACAAAGGTTTCACCGCGTAAGGGTGATTCATGGTTAAAAAGAATTCCGTTGCAGGCATATATACCATAGGCTTCTCGATAGTTTACAGTACACCAGAAGCCATAGAGTTTAGCACAGGCATAAGGCGAACGGGGATAAAAAGGAGTCTGTTCGGTTTGTGGGCTTTCCCGGACCTTACCGAATAATTCGGACGAGGACGCCTGATAAAATCTGGTTTTCCCTTCAAGTCCCAGCATCCGAATCGCTTCTAATAAGCGCAAGGTTCCTAAAGCATCCGTATCTGCAGTGTATTCAGGGGCTTCAAAAGAAACTTTTACATGGCTTTGAGCCCCTAAATTATAAATTTCGTCGGGCTGGACTTTGTTAATAATACGAATCAGATTGGTTGCGTCTGTGAGGTCCCCGTAGTGGAGAACAAAGCGAATATCTTTTTCGTGAGGGTCCTGATATAAATGATCTATCCGTTGTGTATTAAATAGAGAAGAACGGCGTTTAATACCGTGCACTTCATAGCCCTTGTCCAGTAAAAGTTCAGCCAGATATGCACCGTCCTGCCCGGTAATTCCTGTAATCAAAGCCCGTTTCATTATAAAATGTCTCCAGGTAATCCATATAAGCTTATATTAAGTTTGTCCGACCAAAATTTTAAATATTCGTGATTAATCTCATCATGAAGTGCTTTGTAAATTTTATTCAGATCCGCAATATCTTGAGCACGCTTTGCACAATTCTTTAACAGGATCAGGTCTTCAAGGGTAATAAGTTTCAGTGTAGTTTCAAAAAAATCTATTTCAAAAGCCCTTTCAATTACATTCTTATGGTATTTAGATTCAGCCAGAATAAAATCGAATATCATCTCTCGATCATCTGTAAAGTTTATTGCTCTCCATATCTTTATTAAATTAAAATGCATTGGCTCTTTGTGGGCTATTATCGACTCAAATTCATCTTCTAACAATTTAGTAAAGCCGGATAGTTGTTCTTCTTTAATCATTATAATAATATCAATATCCATTGTTGCTCTTGGCTCTACCAATGCACTAAAAGCAAGACCCCCGGCTAAAGCATAATCTATATTTTGCTTATTTAAAAATTTAACTATTTTCTTTAACTGATTTATGAGTGTCTCTTTGATATCCAATTTTTTTCCTTATTCGCTACAATTTCTGCAAATAGTTTCTTTGTCAGATTTTTATCATTCATAGAAGTATCCCTCGATTTTAAGAAAGACTTTCTTAATTCAAAACAAAAAGCTGTTATGTCCGGCCAAGCCATTAAATTTTTGCTTAATCGTTCTTTAAGTCTCGGATCCTTCATAGACTTATTCCAGCATGACCACTTTGCTTTGGGGAATTCCTTGTTCCAATACTTTTTCTAACACTTTATCTTTTGAAATCATAGAGGTAATAAGGATTCTGTCAAAGGAAAGTGAATTTAGAGTGGCAGGATCTTTGACGACACTGCCCAGGAATTTCTCGCCGATTTTGTTGTCGTCCACTATAGCTAACATTTGGATGGAAGTCTCTTGCAAAGAAAGGAAAGCGATTTCTGCAAAGTCACTCGTACCGTAAAATACAACTCGCCTGACCCCTTGTTTAATAAGGTACTTGAAAAGTTTGTGCAGTTTCTCACGAGCGTTCCTATAGAATTCGAAGGAATACTGAATATATTGATAAGTCAGTCGCGTTTTTTCCGCAGCTCCCTTTGGTGTAAGTATATACTTGACTCGATTTTTAGGAATATTGTTTATCTTAAAGTACCCTTTGTTGGCAAGCCGCTTGACAAAAGAATTAACAAGCCCCAGGGAAATATTCAACTTTTTGGATAGATCCCGCTGGCTCGGGGTGTAATCGTTATCGATCTCTTCAAGGATTTTCAGTGTACGGATGTCTTTTCTATCCATAATTTTGTGCGATATTTCTTACGGACTGCTGGAGGGCTATTTGATATTGTAATATGGGTTGTGTTAGGTATCTTGTCTGAGCACAAGGCTCCGCTTAGTGGATTACATTAAGCTTTCTTGATTAATATCCTGTAATCTATATTTTTTCTATATTAATTTAATGGGTGGACGTTCATCTTTTGAGTGTTCAGCAGTTGAACATATTTTGGTGGGGTGTGTCAAGCAAAAAATAAAATCAAAATAAAATCGTTTCACGATTTTATAAAACGAGGCTATGCCGCTATAAATTTAAATCCCCTGCTGTAAGTCGAATCTGGTTAGCAAACCGGTTAGCTCGAATATCAGTGTTTGGGGATTTTAATAAAAAATTATATCTGTAAGGATTGCCTTCAATAATAAGAATCGGATTCGTACAAAATTTTTTCAGCTTTGAAAGTTGGTTAATTAACCGACCGTCAATGATCGATATGAGAAAATTCTTGGCAGTTTTTCGTTCTATGGTTATTGTTTCATTAATAATATAATCGCCGTGAGAGACCTTCTTTGCCTCAATAAAACCGCCTTCATTTTTGAGTAAATCGATAAGCCCGGATGCCTTCTCGCGATAATCCACTATGATCTTCAATAAAAGGATCCCCATAATGTTGTGTGCGTAGTCAACCACACACATATATGGAATGGTTGACTACGCAGATTTCATACTATTATTCCACAACAATCCGGTCTTTGTTCGATTCCCAGATCTTGGGACCGATACCCGGAACATTCATTAGATCTTCCGTTTTTTTGAAAGGTCCGTTTTTCTCACGGAATTCCACGATCCTTTCTGCGTATTTTTGACCTATCCCTTTGAGTTGAATTAGCTCTTCTACTGTTGCTTTGTTCAAATTGATCTTTCCCGCGTCTGTAGCCCATACCGGCCCAATGAAAACCATAACAATTGCAACTGCAATGCACAAGAATACCAACCTTTTTGTTTTTTTCATTTTTTCCTCCTTTTGATTAATGGTTTGTTGATAGAAACGCAAAACGGTTTAAAGGGAATTCCCGTCCCGATTCAGGAAAAGCTCCTCCAAGAATCATGCCAGAAAGAACTTAGGGGCTTAGCCCCGATTGGAATAATGGAATTATGGAGTAATGGAATGATGGGTTTGAAGGAGTTTTTTACAATTTAAATAGCTTATTTCCGCTCTTACCCCCAATATTTCAGCATTCCATTTATCCATCATGACGGCACAAACAGTTGCCATTAATAACTTATTAATTTTAGGTGGTTGTAGAGTTTCCGAGACGTTAGATTATGGGAATTAAATGCGAGATCAAAAGTTGGTAGTTAGAACGTTTAATGCCTCTATCTATAAGAGAATCCTTGTCTAATGGGGATTCTCAATTTATTTTTTAAATTTTAAAAAAAACTTTTATTGAAGCAGATTGGATAGATGCGAGGGGAAGAAATTTATTAAGTTATTTTCAAATAAGCACATTAATCTGGGCATGATGCACAGTTTTATGTGCATGTTTTCTCTGAATGCGAACTAATCTCTTATCGTTTTTCTCAAATCCGGCAGGGTTTCGGATTTACCCCGGATGACCATGCGACTATCACCATCACGAGCCGTTACATTCTCATAAACGCCGTCATCTCTCTTTACAAGCTTGGTAAAACCAAGGTCGCGCAGTTCGCTGTTTGTCTTAGGTGCGCTGATATTGATGCGAGAAATAAGTTTGCGTACCGGCCCGCCGCAGTTGGGGCATTGCATCAACGATTTTTCGTGAATCGACTGCTTTATATCAAACACTCTACCCAGTGAGCATGGTTTTTTTAAGTGCTCGTATTCATAAATAGGCATCTTAAATCCTTATTTATCCAGCATCCAGTATCCAGCATCGGTTTGTAAAATGTTTAACATCAACTCATCGGGTTGAAACGATACTTCGCTCTCCAGTTATTGCATCAAGCATGGCCCGTGCAACAATCAGATCTTCCCGGACAGTAATCTTTATATTGTTTTTGCTGCCGTTAATAATCCTTACGTCTTTCCCCAGCCGTTCCACAAGCACTGAATCGTCAGAACCGGTATATCCATCACGCCGTGCAGTTTCGTGGGCGCTTATGATCAATTCATATTTAAACGCCTGCGGGGTCTGGGCAAGCCAAATGTTGTCTCTTGCAAGTGTTTTCTCAATAAAGCCCGATTTACCGACACACTTAATGGTATCGCCGGCAGGTATGCCAAGGATGCATGCACCGAATTTTCTTGCGCCGAGTATACATGACTCCAGTTTATCGGTTTGAATAAAAGGACGCACGCTGTCATGCACAACTACCGTGTCGGTCTTTTTATCCATGGCTTGAAGTGCGTTATACACTGAATTTTGGCGCTGTTCGCCCCCAGGTACAAGCTTAAGCATATTTTTAAGCTCCAGTAAGGGAAGTATGTTTTTTCGGCAATATTCCATATCTTCTTTGGGGATAACAAGAAAGATTTTGTCTATCAGATCACATGCATCAAATGCCATTACCGAGTGAGCCAAAATCGGTCGGCCCGCAAGGTCCAGGTACTGCTTGCGGGTTGGACCATTCATACGGATACCTTTGCCGGCAGCAACAATAATTGCAGAAACCATAGGAGTATCTTCTTTTGTGAATTCTGTGCTTTTTATAACGAATAAATTGTAAACGTTCACGGAATTTTTGAAATCACAAATTCCAAGCATCAAATTCCAAACAAATCTCAAATCCCAAATACCAACACGCGGCACAAGCGCCTGCGCTGCGCGTGACCTAAACTATTTGGAATTTACACTAACTCAACTACTCCATGAATGGAATAATATCTCGCTTGCTACTTCAGGTATTTCAGCTCCTTGGGAAGAGGAACCCCTTTGCCCATTGTATCTTCACCGTAATTGACACTTGCAAGAATTTCAATATCCTTTAATGCCCGGGCATCCCCTTCAAAAGTAACTTCGGTAATGTTTTCTTTCTGTATCTTGCCCCCTGCCCATTGAATATCTAGTACACTGCTTGCATCAAACCGGTCTTGGCCGACACAAAGTTCCACCTGCCCCCCGTAGTACTGAACGGTTTTAGCTACTAACAGGCTGGGTCTGCTGTGAAAGCCAAGTTTTACAGGAACGCCGACAACAATGGAAGACCGCTCAATATTTTCATTGAGTATCTCCCGGGCCAGTTCTTTTCCGGTTGTAAGAAAGTGGCAGACATAGTAAAATCCGTAGTTAATGGTGCGATCAAGAAGCTCTTCCGGATCAATCACCTCGGATAACCGATCCTGAACCTTTTTGTAAATGTTTTTATATCCTGCTTTGTGAAGATGCCGCTCATAAAAATGCAACAGCCTTCCGATCATTTGAAGAAGGTGAAATACCACCGAGAAAAACCCCCGCAAATCTTTGAGCTTCCTGTTGCCAAACCGGTACCCGCCGTGGATTACATATGTATCAAAAGAAGATTGAAGATTATGCACCAGCATTTCAAAACGCCTCATATTCACTTCATTGACTTTATCCGGCACAATCTTCAATATCTCTTGGAAATCATACGGCTCATAAAATCTGAGAGGATCAAAACTTGCCGCTATGGCTAAAAATTCACTTGCAATTTTAACGATATGCTTCTTCTGCTGGTCTTTATCCGTATCATCGATATTAAAATCGAGCATCTCTCCGGTTATAATACCGGGGAATTCAGCCATATCATAACTCTCGTCAGGTATGGGGATGTTGAGCCGGCGGGCCTCATTTAAAATGATCGGGGCCAACTTCATTATTGTCTTTCTTATAAAATAAAGGGTAGCGGTGCCTTCCTTTTCAAAAGCCTCGGTATCCGGGAGACCATAGAAGTCCAGACGATTTAAAATATGTGTCTGCGAGTAGCCTCCAAGGCTGAGATGCCTGACGGCAGCGGTAAGCTCCCTGTAAAAAAACCATTCCTTGTTGTTTTTAGCACCGTGAAAATCCAGGAAGTCTTCTAGAACCTGGGAAGTTGAGATCAGCTCTGAAAAAAGCTTCTTGGTAAAAAGATACCGGGAAGAGGTAAAATTTGAAATATAGACACAAGCTTTCAAATAATCATGAGAAAATATTCTAACTTTCTCTGAAAAAGAAATATCGCAAACAGTTTTCTGAAATTTCATTGTCTACATCATTTCCTTCTGGATTTCAGAAATCGTCTCGTCCAGTTTCTTTTTCAGATCAGTGGGCAATCCTTCAATGTCTACATTTAAAAACCCTCGCACAATTGTAGATATTGCTTCTTCTTCATCAAGCCCCCTTGCCATTAGATACTCTATTTCCTGCTGATCGATTTTACCCACAGCGGCTTCGTGAGACATTTCCACACCGGGAACGTATCCGGAAAGCTCCGGAATAGCCTGCATCAGCCCGTCATTTAATATCAAACCGTTACACTCCAGGTGTGCTTTAATACCGGCAACTTTGCCCACAAGTTCACCACGAGCAATGATGGATCCACCTGATGAAATTGCGCGCGATATGATCTCGGCGCGCGTGTCGGGAGCATTCAACACAACCCGTGACCCCACATCCAGAAAACTTCCAGGTCCTGCCACAAGAATGCTGTTAAACCGGGCAACAGCTCCCTTTCCGTTCAAATATGTGGTGGGAAACATCTGAAGAGACCCCACGGGTTTTAAGGAAATATAGTTAGAAACGATGGTTCCGCCTTCCTCAACCCGAATGACTGTTCTTGGTCGAACGTTGATCTTTTCCCCCCAGTCATGAATCATGGTAAACGTAAGCTTGGCGCCTTTTTTTACATAAAACTCAGAAACTCCTATATGCAGGCCTGATTTTAGGTGAGGAGCGGTTGCACACCCGGTAATGATATGCAGCTCCGATTCTTGTTCAGCAACGACAACATTATGAACATTTTGTGAAAATCCTTCTTTTGCAAGATATAGGCATGACTGGATCGGATCTTTTGCTTTAACCCCGTCAAGGGCGTGAATAAAGTAACCTTCATGTGAATTTTTGTTGGCCTGTAGGGTAAATTTATCGGTATCCGGGGATATATTTTTCCACATATAATCTGAAAGCCATGCGTGTTTTTCCCTGGCCTGGGATATTCCCATGACCTCGATACCATCCTGCCTGGTTTTGCAGTGTATCACGGACTTGTCTTTCTGAATAAAGGTGCCTATACGAGCATTTTCATCAATATCCACACCAACGTCTAAAAGCCGCCTTGCATCTGTTGGCTCAATTTGTGATAAGTTTTCGACATAGGCATGATCTGTTGCATCAAGGTTATAGTTTTCAATATTTATACCCAAGACATTATTTCGTTTGAGCATCTGACGCACTCCTCATATCCGTATTCTCTGATCCACTTTAGGATCTCTCTGGCGTTTCTCGAACAGCATAAAATCCCGTTATAAAGAACCTGACCCCTGTCTGCCGTGATATAATCAAGTATATGCCCGGTATGGGTAATAACAAGTGCGGATTTTTTCTGGCCCTCAATGATATTTTTGTGAGGTCTTTCCCGGGGGCATCTGATTTGCCTGCCCAAAAGTGAATTGATTGTATCACCGATAACAACAATGCTTTCCAGGTCAACTCCTGATTCGGGCTCATCAAGAAGAACGAGGTCCGGCTGTTGTGCCATAAGCTGAAGCAGTTCGGAACGTTTTATCTCTCCCCCTGAAAAATCTCGGTTTACATCTCTGTCAAGAAGATCGGTAAAATTAAGTTTTTTTGCCAGTTCATCAACATCTACCGAACGATTTACATCACAGATTTCAACAATATTTCTGGTGGTTAAACCGTTAATGGTCGGAGGTCTCTGAAACGAAACGCCGATACCGAGTCGAGCACGCTCATTTATTGGCATTCCGGTGATGTCTTCACCTTTAAACGCAATCTTTCCATGGGTCACGTTATATCCGGAAAATCCCATAATGGTCATCATCAAGCTGGTCTTTCCGGATCCATTGGGTCCGAAAAGTATGTGGGTTTGCCCTTCGGGTATTTCCATGTTAACGTTATTTAATATGATTTTTCCGCCGACCTCGACCTTGAGTTCTTCTATCTGAAGCATATGCATCACCTTATAAAATCTGGATACTTGTTAAAGATGAAAAAATTATGTAACCATTCAAGGATTTTTTTTAAATCACAAACTACTATTACAAAAAATCAATTAAATCACAAATTCCAAGTACCAAATTACAAATTAACCCGCCTTAGGCGGGTAAATCCCAAATCTCAAACATCAAATTCCAAACAAATCTCAAATACTAATGACCTAACCTATTCAGATTTTTACAGTATTGATGAAAATATCTTTTTCAATTCGCTTATCTTTCTTCAAGATCATAAGGTTTGGAATTTTGAATTTCGGTCATTGTGATTTGTTTGTTTTTTGGGTTTTGTTATTTGGAATTTCCACTAACTCAATTACTCCGTGAACGGTTACAAGTTTATGTACGGTCCGAGCAGCCAATAAGCCGAATTCTGTGTCCAATGCGGGTTGCCCCGGACTGGATAACGGTCATTCATCTATGGATGCCGGTTGCCGGGCACCTCTTGCGACCTACCCGGGAGCTTGAACGGGCCGCTCTCAAACGCTCCCCTATTTGGTCTTGCACCGGGTGGGGTTTACAAAGCTTCCCCGGTCACCCAGGGAACTGGTGCGCTCTTACCGCACCTTTTCACCCTTACCCCGCTTAAACGCGGGGCGGTATATTTTCTGTTGCACTTTCCTTCACGTCGCCGCGACTCCACGTTATGGAGCACCCTGCCCTATGGTGTTCGGACTTTCCTCTGGATTTTTCAATGATCCAGCGACCATCTGTGCTGCTCGGACCGTATTTATGTGTCATTCGTACAACCGTTCACAAATTTTTTGAAATCACAAATTCCAAGCGCCAAAGTCAATTAAATCTCAAATATGAAATTATGAGTCTTTTAAGTATATAATCCTCTGACAATTGGGACAAAATTTCAAGCTATCGCCATGAAAAAGTTCATTGTACAGCTGGGGAGGAAGATTCACATTGCATCCATGACATAAAGCATCCTTTACCGGTACCACCGCAAGTCCTCCCGAGTTTTGTTTCTTTATCATTAAGTATTTTTTCAGTAATTCCGGATCGATGGTACAGGAAACTTCCTCCCGGTCTTTATCAAGTTTCGAAAGCTTTATCCTCGCCTGTTCCGATTCCTGTTTTATGATCTCTTTTTCACTCATCACGCTATCGGAAAGCTGTAAATATTCATCCTTTTTCATTGCGATGATTTTCTCAGTCTCATCCATACGATCCAGGCACTCTATCATCTTATCTTCAATTTCGGAATTTTTAGCCTTTTCCCCTTCGATTTCCTTTAATAACGATTGATATTCTCTGTTTGTCTTCACAGATCTAAGCTTTGCCTGAGTCTTTTTTTCCCTGTCAAGATTTATCCGCGCATCAGATTCATAGCCTCGATACTTTTTCTTCAACTCTTCGATAATAGACTCTTGTTCTTCTATGGTTCGTTCAAACTCCATCAGACCGGCATCCAGAGTTTCAAGTTTCCTGTGTGCGTCATTAAGTATTGATTTGATGTTCCCGGCTTCTGTCTCGATTCCCTGCAGCTTCACAAGTATATAAATTTGTTCTTTCATATTGCCCAATACTCAATCCGGACAATCCGGAAAAGTGACTAAAGTGAACTAAAGTTTGAAGCACCTGAGTTCCATTATTGAATTATAATACTATAAACGGGTCATTTTCAAGTCCATATGCCTCAACTTTTACATAAATTTCGTGTTTAGACAAAACTTTTTTAAGTCGATCCGCAAGCACGTCGACAATCAAATGCTCCGAAGCAAAGTGCCCGATATCGATAAGACCCAAATTTGCTGCTTCTACAGCTCTGGCATCGTGATACCGCAAATCTCCGCTGATATAAACCTGGGCTCCGGATGAAATAAAATTGTTCATCAGGCTTGAACCGCTTCCCGTGCAGACTGCTGCCGTGTTTACAGTTAAATCGGGATTTCCTGCGATTTTTACTGAGTTAAGCCCCAATTTTTCTTTAATTGACCGCGCAAAGGATATAAGTTTTGTGCTTTCACCAAGATCTCCGATGCGGCCGGAACCTTGCCGGTCTTCATTTTTTAGCAGTGGATATATATCATATGCCATCGTTTCATAAGGATGAATTTTCCTAACATGTTCGATAACACTGTTTAGGTCACTCTTTCGTACAATTGTTTCGATTCTGATTTCATCGGCATGGGTAATTTCATCAACTTTACCGGCAAACGGCTTTGATGAAAATCCCGGTCTATATGTACCTGTACCTTTGTTCCTGAACGAACAGCAGGTATACGAACCAATTTCACCGGCTTTTGTTTCAAAAATCGAACTTAGAATCTGTTGTTCATATGCCACAGGTACATATAATACCAGTTTATAATTTTCTGTGGCGCTGACTTTCCCGAGCACTTTCAAATTGTTAATCCCAATCCGTTGTGCAAGTACATCGTTCAACCCATCAATTGCATTGTCAAGGTTGGTATGGGCTGAAAATATAGCCATATGGTGCCGGATTGCCTTTTGAATTATGGCGCCGACAGCCGTATTTAAATTGATAGACCTTAAAGGATGAAATATAAGAGGGTGGTGCGTAATTAAAAGGTCAACATCATTTCTGCAGGCATCATTGACGACATCCGGGCCAGGGTCCAGGGAAATCCAGATCTTTCGAACCGGCCAGTCCTTTTGCCCAACCTGCAGTCCGACATTATCCCATTCTTCTGCAAGCCAGATGGGTGCAATTGTCTCCATTGCCTTGATGATATCAAAAATTTTTGCTTCCATAAAATCACTCTACAATTTTCATTGCCACTAATACACCAAGGTTCACCCTGTTAAATAGTTCTAAATTTCGCTTACTATAGATATTCGATGGTACTTTTTAACAAAAATCGATCCTGGTTTTTCAATATTTAACAGGGCAGGCGAAGAAAGATTAATAAATTTATCCTTTGTGACTTTGTGGCAAATATTTTTTGGTTCAACTTTTAATCAACAAAAAAAGCGTAGTTATTTTCTATAACCACGCCTCGATTTTTTGCATTTTTAGCCCGCAAGTTTTATTAACAATACCGAAAGGTAGGCATAAGATCATGTCATTTTATTATTCAATCATCAAGACCTTTGCAAAACGCCCCCTTTTGCCCAATCCCTGCGTCAGGCTCAAATTTTAACCCGCCACCGAACTTTGGTGGGTTAATCCTCAAAATACTCAATGTATTCCTGTGGTTAAAATTTTCGCCTTCCTTGGTCTTGAACAAAATTGAACGTTTTTCAAAGGTCTCTCATCGTAGGGGAAAAAATAGGGGCTTAAAAAAAGTCCACAATAAAAATGGTGGGCCCACCTGGAATCGAACCAGGGACCGACCGGTTATGAGCCGGTGGCTCTGCCAGCTGAGCTATGGGCCCACAGGCCAACCTAAAAATAAATTATTTAACTTCAGAAAATTGTTTTGTCAAGCTATGTTTGCTCTATGTTCTCAATAAAACTTTTCAGTTTCCGACTTCTGGTAGGATGTCTAAGTTTTCTCAGAGCTTTGGCTTCTATCTGTCTGATCCTTTCACGGGTCACTGCAAAATCCTGTCCCACCTCTTCTAGAGTATGGTCCGCCTTTTCACCAATACCGAACCGCATGCGCAGTACTTTTTCCTCACGCGGGGTCAATGTTGCAAGGACCTTTCTCGTCTGTTCGGCAAGGTTCAGACTTACAGCAGCATCCGAAGGCAACATGAACTTTTTATCTTCTATGAAATCACCGAGATGGCTATCCTCTTCCTCACCGATAGGCGTCTCCAGCGATATGGGTTCTCTTGCAATCTTTAAAACCTTACGCACTTTGAATAGATGGATTTCCATTTTTTCCGCGATCTCTTCAGGAGTGGGTTCTCGTCCAAGCTCCTGTACAAGGTACCTGGATGTGCGAATAAGCTTGTTTATTGTTTCAATCATATGGACCGGAATCCGGATGGTTCTTGCTTGATCAGCGATTGCCCGTGTTATGGCCTGTCTTATCCACCATGTGGCATATGTACTGAATTTATAGCCGCGGCGATATTCGAATTTGTCGACGGCTTTCATAAGACCGACATTCCCTTCTTGGATCAAATCCAAAAACTGGAGACCTCTGTTGGTATATTTTTTTGCAATACTGACCACCAGGCGTAAATTGGCCCTGGTCAGCTCACTTTTGGCGAGTTTTGCTCTAAAACGCCCTTCTTCAATATTAGACACAATTCTTTTTAATGCCCTGTTTTTTGCTTTAATGGCATATTCCCTTCCAGCAAGCTGATTCTGAATATTTTTCAGGTCTTCAAACAGTACAACGATTTTATCTTTGGATAGATCACAACGGGAACTGAGCCATTTGACAAACTTACTCTTTGTTTTAAGGTTGGAACGAATCTCTGTGATTGATGCATTAACTGTATCCGCACACATCAAAATCATTCGATTCATGGAATCCATCCATTCGATCTGCTCCCGGATAAGCTTATCGATTTTATCTAAAACGCCTATTTCAAAACGCCAATCTTTAAGCAAATCGAAAATTTTTTTATTCCTGCGAGAGATACACCTTCTTATACGACGCTTTTCATCGAGGTCCAGATCAGAAGAAAAAAGTTTTTCCCTGTATGTTCTGTTTTCATCATCAATAGCTTTAATTAAATGTACGGTACTTAAATAATTTTCGATCTGAATCGCTTCCTCAACATATGCATCCCCCCCCTCTTCAATCTCCCGTACATCCCTTAAAACCCGCCTGGGGCGCAACTCGCCGTTTTCTATCTTTCTCCCGAGTTCTAAAATGCATTCTACCCCTATGGTCGTATCTATCAGTGCTTTTAAAATTTCCTGTTCACCGGCTTCTATCTCCTTTGCGATAACAACCTCTCCCTCTCGACTCAAAAGGGTCACCAAGCCCATCTCTCGCAAATACATTTTAACAGGGTCGGTTACGGAACCATAATCAGAAACAGAAGTGTCAGAAATTTTGACTTTTTTTACTTTGGTCGGCAACTTGTTCTTCTTTTCGTCTATTATTTCAATATCATGATCATCAAACATAATCAGGGTTTCATCAATCTGTTCAGAAAGCATATCATCTGGAAGCGCCTTATTAATTTCATCATAAGTTAAAAACCCCTGCTGTTTTCCTTTGGAAATCAACTTTTCAAGAGTCTTTTTGGGAATCTTTTTTGTTTTTTTCCGATTATTAGCAGATTTCTTTGCCATAAACTTTAGCCTCCTGCAGACTCCGGTCGTTTCTTTTTATTATTTTAACAGTGCCATTTTCTTTTTTTCAGTTAATAGCGCCATTTTTTGTTTTTGATTCAATAATTTTACAAGCAACTCAAGGTCGTTGTCCTTTTCCGCCGCCTTTATTTTTTCTAATAATTTCTTTTCATTTTTCCTTCGGATCGACTCAAATCGGGTGATAATGCCAATACATGCGTCATGATCCCATATATTTTCCTCAATTGCCAGAGAGGCAACAATGTTTCTTTGTTCTTTTTTTTCAATTAAATTTATAATATCGGATAATTGCATTTCTGATTCATCTTTGTGCTTCAAAAGCAATTGCCCAATCGATTTTAAGGAATTATTTTCAAAAAGATCGAGTATATTACGCTCACTTATTTCAGAGAAAATTTGAGGAAACTGAAGCATCATTGCTATGATCTGGCGCTCCAGTTTGTCCCATTTGCCTTGAAAGGCCTTTTCTTGAACCTTATCCGGAACATTTGTTTTGTGCCAGCCGAGGCCAAAACCAGTGTTTGGCCAAGTTGGCCTTTTATCTCTATCTCTATTTCGAAGCGATATTTTCCTGATCTTTTCAAGAACAGCAAATTCATCAATGTTTATACACTCAGCGAGTTCTTTGATATACAATGATCTTAGTACATTATCACTGATAGATCCCAGAGGCTCTGTCATCTCTGAAATCACACGAATTTTTCCTTCAATGGAAAGTCCGTGCTTTTTCACGGCAGAATCCATGAGAAAGGGGATGATACCCTTGGCTCTGGAGACGAGTTCCAGAAAGGATTCAACCCCGAATTCGAATAGATATGAATCCGGATCATATCCATCAGGTAAAATAACAATTTGAGCATTAATATAGGCTTTGTCAAATACCTCTATGCTTCTCTGAGACGCTTTGATACCTGCATCGTCTGAATCAAACACAAGTATTACCCTGCCATCTTTTCCGACAAAACCCTTAAGAAGCTGAACATGTTCGGGGGTAAGGGATGTGCCTAAAGTTGCAACTGAATTCTGAAGACCATGCTGATGAAGTGCTAATAGATCAAAATATCCCTCGACGATGTAAACCCTTTCATCCTCCCTGCATTTCTTTTTTGCCAAGTGCAAGCCGTATAAAGAACGACTTTTGTTATATACCGGTGTTTCCGGAGAATTAAGGTATTTTGGCAGGCAATCATCCATTACCCGTCCGCCAAAACCGATCGCCTGCATGTTTAAATCAAAGATCGGAAATATTAAACGATCTCTGAAACGATCATAAAAACCGCTCTTTTCTTTTCTTGAAACAATCAGGCCGGCCTTTTCAACAAGATCAAGAGAAATATTCTTTTTTTTAAAAAAGAGTAATAGATTATCCCAACCTTTGGGTGCATATCCCAGCTTAAAATTGTCGAATATCTCTTTGTTTATTCCCCGTTTCTTAACATATCCCATTGCTTGTTTTCCTGAAATAGCATCAAGAAATTGCTTACGAAAAAACTCCATGGCCTGTCTGTTCACGGCAAAAAGACTTTCCCTTTGGCTCATTCGCCGTTTTTGCTCCGGAGACAGTGTATTGTTCGGAATATCGATCCCATATCGTACGGCAAGCATTTTGGCAGCATCAGGAAAAGAAATGCCATCGTGTTTCATAATAAAACTAAAAACATTCCCACCTGCAGCACACCCGAAACAATAAAATATCTGTTTTTCCGGGCTAACTGTAAAAGATGGGGTTTTTTCTGAGTGGAACGGGCAAAGGCCAACGTAGTTCTTCCCGGTCTTTTTCAGAAGCACAACTTCCGAAACGACTTCAACGATATCGGCCGTATTCTTAATTTCTGAAACCTTATCTTCAGGAATATAAATTGTCAAAAAGACCAACCTCCATCGCTATGAAACCGGAAAGACTGACAATAACGGAAGGATCGTAAATGGAATGAAGTTTTGCACATGTACGTATGTGCTTAAGTTGATATAATTGAAGATCTGTATCTATTTTATAGATAAGTTCCATCAAAAATTAAGCTTTAATAATCATAAATTTTTAAATTTAATCTTGAAATGTAATTATTAAAGTTAATTTTGTCAAGAAATTTTATTGGTATTTAAATCGGTTCAATTAGTTATACTTGATACCTAAATTCTGTTATTTTGCAATTTCAATGGCCTCTTTAAGACTCAGACTCCCGCTGTATAACGCCCTGCCCGTGATAACACCCACAACCCCTGATTCTTTTAACGGTATTATATTTTTAATATCTTCTATTGTTGAGACGCCGCCAGAAGCAACCACAGGTATGGAAACAGCTTCTGCCAGACGCCGGGTCTCATCAATGTTTGGACCTGTCTGCATCCCATCCCTGTGGATGTCTGTAAAATTGATCGCGGCAACACCGCAATCCTCAAACTGTTTTGCAAGATCCACAGCCTTAATTTTAGTGGTTTTTGTCCACCCCTCGATTGCAACAAGCCCATTTCGCGCATCAATGCCCACAACAATCCGGCCGGGAAATGCCTTGCACACGTCTTTCACGAAATTTGGGTTTCGAATCGCTTGTGTGCCAATAATGACCCTTTGAACGCCAAGATCCAATACTAACCGGACCGTTTTTTCGTTTCTGATTCCACCGCCCACCTGAATATGCGCAGCTACACGCTCTATGATGTTCCTTATAGAATTTAAGTTCTGCGGACTTTTTTCAACGGCCCCGTCAAGATCAACCACATGAATAATTTCCGCACCTTCATCTTCCCACCTCTTTGCCATAGCAGCTGGATCATCCGAAAAAACCGTTTCTTCATCCATACGCCCCTGAAGAAGTCGCACACATTTTCCATTTTTTATATCAACTGCAGGAATTATAATCATGCTTTAATATTTTCCTTGTGAAGGTTTTGTTTTTTTGAAGAAATTTTACGGTATTTTAAATAATTGTATTTCTGCGTTATAACTTCTCAATAAGTTCGGGTAACTTTAAAAAATCGTTTATGTAATTATTATCATCATTCCCGCGAAGGTGGGAATCCAGTGATTTTGCAGATTTTCTGGATTCCCGTTTTCACTGGAATGACGTTTGGTACCGAAACTTATTGAGAACTTACTCTGCGTTTTGGTGATATGTTTAGTGTTTTGATTCAGGTTTATTTGAGAAAGGAAGGCTTTTAAGAATATCTTTAAGACCAGACACAGCCATCTCATTTGCAGTAATCCATCTTGCTTTTCTTTGCAAAAAGGAGCCCAGTTGAAAAAGGTTTTCAGATAACGGCCGCTGAGTTTCATCAAAATGATCGTTCCATAATAAACGACCATCTGCCACACGGATAAGATGTATATCAAATGCCACAGATGCAGACAGATCGACCGAGTATTTGCCTCCCACACGTTCCCTGAAACGAAAAACATACCCTGACAATACCCAATCGGCCTTCAGGATACGTCCTGTTTCTACCAACAGATCCCGTTCCGACAACCTTTTCTTATTCTCTGACAAAAGATCCGACACCACTCCCTGAGACTGACTTGCAGGTATCAGCTGGATATCTTTTCGGTCCTTCAATAGAATAAACAGTTGCTCTGTAAGCATATGTTCTGAATCTTCAGCAACCTCCCCTGTCATGAAAACTTTCCCACAGATCGGGCAACGTGAATTTACATTTTCACCATACACTGCGGCCATGTTTTTAAAAGGAAAAATCAGAATTTTTTCTTTGCCTGATGTGAAGAGAACATTTTCCTTGACCACGATATTTTTTGTGCATTCCGGCAAACACAGTATAACCGTTAAAAGAAAAATCTTAATCCATACGGTTGATTTATTTTGACACATGATTACAAAACACCTTTTGAAGACCGAATGCCAGTTAATCGCCCGTCAAAAGAAGTTGCCTGATCCAGGGCCCTTGCAATGGTTTTGAAAATAGATTCGAGAACATGATGCTCATTTTCGCCGTAAAGAACATTTACATGTAGATTCATTCCGCACCGATTTGAAAACGCCCTTAAAAATTCCCTTGTAAGAGACGTGAAATTGTCCCCCCCCATATCTGCTTTTTGGGGAACATTGTAAACCAGAAAGGGGCGTTTAGACAAGTCAGCGGCAACAGAAGATAAGGCATCATCCATGGGTGTAACAGCATGGCCGAATCTTTTTATTCCCTTTCTATCGCCGAGAGCCTTGTCAAAAGCATCCCCCAGGACGAGACCCACATCTTCTACTGTGTGATGGAAATCCACATCAATATCTCCGGTGGCATCAATGGAAAGATCAAAAAACCCATGAACGCTAAAGAGTGTAAGCATATGATCGAAAAAAGGGATTCCTGTGGATATTTTATTTTTCCCACCGCCGTCTAAATTAAGCTCCATACGAATTCGGGTTTCTTTTGTTTCACGCTCAACCATAGCTGTACGTTCCATAATCTTATTGTTCCTTACTTGTATGTTTTTTGTTTGACCTCGCGCTGCATTTACGGCAAACGCACGGGTATTTTTAATAAACCTTGGTGCAGTAGCATTAGATGTCACATGGAAAATTGGTGGAGATGAAGGGAATCGAACCCTCGACCTCGGCGTTGCGAACGCCGCGCTCTCCCAACTGAGCTACATCCCCACAAAACAGTCACTATCCCATATCAAATTGTATCAAAGCGGTCAATTTAAAAAAGTTATTCATAATATTTTGACCTTTTTAAAACTTGCATTATTGTTCTATAAAAATTAAGAAGTTTATGTTATCAGTTTTGGTTTTCATAAAAAAGGAAATTTATGACACATAAGATTATATTAAATGATGCCTTTAAGCGGTTCACTCTGGACCAGGATAAAATATTTTCACCTGGAGAAACAGTCAGAAGATTCAAGGAAAAATTAAAAAAGGTTAATCTTGACATCCTTGAATACACCGTAAGAATCGATAATGGAAGATTAGGTATTCCGGTCTATTTCAGTAGCTGTGGTAAAGATGCAATTAAAATCATCGGAACAAAAAAACAGATGGGTAAAGGGGCAACTCCAGAACAATCCGAAGCCAGCGCGGTAATGGAACTTGCCGAAAGATATAGTTTTTTCAGCTTCTGTAAAAAGCCAAAAAACTTTTTTATTGAAAAATACCGCAACATAAAAGACAGAGCCATTTCTTTTGAGATGATCGCCCGGTCCGTCAACGATGATTCGGATGATCTGGAAATATCCAGAAAGATATTTGAGGACCTGCCCTTAAAATGGACCCAGGCCTTCAATCTGACCCGGAATCAAGAGGTGGCAATTCCTTTTAACTGGTTTTTCACTATAAATGAATTCAACGGTCCATCGGCCGGCAATTGCGTTGAGGAAGCTATAAGTCAGGGTATCTGCGAAATTATTGAACGGCACGTATCTTCCATCATCAGCCGAAACAGTCTGAAAGTACCGTCAATTAATGCGGATTCAGCCACAGACCCGATGGTTGTGGAAATGATACAAAAATACAGAAATAACGGGATAAAATTCTATCTTTCAGATTTTTCTCTGAACATGGGCATCCCTTCCGTTGGTGTGCTGGCCTATGATCCTTTAAACTTCCCGGGCAAGAGTGAGATCGTCTGGACAGCCGGAACAACACCCGATCCTCAAAAGGCATTAAGTCGTGCCCTTACAGAAGTGGCCCAGCTTGCCGGTGATTTTAATACGGGTTCCAACTATGAGGCCAGCGGCCTTCCCAAATTTACTAAAGTGGAAGACACCAATTTTATAATCAACCCGGGCAAAGAAGTAGATATCAACACCCTTCCTGATCTTTCAAACAAAAATATTAAAGTTGAGGTTCAAAACTTAATATCTGCCCTTTCAAAAAAAGGTATGGAAGTCATTGTCGTGGATACAATGCATTCTTTACTTGAAATACCGGCATGTTATACCATTATACCCGGAGCACATTTCAGAGAGCGCGCCCTGGGAACCAGCGTGGGAATGTTTTCTGCCAAAATTATCACCGAAAACAAAAATCCGGACATGGCCATTCATGAGCTTAAAAAGATAGAAAAAATGGTTCCGGGCAAATATTACATCAAATTTTATTTGGGTTCATGCCACCTCGCTCTTAATGATCCGGCAACAGCGCTCGGCTATTTCAACCGGGCTCTGGAACTTGATCCCACAGAACAGGACATCCCCAGTATTTATTCCTACGTGGGTGTCTGCCTCAAAGAAATGGGGGAATACCGCAGGGCTCTTGCAGTATTAAAAAATGCGGAAAAGTATGACAAAGAAAGGACAGACATTTATAACCTAATGGGATTCAGCTATTTCAAACTCAAAGAGCATGAAAAGGCCATCGCATGTTTCAAAAAGGTTCTTCAGCTTGACCCGGGTTCAGCAATCGATTATGCCAACATTGCTTCAAATTATCGGGATATGGGCCAAAAAGGAAAAGCCATACAATATTATGAAATAGCCTTGGCCATGGATCCCAAAATAGAGTTTGCAAAAGATAGTCTGGTCAAGCTGCGGCAAAACTAGCCCGAATTCCTTACGAGCCGTAATGTGATGAATTTATCTTTGAAATATAAATTTCCAGTTGCTTATTCAGACGGACCTATTTGTCATTGTCGGGTGTGAGTTCACGCATCTCCCACCAAGCCTTGCCATAATTTACAAAAAGCTGCTCACCGGCAGAAACATCTTTTATGGTATGAAAAACGATCAAGTCTCGCTCCGTATCGTGCCAATATTCGGTATTGTGATCGTCGGCGTGATTGAAAATACTTCCCCACCCCAAAGGAAGCGAGTAGTATTCGGATTCTTCTTCCGAAGCGCCATGCTCCGGTTCAAGAGCATAAACGTAGTCATCTAAAATACCCGAGCAATCTTCTGCTCTGATACGCAAGTGATGGCATTCTTCCAGTGTCGTGTCGGCCGGAATATATTTGGTTGCGAAAACGCCGTTGCAGTATTTGCAGGGCGCTACAGCCAGGTCGGGGTGTCTAAAAAATGGTTGAGATAAGAGTTTGCTCATATTTCCTGTCCGGTGTGTAATCGTGGGTAAAATTAAATTTTATTGCGGTGTGTCAGCAATTCATTGGCAAGGCTCGTATAATCTATTGAACCGTAACTGCTCCTTCTGTAAAAAATCAAGGGCTTGCTGACATCAGCACTTTCCGCGATCGTTGTATTAACCCTTATTACTGTATCGAAAAGCAAATCCGTATATCTCTCATCATTTTTAAGCTTCTCTAAAATGTTATGGCTTACCCGTGTTCGGGAGTCAAACAATGTCGCAACAATACCGGTTATGCTCAGATCCGGGTTAATATTCTCCTTGACGGAAAAAATAGTGTCAAAGAGTCCATCCAGTGCGGCATAAGCATAGGGATGGGTCTGGCACGGTATAAGAACCTCTTTTGCATAGGCTAATACATTAACGGTCAAAAGGGAAAGACTGGGTGGCGTATCCAGGAGTATAAAATCATATTCTCCGGAAATGCTTTTTAGGCCTTCTTTCAACCGATTTTCCCTTCCAGCCTTGTCAATCAGTTCCACCTCCGCACCGGCAAGGTCCACATGTGACGGTACAAGATCAAGACCCTTCCATTTTGTCGGAACAATCACATCGGCTGCCGTAATCGATTCATTTTCTTTAATAAGGTCGTATACGGTCAGCATTCCGGCTTCGATGTCAACACCCAGTCCCCGGGTCGCATTAAACTGCGGATCCATGTCCACAATAAGAACCGCTTTCCCTTGCCTGCAAAAAGCTGCTCCAAGATTTACCACCGTAACAGTTTTCCCAACTCCACCCTTTTCATTTGCAACGGCGATGATTCTGCTCTTCTTATCACCCATAATTAACACCTCCCTTGCGAGTCATTAAGTCATTTAACATTGGTTATTGATTATTGGCAACTTTCCGTTCCTCACGATTAACTGATATATGTTATCCCTGCCACGACTTCCGGCTTTTGAGTGAGCCCTAAGCATCGGTTATTCCGTTTGACGCTATCTTTTCTCTTATTATATTTATCCTGCCGTCGATTCCCATTGAAGTCTGTTCCATGTCTTCCAGGATTTCAGATGCCCGTTGCTTGTTAATCAGCTTGTTGTTTATCCGTTCGACGATATCTGAAAGATCTGTACCATAAACCTGAAAGCGATCGATTAACGTTTCGTAAAGGCTATTTGATGCTGCTTCAGTAAGTTTATATATATATTGAAATTTTATGTTCTCCTGGTAGTCCTTGAAATGAAAAACCACCGATTTTTCTGTTTCACGCTTCATACGCAATACACCATCCTTCAATGCCAGCACTTCCTGTTCGTTTTTAGTTTGAAGCGGTTTTTTTAATATTTTTTTAAAAAACTTAAGAACGGTATAAAACCCGAGACGTATGACTGCTTCGGTTTTTATTTTTGCCGTATAATTTATGGACGCAACTGCCGGAGGAAGCGCTAATCCGGTTATACTTTTTATCGAGTCCATGTCAGGCAATCCGATTTTTTCCTGGTTCTTTCGAGAACTGTTGATCCCAAAATTTCCCATCATCTTATTATATTCAATGATAGCATCCTGTACCATGACATCGAATGAAGTGCTGATGGAATCCAGATATTCATTGATCCGCATCTCCTTTTCCCTGACAAAATGGATGACTTCGGGATTTATTGTTTCGGCCATATAAGTGTCAAGCGCCTGCTTGAACTCCTGAAAAACCAGATATAGGGTGTTTGAAAAACCGGCTGCTTTAAGGTTTTCTTCATATTTTTGATAGGGCACGGCATAGCTTCTGACAAATTCAACAATATCTTTTAGTAGATCTCCGGATCGTACGTCAAAATAACGATCAATATCTGATTTTAACTCGCGCTTTATCTTTTGAATGGAGCCGTCAAGCGTATTTTTTATCATCGACTTTATCTTGTTCATCCTTATCTGATTATGTTTTATTTTTTCAATGACTTCATTTGCACTATCGGCATCTCTGGCAAGAATATTCTGATTGACTGAAATCCAATGGGATATCCCCGATAAAATCACACTCAGACGTTCGAGATGATTTTTCAAAAGCAGAGAACAACTGCTCCGGGTCAGTTTATTATAAAACATTGATTCAAAACGATCTGTTTCCCGGTCTGAAAAAGCTGCAATTTCCTTTTCTTTTTCCCATTGCGCCAGTCTCAGCCTATCTTTTTGTGACAGGTTTTCATTTCGCACTTTGAAAAGGTTAAAAAGCGCTGATATTGAATAAATCTCGGGATCCGGTTTTATTATTGAAAGCTCTTCTTTTACTTTTTCAACCAGAGCATAAAGGTCGTTGATCGATTCATGCTCGCTGAAATCACAATTTATAACAAACAAGATGTTATCCATAATCCCCATTTTTTTTATTATGGATAAAAATTTAAGGTCGGCCTCCCGAAGTCCTGTTCTGCTGCTAACCACATATATAATAAGATGCGTCAAGAGCAAATAATCCTGGATCATGGCAAGATGCAGGGGATTGGGGGAGTCGCTTCCCTGGCAGTCGGTAATTTCTATATTGGAGTCAATGTTTCCCGAATCGATTTCCAGTTGAATATCCCTAAGATAGACCGCCATAGATCCATCACCCACAAAAGCCCAGTGTTCTGTAAACCTGTTGTCCTCATATTTACTTGTCGTAGTATCTGAGGAAATCATGTCTTTTATCTTTTCATATCCTTTAATGTATGAGCTCAGAAGAACACTGTTAAGATTGCGGGTATAATTATTGAATAAATGTTCTGTGCCCAGAGAGGATAATGCCTTCTGAAGATCAATTCGCTCGCCTTTTCGCCTGATGTCGAATCTGTTCTTTTCCGTACGCCAGTCTGCAGATGGAAACAGAACCAGAGCCTGATCTATCTCGGAATTAACCTCGTCCCAGGATTTAAACAAAAGTTTGGCGTTAAGCTGTTTTCCGCTGCGCACTCGTGTAATAATCGATGTAACAACTCCTGCTCCCCGTTTTAAATAATCGCCCTTGAAAAGTGAATTTATAAATGTGCTCTTACCGGATTTAATGGTACCCACAACAGCAATGCGAATAATTTGTTCCGACATCTGTTTATAAATACTGCTGCATGTTTTTTGCCAATTTGCAAAGGAATGATCAGGCATCCCGGTTATGGATCCGGCATCAGAAAAAAGGGCCAAGATATCCTGATTTATCTGTAAAAGTTGTTTTTTTAGTGAGTTAAATGTATCCATTTCAAGTGTAGCTTTATATTTTGATAAAACAGTTGCAACGTCGAATAAAAAAAACGGCCCTGATGTTGGCGCTGTTTATTACAATGTATTAAATTAATTGTCAAAGCGATTTATTTTTAACCTACGTTGAGCGATTTATTGCCAAGAGATGTGTTGGGATCTTGATGCATGATGATTCGCAAAAACCGCAGGTATACTCGTGGATATGTCGAGAATTTTCGCGGATCCTTGATACGCAGGAAATCGGTGCAAATCGAGTAAAAAATCGCTCAATGAAAACAAAGGAACATACTACCTTGTAAAATTTAAGTTTTCATGTTATAAGTTTAGTGTTCCCAGATGCATAAGGAACCGTCCGTTTTTTAGGATAAAAAATAAATAATGAAGGAAAAATTAGTCTATGTCAGAAAAACATCCTGAATGTCCTCTGTATAATCCCTTAAACTGCAAAGAATATTATAATCCCAAACTCTGTGCATTTGTAAAGAAAGACAAAATTTGTCTTAAAAAAAAGAAAACAAAAAACAAAGCAAAACAAAAATAGATGGTTTCGCTAATTTAAGTAAGCAACCCTGTCGCCGTCAGTCCGAATATTTCATAAAGAATATCAAACAAATTAAAAAATACGACAAATCAGACTTGTGAATTATATGAAATAAAAAGGAAGATGATAACAGCAGAGAATATATACCAAAGGCTCAAAACTGAAGACGGAGAGGAATAATGTGTTTTAAAAAATATTGACGATAAAAAAAGTGAATTATCTATGCATGACCTGATGTAGCTAAAAGCATGGCCGGATCTACCCCTACTTTTTTCATAGCCTCCTCCCATCTTGTTTCAATCGGTATATCAAATATAATCTCTTCAAACACAGGGGATGTCAGCCAGGCATTTTGCTTGATTTCTGATTCCAACTGCCCCGGGCCCCAGCCTGCACATCCTAATGCGATAATAAAAGATTTCGGCCCTCTTCCCATTGCAACCGCTTCTAAGATATCTCTGGTGTTGCTCATTGCCAGAGTAGAAGTAATCATAAAACAACCCTCCCAGCCAAATGGGGGCGTATGAAGAACAAATATTTCACCCATATGAACCGGCCCGCCAATATGGATTGGAATCAATTCTGAGGCAGAGGTAGATTCTATGTTAAGTTCATTAAAAATATCCTTGCCGGACAGTGAAGGATGAACCCTGTTTATAACAACTCCCACAGCTCCTGCCGGAGTATATTCGCAAATACAGGTAACGGTTTGATAAAAATTCTGATCAAGCAATAACGGCATAGCCATTAAAAACTGTCCTTTAAAAGAAACCGGGGAACTATTCTCCATATTTTGCTCCATGGAATTTTTTATATTACGCATCAAAGCCTATTACAGAATACTTTTGTCTCCGGTTCTTGTCAAGAATACACGTTAGTTCGCTTGGCTCCGCCTGCCATTGCAATCTCGCCCGTGAGCCAAGAAAGGCAAGGCAACCAAGGCCAAAGTTTATTGCAAATAACTTATCTATATTCAACAGGTTGTAAAATTTTCAAGACGTCAAATTATACTCTTTTCCTCTGTCAAATAACAATTACCCCTTGCCCAGGATATCCCTAATTTTTCTGGACAGTTGTTCCACATTGAATGGTTTCTGAATAAAGCCGTTGCACCCGCGGTTCATTATTTCAGAAGCCTGTCCATTTATACTGTATCCACTGGAAAGAAGAACCTTAATTTCAGGGTTTATTTTTTTGAGCCTGTCATAGGTCTCCCCACCCCCCATGTCAGGCATGATCACGTCCAGAATGACGATATTAATTTTATTTTTATTTGCCCGATAGATCTCAATCGCTTCTTTTCCACTTCTGGCCGTTAATGCCCGATAGCCCAATCTTTCCAGAATCTGTCCTCCAACATCAATTACAATGTCTTCATCATCTATTAGAAGAATGGTTTCAGATCCCTTTAAGGCCTCCCGGTTCAAATGTTCTTTTCGTACAACCTTCTTTGATGACACAGGCAAGTAAACGTCAAATGTGGATCCTTGTCCGATCACACTATGAGCGTTGATAATACCCCCATGATTCTTAATTATGCCGTAAGCAGAAGCAAGGCCAAGTCCGGTTCCCCTGCTCCTGTCCTTTGTGGTAAAAAATGGATCAAATATCCTTTTTAGGGTATTTTCATCCATACCCACTCCCGTATCTTTAACCGATATCTTAACATAATTGCCGCTTTTAGCAGAGAAATGCCTGACATGGTCTTCATTAAGCGTGACGTTATTTGTTTGAAGATATAACTCTCCGCCACCAGGCATAGCCTGTCCGGAATTAACATAGAGATTTAACAATACCTGTTCAATTTGATTCGGATCTACCTCTACAGACCAAATTTCTTTTTGATATTTTCTATGAATTCTGATCTCCTTTTTGGTTCTGTTGAACATCTCGGAACTTTTCTCGAGCAGATCATTAATGTCAACCGGTTTGACCTCGTATTTTCCTCCTTTGGCAAATCCCAGAAGCTGTTTAGTCAGGTCTGCTCCACTTTGGACATATTTTTCGATGTTGTTTAGTTTCGTATAGTATGGATGGCTGGAATCAAAATCAAGAGATATGAGAGACAGATTCCCCAGAATACCCATAAGCAGGTTGTTATAATCGTGGGCTATCCCGCCGGCCAGGGTCCCAATTGCCTCCATTTTCTGGGATTGCTGGATCTGAGCTTCTAACCTCTTCTGTTCACTGATGTCTCGTAAATTTACCACACTTCCTGCGGGATTTCCGTCACGATCATTATATATGGCTCCACTTATGCTGACAGGGACAATATCACCTGCTTTAGTGTATCGGCGGGTTTCAATTCCTGAAACATCTTCTCCAGCCAGCACTTTTTCTATCATTATCTTTGTTGTAGGCCAATCCTCTTCAGGTACAAACATATCCATTTTTTTACCCAAACGTTCTTCCAGGCTCCACCCAAAAACCCTTGTGAATGTTGGGTTCAAATAGGTTACCCTCCCCTCCATGTCATAAACAATAACAGAGTCTGGATTTGCTTCAAGAACCGTACGATATCTATTCTCACTCTCGCGGAGCGCCTCTTCAGTCTTTTTACGGATGGCAATCTCTTCTTGTCCTTTTTCATACAACCGTGCGTTCTCAATAGCAATCGCAGCAGACCCGGCCAGCGTTTCAAGTAACGTCAGGTCTGTTTCGTCAAAGCGCCCTGCTTCCATATCTACCACCTGAACCACTCCGATCACATCTCCTTTGATCCGTAACGGAACAGTCAGAACCGAATGCATATCCCGTCCTATGCTGAGGTCAACCTCTTTATAGTGGCGCTCATCTGTATACGTGTCTTGTGAAATCAAGCTTTCGTCATGGTCGGCCACCCAGCCGGCCAGGCCTTCACCGGGTGCCAGGCGCCAGCCGCGTAAAGTTTCTCCATAAGCACCGGTTGCTTGCCGGCATACCAGATCGCCGGTCTCTGTATCAGTTAACCATACAGAGCTGCCCACAATATCCATCAACCGACGAACCTCTTCCAGAACCGTGACGAGGACCTGATCCAGATTCAGGCTGGAATTAAGCGCCTGGCTTGCCTGGTTGTGCAATTTCAGTTCAAGCTCACGTAAGCGCATCATCTCCTCTGCCCGTTCTTGCTCTGTTACATCATTAAGAATAATGATGTGTGTAAGCCCGTCATTATTTACAGACAGAATTTTTAACTTAACCCGATACTCGTTCAGACTCAGAGAAGAATCGCTTGTCAGGATTTTTGGTTGTTTACCTGTTTCTCTCAAAAGTCTAAGCACTCTTTGACAGTCATCTCCGGCAAACAGTTCGACTAAATTGGAACCTAACAACTTTTCCTCAGAAAGATTAAAAAAGGAAAGGGCCGTTGCATTAGCATAAATGATTCTTCCATCAAAAGTAATTTCTATAACGCCTTCTGATATTTTTTCTAATACAATATTAAGATGTTTTTCCACCGTCGGCCATTCTCCCGCCGTCTTTTTCATACCATGTAACCTCGTGTAATAGTATGCATTATTAATTCAAGACATTCAAGATGTTTTTTTCTCATATATTTCAACAAGATATTACTGTCTTGTCATTCATTGTTATTTATCTGTTTGAGGGGTCGGGGAGTTTTTTTAATTCATCCGCCTGCTTTATTTGAGAGTTTTAAAAAAACTCCCCGATCCCTCATCTATTTATATTTAAAACAATCGTTAGACATTTGCAGTTTGGTTTAATATAAATAAAAAAATGCCGTTTTTAAACCATTTAACTTCGATGAGTTGTAGAAGTTCCGAGACGTATAATTATGCGTGCAGTAGTACAAAGAGTAAAATCAAGTTCTGTAATCGTAGAGGGCAGGGTTGTTGCTGAAATTGGTGACGGGCTTCTGGTATTGATAGGTGTTGCAAAACCAGATAAATCCGATGATGCCGATTATCTTGCGGAAAAAATTGTAAACCTGAGAATCTTTGAAGATGAAAACAGTGAGCTGAACCGTTCGTTACTCGCAACCGGTGGGCAAATGCTGGTTGTCTCCCAATTTACCTTGCTGGGTAACTGTAATAAAGGTCGGCGACCGTCGTTTGTCCATGCCGCCGGGCAGGACCAGGCTGTCAAACTGTACGAACGATTTATCGAGCAGGTTCGGGAAAAAGGTGTTTCTGTAAAAACCGGCCGTTTCCGAGCCATGATGGAGGTATTTTTGATCAATGACGGGCCGGTAACGCTCATTGTGGAAAGTAAATAGATCGAATTTCTCATGATGAACTTTACCTATTTTATAATAACATTACAATATCATAAGAAATGCGGAATAGCGAACAAAGATCAGCCCATGCATTTCACATCAAAAACCGGTAATCCTTTCAACTCTTTTATATTTCTTTTTCTGATTCTTTTTTGCTTTTTTCAATCTGTATTGACAAAAAATCTTTATGCCCGACAGCTCGATGAGTTAAAGCATCTTGTGGGAAATCATGATGCAATTTTAATTGTAAATCCGCAAGGCCGAATTGTTTTTTCAAAAAATGCCGATAGTCAACTTGTTCCAGCCTCTATCCTGAAAATTTTTACCGCTCTTGTCGCCCTCCATTATCTTGGGCCGGAATACAGATTTTCCACAGAGTTCTACCAGGATCAATATTCTAATCTCAAAATAAAAGGATATGGTGATCCTCTTCTCGTTTCGGAAACACTCATGGAAATTGTTAACAACCTTATACCCAGGCTTAACGCTAAATCAAAAATTATTAACGATCTGGTATTGGATGATTCATATTTCAATGCCCCTGTCTTAATTCCCGGAGTCGCATCTTCTTGCGAACCCTACGATGCACCTAACGGAGCTTTATGTGTCAATTTTAACACGGTTAACTTCAGACGAGACAAAAATGGAGTCTATGTCAGTGCCGAAACCCAGACCCCTCTTTTGCCGTTTGTATTATCAAGAATAACCGCATCTGCCATGGACCGAGGAAGGATTATACTTTCCCACCAAAAAAATGAAATTACACTCTATGTCGGTCATCTTTTTTTATATTTCCTGAAAAAACAAGGAATAAAATCAAACGGAAGAATTCGGGTGGGACGGGTTGAAAAATGCGACAAACTCATTTTTAGATACTTTTCCAGGTTCTCATTTATACAGGTCGTATCAAAGCTTCTTGAATATTCCAATAACTTTATCGCCAACCAGTTGCTTATTGCCGCAGGAGCAAAGGGTTACGATCCTCCCGGAACCCTGGAAAAAGGTATTCGCGCAGCATTAACTTACGCAAAAAACAATCTCAAAATCGACAATATAACCGTTGTGGAAGGTTCCGGAATATCCCGAAGAAATCGGATTTCAGCAAAAAGCCTTTACAAGATTCTTAAAGTATTTGAACCGTACCATTCTCTTATGCGCCGGTTGGGCAAAACGTTTTACAAGACCGGGACCCTTAAGGGCATCAATACGAGGGCCGGCTATATTGAAAATGCCAAAGGAGAGTTGTATTGTTTTGTGGTGTTGCTAAATACTCCGGGAAAGTCGACCAAACCGATTATGGATATACTTTTGCATAACCTGGATTAAAGACGTGGACGCTACCCGTTTGTAATAGAGGCATAAGCACTGTGGTTGTGAATGGATTCGAAATTTTCAGCACTCACGGAAAACCAGGTGATGTTACTGTCCTTTTTCAATTTTGCAGCGATATCCCGCACAATATCCTCGACAAACTTCGGGTTGGCATACCCCTTTTCAGTCACATGCTTTTCATCAGCCCGTTTCAGGATGGAATATACTTCGCATGAAGCGGATTTTTCCACCAGCTCGATCATATCTTCGATCCAGATAAATTTTTTAAATCGTGTGCTTAGCCGGACATTTCCGCGCTGATTATGAGCGCCTGCATCACTGATCTCCTTCGAACAGGGACAAACAGAAGAGATGGGAACAACGACGACGAGTTCAATGTCGGTTTTACCCTCCGAATTGATAGACCCTAAAATACTGCATGAATAGTCCATCAAGCCGACAGTTTTAGTAATCGGAGATTCTTTTTTAATAAAATAGGGGAACGTCACCTCAATATTTGCCGATGCTGCATTTAAATATTTTTTCATCTCCTCAAGGATTCCGGAAATTTTTTTTAGTGCAACCTCCGGGTGGAACATGTGTAGTATTTCCACAAATCGGCTCATATGGGTACCCTTGTATTCATGGGGCAAATCAACATACATGCATATGGAAGCTACTGTGTGTTGAATCCTGTTTTTCCGGTCCAGTACCGTTATGGGATATTTAAGATCCTTTATGCCGACCTTGTCGATAGGTATGTTGCGATTATTGTGCTGATTCTGAATATCTTTCATATGAGCAAATATTCTTTTTTTACATGGCTCATGGCCTTGAAAATATTCCCCTTAACTTTCCCGTTGCTTCTGTAAAGCTGCTTTAGAAACGTTTTTATCTCCTGTCGTTTCGAAACTTTTGAGGTTGGGCATGAATTAACGAAAGTCGGGTAACCTTTTTCTCGTGCAAAACGTCTTATAACATCCTCGTCAACAAAGGATAGAGGTCTTATTAATGTGAACCTTTCCTGGAAAAAAGACTGGGAGGGAACCATAGTGCTTATCTCTCCAGCATAGCATATATTCAAAAACAGGGTTTCGATGATATCATCCTTATTATGACCGAAGGCCAGTTTATTACATTCAAGCTCATCCGCAATTTCAAAAAGTCGTTTCCTTCGCAACCGGGAACATAAAAAGCATGGATTTTCCCTATTCCGGGAGCTGTGTGCTAAAATGCCATAATCGGTATGTTCAACCCTTAGTTTAAAACCGGTTTTTCTACAATATTCTGAAAAAGATTTACTATATCCTTTCTCAAATCCCGGATCAATATACACGGCGAACAGCTTATAATTTATGGGGATACGGGACAGGCGCTCACTTAAAATCCACATCAGGGTCAGACTGTCCTTACCGCCTGAAAGGGCCACTAAAATTCTATCCCCGTCGGATATCATATCATACCGGTGCAGAGCTTTGCCCACATCCCTGTTAATCACCTTGTATGTATTGCTGCTTTTTAACAAAAGATATGTATGGGTCCCCCTTATTGACTTTCCTCTTTATCTTCTTTGATGGTAATTTTTCCGGCAGCGATTTCACGCATTGAAACAACGATATCTTCATTTTTTGGTGAACTCACAAGGTATTCTGATCCTTCACGGATCTGTCTTACACGCTTGGCCACCATGTTGACAAGTAAAAAGCGATTTTTCACCCGTTTCAGGCAATCCTCTATTGTAATACGTGCCACTAAACCCTCCGTTAATATTTATTATTTATCTTTTCACACTACAAGATTTCTACGAGTTCATAAATCCTTTTCCCGCCCGGAGCCTGGAGAATTATCTCGTCTCCAGGTTTTTTCCCGATGATCGCTCTCCCAAGCGGCGAATGGACAGAAATGCGTCCTTTTTCGATATTCGCTTCATCCGGCCCCACAAGCTGATATTGAACGTCTTCGCCGGTATCTATATTTTCAAGTACCACGGAACTGGCAAATACAGCACGGTCATTTGGAAGTGTCCCTGAATCAATTATATCTGCCCGGGACAGTTTATATTCTAAATCATTTAACCTACCATCAATAAATCCCTGTCGATCTTTGGCAGCTTCAAACTCGGCATTTTCCGTTAAATCCCCATGGCTGCGAGCCTCTTCAATCGCCTTGATATTCTTTGGCCGTTCAACTTTTTTTAGATATTCCATCTCTTTTTTAAGAGCCTCATAACCCTCTTTTGTAATTGGCACCTGCTCCAAATTTATATTCCTTATAAATATTCTTTTGCCAGAATTTCCGCTATCTGAACCGCATTGGTTGCGGCGCCCTTTCTGATGTTGTCAGCTACAACCCACATATTGATGCCGTTTGCAATCGACTCATCATCACGAATGCGACCCACCAGCGTCAAGTCCTGTCCGGCAGCATCAATGGCCAGCGGATAAACGTTGTTTTTCGGATCGTCAACAACTTTAACACCGGGTGCATTTTCAAGAATAGATTTTACCTCTTGAGCGGAAATATTTTCTTTGGTCTCAAGATTGATCGATTCCGAATGCCCGTAAAATACCGGAACACGGACGGCTGTCGCTGTTATTCCTATGGTATCATCCTCAAGAATTTTCCGTGTTTCGTACACCATCTTTGTTTCTTCCTTGGTATAACCGTTCTCCAGAAACACATCGATATGCGGCAGACAGTTAAACGCTATGGTATGAGGATAAACCTTTTTCTCGTAATTCTTAGAATTAAGAATGGCTCGGGTTTGGGAATCGAGTTCTTCAACCGCTTTTTTACCGGTCCCGGAGACCGCCTGATATGTGGAAACCACAATCCGTTTTATGCCATATTTCTGATGCAACGGATACAGCGCCACAACCATCTGAATGGTTGAGCAGTTCGGGTTCGCGATAATTCCTTTATTTGTGTATTGTGCTACTGCATGAGAATTTACTTCCGGAACCACCAACGGAACATCCGGGTCCATTCGCCACGCACTTGAATTATCTATAACCACGCATCCGTCTTCTGCTGCAAAAGGTGCAAATTTTTCGCTGGTTCCGCCACCCGCTGAAAAAAGGGCAATATCCATGCCCTTGAAAGAATTTTCTTTCAATTCCTCAACGGCAATCGAATTCCCCCTATAATCAATCTTACGCCCCACAGAACGGCTTGATGCCAATAATTTAATAGAGTTAATCGGGAATTTTCTCTCCTCAAGACATGATATCATCTGATTCCCGACAGCACCGGTTGCCCCTGCGACGGCAACATTAAACTTTTTTTCCGTCATCATTATTTTCAATTTGCTAACTTTTTTTCTTTCCTTTAATATACTCTGCCACAAGATCTCCGACTTCTTGCGTGCTGTATCCCATTTTTCCAGCAGCAACATCTTTGAGATCATCACGCAGTACCTTAATAACACCTTCCTCTAACCAGGAGGCGGCCTTTGGTTCCCCTATGGTCTCAAGCATAATCTGGGCCGCTGAAATGGCAGCGATGGGGTTAATGATATTCTTGCCGGTATATTTGGGTGCTGATCCACCGATAGGCTCAAACATTGAAATTCCTTGAGGATTGATGTTTGCCCCCGCAGCGATTCCCATTCCTCCCTGGATCATTGCAGCCAGATCGGTTATAATATCTCCGAACATGTTATCTGTGACAATAACATCGAACCACTCCGGGTTTTTCACCATCCACATGCATATGGCATCAACATGAGCATAATCTGTTTCAATATCAGGATACTCTTCAGCAACCTCATTGAACGCCCTCTCCCATAAATCAAATGCAAATGTCAGCACATTGGTCTTGCCGCAAAGGGTCAGCTTTTTTCTCTTGTTTCTTTTTCTGCAATATTCAAAAGCATATCTGATACACCGTTCCACACCTTTTCGGGTATTGATCGATTCTTGTATTGCAACTTCATCCAAAGTGCCCCGTTTTAAACAGCCTCCTGCTCCGGCGTAAAGACCTTCGGTATTCTCTCGAACAACGACAAAGTCTATATCATCAGGCCCCTTTCCTTTCAGAGGCGTATCCACACCTTCATACAGTTTAACAGGTCTCAAATTGACATACTGGTCAAAATAAAACCTTAGCTTCAACAGAATGCCTTTTTCGAGAATACCGGGTTTCACATCAGGGTGGCCGATCGCACCGAGATATATTGCATCTGACTTTGCAAGTGTTTCAAGTATGTTATCCGGCAATATCTCTCCCGTTGCTTTAAAATGTTCGCCGCCTAAATTGTACTCGTTAAAATTCAGGCTGAAATCGAATTTGCCTGCCAAGGTTTCAAGGACTTTGATCCCCTCCGCAACAACTTCCGGTCCGGTACCATCACCGGGGATTACCGAGATATTATATTCTTTTGACATCGTAATATATCCAATTAGCCGATATTAATTATTGTACTCACACAAGACCGATGTCCTGAGCAATACATTGGGTAGTTAAACGGAACTCGAACTGTGCTCGTCTAATTCACCTGTCCCGAACGTTTTCCGTTTTATTATTTTCTGCTTTCTAAGTGTATTAAAAGGACCTGAGATAACATAAGTAAGCCCTAAGAGGAACAGGGCAATGGATGGCTGGGCGGCAATAAAAATTAAAATTAGTATAATTGCAACCAGAACATTGAAATTCATCTTTTTAAACACTTCCGGTTTTTTAAAACTGTTGTATTTTATAGTACTTACCATTAAAAAGGAAAGAATATAAAGCAAAACCAGAATGAATATGGGATTCATTTTTCCCGGTAGGCAAAATTTGTGACAAAACAAAACAGTTGTTGCCGACATACCTGCTCCGGCCGGAATCGGAAGGCCTACAAAATAATCGCTGCTTACAATACCCACCTGCGAGTTAAACCGGGCCAGTCGTAGAGCGCCACAGGCCATGAAAAGGAATGCAGCCAGCCAACCAATTCTTCCAAGTGGCCTAAGCGCCCATAAATATATCATTATACCCGGCGCAAGACCAAAAGATATAAGATCAGACAGAGAATCGTATTCTATGCCGAATTTGCTGGTGGTATTTGTAGCTCTTGCAATTTTACCATCCATAATATCAAACAAAACGCCGATAATAATGGCTATGGAAGCGGCAATGAATTTGCCGTCTATAGAAGCGATAACCGCATAGAAACCACAAAAAAGATTTAGGGATGTAAATATGTTGGGTAGAATGTAAATTCCGCGTCGCGATCTTTGTTTTTTAATTCTTTTTGTTTTCTTCATATTAAATTTCCTAAAACAGATGTTCCGGCCTTTACCCTGTCCCCAACAGACACATTCAACGTTGTGTCGGCCGGAAGATAAACATCGAGACGTGATCCAAAACATATTAACCCAAAACGATGCCCGCGGGCAACAATGTCGCCTTCCTGTACGTTACAGATAATACGCCTTGCAATCAGACCTGCAATCTGAACAGTGCAAATATTTTTCCCGTCTTCAGTTTCAACAAATATGGCATTGTGTTCGTTATTCGTTGAAGCCTTATTCAGATTGGCTGAGAAAAATTTCCCTGGATAATAATTAACCGCTTTTACTCGCCCTTCATGGGGAATGCGATTTACATGAACATTAAAAATTGACATGAAAATACTGATCTTTATACACGAACCTTCAACAAATCTGCTGTTATCCACCAAGCCTGCAAAAATAACCTTGCCGTCGGCCGGTGAAACCACAGCACCGGGATAATTCGGTATAACGCGGTCCGGATCCCTAAAAAAGCAGCAGATGGAAAAAGTGACGACAAGACCGATCAACGCCGGAACGCTCATTCCCAAGAGGGCAAAAACAGTCGTGGTAAATACAGAGGCAAATATAAAAGGATACCCTGCACGCGCCACTGGAAAGGCAGTATGGTTCGGCGGGTCAGACCAAGAAAAATCACTCATCAAGTTTACTCCGATTGAAATTGCTAGCGTTTCGTAGTTTTTACAACTTACTATATTAATATAATTTATTTGGGAATGATTTTTTTACTGCATCGTTCCAATAATCCAATTGTGAACGACAAAACCCATTTTATATATCAAAAATAGATTAATATTGTCAATAATAACCGTAATAATCTAAGAGTTTTTACGAAGTTATCAAATTTAGCTCTGCATCGGATCTTCGGATATAATGCGGCACAAACATGCCAACATCATCCGTATCGTCATTTTTAAACCTATTCATGCTGAGATAGGCTAAGGTTGACGCCCGAATCGTATTTTGAAAAGAAGATGCAAAAAAAGCGGATTTGCCCATTTTATTTAATATCGTTTTTTGATAAAGCAACGCACCATCGCCGATAAATAAGCATGCTTCGTCAAGGTCAGACACAGCTTTCTCAGGGGGAAAAACTTGCTCATCAGCCTCTTTTTTTAAATGGCCGTTTCGAAACCGGTATCTTGAAGAATAAACCTCCCCTCTACGCGCATCTATAAGCGGGCAGATAAGATATGGGAAAAAAGACGCCTGCACGGCAAGCGCATCAAGGCTTGAAACCCCCACAACCGGTTTTCCCAATGCCGTTGCAAGACCCTTGACCGAACTTATTCCAATACGCAGGCCGGTAAAAGTACCCGGTCCCCTTGTAACGGCAAAACCATCCAGTTCAGAGAGGGCCAGACCCGACAAACCCATGACTCTGTTTATCATCTCCATTAAATGCTTGGAATGGGTCTGCTTCTTGACGGTTGTTATTTCTGCCAACAAGGATTTTTCTTGGACCACCGCAACGCTACAGCTCCTTGTAGTCGTATCAACGGCGAGTATTTTCATATCACCCATTCCGCATAACATTTCCTTCAATGGCAAGGGAAAGAACTTCATCCATGTTTTTTACAGGAACAAATTCAATTTTGCGTTTTATGTGCAACGGAATCTCTGCCAAATCTTTTTTGTTCTTTTCGGGAATAATAATCGTACGAATTCCGCCTCTTATAGCACCCAATGCTTTTTCCTTCAACCCCCCTACAGGAAGGACCCTCCCCCTGAGAGTAATTTCACCGGTCATGGCGACATCTTTATTTACCGGTTTGTTCACTAAAACAGAAATAAGTGCTGTAGCCATTGCAATACCGGCGGAAGGCCCGTCTTTGGGGATTGCACCTGCCGGAACATGAATATGAATATCCTTATTTTCAAAAACATTTTCCTTAACGCCCAGCAAAGAAAGGCTTGCCCGGGCATAACTAAGGGCCGCCCGGGCGGACTCTTGCATAACATCTCCGATTTGACCGGTTATGATTAGTTCTCCCTTTCCGTCGATTAAAGACGCCTCTACATACAGAACATCACCACCAGCCTGGGTCCAGGCCAGGCCGGTGGACAAACCGACCTGGCTTTTCTCCTGATCCATTTCGGGATAATATTTCGCGACGCCAAGGTAGTGTTGCAGGTTGTTTTTTGTAATACGAAAACGCCCTTTGTCTCCTTCGGCAATTTTACGAGCCACCTTGCGGAAAAGAGCCCCTATTTCACGTTAAGATTCCTTAAGCCGGCTTCGGAAGTATACTCTGTTATAATCTGATGCAATGCCCCCGAGCTTATGAATATATTTCCGGCTTTTAAACCATTTTCCTTTATCTGACGCGGAATAAGGTGCCTTTGAGCAATTGTCTTTTTTTCTTCTTCCGTATATCCTGGAAGTGTAATAACCTCCATCCTGTCAAGAAGCGCTGACGGAATAGTGTCGGTCAAGTTTGCCGTAAGAATAAACATAACCTTGGAAAGATCAAAGGGCAAATTAAGGTAATGATCACTGAAAGCTATGTTTTGCTCAGGGTCAAGGGCCTCTAAAAGAGCGGATGAAGGATCTCCGCGAAAATCAGAGCCGAGCTTGTCAATCTCGTCCATTATGAAAACAGGATTGTTTGTACCACACTGTTTTAAACCCTGCAATATGCGTCCGGGCAAAGCGCCGATATAGGTTCGGCGGTGGCCTCTGATTTCAGCTTCATCACGGATACCTCCCAAAGAAATACGGGTAAATTTACGTTTCATTGCCCGTGCTATGGCCTGCCCCAAGGAAGTCTTTCCCACCCCAGGCGGTCCCACAAAACAGAGAATCGGGCCTTTCATTTTGGGATTAAGTTTGCGTACGCTTAAATATTCCAATATGCGATCTTTTACCTTGTCCAGCGCAAAATGGTCCTTATCGAGAACCTTTTTGGCCTGCTTGATATCGATTACATCTTTGGCCGTTTTACTCCAGGGCATATCGACCATCCAGTCCAGATACGTTCTCACAACAGAAGCTTCAGCAGAGTCAGAATACATTTTTTCCAGTCGTTTCAACTGTTTTAAGGCTTCTTTATCGGCTGCTTTTGACATCCTGGCGCTTTTTATCTTTTTTTTGTAATCCTTTATTTCCTCTACTTTGTCATCGCTTTCACCAAGTTCCCTATGAATCGCCCTAACCTGCTCTCTTAAAAAATAATCCCGCTGATTTTTTGAAATTTCATCCCTTACATCAGACTGAATCTTGGCCTGCATAGATGACAGCTCCACTTCCCGTGCAAGCAAGTCGTTGACTTTCTTGAGACGTTTAACAGGATCGATCAGTTCAAGCAGAATCTGGGATTCATCAATTTTCAATCTAAGATTTGATGCCACAAGATCCGCAAGCTTTCCCGGATTTTCGATACTTTCTAAAACCGCACTGACATCACTGGTCATTTCACCACGCAAAGCCAGAATCTTTTCGGAATGCTCCCGTATATTTCGCATCAGGGCTTCAATCTCAAGACTAATTTTCTTAATCGGGGGCTCAACAATAGTTTCAATTTTTACACGATATAATGATTTTTTTGAAACATATTTAACAATCCTTGCCTTGGCAATTCCCTGAACAAGGGCTTTAATGCTACCATCTGGAAGTTTTAAAATTCTCAAAATTCGGCTCACAGTTCCGACGCCAAAAATTTGATCCGGTTTCGGGTTCTCAATGCCTGGATCCTTTTGCGTTACGATTAACAAAAATCCCTCTTTTGACACGGCCTCTTCCACAGCGCGAACCGATTTTTTTCGTCCAACAAAAAGTGGGAGAAGCATGTCATCAAAAATTACAACATCCCTTACCGACAATAAGGGAAGTATGTCGGGAAAGTTTGCATCCTTCTCATCTTCTTCAATAATGCTGATAAGATCATCCTTGTCAGTTTCGGCCATTTTTTTCTCCTGTTATAAGTACACACCTCGTAAAGTTGTTAACTGGTAGGTGCAATTCTATATAATTACCTAAAACCTAAACCGGACAAGCCGGAAATAACAAATCACAAGAAATCATAGTTTAGGTACTAAAACGTGTTGAATTCGATTTTTTACAAAACTAACCAACATTATAAGACATAATTCTTTTTTGACAATATCACCTCTGGTGATTTGGCATATTAATCCGTCAGATCAACAACTTTGACAGCTTCTTTTCCCCGAATCTCATGGGAAGCACTACTGCAAAAATGTTAATTATAAAAGCTATGGCAAACGATCCGATTATCCATATCCACATAAAAGCACTTAACTCCGTTTTTTTTATTCCGGCCATAAAAAGGTTGTAAACAGGGCCTGCCTCAATGATGATTACGGCGCCTATATATCCTGCGCATGCTATCATAAAGAGAAGCCCGCCAAAGCTAGTGACGGTTTGGGCCGGGTTTTCTGATTTAAAATCCGGGTACGCCGCGCCAAGTCCTATCCCCATGGCGACAACACCGGGAACCATAAAAAATATGTTAATTATGGAAAGTCCCATCATAAAGGGAGAAACCTTAAGCAAAATGTTTGTTGCGACAATCAGGATTTCGGTTAAAATCAGCAGGGGTAAGTAATAGATAATAAACTTTATCCAAAGATAGTTCTTAAGTGGTATTGGAGCCGATTTTACCAGCCAGAACGCCTCCTTTTCAGTGCTGACGGCAGGATAAGCGAACCGAGCGGCAACGGCGGTAAGTACAAAACCGGCAAGGCCCATATTTAGAAAAGAAAGAAGATTTTGGAAATATACGGTCTTTATGGGAGCTTTTTCAAGGGGAAGAACATTGAAATTGTAAATATAGATGACAACAAGGGCCGCAACAAGAAATAGTTGCGACCACTGTGTCTGGTCCCGGAAAAAAGTTCTGACCTCCTTTACTGCAAATGCCCTGACCGGCCGTGACAAAAATGTTAAGAAAAGGCTACTGGTGGCTTTGTAATTAAACAGCCGAATCTGTGCGGTTCTTGTCTTTGAAAGCCCTTTAAAATAAATGGCTTCTGCAATAATTATAACCATAAACACCATTACTCCGGCGAAACTCCATAAAAGCGCAACCTGAAACATCCCTTCCGTGATATTACCGTAAAGTAAGGCCTTCATGCTGTCAAATGCCCATGTGCTGGGAAGATATGGCGGCGCCGGAGTCTTTAAGGCCTTAAGATAAACAAGCACGGTTGCAAAAGCTTCGGGATCAACCAAACGTTCCGGACGTAAAAATCGAAACGCAAAAAAGAGTACCAGAAAAAAGCAAAGGCCGATGAATATACATATGTTTCTTATACGGCTTGCCGCTAAAAAATTCACAGTGGTTATAACCAGAACGGCGCTTATACCTGATGCAATGATCGAAAGGGATAACAGTGTCATTACAATATTGATATAAAAAAGGGGGCCGGTCTGATAAACAATACCGTATGAAATAAATACGGGGAGCGTATATACAATGACCATCCACGAACTGTCTGCAGTGCTTTCTATCCACCTTGCAATAAAAACCTTGTAACTTGGAACCGGCATGGAGTGTACAAGAGACAGGTCTCTGCTCAGGTACAGCTTGGAGAGTGAGGTTAGGATGCTGCTGAAAACAAGAAGGAAAAAAAAAGTAAGGAGCACCATGGAAAGCAGCTTACAGGCAAGGATATCTCCCAGCTCCGCTATCTCCTTGAAATAGCCAAGAACATGCAGTGAAACAGCAAATATTCCCCCCCAAAAAAGCATACCGATCGTTCCAAACAACAAAAGCTTAAATAAACCGCCCGTGTTGTTTTTTAAAAATCTCTTGCCTTTAAAAGAACAAATCCTTGGCATTAAAAGTGTGATGATATTTTTCATTCTTCTGTTAATCTAATGAATACCTGTTCAAGATCCGCATCTATTTCATTGGCCTCGCGTTTTAAATCTTCAGGAGTGCCTGAAGCGATCATCGCTCCCTTATGGATGATACCGATACGATCACATATATCTTCAGCCACCTTCAGGGTATGGGTCGAAATGAAAATAGTTACGCCTTGTTTTGCAAGACTCCTAAAAAGATTCTTGACCATCTTGATTGCCAAAGGGTCAAGACCCACCATGGGTTCATCCACAATGATTACCTCAGGATCATGAACAAGGGCCGCGGCCATTACAAGCCGTTGTTTCATTCCGTGAGAGTACGACTCAATAAGATCATCAGACCAGTCAGACAAAAAAAACATCTCCAGTTTTTCTTGAGATTTTATTAAAAAGACATCCTCACCCACCCCATACAGATCGGCAATAAACTTAAGAAACTCCATGCCGGTAAGTTTTTCATAAAGATACGGCCTTTCGGGAATAAAGCCTATTTTACGCTTGGCTTTTTCCGGGTACGCTTCCATATTTATACCACAGATCATAACGGTGCCTAATGTGGGTGCAAGGATTCCTCCAATCATATTTATTGTGGTTGTTTTTCCTGCGCCGTTTGGACCGATAAATCCGAATATTTCTCCTTTTGGAATCATAAGATTCAGATTATCCACGGCCACCAGATTACCGTATCTTTTGGTCAGACCTTTAAGTTCTATCATTTCGTCTGTTTAATAATCTTTAATTTTATTTTCCCTATAATGCTTATTAAATCAAGCTGTTGTTTTAGTGCTCCACTTGAAAACCGTATGTGAGTCACGTCTGCCGGGATTTGTCCAAAAAGCGAGTCCACGGTTATCCACTTCCCAAGGTAAAGAAGATTCCATGCATGATAATAAAATCGTCCGTTTAAATAAACGAGACCCGCTTCAATCTTAGCGGGTATCCCCGCCGCCCTTGCAAGAGCAGCAAGGAGTACGGCATGTTCATTACAGTCCCCTGCACCGTTTTCAATAACGGCAAGAGCATCCGGCAGAGAAAGAACGGGCCGTTTTTCAATATTTTTATTGATCCAGTCAACCAGCTTTATGGTTTTTTTTAAAGGGGGTTCATCGGCCTCAACAATTTTTTTTACCAGATTGCGGATTGTTTGATGATTAGATTCAATAAATGGGGTGGGCTTTAAAAAATTAATTTGGGGCTCTTTTAATCCGTTTATGTCATAATCAGTTGTAGCATCCGGCAGTGACTCCTTATTAATGATAAGGAGATTACCGTTTAAGGACTGCCTTCCGCCGTCGAGATGGAGATGGTCGTATGGTATGCCGCTGATTTCAGCCTCCAGTCTTGTAAGCGTTTCTGCATTGTTGACCTTGATTCACCGTCAAAAAAATAAAAAACCTCGTTGCGCTTGAGCAATCAAGCAGATAGTATGATTTTGACAACAAAAACCTATCATCAACGAGGTGTAACAATTATGGCACAAGGCG
>Ga0114919_10000173_pt1 | contig 43814 bp, 44 predicted proteins | sample BlataG_FD_88682 | JGI IMG/M metagenome (GOLD analysis project Ga0114919, IMG submission 88682) | Deep subsurface microbial communities from Black Sea to uncover new lineages of life (NeLLi) - Black_00105 metaG | ecosystem: Environmental > Aquatic > Marine > Oceanic > Sediment | place: Atlantic... | reverse complement strand
CCCTATCTCCCCCGCCCTAAAACCAACCCCCCCCCCCCCCCCCCCCCCCCCCCCCCCCCCCCCCCCCCCCCCCCCCCCTCCCCCCCCCCCCCCCCTGCATCCATTTTCGTTTCTTTCCAGTCCTTCGTCCACTGGAGTGACAATAAGCAGCAAGAATGGCGACATTGATGATTCGACCACCTTCATCAGTGCCATAAAAAAATCGCCCAACTCGCCCAACCTTGCCCAACTCACCGCCATGGAGGAAGGCAGCAAAGAGCCTCTCCGCCCGACAGCAGCAGCAGCCACAAACCCTCTCCCCCAGGTGCTTACCTCCTACTCCTTTTATAACAGAGGCTCTGAAGGAGACATTGTTGCTGCCTACCAGCTTTACAATAGTCGTAATAATAGTAATAATAATAGTGATGCAGTGTCCATTGTGCCAAAGGAAGACGGCCATGGTGATTTCGCAGATACTTGCGACAGCCTGGCTTCTTTATTGAGAGCACCAACCTCCACTACTGCTTTCACTGTCGATGTTACTACCTCTTCTACTCCTGCTGCTACTACTGCTGCCATTGTGGATGATACAATCGGAGAGAAGGGCCACATCGTCATTAAGAAACACTACTACATCAACCATTACGCACATGATGCTGCAGCTGCTACTCCTGCTCCTGTTAGCGATGATCAGAAGAAGATGAAGGCGTTGGAGTGGCTGATGAAGGCATATAAACTGTGTGGACCAATCATGCTTGGAGTGAAAACTATCAAGGCAATGGTTGAACTGATTAGAAAAGTTTGGGAGAAGCCCCAGGTGAGGAAGTTTATGACTTTCTATTGGTGCACTTGCTGCAGGAGGAGTAGAAGTAATAGAGAAAACACCAAACCATTTGATGATGTATGGAGAGAAGTGTTTTCAATGGTTTAGGTTCTTGATACACATCTTCACCATCAGTTTAGAGCCAGTTTCTCTTGATTCACGCACGTGTCAGTGCGGAGGTCGATGACTGGCTGAGGCAGATTTAAGACTCATAAGATGTAACAAACGCAACATTTGTAGCAATCAACAACTACAAGAATTCTCATAGACTTGATAGATCCTCTCAACCCTGATTGATTCCTCTCCTGTAGCTTATTTAGCCATCCATTTGGATGAGATTTAATAATCTTCCGAAAATGGCCACAGTTCTCTCAACATCTATCCACACAACATCCACACAATCATATAGATGCACATGCAAAAGAACGCGACACACCACAGCAGCAGCCCAATCCTCATCTTCATCGCCACCGCTTCCACCACTCTGTGAAAGACCTCCACTCCACTCCACCTCCACCTCCGATTTCATTTCCTGGCAACAACACGCCTCTCAATCCATACAACACATTGGAAACTCTTGGGTAAATCAACATGAGGATAGTCCTACCCAACAAGATTTACAAATTGAACTCAAATGGCTCATTGAAGATGCCACCGCTAATGGCAATACTTGCCCCACTAGATCTTCACAGTCACCATCACCGTCACCGTCATTCCTCCTCCTAAGGGAACCTCTCACCCACCTCCAGGACCTATGGACCCAACGTCTCACCAACAGGACTCCTCTTCAATACCTCACCAACACAGCTCACTGGAGAGACTTTATTTTCTCAGTAGGGCCTGGTGTGTTGATTCCCCGTCCTGAAACTGAGCTCATCATTGACTATTGCAAGGAAGCCCTCCATAAGGATAATAAAAGTAACAGTACAAGTAGTAGTGTCGGTTTGCCTTGGTTGGATCTGGGTACAGGTAGTGGCGCACTGGCTATAAGTCTAGCCAAATATTTCCCTATTACTGTAGTCAGTAGAATATACGCAATAGATAAAAGTAGCGCTGCTGCTGCATATGCCAGGTATAATGCTGAGAGATTGTTGGTAGAAGAGGGAGAGAAGGGGAGAGTGACGGTGTTGGAAGGCAGCTGGTTTGAGCCTCTTGATGATTTGAAATTAGATAAGAATACTATCAATAGAGATCATTCATCCTCCTCCCTTATGTTACAATTAAAAGTAGGAGGTATAGTAAGTAATCCGCCCTATATTCCCCAGTCTGTATTGACCCAGGGACTGCAAGAAGAGGTGGAGAGACACGAACCTAGGTTGGCATTAGATGGAGGTGGAGGGCTGGGGGTTGATAGTTTAGAGGAGATATGTAGGGGAGCTAGGAGGTACCTGGTACCGGGTGGGTTTATTGCTCTAGAGACAAATGGAGGGGAGCAGGCTGAGTATGTGGCACAGGTGTTGTTGGGAGGAGGAGAGGGTGGTTTTGAGGAGGTGAGGGTGAGGAAGGATTTAAGGGGAATAGGGAGGTTTGTGACTGCAAGGAGGAGGAGAGAGGAATGATAGTGAGAGAGAAGAGGAGAGGAGGAATTGTTTAATAACATTGATGTAGCTCAGCAGCATAGCATTGTTGAATTGGCAAGACCTTGGGAAATTATATTTCCCTAAACCCTTGTGCCTTGTTTGATGGATGATTTGTCTGCTGATACATCTACTGATTTTTGTAAACTGTAAGCTTATATGCATGCACACTCGTCTATTGAATTGCAATGGAGGGTAACAGAATCTGCTTTTGCTCAACGTGGGCCCTTGAGAACAAACATGTTGGTGTTGAACCTCTTTCTACTACAGTTGTGTCGGTGCGGATGTCGGCGACTGGCCAAGGCAGATTTAAAACACACCCAGAACCTGTTATGCAACAAAATAATGCGTCCAGTAACTTACTTAGATGATATGCAACGTCAAAAGCTCCTAGTATTGATTGTTCTCCCTCCTCAGGCTTTAGTTTTAGCCTTGGATTGTTAGATGTTTGATTGAGGCAACTCAACTAGGTTCGCCTATTGCAATAACAACAATACCATGATCTTCACCTCAACTTGAAGTCTCGGTGGATACCACCTCCTCATTTGAGGCTATGCAGAGAGTGATCTCTTCCATGACGGCTGATCGCTCGTTGTTCTGATCAACAACAACACCACACAGACACACACACACAGAGAGAGTGTGTGTGAGAGAGCTTTCCATTGGCAGGCAACATCCTCCCTCCCTCCCTAATGTCTTCTTCAACAACAACATCTACTAGTGACAGCAGATCCAAGCTAGCAGCAGGCCGAGGACAATCCAGTCACAACAGCAGCGGCACAACTACCACCAATCGCAGCAATAGAAGAAGTAAAAGGGAAAGACGGCCCCTCAACACGTCTCTCTCCTCCTCCTCCTCCTCCAATCAACCTCCTCCTCCACCTTCTCGTAAAACCACAACCAATGTATCATCATACATCCAAACAGTATCCAACACATTTCTATCTCTAAGTACAAGATTACAAGCTCTCCAGACCATCATCAAGGTGCTTCCATCTCGTATGAAGGACACCCACTCATCTTCATCATCAGGAGGTGAAGGAGGAGGAGGAGGAGGAGGAGAAGAAGAAGAAGTATTGCTGTGGCAATTATGTTATGATATAATCCTCTTGCCATTATCATTAGACGGTGCTGATGCTGATAATGAGGCGAAATTTATTTCTGCAGCAGGGACAGTGTTAACATTTCTCAGCACCACAACCCCCCTTCGTAGCAACAGTAGACAGAAACCATTAAAGAGCAGCAACAAGGGGACCTTTTCTGAATTGTCCAACTTATTGACACAAGTAGTAGTCAGGAATGAAGCTACCACTGGCACTGGCAGTGGCAGTGGTAATTGTGCTTTGGTAGCTGTTCTGAATACCATTAATGATGTGATCATACATACTACTGGCAGTGGTACTACTCCTATGTTTTCTCCAGAAGCTGCTGATACAGTCGTGTGTAGCTGCAGCCAACTCATCACCTCCCCAACTATTACTGCTACAAATAAAGACACGATTGCACCATGTATGGAAATTATAGCAAGATTGGGGGGTAGACGACCCCACACGCTGCTCCCTCTTATACCTAGTCTCATGAATGCAATCATAGAGCTGACTCTACCATCATTATCGAGAGGAGGAGGAGGAGTTGGTGGTGGTGGTGGTGGTATGGACTTGCCTTCAGCTGCAAGGCCAGCTATTGCTAGACTGGTAGCTTCTTTCCATCCCTTTTGGAAACATCTGATGGGTAAGAATAGTAATGATGCAGGTGGTGGTGATCAAAGAATGAGCTGGGCCAAGATGTTGATTCATAAAGGACTCCTCTCTCCATCATCATCATTGTCGTTGTCAGGAGTGTTGGCTGTGGCTGCATGTCTCCTTCCTTTATTACAAAGCTTATCATCATCGTCGTCGTCGTCGTCGTCAAATAGTAATAGTGATGATGAATATGGATTAGTCATCGTTGATATGCTGACTGGGCTTAGTAAGTACAAAGATATCATCATTGCTCATAGTTTTAGTAGTAGTAGTAGTAGTAGTATACCTATTAATAATAGTAGTAGTTTGATTGAGTTGTGTGGTCATGTAGGAAGAATGGCACCCTTGTCTTCATTCTTCAAGGATGAAGACAAAGACAAGAAGGAGACGTGTGTCAAAATGGTCCTGGAAATACTGGGCGCAATATACGCTGCTGGTTGTAGTCGTAGCTACAATAGTGGTGGTGGTGAGGTATTGTTCGATTTATTGGCTTCTACACTGCACAAATGGACGCTATTAGTAGGAAATATTGATGGCAATGATACTACTACCCTAACAACAGCAGTTGGAGCGAGTGTCGTTCAAAATATCGCTGAAGGTTGGATAAAGTATGGATCAATATCCAGTGCTGCTACGTTACTGTCAACACCATCTAGTGTCAGTGGTAGTGCATTGACGAGATGTTTCTGGTCTGCTGGGAATGTTTGTCTCCAAAGTGTACTCTTTCACAGATGTATCGTCATTGTTGCCCTTCCTACCGATACTCTCAGAAAGCCAGATAAGAGGAAGGCGCAGCAAGATGCACAGAAACTGATAATGAGCATGGCTCCTCTGCTATCCATCCATCTTTCATCTCAAAACAACAACAACAACCTTAATTGTACTACTAATGCTACTATTGGTACTTCTAATAGTATTACAGAAGCTAATTATCATGTTGGTACCGTGCATTATAAAAACCAGGCAGGTTGTTCCTTTGATGCAGATACAATAGCTGCCTTTCTCGATTGGTTGTTGCAGCGTGATATGACTGGCATCTTGATCAAATCCAAATCAACCACCACTCTCGATAGCAGCAGCGGCAGCAATGATGATACACATATATTATTATTACCTGGATGTCTTGTCGCCTTGGATAGTAACCATGATGCTCTATCCGGTGGTGGTGGTGGCGGTGGTGGTGGAAAAAATGGCGGTGGTACCGGAGGTCGGCTATGGTTTTTTATACATGAAGCTGCCAGGTACTTGGTACTACATCAGATGAAGATTCCATCTATGATTACTAGTTGTGGAACTATTGAGACAATAAACTGTCTACACGATGCTTTGAGCAAAGTAATGACAATGATAATGACAGATAATAAGAAAGGAATGGTCCAGGGTTGGTTGCTGGTAGACTTTTTATTCGCTCTAGAGCAACAGATAAAGAATGCAGTTGAAGGGTGTGTGATGGATACGAGTGGGAGTAGTAGTAGTAGCAGTAGCAATGAATCATCATCATTGTATACAAGAGCAGGGGTGTTTTTTGAGAGGAATAGTAATCAAGTGGGCATGGGATGGTTTGTGAAGATGAGGTCATTACTGATGAAAGTGTCTGTTCAATTGGGTCATCATACAATGACTGTCTATCATGGGCTAGCTAGAGTGTCAGACTTGGCTCGCACTACTACGAATAATGCTGCTACTACTACTATTAGTGGTGGTGGTGGTGGTGGGCAAGTTGGTGTCGTTCAAAATGTACACAAGACAAATGGTGATGGTGATGCAGTGGTAGTGAAGATGAAGGAGAAGTTGATAGTCAAGAAGAGCAATGGTAGCAATGAAGCATCATCATCGCTGTCATTAATAGGGGGAGAACCAAAAATCAAGCTACTGATGCGTCCCTTATCTCCACCCACCACTCCACCCACCACTCCACCCACCACTACTACCACTTCTACAAATACGGCAGTTGGGGCATCTCAAAGACGAAGAGAGCAGCTGACCAATGCTCTCGCAAGCTCTACAGGTACTGCCACTGCTACTGGTGGAGGTAGTGAAGGCAATACTGACGTGAGGGAGCAATTCATAAGAGTCCTGCAATGTGTGGTTGACGCTCTGATATGCATGAAAGACGGCGAAACTATTGCTGCTTTGAAAGCTTACTGCATCAGGAGCTTCTCAAAGCTACTTTCCACTGGTGGTCCTCTTCCTCCATTACCATCATCCTCACTGTTTCAATGGATGGATGCAGCTGTATTCCTGGCTACTAATCAACCATCACAAGCTCTATTTGTACTGCAGCAGTGCAAATCATCTTCTTCTTCATTGATGGCTGCCAACAACAAGACGTATCTTGAGAAGCTGATGATGGAGGCGTACTGTGCATTGTCTGACTGGCAGGACATGCGACAGCTACACGACCAACAACAACAACAACAGCATTGTGATAGTAATGGAGGTTTATACAACTATGCAGCTGCACTAGCCAGCTGGGATCAAGGGAACGTGACAGACTTTGATAAACATAAGAATCTGTACAGCAACAGCAGCAGCAGCAGTGGTGGTGGTGGTGGCAATAGTATGTTATTGGCTCCTGAAGTTCACCGTGTTGCAGTTCTGGAAGCATTGAATGCAATAGCTACTGAAAATGGAGATGAAAAGAAGAAGAATGACTCTACTATTAGTAGCAACCAGGTATTACTGTCATTGTTGCAAAGGTTGGGTTTATTGACTATTGGTGAGGTCGATAGCTGCAGATTTGTTGACATTACTGCATCAAGAGAAATCACTAGCCTTGGATTACTGTCGATGGTAATGGAAGGTGGCAACCCGCATAGTTGTGCTGAGAGACTGATGGTCCAATTAGGAGATGGAACTTCCACTGCTGCAGCTGCTTCTAATAAAGCATTCTCAGCATGGAAAAACGCAGCAATGAAAGAAGAAAGAGAAAAGACGAGAGGCAATACAGAAGCTCTCAATAACTGGCAACGTCTAGTAAGAGGCTGCAGCTCATCAGCATCATTGCATTCTGAGAGCCTACAAATCTACTTGGACAACGTACTTGCCTTTACCAATCAAGAAATAACAGCTACTACCCCTTCACAGCAGCCGCAATCGTTAACAAACATGCTCTCCAGTATGACTGATGATGGACACCTATCATCATCAGAAACAGAAGCTATCTTGGCTCAACTTAAGCAATCTTTGACTCTCCATGAGAAAAAGAAGATGGAGACGGCCAGAGAGTTGCACTATGACCATGAAAGTCGCAACAAAGATAATGACAACAATAGTGAGGCATTATGGAGATTGGCTCAATATATACACGATTGGACCAAAGAGCGCACCCGCTCCTCTCATGATGAAACCACCACCACCACCACCACCAATGTTGTTGAAACAGAAGGTTACAGCCTGGCTCTGATTGCTAGTTGTAGAGCTCTCTCTTCATCTGCATCAATGTGTCAACAGTACCAGCTGATACCTATACTACTCCAAATTTTGAGACTGATGTCATATGAAAATTCAGCTGCATCATCATCATTATCATCATCATCAGCAGCAGCAGCAGTAGCAGAAGAGATGACAAGGGTACCTTCTGCAGCGTGGGCGCCCATCATACCTCAACTCATTACCTTCTTCTTGGCTTCTAGCTCCTCTGCCTCAATGAGGGATGTGGTGGGAAGTATTCTCACTGGTATTGAGGAAACTTCACCATGTTCAGTGATGCTACCGGTTCTGGTAAGATTATCCTCCTTACCTTTAGAGTCGACATCATCATCATCATCGTCATCTTTAGAATCAGAAGCATTGCGGCGGCAGGTATTGCAAGCATGGACTACCGATAATAATAAAAAGAAAAGGCAAAAGATGGGGATTTTCTTGGATGAAATGACGTCATTAATGGTCCTATGGGAAGAACATTGGGAAAGTGTCCTTTCAGAAGGTCACTCTATAGTGAGTCATGCTATGCATGCTATGCAAGAGGAGATGAAGAACATGAATCAACAGCAGCAACGTGGAGAGACGATGCCTTCGATGATGGTACCAATGGGACAACGGTGGGTTGTTGAAACACTCAAACCACTGACCATTGCTCTGAAACATCACTTTGATATGTACGTCAAGGACAAAGCCAAGACAAAACACGATAAAAAGGTCAGGAAAGCATTGGTTAAGAATCTAGCTGTGACGATCTCTGATTTGGAAGACATCTTGAGTAGGAGCAGCAGTAGTAGTATTACTGATGATGATGATGCTGGTGCTTATGGTGCTGTGTTAGAGGGTGTATTGAAACAGCTCAGGCATGTGGGCGACATTGCAACAAGAGTTGGCAAAACATCATCTTTGTCCCTGGATGATGTATCTCCCAGATTGATGAAAATATGCCTCACTGATGATGATGATGATAGAACATCATTATTCCTGCCTGGTTTCAATTGGAGCATTGAAAGTGTCAACCCCAAACTGACCATCATCCATACCAAGACCCGACCAAAGAAGATGTCTTTTATCGGATCAGATGGACGTCAACATGTCTTCCTACTGAAAGGAAGGGAGGATCTAGGTGTGGATCAGCGTATGATGCAGTTTCAACGTGCTGCTTATACTGCATTATTATATAGTAGTAGTAGTAATAGTAGTAGTAGTATGAGGACGTATGGGGTGGTACCATTGTGTTCATTGGGAGGGTTGGTGGAGTGGGTGGAAGACAGTGTTCCTCTGTATCAAATGTATTCCTGTTGGGATGGGCATAGGCAAGATAAGTTGGCAGCTATTGCAAGTGAGGTGGGAGGAGGAGGAGCAGAAGAAGGACAAGAGAAGAAGAAGAGGTTTAGAGATAACCACAACAAGGGTGGGGAAAAGAAAAAAGGCACACAAAAGAAGAAGGAAGGCAGTGGTGGAGTTGGGAAACGTGATCAACAAGGACAACTACAAAGACAGCCCTTCAAACCAATGAATGCCTTTTTATCCAAACTACAAGCTGCTGGCATTGATATCACCACCACTTCCAGATCCAACTGGCCATTGGATACTCTCCGTAAAGTGCTCATCTCATTAATGAAAGAATCTCCCCGCCACCTTATCACCAATGAATTGCTCATTGGAGCGGCCACCCCCGACCACTGGTTGCAACGACAAAAAATGTTTACACAATCTTGCGCCATTTCCTCCATTATTGGCTACTTGATTGGCCTTGGAGACAGACACTTGGAAAATATATTATTTAGTACAAGATCTGGAGGCATTGTACACATTGATTTTAATGTTGTACTGGACAGAGGTGCGCGATTGGCGGTACCGGAATGTGTACCGTTTAGATTGACGCCTAGTTTTGTCTCTGGTCTAGGTGTTGGTGGTGTGTATGGACAGTTTAAACAAGTATGTGAGGAGGTGTTGGGGGTGATGAGGGAGAATGCGGTGCCTCTAGGGGCGTTGTTGGAGGTGAGTTGTATGGATGATGGGGTAAACTGGGGGGTGGAGGAGGGAATGAAGAAGAATAAACGACTGTTTCTGTTGTCTCAGTTGCTTGAAGAGATGATGGAAATTGAGAGAAGAGATGAGGAAGTAGACGGTAATGGTGGTGGCAGCAGCAGCAGCAGCTGCACTATGATCAAACAGCGACAACAACAACCTTCTTCTCGTTCTATATCTACATCTATCCACTATATAGATCATGCTCTTATGCATATGAACAAGATAATAGATGAATTAAAGCAACAAGTCTATCCGCTACTAAAGGTATTCAATCCTGCATCATCAAGCACAGCAGTCGCTATCAAGAATGAAGCAATCCTTCAATCGGCAGATGGAACATTGAAAAAGATCAAGAAGTTAGAGAACAAGCTTGGAAAGCACCTTGAACAATGCAAAAGTCAGCTGGGTGTGGTTGAGAAGAAGCTAAAAGTGGGGAGAAGCGAGGCAATTGTTGCTAGAGATGAGTGTGCCAGGCAGCAGCAATGTCACGAGGAAGTGATGGGAACTGTGCTCTCCTTGACTCATCATCATAATGCTGATAAGAATATCAATGATAATAACATGCTGCTGCATAATATAGAAAATATGGTCAATCCAGACCATTCCTCCGTCTCCCTTTTCCTCCTCACTCCTCCTCCTTCATCATCATCAGCATCATTAGTATCACTCAAACCCTCTATTGTTGAAGCAGCTCTCCAGGTAGATATGTCAACAATATCATCTGCATTTTCGTCAAATACACTGCTACAGGCTTCTACATGTGACACTGCTGGTCAGCAAGCCTTGAATGTGTTATACAAGGAGGCTATGGGGTTGAGGCACGTTGTGGAGTTGTATGCTGAGCAGATATCAAGGGTAGTAATCAACAACATAGATGATGATGATAATGATGGTGATGGTAGTGGGCTTTATGTAGGTACCAGTAAACATGGAAGGTATGTCAAGATACTGGATGCAGCTCTACAAGGTACTGATACTGATAGCGGTAGCAGTTGCCAAGAAGTCATCTCTTCAACACCGAAACAACAGCAACAGCAACAGCAACAACAAGAAGAAGAAGAGTTGAAGAGTATGAAAGCAGCAGCTGCGTTATGGCAATCTCTCCACCAAAGCTTCACTTCCATCTCCCAAGAGCTGGCATTTGAACGTGTTGATTTAACTGCTGAAGTAACAGATACCAAGCAGCGATTGCAAGATGCCCTCTTATTTTTTCTTTCCTCTACGAGAAGTGGTGGTCATAATAATAAAAATAAAGCAATATTACAAGCATTTGCATCATTCTGTCGACACCATGCTCAAAACATTACCAACTTGATGCTCACTCCTACTGAATCATCATCATCATCATCAATGCTTCTAGACTCATTGCAGCACTTGGTTCTTGGATTTGCCACCACTGCAGTCACCATACAAAACACACCATCATCAGAATCTTTGTCATCACTGGTATTCAAAGACAGTAGAATGAGTTGGTTGGCTGAAGCTGTGCATTGTGTCGATGCTGTTGGTATCACAGCTATTGAGCTACAGTTGGCAGGGCCACCATTGATCTCTTTGTTGTATAGCGAAGAAGGAAAGAAGATGGTAGAAGGATTTAATCGCCTAGTAATTGGTGTTATTGACAGCGACAATGACAATGAAGGCGATGTTTTTGTTGATGCCATTGTCAAGGTTATTCAATACTTGGAACAACATGGAGAAGAATATAGTGGTGGTGCGCAGAGTAGGAAAGAAGCAGCTTTTGGAGGCATTATTGGTGCTCTACAAAGACTGATCACAATCTCAACTACAACTTCTATCCATCAAGAGACCCATATTGACGATAACAATGATAATAATAATAGTAGTAGTAGTAGTGTGTGGAGGAGAGTTATCCACCATCATAATGATAATGATAATGATGCTACTCATAATCATCATCTTGCATTAGGAGGGCTACTTATTGATCTTTGGAGAGACGTAGGTGTCATATCCTTGGTGGACCATCATCACGAGGAGGAGGTAGATGCGAATGAGGCATTGGAGGTGTTTGGTAGCAAGGCAGCTGCCTTCTTAGCTAGCTATGTGACTAGAGAAGTATTGCCTTGGATTAGTGGTTGTATGTATAATACTGCTGATAGAATCACTGCTGAGCTTGCTGTTGATGATGAAAGTAGCAAAGAAGAAGAAGAAGAAGAAGAAGATATGAGTGATGGTAATGCTGACAGTAAAGAAAAAGAACCACTTGATTTAGTACCATTCACTGCATTTGAAGGCAACAACAATGATGATGGCGGTGGTCTTGGTGGCTTAGAAGGAGCACTCGAAGAGCTTGGCATAACTGGAGATGAAGGTGAAGAAGAAGATGATGATGAACAGCAACTGCATGCTCGTACAGCAAAGGAAGCAATGGAAGAGTGTCTGATTGCATGTTGTGAAGCAACTGGATCTCTGGCTGCTATTGACGTAGTAAATTATGTGACATATACTGCTCTGCAGCAATGTCAGATGCAATTGGATGTTGCGACTGCCTCTCTTAATACATTTGAATGGTTACACAGCTCTTCACTACTGAATAATAGTAATGGTAGTGGTACTGGATGTGATGCTACAAATACTACTACTGTTTGTACTGCTAAAGATGTCAGATCAAGGTTGCTTGGAGGCATGCAGTCGTGTATAGATAGATTGCAAGGAGCTGTGAATCAAGTAGATCAATGGAAGGCAACAATGTTGAACCCAGCATGCAAAGCAGTGATGTATGAGCTGGGAGAGATATTAGGTCAGCAGCAGCAGCAGCAACAACAACAAGCATTGCTGGCTGGTCTTCAAGAACAGCAACGATGGGTGGATGGAGCTGTTTCTCACTGTACTGACATGTCTCGTCTTGCTCAAGGTGTGTTGTCATTTGAGCATTCAAGACAAGCCGGTATTAGCAGTGATAGTAGTGGTGAGTGGGATAGGTATGCGTCACTAGCAACATCAGTATCATCATTAGCTCAACAATATAAAATCATACAGATGGAAATGACAGCAGCTGAAAAGGAACTGAGCGACATTGAGCAGCTGGCTGCAGAATCAAAGAGTGCCAAACAACAAGCTGAAGAGAAATTAGACAAGGCTACCAAGCAGTTTAATGGAGCAGCGTTGCAGTTGGTCAAGTCGACTCATCAAGTGCTGCCTGTTGTGCTGACTGATTTGAATGCCCAAGTGACAGATATTAAAACGCGGTATTCTAAAGATGCAGTGCTGGTACTGCATGCGTTGAAGCAAGTAGATACATTAGCAAAATGGGTACTGCAATCATCAATATTAGAGGCACTTCAAGACAAGAAGAAGAAGGTTTTAGATTTGATCAAATCGATGGAGACACTTCCTACGGTACTGCCTATATTGAGCAAGGAGCTGGAGGCACTCCAAAGAGAGTTGAAAATGGGAGGAAGAGGAGAGGCAGCTGCCAGAGAACAAGCGACAGCTGTTGTTGCTGGTTTGGAAGCTTCAATCGGCACGCTGACGCCAGTACTGGCTTTTAATGTTGTTTCTGAAGATCACAAAAAGGAAAAAGGTGCTTTATTATCATTGGGTGGCATAGTACAACAATTGAGAGGAATGGTACAAGATATGATGACCATGGTAAGGGTCGAGAATAATAATATTAATGATGATGATGACGAGAGTGGTAGTGGAGAAGCAAGAAAGTTGAGGGCTCAGCTGGGTATGGGTCTGTACAGTGTAGTGACTTCCAGGAGCCCTGGTGAGATGGTGGGTAGCAGTGCTAGGCAACAAAGAGAAGAGAGAAGGGTGTTTGCTCGTCGAGTTGTGAAGACATTCAAGTCAAAGGTGGGAGAAGAGAGAGGGAAGGAGGGTGGTACTATGGGTGATGGAGATAAGGTAGTAAAGTTAATAGCTGAGGCAACTAGTGTCGATAGATTGTGTCGTATGTATGAAGGTTGGATGCCTTGGGTGTAAAATGTAATGTTATAGAATGCATAATTGAAATCGAAAAAATACTTTTGTTTTTTCTCTCCAGAAACTCGCCTTACGACCAAAGGGAGAGTATGGATGGCAACCAGAGCTTAAGCTTGACGGTGTAGTATCTAGAGAGAACAATGGGTTGAGTCCTGAGATGAATTTACCATCCAGCAGAGACTAAGATCATACCATCAAGATATAGCCAGGAGAAGTACTTATAGGATGAGCTATGATAAGCTAACAGCCCTCAAAGAGCAGAATTGAACCTTGCAACCTGTTTGACCAGGATGGGAGTTCCTTCTGTATTTATGTTCATTTAGAACCAAAGCAACCGAATAATAACACAGTTAACACCAATCTAGCATATTAAACAATAAAGCCTTCCAAAGCATGTAGATAAACTTGCCTTGTTAACTGACTGGAAAAATGTGTGGCACAACTGACTTCTTCCTAGCTTCTCCGTCCATTTTCCTTCCAATAAATTCGTGGATGCACGCTGTAGAACCCATAATTCAACGTTAAATACCAACTTAATACCCAGTTTGACCAAATACAAGCACCATGAGAAGGCTGGCTCGTTCCATTCTAAACACACCCACCTCTTTTCCCACCGGTGCCGCTCCTCCTATCACCGCCCCACCTCACAAAGCATCAGTATCACCTCTCCTCCTCCTCCTTCCCTCCTTCTCCAACAAGAAACACCTAGGCATCGGCTCACATGTCAGCGACAATGACCCAGAGCTCATCGAAAAACATAAGAAACGTCAACACGAAGGCAAAACAGTATCCAACATCCGCGAAGTCGAAGGCTGGGATGAGAAGCTTGGCAGCGACAGTGAGGCCATCATCAAGGCAGAGAGGTATGCTTCCGATAAGACCATTAAAGAACTACAAGATAATACTATTAAGGCTTTAAAAGAAGAAGAAGAAGCGGAAAGTGTTGAGACAACAGAGGAGAAGGAGAAGAAAGACGAGGGAAAGTAGCAGCATGTGGTACTTTAATGGTAAAATAATAGCGTTGATCATCATCTCTAGATACATTGTAACACTTTTTTTTTATAGATATAATATAAATTGACCACCATTACTACTACTACCTCCCACCATCTCTGAGCACTCTCAACCTCTCCTGCCTCCTTCTCTTCCTCTCATCATCCCCTCTCTCCAGCCTCTCCCTCCTCCCCCTCTCCACACCCTCCACCCTCCTCTCGTCATCCTTCACCGCCTCCCCCAACCTATGTCTCTCCAACACCTCCTCAGGCAGGTCAGAATAATCCTTCTCATAATCATCCCAGGCAATCTCACACGGATGATGCTTGAACAGTCTGGGCCACCACATTTCTGAATGCGCCCATGGTTTTTGAAGGACCTCTAAATTCATCTTCTTCAGTGTCATCAGGAATCCATCTTCCCCTTCTCCTCCACAATGTGTCCAGATGCAGTCTTCTGGCACTATGCCACGTTCTAATGTGCCTTGGAGGTACACCTCTCCTGTGATTCTATTGGTCACTTGAAGAGAGTACGGTTGAAAGGTCACATGAAGGTGACGGGGAGGTAGATCTGAGGGGACATTCACTGCAATGACTTTGACCTCTCCACCAGTCTGCGTCCATCTACAACACCTACCACTACCAGCAATATCATTGTCATTGTCATCACATATTTCTGCCCATACTTCCTCAGTAGTCTTCTCACTGGGATCATAATACACTCTACTCATAGCAAAGGGATGCTTATCAGTACGAGGAGCAGGTGATCCATCAGCTCTCACTAGATGGTAGTGTCTATATGGCAAGTCCAGTTCCATCTTGGGTCGTATTGGCTGCATCAATTGTCGATCACTATTATTGTTGTTGTTGCTTGTATCAGTATTAGTAGTAGTAGTATAAGCAGGAAGAGTATGTTTGGGAGTGCAGTCAACTAATTGAGCAGAGCAATCAAGCAATGGACCCAACAGCTCTACCAACTCTTCCCCACCCAACATATTCATATTTATCACACCCTCTTCATCACTACAAGTCGCAGTATTAAGAGTGTCAATGAAAGTACCTCCTATAGATTTATCAGCTCCAATCTGAATAGATAATTGTACCAATAATGCCATTCCATCTTCTCCACTGCTATCATTACGTGCTACAACAGCAACACGTTCGAATGCAATGTGCTGCTTCTTCACACCAGCAGCACTAGCAAGGCTGCTTCGTATCAATTCTCTTGCTCTTGCTCCACATTGACCTATGATACTACAGTCAAACATGGCACTCACATCCAGCCTATATGCCTTACTACCACCACTACTATTACCATTCTCACTCTCACCATTAGAAATCATACCAAGGGCTCCAGGGTCAAACAACCGTTCATGATGATACAAATCCTCATGTAATTCCTCCAATTGCTCCCTTGTTATCTTCCCTATTGCTTCTTCTAATTTACCAGATATAAGAGCTGAAGGAGTGCCAGCATCAAGGCTGAGGAGGAAGGCTCTGGCTGCTTTGTAGGGGGAGCAGTCGGGGTGATCTTTTTCTGCTAGGCAGGCAGTTCCCAGCGCTGCATATAACTTGGCCAACTGACGTTTTAATTGGTTTGTTGTATCAGGAGGAGCGGTGGTGGTTGTAGGAGTACTATCAATTGCTGCTGCAGTATTATGGCCATCCTTGCCCTCCTTTTCCTTCTCAATACTACCACCACCATGGGCAGAAAGAGTAGCTTTAATGATACTAATTGCCAGCTCAGCATCTTCAGCTCCTTGCAAGTAACATCTTGCCGTTGTATGCATTTCTGATCTATAATAATATGCATCCACAGCATCACAACCATTCTTCAACCATTTTAAGAATAATTCATAATGATCTACAACAGAATCATCATCATTAGCAGCAGTAGATTGCCTTCTCTTTTGAGCAGTGGTGATGATACGAAACCATGCTTCACTCGCCTCACTATCAGTTATCTTCTCCCGATGGGGAGCCTCTATCTCATCATCATCATCATCATTATTATCATTATTATTATTATTATTATTATTATTATTACTCTGCATTTTCAGGAGGTATTTATACATTTCCTGTCCTAGTTGCTCTCGAGTCAGTTGCCTCACTACAGTCTTCAGTCGAGCTTCACATTCAGCATCTCGTCCTGCATCTGCACCGGAAGAGGAGGAGGAGAATTGCCAAGCTGTTAAAAATGAATACACAGCTTGGGGGATGTTTTTGAGTGATAGAAGGGCTGTACCACGTCTCCAATGAGCTTTAGACCAGTTAGGAGATATTTTTATGGCTAGATCTGCTTCTTTCAGGGCTTCAGAGTGGCGGTTGGCTTTGCAGAGAGCAGCGGATCTGTTGCTGTGGAGGGCTCTCAGGATGGTGATGTCAGTGGTGGGACAGACTTGGATGGCTTCAGCGTAGAAGGAAACGGCTTGGTTTAGTTGGCCGTCTTTGAGGGCTGTGTCTGCTTTGGATTTGAGATGCTGGGTTTTCAGGCGACTGTGAAATTATTTGTTGTAATGTGGGGAGAGAGGGGAAGGAGGGAGGGGTGAGGATGAGTGGAAAGGGCGGTGGTGATGATCGAGCGACAAATCCACTTTGCTTGTTCATCAAAACTTACTTGAGGTGTTGATCTGCGATTGTTTCATCTGCCGTGATGGAAATGGAATGCTTGGCGAGGACCTCTTCGATGGAAAGTCGCCCAGGAGGCCCCATTGCTAATAATGTCATTTGTGTTCTTGAAATGTGCTCTTATTTCTCAGCTGCAGGTCTGGTAAATTATATTAGAGAAGTTTTATGCTACATGTGTACGCGTATAAGATTGATTTATTAAATGGCTCAAGTTTTGGAGTCGCTGTATCCTTTGGTCAAACTAAGAAGAGGGGAAGACTGACCGGAGACGAGAGTTTTTGGAGAGGCTCCTTCTTCTTCCGGTTCTGTCGAATATTCTTGGCTATTGTTTTTAAATAGTTGCACGATACTGAAACTACCTACCCTTTTGCGAGTTAGAACAAACAGCCAACAATTCACCCAAGAGTTCGAATAAATTTAAACGATCAAGAATCCCCAGGGTTTTAAACCAGTTATTTTATATGCAAGGATCCAATTCAAGTGCTCATCAGTGGGCATTTATCGGTGGCATCATCGTTGGAACCACAGCTGCAGCTGCAACAACTTATCTCGTCCTTAAATACAGCCAACAACACCTCTTATTAGAAAATGCCAACTCAAAATTAACTCGTAAAGCAGATAACGACTTAGCACGTCGCCCTACAAAGTACGTTTACCATTCTCACATCGTTCCACCATCTATCAACCACATCCATTATCACCCAAACCCCCCTTTTTTGTTATTCCCTTCCACCCCATACACAAACAGTGGCACCACAACCTCCGCTCGCACACCACCATCCTCCTCCCAACTCCAAAACGGCAACGGAACAACCACCAACAAACAACCCTTCCTCCGTCGTCAAAACACAGACCTTTACTATGACAACGCTCCTCTTCCATACCTCAATAGCCACCCCCATCACAACCACCAACACAACCACCACCACCACCAACAACAACAACAACCAAGACCAGATAATAGCACGTATGGTCCTCCAGCCATCTTAGAAGCAGAATCTTCATGGACCCCCACCACTGCTGCAGCTCACCTCTACCATACTACTGCTCATCTATTACAAACTGATGATGGTGGTGGGGAGAGTACTCCAGGCATATATGCAGACTCAGATGCCCCTCCTTCCTCTGGACATCTTTACAGAGGAGGAGGAGGAGCCGGAGGAGGAGATGGTTTTAAAGCAACGCCAGATAGTACTAATCCTCATCAGCAAAGGGTACCAATTGTGTACGTAGGTGGTCCTTCTGACAGATCAACAATAGCTGCTCATGAATTGATGAGATCACATGGTGCAGCACTGGCTTTCCCTCCTCCACCTCCCCGGCCATCCCACAGCTCTAGTAATTTGAGAGGAGGCAGTGGAGGTGGGGTGGCACCACAGACAAATGCTTCTACACTGATGATGGGAACAACAACAACAACGAAAATAACACCTGGTGGTGGTGGAGGAGGAGGAGGAGGAGGAGTTGGAGCACCATCATCAGCTAGTAAACAACAAGCAGCAGCTCAGCAGCAACAACAGCCAATGCAGCAACAACAACCTGCACCACCACCCAACCCAGCCATCACTACAGCTGATGCTTTGGCATACGAAGGTCGAGTCATTGAAGATGCAGCCATCCACGACTCCTACGCCAGAGTCATCACTCCTGAAGCCCCACCTAATGAAGAACAAGAGGAAGTGTGCTACTTGCTATCACAAGCCATCGATATGAGAGATAAATGGTTGTATACAAAACCACTAGGTGGGCGTCATGATATCGTGTATCCTTACCAGAATAGTGGTAATGATGTGTTGTCTCTAAGTCTGCCATCTGGCTCATCCTCACCACCCCCACATTCACATTCATTATCTACTCAACACTTCCGCCAACACTATCATCGAGATACAGAACCACCACATCAGCAGCTGTCAGAAGACCCATTCGTATTCCATCCCATGGAAAAGGCGCCGTATGCATTTGAAATGAAAGATGGCGTGGTAGCTGTCTGGTCGGATGAAACCAAAAATCATCGTCTATTTCAAGTGCCTGGTACTGCACATGCTTTCTTTTCAGATATGAACTGGTTGCTTAAAGTAATGGCGGCAGGAGCAGCTCGTACGTACACCCACCACCGTCTATTAATGCTGGAACAAAAGTTCAACCTCCATGTCATGTTGAATGCAGACAAAGAGTTTCTAGCGCAGAAGAGTGCTCCACATAGAGATTTTTACAATGTCAGAAAAGTAGACACCCACATTCATCACTCGGCATGCATGCACCAAAAGCACCTGTTAAGATTCATCAAGAGCAAGCTCAAGAAAGAACCAGATGAGGTTGTCATTTTTAGAGATGGAAAGTATCTTACTCTCAAAGAGGTCTTTGAATCGCTGAATCTGACCCCTCACGATCTGTCAGTAGACACATTAGACGTACATGCAGATAAAAACATCTTCCATAGGTTTGATAAATTCAACTTGAAGTACAACCCTTTCGGCCAGAGCAGATTGAGAGAGATATTCATCAAACAAGACAATCTCATCCATGGTCAATTCTTAGCAGAGCTCACCAGGGAGGTATTTTCCGACCTCGAAGCTTCTAAATATCAACACACAGAGTATAGAATATCCATCTATGGACGTAAGCCAGTAGAGTGGGACACTCTAGCAGCCTGGGTGGTACAGAACAAGTTGTATTCCCCAAACAATGTGTGGATGATACAAATCCCCCGATTGTATAATGTATATAAGGAGCAAGGAATAATGGAAAACTTCCAACAGTTGCTGGACAATATCTTCATTCCTCTATTTGAAGTGTCTATAGACCCCAACTCCCACCCCCAGCTGCATTTGTTTCTCAAAACAGTGAGTGGATTTGACCTGGTGGACGATGAGTCAAAGCCAGAGAGAAGACCAACGAAACATGTTCCTCCTCCAGCAGCTTGGAATTCCAAACACAACCCAGCGTATGCGTACTACTGCTACTATATCTATGCAAATTTGTATGCATTGAATAAGATGAGAGAGAGCAGGGGGTTGAATACATTTACATTGAGACCGCATGCTGGTGAAGCTGGTGACTTGGATCATTTGGTGACGTCATTCTTGTGTGCAGAGAACATAGCACACGGAATTAATCTCAGAAAGAGCCCAGTTCTGCAGTATCTGTATTATCTAGCACAAATTGGATTGTGTATGAGTCCATTATCCAACAACTCCTTGTTCCTAGATTACCATAGAAACCCTTTCCCCAGTTATCTCGCCAGAGGACTCAGCGTCAGTCTCTCCACCGATGACCCCCTCCTCATTCATTTGACCAGGGAGCCTCTTGTAGAAGAATACAGTGTAGCTGCACAAGTATGGAAGCTCTCTTCTACTGATCTATGTGAAGTAGCAAGGAACAGTGTGCTTCATAGTGGGTTCCCCCATTTCTTGAAGCAGCATTGGATTGCGGACCAGTATTGGAAGTTTGGTCCAGAAGGGAATAATATCCAGAGGACTAATGTACCTGCATTGAGGATGAGGTTTAGGCTGGATTGTTATAGCGATGAACAGGGGTTGGTGACGAGTGGGGCTGCTGCACATGCTAGAAGGATGGTTGTGAAGGAAGCTGCTGCAGCTGCTGCAGCGGCTGCATCTTGATGATTGAGATTGATTGAAAATTACATTACAAGGGCCAAATTATTCAAATTATAAAACTATCTCATTGATTGAATATTATACAGTACAGTATGTAGGATGCTACAACAACAAACACTCACACATCTCTCTCTCTCTCTCTCTCTCTTTCTCTCTACTATTTTCCCCTTCTCTCAGAGAGGAGTCTTAATATTATCTATACAATTGTCCTTCACTGGAAAGGAAAAAGCTTAAGTAAGTCATGTTTAAGCTGATATAGTGTCATCACTCATTCGTTAGTAGTAGTAATCATCTTCATCTTCTCAGCATCTTTCCTGACCATGATGGAGAGCCTCTTCAATTGGCTCTGTCTCCATGTTGAGAGCATTTTCAAGAGAAAAGACAATATCATAGTAGCTTTCAACTGGGCCTGATTCTAGACCGAAGATGGCGTAGCAGGCAGCTTTTTCTTCTGGGGTTGCACAGACGTTGCAGCATTCCATGGCGTCCCTGTTGTTGTTGTTGGGAGAGGAAAGAGAGGAAAGGAGCGGGAGAGGAGGAGTCAGGCGGTAGGTCTCAAAAGAGGGAGTAGAAGGTGATATCGAGGAGGTAGGGTTGGGGTTTATAAGTGATTAAAGATGAAGAAGCGTGGCTTACCTTGCGTCAAAGACGGATGTGTTGTCAATGAAGGGCAGGTTGCTGCCTTGAAATATGCCATTTTGTGTTGGAGAAGTATGAGAAGGGTCGTTGAATGAGGGGTTGAATGATGCTTTGATTCGTGTCATCGCTCCTGAAGGCTTTGAGGTTTGTCTAGAGTGCAAAGCGGAGCGTAAGGGTTTTGGGTGTAGGAAACTTGAAAGCATTTTGGTTCAGGGTGATCTCAGGCTGGCGATTGAAGGCGTGTGCACGTTATAAATTTTGTGTGAGGTATCGACTGTATCAGATAAATGACGGAATTATATGTGCACCGCGGGAAGATGAGTGTGTTTTTGTATTTTCGATGCCAAGGAAATCGGTCAGGAAATATTAATCTGCAAGCTTCATCAGCCGGCATGCAGAGCCTTTAGTATTATCAATCATTCAAGTAACAATATATATACTTATATATTGGCTGCAAACAACATATTAAACACTACAGCGACAGATCTTTAGTCATCTTTGATCGAGCCAAAATGTTACGCACAGTACCTTCTATGGCCGCTCACAGGACTGGAGTCCTTGCGTATGCCAATGCCCTAGGTATGTGGATCAACCTGGCATTGGGTTTAGTCACACTATCCCACTCATGCACCGTGTTTTAATCTCCTTCCCATCGATTGTCCGAAATACACAGGTAACTCTGCCAGCTTTGCCACTGCTGCAGACAAGATCAAGGTCAAAAATCCAGTGGTTGATCTTGATGGAGATGAAATGACCAGGTATGGATAACGCATCTTTCAATCATCAGTCTCCTCCACTGATGATTATGGCACCCCCCCTCATTTGCTCACTCGCGTCTCCCCTCCCTCTCTCCCCTTCTCTCTCCAAAACACTACAGGGTTATTTGGGACCAAATCAAATCCAAGCTCATCTTTCCATATGTAGATCTAGACATCAAGTACTATGACCTCAGCGTCACCAGCCGCGACCAAACAGATGATCAAATCACCGTTGACGCCGCCAACGCCATTAAAAAATACAACGTCGGCATCAAGTGCGCCACCATCACCCCCGACGAAGCCAGAGTCAAAGAATTCAACCTCAAACAGATGTGGAGAAGCCCCAATGGTACTATCCGTAACATCCTCAATGGTACCGTCTTCAGAGAACCAATTGTCATTGAAAACATCCCTCGCATCGTCCCGGGGTGGACCCGCCCCATTGTCGTCGGCCGTCATGCCTTTGGGGATCAATACAAAGCCACAGACATGGTAGTAGACTCCCCAGGCACCTTGGAGATGACATTCAAGCCTGCTGACGGCACCCCTCCAACCACATTCGAGGTTTACAAATTCAAAGGCCCAGGTGTCGCGCTCAGCATGTACAACACAGAGGAAAGTATCAGAGGCTTTGCATCCTCCTGTTTCCAATACGCGTTGTCCCGCAAGTGGCCCCTCTACCTCTCAACCAAGAATACTATTCTCAAAAAGTACGACGGTAAATTCATGCAAGTCTTTGAAGAAATCTACAACAAGGATTACAAGCGCAAGTTTGAAGATGCCGGCATTTGGTACGAGCACCGACTTATTGACGACATGGTTGCTCAGGCCCTTAAATCCAGTGGAGGCTTTGTATGGGCGTGCAAGAACTACGATGGTGACGTACAGAGTGACATTGTAGCTCAGGGCTATGGCTCCCTCGGTCTGATGACATCAGTTCTCATCACCCCCGACGGTAAGACTGTTGAGGCAGAAGCAGCCCATGGTACCGTCACCCGACATTGGAGAGAGTTCCAAAAGGGTAACCCCACCTCCACCAACCCTGTTGCTTCCATATTTGCCTGGACTCGTGGATTGGCTCATAGGGCCAAGTTGGATGATAATGACAAATTAGGGGAGTTCTGTGGTAATCTGGAGGATGCAGTGCTGTCTACAGTGAGGGCAGGTTACTATACTAAGGATTTGGCTATATGTGTGGCTGGGACTACCAAGGTGGATTCTGATAGTTATTTGTATACTGAGCCATTTATGGATAAGATCAAGGAGACTTTAGAACGTAAGCATGGATACAGAGGGTAGAGAGAAGGAGAAATGGAGAAGGAGAGAGAATGGGAGGGAGAAGGAGAGAGAGGTGAGCATCAGTGTCGGTCAACTTGAGAGAGGGAAAGAACAAAGCAGAGCGTAGTTTACTTGTAAGTATTAAAATAGGATTTGGTCTATTTGTCGGCAGGATAGAACAGATGAGTGTCACAGATGTAAGTGTAGGTGGTATTATGTGCTGCAAGAAAGGGAGCTCTGATCATTTATTGATCGTTTTTTTATAATTGATATCTATCGCTCACCGACAACCTTCTAATAACATGTCTTTATACTCGATCGCGTGCAGGAGATAATAGAACAAGAGCCTCTGTTTGGCCTGGCTGAAACTCTCCGTGCCAAGAATGGAGTGGAAGCCCGCCCAGCCGTCCTCGTCGACGAACGTGTCGACATCATCCGAGGCAAGGACCTCATCCGCTTCTTTGAAGCCAACCCTCATGTTGCAGAGGCCTTCACATCCAAGAACAAACCCCCAGAAGACAGAGCCAAGGAAGTAGCAGAGCTCCTTTTACGTAAAAACATCTTGATCAGATGTGAACGTAAATTCAAAAAACCACCTCCGGGCCAAGCCCGCCTCACCAAATTCCCCCGAAAACTCATCCCACCTGCCACCTCCTACGACCGAGCCACCTTTGTACGCGACTCCTTCTACGCCTGGGGCTACGAACGCCCCATTTCCATGTGGTCTTACATCTGGGCCGCCGTGATGGTCGTCGTCGTCCTCGCAGCCTGCCTCTTCCCTCTCGCCCCTCACTGGGTCAGACTCGCAGTGGTCTACCTGTCCGCTGGCCTCCTCTCCCTTATCCTTGCCTTGATCCTCACTAGATCAGTCGTAGCAGTAATCAGCTGGGTTGGCACTGGCCGTACAGTCTGGATCATGCCCAACATGCTGGCTGATGACGTTCCCATCAAAGACCTGTTCAACCCTTATATTTCAGTCGAAGAAAGAATGCCCGACCATCCTCTGTGGAAGCAGCTCGTTGCAAGGGGGCTGGCAGTAGTAGGAATGGTAATGTTAGGTGCTGTGTTGCACAGCAGAGGTCCTGATCAAGCTGCAGTGAAGAAGGGGGCCAGTAGGATTCATGATGATGTGTTGGACTGGTTGAATTTACAGAGAGCAGGGTATGGAAAATTGGGGAATGACAATGATGATAATAAGAATGGTACAGTAGTGGAGGAGGAGAGTAAAAATAGAAGTGGTGGGACAGAGGGTCTGCACACTGAGAACAAGACTAGTGAGGTGGAGGAGGAGGAGGAAGAAGATGAGGTTCATTATGAGTTGTAAATAAAGTATTTTTGTTACTAGTGTTATATTCATTCATTTAAAAAATAATAAAAAGCAGTTAATACTGTTACCATACTTCAAGTCTGTATAAATATCTCTACATTTTCATATATACCTACTTTCAGTAATTCAATTCTCCTCCTCCTCCTCATCATCATCACTGCTACTACTATTACTACTACTACTATCACCCCCACTCCCCTCCCCCTTCAACAACTTGGGCATGTATTTCTGCGCTAAATATCCCACACACCTGCCCATTTCTGCATCTCTCCACCCAGGCACAACCTTCACCATACTCTTCCACCTCCTCTTACATTGACCTTGACTTCTCCCGGGCACCAGGGCCCCCCAGTCTTCCACTTCATACTCTTTTGTTGCTCCACTTTGGTAGAGAGCTTTCAATAGTCTCTTGTCATCCCCTTTCCCCCAGTCTCCTCTAGATTCCAAGGTTGGGGCTAGGCGGTTGTACCATTTATCTATACATTGCACTGTGGAGCGGGTGCGGACTTGGGCGGAGATGTAATTCCAGTCGATGTCGTCGAGGGTCATTCTTCGATCTGATGGAGGTGCTGATGGACTTTTGGCGGTTGTTCCTGTATTGGTGTTGGGGGTTGTTGCTGCTTCTGCTTCAAATGATGCTGCTGCTGCAGCAATGGTACTTGGTGCATTGCCATCGTTATCATTAGTGTTATTACCACCACCACCACCACCACCACTTTTTCCTCCTCCTCCTCCTCCTTCTCCTTGTTGGGGTGCCCTATTACCAAACAAAGGAATGCTCTCCATACCACTGCCACCACCATTAGCACCATTAGCACCCTCAAGCTCCCGCTTCTTCATCAAATATTCCTCCACAGCCATCTTCAATCTCCCCTCCTCCTCCCCCATCCATGGCCCATTCCTCTTCGCCCCCCCCAGCCTCACCTCCTTGTACCTATCCTTACAACTCTGTGGCATACGATGCAACACCGCTCCAATCTTCTTCCAGTCTCCAGGATGCTGCTGAGCTAGACTTTTCAACTGATCATCTTCTTGTATTGTCCATCTACCCTTATAGTTTCCAGGGTGAAGGGCTCTGGAGAGGAAACTCCACACGGATTTGACGGTACGGTCGGGGAGGGAGGAAGCAATGACTTTCCAGGCTCCCCGGTGTGTGTCTTTGTTGCGTTTGCCTCTTTCTGAAAAGAGCCAGGATGTGTCCTTGGGGTCGAGGTTGTTGGCCTTGGCGTAGGCTTCGACTGCAGCAAGGAGGGTGTCCCGTTCTGATTTGCTGTACGGGCCGCTTTTGACTTTGACTATGGTATCGGGGCCTTTGAGATCTTTCCACATTCTGGCACTTGATATGTCTACTATTTCTACTGCAGGTAGTTGTTCTTGTTGTTCTGAAGAGGAGGATGGTGGTTGTGGAGGAGGAGGAGCATCTTGCTGCTGTTGATTAATGTTGTTATTATTAGTATCATTCGCTACTGCTGCTGCTGTTGTATTGCCATCTTGATCAGAAGTCTTGTTTGTCTTCGGCTTCTTCTTCTTAAGTTCGAGGTTACTTTCCTTGACTCTTTTCTTCTTCAGCTTGAGCAATGCATCTAATACTCCATCCTGATCTTCTATCTCACCAAAATTTGTGGCTTTACGTTTCTTCTTTTGGCTTCCAGGGGCGGCAGGCTGTGGGGTCTGTAAGATTTTGTTGTTTGAAACAGCAAAGTCCGAAGTCCTGTAGTGAGAATTGGATTTGGGCGAGTGGTGTTAGAATCGGGATGTGGAGGAACGGTTGGATGGTTGGAGAGGTCTTTCAACTTACTTTTTCAGCCATTTTTCGAAATTTCTCTGAATTTGTTCTGGTTGCAACGATCTATCATTCTTTGAGCACTTCTTGACAATTCTCTTCAATGCTTTCTTATGATCTATCTCGCCTACCTGCTTTTTATTGAAGATGGAAGTGAGAATCTCACTGAAATTTATTAATTCCATACTCAGTATCTCCCTAAGCTCATTAGCTCCTTTGCTCAGTGTAGAGACAACTTCCCGTAATCATGTAGGTTTTATAAACCCTACAAGCTACCATGCTACTGCAAAATGTCCATCATATTTCTGCCTTCCCTCGCTATTCTGTCCATCGACCTCTCTCTGCATCTTCCAATTGCCGTTGGTTGCAACCAATTTGTGAGGGGAATGCAAGCGTCACTAATAAACTTAATGTGAGCTTGATACTCAGAGGGCTGGGTCCTTATTCAACCCAGTAGTAAGTATGGTATCTGGGATGTTCATCATTAGAGAGAGAGAGAGAGAGAGAGAGAGAGAGACCCACACTGATGACCCATAGCAGCAAAGAGAACGCTGAGCACCGTCGTCTCCTGCTTCCTTCTCTCTAGAAGCATACGGCCAGTGTATGCTGTTAAAGCATGCTTGCTGCGTTAGTACCGATCAAACTTTCATATTACATTGCATAGATCACATCATATCAACAAATAACAATAAAAGAGGCTTATCAACCGCAGATTCAATAAAAAATGTCATCAGAAGAACTCAAGGTAAGGATTGACTGCTGAGTCTTCGTTAGGTTTCCCTTCCAAGCCTCCCTTTCCTCACCATCATCTATAATCCACTACAGGCCAAGGGCAACACCGCCTTTTCAGCCGGAAATTTCGACGAGGCGATTACACACTTCACCGACGCCATTGCCGTCGACCCTTCCAACCACGTCCTGTTCAGCAACCGTTCCGCTGCCTACGCCAGCCTCCAGCAATACCAAACTGCTCTAGACGACGCCCTTAAGGTCACCCAGCTCAAGCCAGACTGGCCCAAGGGATATTCCAGGCTCGGTGCCGCTTATTTCGGCCTCAAAGACTGGGACGCTGCCATCGAGGCATACAGCAAGGGTCTCACCTTTGATCCCAACAATGCTCAGCTCATGACTGGATTGGCCAACGCCCAGGATGCCCTGACTACTGCCAAAAATGCCACTTTTAATGCATCATCATCATCACCAGCAGGTAGCATGTCGGGACTCTTTTCCAATCCCCAAGTCATCACCCGTCTCGCCACCAACCCCCAGACACGCACCCTCCTCACCCAGCCCGATTTCATGTCCATGTTGAAAGAGATAGACAGTAATCCAGATGCTATGCAGAAGTATCTTCAAGATGATAGGTTTCAGTTGGCTTTACAGGTTGGTCTAGGTATGTCTGTTACTACTCCAGATGAATTCATGAAACAAGAGGACGAGAAGAAGGAGGAGAAGGAAGAAGAAGGGGGGAGAAAGGTAAATGGTAATGGCAATGTTAAACAGGAGGATGAAGCTAAAATTACTGAGGATACAACTGCTAAAGATGAGGCAATGACAGAGGAAGAGTGGGAAGAGGTGAATCGTCAGAAAGAAGCTCAAAAAGAAAAGGAAGCAGGCAACGAAGCCTATAAAAAGAGAGAGTTTGACCAAGCTATTGGTCATTATGACAGAGCAATGGCTTTATACGACAAAGATGTCTCCTTCCTCACCAACAGAGCAGCAGTGTACTTTGAAATGCAAGATTATGCCAAATGTATTGCCGACTGTGATCAGGCTGTTGAAAAGGGGAGAGAAATGCGGACAGATTTCAAACTGATTGCTCGTGCGTTGGCTCGTAAAGGCAATGCTTTGGTCAAGTTGGGTCAGCTAGAGGAAGCTATTACAGTGTATAATAGATCTCTGACTGAACATAGGGCTGCTGATACATTGAAGAAGCTGCAGGAAACTGAAAAGACTCTAAAGGACCAGAGAGAGCAAGAGTATATTGACATGGGCAAGTGTGAGGAAGAGAAGGAAAAGGGCAACCTGGCATTCAAGCAACAAAAGTACCCAGAAGCAGTGAAACACTACACTGAAGCACTGAAAAGAGGCCCAGCCAAGGTCAACCCCGAGGCATACAAGCTCTTCAGCAACAGAGCCGCCTGCTACACCAAACTTGGAGCATGGCAAGACGGCATCAAAGACGCCGACGAATGCATCGCTCTCAACCCCGACTTTTCCAAAGGCTACTCCCGTAAAGGCCACTTGCAATACTTCATGAAAGAGTACAACAAGGCAATGGAAACTTATGAAAAGGGACTTTCCAAGGACCCAGGCAATGCAGAGCTGAAGGAAGGTCTAGGACGATGTGTACAAGCAATCAACAGAATGAACAGGGGCATGGAGGAGGGGGTGAGTGAAGATGAGATGAGGCTGAGACAGGAGAAGGCCATGGCTGATCCGGAGATTCAAGGTATCCTGACCGACCCAGTCATGAGGAATGTACTGAGGGATATGCAGGAGGATCCTCAGGCTGCTCAGAGACACTTGCGTCATCCGGAGGTTGCTAAGAAGCTGGAGAAATTGATTGCGGCTGGGATTGTTCAGGTTCAGTAAGATGTGAGAGGAGGGAAAATGATGCATCTACTGTGACAGTTATAGATCTATATGTTTAGTGTCTCTATGGGTGTGTAGAATGTTTAAAGTAGAAGATTCAAAAAGTCATGTTTACATCCTTTTCACACACAAAAAAAAAAGTTTTGTTTCTCTCTCTCTCTCTCTCTCTCTCTCTCTCTCTCTCTCTCTCTCTCTCTCTCTCTCTCTCACACACACACACACGCAATTAATTAATTAATTTTATTTTATTGTACTCCAGCCCATCGTGCCATGTCAATAAACTGCTCCCCTCCAATTACATTATTAACAAACCTGATAGCCAACGTGGTAAAGTACGCTGCCCCAGGTACTTTCCTAGCAATAGTCTCATCCACCACCCTCTCCAGTCCGAATACAATCTGGTACCTGGTATTGGATGATAGTGCCATGAACATTCCCCATACAAGAGCTGTGTCCAATACCGGGGGAATAGCCACTTTGGCTGATGATGATGATGATGATGATGCTGCTGCTGCTGCTGCTGCTGCTGCTGGTTTACTTTCATACTCTCTACGAATCTTCATCAAGCTACTAGCAATGCCCTGCCCGATAAATCCACACAACATACCAGCAAGTGAATATTCCAGTCCTCTAGCTACATAGCACCCCAATCTATCTGATACAGAGTACTTGCTTGCAGCAGTGGATTTCTCAAACATTGCAGAAGGGAACTTGGCAGCCCATTTTCTGAGTCCTGCGATTGGGCCGGTGCCTGTTGGAACTTTAGCTTTTCTTCCTGCTACTGCTACAGGGGCGATGAGGGTGACGAGGACAACGTCAAGGACGAGGCCTACGAGGAGGTCAGAGAGATAGAATTCGAATTCATCCCAAAACTCATCACCGCGTTTTCTGACTTCAGCGACGGTGGCACAACCCGAGTCGATGGCGACTTCAGCTGCGATTTTGAAGAAGAAGAGTTTGTCTGCGATGAGTCTGTCTCTGAAGACAGGAAACGAGCGGACGAGGGCACTGGTGATGATGCCGCCGGTTGCGAGGGAGAGGTATCTTTGCAGGATAGCGGCTCTGAGGCCTCCTTGGGCTGCTGCTTGGGCGTAATCTGCTGGGAGAGAGACGCCTTTGGAAGCGGCGAGATCTTCTGCTGCTGAAAGGTCCAGGAACTCTTCTTCTTCATTATTATCGTCACCGTTGTTGTTGTTATTATTGTTATTATTGTTATTGCCACCGTTATCACCACCTCCAGTTCCAGAGGAAGCTCTGAGCTTTGATGTGGAGGAGTGGCTTTGTTGCTGTTGTTGTGGTGATTTGAATGGATTGAAGTGGAGGAGGGACTTCAATGAAGAGAAAGTATTCTGGAATGGAGTGGAAGAAGGGACCAGGCTTGCATTGATCTGTTGTTGTAAGGAGGAAATTGTTGGAGAGAAGGTATGAGTGAGAACCGACAGTCGGGGGAAGATGGAGAATGATGAAGACCAAGGGTTTGATAATCAGTACTGGTATAAAATCAATGGTTACCTGAGTGTATGAATAAGAAATCCTAGGGAGGTTTGTTCTTGATGGGACCTTCAGCGCGTTTTTAGGGAGGGTCAACTGATGAGAAACCATTGATGAGAGGCTATGAGAGAAAATTATGGTCGATACTTCAATCTTTGTGATTTGAATTTGCCTTACAACAGCACAGTTTTGTATGTACGGAAAGAATGGTTGCAGAGCGCATGCATGTGTTAGCCCCATCAAGGGTTTTTCATTTCGAAGAGCTCGATCGCAGGCAACGGTGACGGCTATTTGTAGGCCGTCTTGCAGTGCATATAAGGCCTTGGTGCTTAATTTGATGAGCATAAGTTAGTCTTGATTGGCGAAAGATACAAAAGAGGGGTTTATATCTTTACATGAGGTGAGATTTCCAACACTTTTACAGCATTTCTAATTATGAAAAGTAGTTCATCACTAACTATTCCAATTTAATTTCATTGCAGTCAAAAAGAAGAGAAGCCACAACTTGCGTAAGTTTTCAAAAAAATCAAAAACACGTCATTCTACGCTTGTTCTTTGATGATCATTTTTGCTAATCTTGATTACTCCCTTCCCCCTTTACCCTTCACAGTGGCGTTCGCATCAAGACACGAAAGCGTAATATTGTTGTACCGCATGACCCGCAATCCTTCGCAGACGCAGTAGTAGCCGTCGTCAACGACGCAGCCGAAGAAGCTGCTGACGACATTGACAAGACCCTCGAAATCGCCAACAAAGTCCTCGACTCTGCCGAGCTCGACTTCAACAGATACGGTGACGTCCTCTTTGAAACCGCCTTTGCTGGCGGCCGGTTAGAAGGCGGCGGCGCTGCCATCTCCACCGAAGGCAAACAGACCGAAATTTGCATCTTGGGTCGCTCTGCCGACAAAGAGGCCATCGTCCCCTTTGTCAGATGGTTCCAAATCATGATCCGCCGCCGTCCCTTCCTCATCAAGGCTCTGGAGAACACCCTGACCAAGCTCCTCCTCAGTCTCGAGTTCTTTGACGAAGAAGGTCGCAAAAAAATAGCCATTGCCACATCAAGGATCCTCGCCCTCCGTGTCGGCATCCTGGCCGACCATGTTCTCCCCATCCTCCTCGATGACCGTCTTATCATGAAGGGCACCCCTCTTGCCTTCATGACTGAGATGTTCAAAGACTACCTGTCCACAGAAACAGTAGAATCGCTGATGGAGCTGCTGCGTAAAGCCAGATTGGAAGGAAGATTGTTGGAGTTTTTCCCCCAGCAGAAGCGATCTTGGACTGATTTCAACGATCATTTCGTTGCTGCAGAGCTTCCTACTCTTGTAGAATATACTGCTAAGAAGCTGTATGAAATTCATTGCAGGGAATTAACACAGATTGTAGTTGGATCTATTGCATCTGAAGATGTGCCCAACCAAGCAGAGCTGATGACGACGGTAAAAGCCAGGAAGGAGGAATGGCAGCTGGCTGATGCAGATACAGTAAAGTCCATCTTCCTGGGTATCATTGAAGGTGTTTTATCTGGCAGCAGTGGTAAAAACCTCCAACAGACACAATTTGCTGTCCTAAAGACACTTAAACAGTACCACAAGCTGTTGGCAACATTCTGTACCAGCCCTCGCCTTGAAGCAGGGCTCCTCGCTACTGCTCAAGTGACATGTTATGAAGATTCACGGTTGTTAAAGTTGTTTAAAGACATGGTCAAAGTTATGTATGATGTTGATGTCGTGGGAGAGGATGCGGTGAGGTATTGGTATGCAAAGGGGAGTAATCCAAAGGGGAGAAATGTGTTTTTGAAGGATATGGAGCCTTTTGTGAATTGGTTGGATGAGGCTGAGGAGGAGGGAGAAGAAGAGGAGGAGGAGGGATAATTGTAGGAAGAGGAGGGAATAGAATAGAATAGAGGAGGTGTATGTGTGTGTGTACATTATGATAGATGGATGGTACACGTAAAAGAAAAAAGATTAGATAGATAGATAGATAGGCAGATAGATAAGAGCAACACACTGGGTGGCAGTCTGCTAAGCCTCTCTTCATCTCGTGTTGACTCGTGAGCGATCACTGACAGTTGGAGGGGGTGATTGTTTGAAAAAAAAGACAAAAACACATCCGTTAGACATAAAATAAACGTAATTAATTCAGATCAAAGGATGTCTTCATCTTATGAGGAACACGTAGTGGGTGGGGCAAGGTCTTTACTGTCTCCCATTCACTCAATGGCTGGAAAATCAACATTGAAGGATATCAAGACCAACAGTGATCTCGACAGTCACTTTCATAAACTGATAATCACCATACAAAGCCATATGCAGGTCTTACAACGACAAACACAAGTTAGAATTACCAAATGGCTCAAAAAGCTCACAGAAGAAACAACCAATACCGTCTGGAAGCGGAATAGGAACTCCTATGCCCGTCTTCTACACGAACAACTCAGGTCTGGTGGCAAACTTAGAGCTCCATTTGATACTCTACCTCCAGACGGTCCGCTCCCCACCCTCTCGAAGCACACCCTCTATCCATACCAAGCTACAACAACAACAATAACAACAACTCCCCTCAACAACAACAATAAAATCAATAACACCCCATCTTCCATCCAATCTAGTGCAACATCCAAGCTAGACCACTATTTAGGAAGGCACCCCACCATCACCAGTGACCATCATGATGCTCCTGAGAGGCAAAAGAATAGTAACAACAACAACAACACTAAAAGTAATACTAATACCAAGAAGCTGGAGATGTACGATACATACACCAATACTGGTCTACATACTCAGTTGGGAGCTAGTTGGGAAAGGCAACAAGAATTAGAATGGAAGCTAAAAACAGCAGAGGATGTGATCAACAGACAAGCTGCATCTCTGTACATTGATCATAGCAAGACAAGGCATACAGGCAGTACTAATGGCAGTACTAATGATATCACTCCTATGAATGGTAGGAATTATAATTATTATGTAGATACATTAGGAGGAGGATTGGAACTAACTCCAGTAACCAGTGGCGGTATTCATAGACATAGTAATAATAGTAGACAGAGATATACGTCTGCGCAGTTGGAAGAGCTCCTTACTGAATGTGAAGTCACCAGAAGACTACGACATAATCATAATCATTATAGTAGTAGTCGTAGTGGCAGTGGTAATGAGAAGAAGTCCTCCAGTAATAAGATTATAGATGATGATGGTATTGTATCAAGGGTTGAGAGGTTCAAGCAAGGCACCGAGTCGATACGACATAGACTGGATAAGATTGATGGAGGCGTGAAACCATCAAGTACTACTACTACTACTGGTACTCCTGGTACTACTATCATGTCAAAGAACAATAAGAGTAGTAAAGTGGTGATTGGAACAGAGGTAAGGCATACATTGAAATCGGCAGCTGCCTTAAAATTAAGAAGGGCAGCTATAATACAAGCAGGAGGAGAAGGTATTATATTGCCATCATCTCTCCAAGTAGATGATAATAGTAGTAAAGTTAAACCACTATCATCATCAGCAATAGATAACTGCCATCATAAACATAATCATAATGCCTCCACAATCACTGCTGACAACGTACCTGGATACAGTAGTGAGCTGATGTCTGAACTGGTGGATCTACGGAGGAGGGTGCAACATAGTATCAGTGCAGTGGCATCTCCTCTATGCACTACTATGACGCATGATGATGATGATGATGATGATGATGATGGGAAGTATAGCTTATCTTCATTGTTGTCAGATGATGGAAGTAAGAGTGGTGGTGTGAGTGGAGAGTCTTCTCCATTGTGTGATGGTGATAGTGGAGGGTTGGGAGTTTCATTGAATATGATGCTGGATGATGATGTATAGCCTTGTACAATGTAATAACAGGATAGGAAGGATTGAAGATTGTACCCGCTGTCTCAGGCATGGCGAGACAGTCGTCTCACCTCGGAGCTAGAGATCTCGGAGCGGTGGGTCAAACACCATCTGTGTAATCATGGCTTCGGGTCTTGTAAGTATTGAAGAATTTATAACAAAGGCATTTTACATTATTATATAGTATCGCTCATACACACATACATATATATACAACTTCTCTCTCTTTCTCTCTCTCTCCCTCATCTTTATCCCTGACTCTTAAGCTTGGCAATAAATTCATCAACATCAACACGTCCATCTCCACTTCGTGAAGATTTCAACAAAGACTCCACCTTGCTGATGTCCATCATCTTCTCTCCCCCCCCCACCGGCTTGCTGATGTTTGGGTCCGGGGTGGCTTGCTCATCCTTCTTCTTCTGACTATCAATATGGAAGTCCCATGTTGTCTTGTTGTCAGAAGTAGGGGAATCGTAGTAGTCTTTACCGTGAGCCTTAGGGTTGAAGTTGTGTCCTGGATTGAAGACGCTCTGCCACACATTGGTGCGAGGACCTGTGATGATGAGAGGAGGGGCGGTGAGAAGAGAAGGGGGTGGGGAAGATTGCAATTGGTGCTCGAAAATAATCAAACCCAGAGTTATACTTACTATTTGGAGTGTTGGAGGGTGAATTATCCTCAGATATGGAGCCTGGAAGTGAAAAGAAGGGAACACGTGAGAATTGCAATCTTGGGTTGGAATTGTGAGTAGGGCCTGGATCAACGTACCGGAAAGTCTCTTGAGCTTGTCGATAAATGACATGGTTGATTTCTTTGAAATTTGGGTTATTTTAAAGCTATGTTCTGGAAAATAACCGCATGTCAGACAGCATATCTCTCGAAACAAAGAGAGAGGTAGAAAGCAGATCTAGAGAGGAGCGGGGGAAGCTCAGCCTGGGCACCATCTCTCTCTCCCTCTCTCTTCTACATTTTCATCTTCTTCTTCCTCCTCCCCTCTCCCTCCTCCTCCTCATCACCATCACCATAATCTTCAGCTCTATATTTAGCAGCAGTCTTCGCCCTCAGTTCATCCAGCCCCTCCTCATCCTCAGCCCACTCCAACACTAACCTTCTCCCGTACAAATGCGCACCCTGCACTGCATCCATTGCATTCTTCGCCTCTTGTTTCGTTGCAAAATCAACAAACGCAAACCCCCTTGGCGTTCCATCAAACTTCCGAGGCAATCTAGAGCTCTTTATATGACCAAAGGGGGTGAATAGGCCCATGATGTCCTTTTTTGTGGCTTCAAATGCTACGTTGCGCACCACCATCTTTGTTGTCACTGGCAACTTATCCTTTTTACTGCTCTTCTTATTCTTGTCGGATGCAGTACCTCCTCCTCCTCCTCCAGATGATATTTGAAGAGACAGTTGGTGACCTTCTAATGCTTTACCGTTCAACACAGCTACAACTGCTCTTGCCACGTCATCAGATGAACACTCCACAAATCCATAGCCAGCACTGAGCATCTTTGGAGCAGCAGCAGAATTATTGTCATCTTTTGTTTTACCCTTTTTAGCACTAGCAGGAGTAGGAGCCTTCTTTCTTGCTATTTTAACACTTCTAAGTGTTCCACCAGCCATTGTGACTGCCTTTTCAAAATGTTTCGTCAATGCTGCTTCTTCAGTCGCAAAGGATAAGCCTTTGACAAAGATGGTGTGAGAGTCAGTGCCACCATCATCCTCGCGATGGTCGGTTGTTGGTAGCAATGCTGCGTCTGCATTAGGGTTTATAACCACCTCTTCTTCCTCATCCTCTTCTTCATTTTTCTTCTTATTATTATTAGTAGTAGTACCAGCAACATCTACATCCATAATTTCTTTCTCTCCTCCTCCTCCATTCTTCTTTGTTTTTTTTAAAGCAGCAGTAGTACCACTTCCACTACCACTAAATATCCCCCGGGGAGCCCATTCCAGGTATAAAGGTACATGTTGATACCTCTTATATGCCAAGCTCTTAAATGCCTTCCTAGCATCACCTGGTTCTTCAAACTCTACCACTGCCAAGGTGTGTGTAGGAGGCAGTATAAACCTGGCCACTGGGCCTCCGTTGGTTTCAAACATGGACAGGAGTTCTTCCTCATTGGATGAATATGGCAGGTTTTTAACCAACATTGCAATATCACTCCTTACTACCTTGCCTCCACTACCACTACCACTACCACTACCAGCTTCTGCTGCAGCTTCTTCTAAAATTTGCACCACAACACCAGCCTCACCCAGAGCTCTCTTTGTCTCAGCAATGACGTGTGTCTCTCCGAGAGCCAACCTCACTGCCACATCAGCAGCCTCTCTATCCAGCAATTCGCTCTTGTTGACACCAAAATGTGCTGCTACTGCTTCCGCTACGGTATCGGATCTCATAAACAGGGAATTCCAGGCTGCTTTGTTAGTGCCAGCTGTTGATTTAAGCTGCTTTGCATGCTGAGCTTTATATCCTCCACCACCCTCAGCAGTACCATCACCATTGTCATCGTCAGTAAGGGGAGGGGGCGGACGTTGACCAGGAAGAATGTGCAGCAACCTGCCCATAAATATACTGGCATCCAAAGATTGAAATGCTGACAAGGCATCATTGGGGTCTGTAAAAGTAGCAAGAGCAAACCCTTTACTCTTCTTAGTGCCATTATCTATCACCAGGTGGACCTCAGTAAGTTGCCCATGTGGTTCTAGCAGCTCTCTGATGTCAGACTCTGTTGCGGCGTAGGAAAGATTGCGCAGGAAGAGACGGCCTGTGCCGGCTATGATGGATAGTTTGTCCCCGTTGGCTTCTTTTATTGATGATTGCTGCCTTGTAGCAGCAGTATTATTATTATTAGTATGATCTTGCTGCTGTTGTTGCTGCTGTTGTTGCTGTTGTTCTACTACTACAACTTCTTCTTCGGGAGGGGAGCCTGCTCTATCATCTTCTTCCTCGTCGTCCTCCTCTTCTTCGTCCTCCTTATTATCATTAACATCGTCAAAGTTCTTCTTCATTCTACTCTTCAAATAATCCAAGTCAGATACCTTGTTATCAACTACAACCTTCTCCTTATCGCCATCATCTTCTTCATCATCATCACCATTACTACTGCCACTATTATTATCATTATTAGTAGGAAGTTCTTCATATTCTTCATCATCATCTGACTCTACTACTGTATCACCACCAGCATTACCTTGTTGCAACAGACCAGCAGGATCATCATTAGCCCATATTGTTTGTTTATTCCTTGGTTGCATAACTTGTAGAAACTCCTGCAACTTGGGATCATTATCCTCAGGTCTACCCCCACCTCCCTTCTTCTCCTCTGATTTTTGTTGTTGCTGTTGTTTCTTGAGTCTCTTGAGTTCTCTGACTTTGAGGACGACTGGGACATCGTTGGCACCGGTGGCTACCTTTTTGATGTGAGCGCTGGTGCCTGGGGTGTACTTGCTCCAAGCTCTGGGACCATCTGTGGAGCCGTATTTGAATGCGAATTCTACTACGAGTCTGGAAGAGTCCATGTAGGATTTGTTGTGGTATTTGAGGGCTGCTGCGGCTTCGTCTGAGGTGCGGTAGCCGATAAAACCGAAGCAGCGGGACTTGCCGTCGCTGTAGAGAGATTGGCGGAGGAGGGAGATTGGTAAGTTTGGAGAGTAAGTGGAACAGAAGAATGAATTGACTAGCTGACTGATGAGTTACTTACCCAGTGCGCATTATTTTGACGTCTGTGACTTCGCCTTGGGTGGAGAAGTGTTCTTTTAATTGAGCTTCGTCGGCATGCTTTGGTATATTTTTGACACATATGCGAGAGCTCTGATAATCTACGTCGTGTTCATGTCCATTTTTTCCTTGATCTAAACCCCCTCTCATTTGAGATTTTACAGCTGCCGTCATAATTTATGGGGTTTTGAATCTAGAGATTGTTCAATATTTATTCACGTCTTATACAGGAACTGACTTAATGCCTGCACTTAGTATGACTGCTTGATTAAGTACACATAGATGTTGCATAATGTATGCAGCCTTTTGTGAATGGAGACTTTGACTGAAAGCCGACAACGAACAACTTGCAGCCCAACGACCAGCACTCTCGAATGAGAGTCGAGGGATGCTCTTCATTTTCAATTAAAGTAGAAGGAGGCATGCAAAATAAATTTGAATAAACTCTTAACTGGCTCAATAGAAAGGCCATACATTGTACCACCTCCAGTTTCCCGTTTCATTCCCTTCTTCCTGCTCCTCTGGCTCCACAGGAGGATCTTCTTTTTCCTCCTTCTCCTTCTTCCCGTCCTTCTTCTTCTCCTTTCTGCAATGGTGACACTCATCAAATTTAAAGCCCCCTCTGGTCTTATTATATTGTATCCATCCCTTGCGTGGATCATCTTTAAACATACATTCAAGATTGCTACATTGCTTGCGTGATGCTGCTGTTGTACCACTACCACTATCGTCTGTTGCATCTATTGATTGTATAGCAGATGGCTTGAATGGGTGTGAAGACACTAAAGTAGAATTATCTTCTTCCACTAGTTCGTCTTCTTCGTCGTCGTCATCATCACTATTAGTCAATACATTACTATTCCTAATAGTAGTAGTACTACTACTACTTTCTGGAGTAATAAAAGATTGTCTCTCAATCTTCATTGGAGACGGTGTGAAGGGTACTGCATCATCATCATTCACATTGATACTATTACTCTTGAATTGAGCAGTACCTGTTACGCTTTGATTCTTCTTCTTCTTCTTGGTACTGCCTTTTCCTTCTTCTTTCCTTCTACTGCCACTAGCAGTTGATATACCATCATTACTCTCTGTATCTATCTTGTCCATCAATGTGGAAGTGATGTCGTTAATAGCTGCTAGAATGTCGTCTTTATCTTCAAATATACCTGGTTCCATTAACTGGACCACTATCTCCTCTCCTTGCTGCTGCCATGCATTCAGCTTGTATTTTATACTTTGATCTTTTCTAGGAGGAGTTGTTGTTATTGATGGTGATGATGACGGTGGAGAAGGTACAGATAGCAAGCGACTTGATGCAAGGTTACTGATAGTAGTAGTAAAGGTTGACCAAGCAGTACCTAATGATGCCGGTTGTAGGACTGTCACTACTTTCTTGTCAACAGCAGCAGCTGTAGGGGCAAGTTCAAAAGACAAATTTGACAGTAAAGGTGGTGGTCCAGTGGCAGTCAAATAAACACAGTATCCTACTCCAATGGGATCATGATCAAAGAAATGTCTGTACTCCAACCTATGTGGCACTGCAATAGGCTGATCCATTTGTAGACTAGCAATATTATCTGCATGAGGGTGGACTTCAACAAAATAATCGATATGCGCTCCATCATAATACTTGACGCCATGTGGTGGGATGTTTACTGGGGGGATTTTGGCAGTCCAATTGGCACCTTTCTGGGAAGGAGGGCCATCTTGAATGTAATCTCTAAACCCGACATTCCAATCACCGCCAATAATGGCTGGGCTGGCCTTCCAATGACCTCCATCTAGTGGGCTTTTCTCACACGCATTTTGACCTACCAGCTTGATAAGAGCCTTGGCTGCATTTTTCCTATCCTCCACTTTTAATGACAGCTGCTGCTGCTCTTCTCTAATACTGATAGCTCCTCTATTGTAATTACGCCCATGGTAGGAAAGAACAGTGAGCTGGCATCTTCCATCTGCAATGAGTTTTAGTTTTGCTCCACTATACCTGCCACTCAGGTATTTTCTGTGGTATGTTTTCAATTCGGTACTAGCTGAGTTGTTACTGGCAAGCTGTACTACCTGTGCAGCTCCTTCTGATTGATAGATGTCCATTCGGAAGAGCATTCTTGGTGGGAGTTTGTTGCTATTATCCTTGTTTTGTAAGAAATCAACAAGTTTCCACTCCTTGCCAGTCATTTTTTTTAATTTTTGCTCTAGATCTTCACCACTTGATGAGAATTCATATCTGTGAGAATGATTGAGGGAAGGGAGTGAGTGAGAAGAGAGATGGAGAGAGAGTTCGTCGGGTCAGAAAGGGAGCAGGACTTACTCTTGCAGAAGTATTATGTCGGGGCACCCAGTAAAACCAGTACTGCACATACGGCATAGTAGATTAAGGAGAGCAGTCACTTGCTTCTGTTTGAAATCGAGTCTTTCAAAAGCAGCTTTGACGGTCTCATCGAATCCAGAAAGATTCTTATACAAGATCTCCTTGTTTTTTCTGTCCTCGAGTTTTTTATTCTCCCCAAGATTGACGCATAGGATGTGTCCTTGATGGAACATCTTGGTTTGATTTTCAAATGAAAGAATACTCTTTAGCTGAGGTGAGCACTTGTGGGTGTGGAAGAGACAGGCTTCGACCTCCTCTGCCTTCCTCTCTTAATGCTGCAAAGAGAAGGATATGAAGCATCCCAGGTTTGGCTGCTTCTTCTAGTAGATTCTTCACACCATGGGCATGGTGTACATTAAGAATACATGCGACAATGTCCACTCTGGATGGTGCAGCATTCACCACAGTCGTTAAATGAAAAAGTCGTGATCCCCCCTCAGATTTTTCCTGTCGACGTAGATGGGGAAGGCCATCTCTCTGACCATCATCAACACCGCAGATTTCACCAAAACAAATGCACTTGAATCATAAATCTCCAAGTGACTAAGTCTATTCAGGTCACCCAAATTGTCTCAGACAAAAGCTCTGTGCGCAATGACAGTAGGAAGTGTTTTGATTCTTGGAGGTACTGGTTATCTCGGCCAATTTGCCGTATTAGACTTTGCCAACAAAGGCTGGCAGGTATTAACATATCACAACACGCAAAAAAAGAGAAAAAAACAAATTACACCCCCATCGACCAATGCACCAACCACTTCCTCTCCTCCCTTTCTCACACAGGTCACCTACACGCACCACTCCACCAGAGCACCCAAATTCCCCACCTCCACCCCAGGCACAATCAAAGACTTCTGGGTAAACCTCTCCACAGGAGAAGGCCTCATAGACTGTCTCGCCTCCCTTCCCACTATTGACCTCATCATCAACTGTGCTGCCATCAGTCAACCGGCATTGTGCGAAAAGGACATCTCCCTGGCTAGATCAGTGAATGTTCCTACTAAGTTAATAGACCACTTGATTGCATGGTACAACACCACCAGTAGCAGTAATAATAATAGCAATCAACAGTCTTCTTTTTTTCCAAAACTAAAACCACCACTGCTTATTCAACTATCAACCGATCAAGTGTACGACGGCACTCACTCATGGTGGAAAGAAGACCACCCCACCCACCCAGTCAATGCATATGGTCAAATCAAACTAGAAGCAGAACAACTGATACAATCTCAATGGAAAGACCATGCCATCCTAAGGAGTAGTATCATATATGGCCCCCAGCCACCAGCAACCACAGTTTCAAGAGCGCTGTTCCTTCAGTTTGTTGATACTGCATTGAGAGAGAAGAGAGCTACGACGTTCTTTAATGATGAATGGAGGTGTCCGGTCTATGTTGATGATATTGTTGCCACTTGTCATACCTTGGCTTCTATACATTTGTCTAACAGTAATTATGACAATAATGGTAGTAGGTATATATCTACGTCTACTGCTCCATCTCAAGCTCAATCATCATCATCAACAACAACAATGACAGGATTCCAACATAGGGTATTCAATCTAGGAGGTCCAGAGAGATTGAGTCGAGTAGATATGGCCAAGATAGTAGCTGAAATGAGAGATTATAACGGTGATAACAGTAGTATTATAGTAGAGGCGTCAGCAGCTAGTGCAGATAGAGGGGCAGCCAGTCCCAGTGATATCAGTATGGATTGTAGTAGGATAAGAGAAGAGCTGGGCCTGGAGATGATGAGCTTTAGAGAGGGATTAAAGAAGAGTTTTCATTTGTAAATCTATAGAACTTGTGATGATGATTGATATTACGAAATTGTCCCCTTTTTTTTATTTTTTTCAGCACTGTTTATTTAAGAAAAAACCATATTACTGCTATTACTGTTCCTGATCTCCGCCAGCCAAGGCACTTTGTACTGGAATCCCAGGTTGACTATTAGTATTACCATTCTGCAATGTACCGGCCTCTAATGTAAAAGCCCTCTGCATCACATGTCTACTCAGAGGCTGGAATACCAGCTTGGCTGGTTGATGATTAGCAATGAGAGCAATATCTAAATCTGGACCCTTTCTAAATTCCTTCACTCCAGGACATCCTTTAGTGTAGTCTCCTATTTTAATACCTCCAGTAAAGGCTGCGTTGGCTTGTTTAGTCAGGCCGAATAAGGAGAGGAGGTTCGCGTCAGCGGTGGTGGTGGTGGAGGGGGGAGGAGGCACTGGGTCGTCTTCTAGAATTGGATAGGAAGAAGAGGAGGAGGACATTTGTGAGTGATAGTTTTAGGAATTGGTGTTGCTGCTCTTGTTGTTAGATGTGGGTTGCTGTTGCTGTTGATGGTATTTCTTAAGTGGTTCGTCAAAGAGGTAGATGCCTGAGCTGACGCCGATGCTGTGTGTGTGTAAAGAGAGAGGAAGAAGGGGCGGTGGTGACGTGATAGGGACGGGGAGTAGAAGAACATGGAGAATATGTAATGAGAAGGGGGTTATACAGACGATGTACATGCATAATATGATGTCACACACGTACATTGCTGCAATAAGGTAGTGAGAGAAGCCTATTCTTCTGGACATAACTGGAATCTTCACTGATCAGATCAAGAAGAACTGCAGCAACTTGTCGTCATTTCAGCCTGTGTCAATCTTTCCAATTTATGGGTATTAGATATACAAGTCAAATAAAGTTTGCCATCAAAATTGGACTCCTTTCCCATTTTTTAAGCTTTGAAGCAATAATCTCAAAGTTTACCTTTCCTCTTGATTTCCCACCATTTCAATCCATTAATTGAAACTCACTTCATAACCGACTACAATGATGAAATCCACGAGTCCATAAAAACAATTGTAGCTAGGGTTTACACACATATGCTATCCATTGTTTGAAAATCCTGTTCCAGAAATGCAACCTACTCTAGCGCAACTCATTCGCTCTGCAGCCGAGCCTGTACTCGAACTTGCTCTTATGGGTGGTGTCGGGGCCCTACTGGCCCACAAGGTAGGCGTTTATCTACTATCATTAGACTTTTAGACCCCCCACCCCCCACCCCACCCCACTCACACCCAACTTTCCCAACCAAATATAATATTATTTAACACAGAACCTCCTAGATCACTCAGGCTGCACCCTAATAGCCAAACTCAGCTTCCAATGCTTCATCCCAGCCCTTGTGTTCTCCAACCTCATCTCGGCCACATCTCTTTCCGCCATCCACCATCTCTGGCCT
>Ga0114919_10000172_pt1 | contig 43826 bp, 31 predicted proteins | sample BlataG_FD_88682 | JGI IMG/M metagenome (GOLD analysis project Ga0114919, IMG submission 88682) | Deep subsurface microbial communities from Black Sea to uncover new lineages of life (NeLLi) - Black_00105 metaG | ecosystem: Environmental > Aquatic > Marine > Oceanic > Sediment | place: Atlantic... | reverse complement strand
GGGCCGAATCTATCTGGGTGATCTCGATGGTGGCTTTCTGGCCCTGTCACTCGACACAGGAGCAACCGTCTGGGAGTACCGTTCGGCCGACTCGGGCTTTCCATCGGCGGCAGCTGTCTCGACCGTTGAGGACTTTCCGCTGGTCGTGGTTGGTGACGACCTCGGCATGATCCGGGCCTTTGACCAAAGCAGCGGCCGGCTTGCCTGGACGGTTGAAACTACCGGCGAGATCTCTGGTGGCCCAACGATTCTGGCGGACCGCAACCCTCCGCTGGTGCTAGTCGGATCTCAAGACGCCTCCCTGCGGTGCCTGCGACTCGCCGATGGCCAGACCATCTGGACACACGAGATCGCCGACCAGATCCGCTGCTCACCAACCGTCGGTACCAGCCCCGATGGAGACCGGGTGTTTCTGGCGGGCTGTGACGGTCGCCTCCACATCATCGCGGTCGACTCAGGCGAGACGGTGGGAGAGGTACCGTTGGGTGGCCCAACTGGCACGACACCGGCGGTGGCCGGACAGAGGGTCTTCTTCGGGACCGAGGGGGGACGATTCTTTGCCATCAATTTCGTCACGAAGAAGGTGGCGTGGGACCACCAGCCAGCCGCGAATGGGCTGGCCTATCGTTCCAGCGCCGCCGTCGCTGGGGGCCTGGTTGTGGTTGGTTCCCGGAGCCGGGTGGTCGAGGCCTTTACAGCCGATGACGGCAGTCGTCGCTGGCGGCGGCCCCTGCGGGGAAGAGTCGATGCTTCGCCGGTTGTGCTCTCGGCGGTGGCTGAGTCGACCGGCAGCGATGACCCAATCGAGGCTGTCTTGGTTCCCGATACCGCCGGCCGGATTTCACTCTTGCGGCTAAGTGACGGCGAACCCTGCTGGGAATTTGATGCCGGGGGAAGTTTTGCCGGATCGGCCGCCGTCGTCGCCGACAGACTCGTTCTCGCCTCCGAAGACGGCCTTATTTGGTGCTTTCGCTCAGGGACCGGCGGGGGAACTGGGAAATCTGGCCGATGAATGCCGGTCCTCTGGGTTCACCCGATATTTCTGCCGGTCCAATGCCGATGAGCACAGCGAATGCCCATGCTGTCTACCGAGCGGGGATGGCCGGAAAACCTCGGGGTTTTTCGCGAATTCCAGAAAATCTCGATGACGGCAGAACCAGAATCCCGCCAGCCCCGTACTATTTGGTGCGCCCGGCAGCAGTGTCTCCTTTGAGCCGCTCATTTACCGGGTAGAGGAGGAACAGCACCATGGCTCGAAAAGACGCACTTTTGAACCTCCATGCCATTCTGATTCGCCGCCGGGACGCCCTGCGGCGAGCCCTCGCCGGAGACCTGACACTGCTGCGGGAACTCCGCAGCGAGTCTCCGGGGGATGTCATTGATGCGGCTGTCGACACCGCTCAGGATGAGATCAGTTCGCAACTCGCAGAGGTGGAGGCCAGGGAACTCGGCTCGATCGAGACCGCTCTGGAGCGGATGAAGGAGGGCACCTACGGCCTCTGTGAGGTGTGTAGCGGCAAGATTCCACTGGCTCGCCTCCAGGCTCTGCCTTACGCGACAATGTGCATCGCCTGCCAACGCGAGTTGGAGCAGGAAGGGGCGCGATTCTCGGCCGAATCGGAGCGGGCTGGGTTCTGACCCGAGTCGGCTGCTCCTGTTCGCTGAAAGCCGCCGCACCGCTTTCCCGGGGTATACTTGCGGGTGGCAGGTGCATTGATGCGGAGAGGAAGGCAGGCCATGGCGGCATGGATAACAGGCGGCGGGCGGGGCCACTGTCCGAGTCAATGGGCGGCATTGGTGTCGGCCTGTACGCTGCTGACCGTAAGCGGGGGCTCCCTCGCCGATGAACCGGGCGTTTCGTTACGACCGATTCAACCGGCAACCGCGGGGCGGGCTGAACGCATCGATCCCTTCAGCGAAAGTCGGCTCTCGGCTGACGAACGGGAGCGGCTCTATGATGAAGTTGCCAGAGATGCCCGGGAATTTGAGCGGCAGGGAGACCAGTTGCGACGGCTTTCGTTGCTGCTGCGGCCGGCCGTCGTCCATATTGATGCCCGCAAGACCAGCAGCCGTGGTCGAACAGCCTCGGAGGACGAGGAAGAGGCGGGCTCCGGCGTGATCACCCGGCTGGCCGGCCAGACCGTTGTCATTACCAATCGGCATGTGATTCACCGGGCTGAGATCGACAACATCACCATTCGGCTCGATGATGGCCGTGAGATCCGCCCGGCCCGTGTCTGGACCGATGCCGACACCGACATCGGGGTGATGCTGCTAGAAGAACCAGGACTTCCCACCGCCCGCCTCTCACCCCGTGACGGCGTTCAGATCGGCGATATGGTTCTGGCTATTGGCAGCCCCTTCGGCCTGGCCCACTCGGTCACCCTCGGCATCGTGTCGGCCAAGGGGCGACGCGACCTTGACCTTGGAGAGGGGGGCATCCGCTTTCAGAATTTCATTCAGACCGATGCCGCCATCAATCCGGGCAACAGCGGCGGACCGCTGGTCAACCTGAGGGGTGAGGTCGTCGGCCTCAATACTTGCATCGCCAGCAACTCGGGCGGTAACGAAGGGATCGGCTTTGCGATTCCGATCTCGATGGTGATGTTCGTCTCCAGGCAACTGGTGGAACAGGGAACGGTCTCACGGGCCTACCTCGGTGTGGCGCTCGACAAGTCATTCTCCCTGGAGATGGCTCATCGGCTCGGCATGGTTCGGCCAGTCGGCGCCCGGGTCACCGGCATCACGCCCGGGTCGCCGGCAGAGTCGATTGGTCTCCAGCCCAATGATGTGATCCTGGAATTCGGGGGCGAACCGATCGACGATGACGACCATTTGGTCAGCCTAGTCAGCATGACCCCGACCGACCAGCGGGTGCGGCTCCGCGTTTTCCGCAACGGCCAGCCCCTCTCGCTGGAAGTTATGGTCGCCTCGCGAGATTTATTCGAGAAGCGATAGTCGCAGCTCACCCCTGCGAGGTGGTGGCCAGCCGCTTCAGGGTTGCAGCAGCTGCCCCCGAATCGATTGCCTGCTCGGCCAAGTGCCTTGCTGCGGGCAGGTCGGGTGCCCGTCCGGCAGCCCAGAGCACGGCGGCGGCGTTCAGCACCACGATGTCACGGCAGGGGCCCCGGTCGCCGGCAAGCACCGCGGCAATTCGCGCAGCACTCTCCGCAGCATTACTGACCAAAAGCTCCTGCCGCAACGCTGCGGGGGCGGTTACCAACCCGAAATCCTCAGGCGTCCACCGCCGCTCAGCGAGTCCGGTGGACGTCACCTCAATCACCCGCGTGGCGGCGAACAGGCCAACTTCGTCAACGCCGTCTTCGGCAGAAACGATCAGGGCCCGAGCCAGCCCGATCAGGCGAGCCGCTTCGGCCAACGGTCGCTCAGCTCCCGGCCGGCCGACACCGATCACCTGCACCGTGGCAGAGGCCGGGTTGCAGAGCGGCCCCACCAGGTTGAAGACCGTGGGCCTGCCGATCCGGCGTCGCAACGGTCCGAGGACGGCCATTGCAGGGTGATGAGCCGGAGCAAAACAGAAGCAGATGCCAGCCTGCTCAAGGCAGGCTCGCGTGACGTCGATCGCTGCGTCGACCCGCACCCCGAGTTCCTCCAGCACGTCGGCTGAGCCGGTCTTGCTGGAAACAGCTCGGTTGCCATGTTTGGCAACTGGCACGCCGGCGGCAGCGACCACCAGGGCGGCAGCCGTCGAAATATTGAAGCTGCCCGAGCCGTCGCCCCCGGTGCCACACGTGTCGACGACGGGGCCGGACACCGCAGCCTCCAGCGGCTGCATTCGTTGCCGCAGGGCATCGGCCACCCCCGCCACCTCAGCCGCCACCGGCAGCCGGTCAGCTGTGCCTGTCAACCAGACGGCGAAAGCGTCGGGCTCAAGCCCACCGTCAAGCACGGCATTGACCAACTGGGCAATTTCAGCCCGCGAAAGTGTTTCACCCGCCGCCTCGGCTGCCTCGGCCCGGGCAAGCAATTCAGTGGCTCCATCGGCACGCATCGGTGTTCCTGCTGGTTCTGGGGAGAACGATGGCTGGCTGTCGCTCAAGCTTTCGCGTAACGGCGGTAAACCGATTGCGAATGCTTGGTGTACCACGAAGGCACGAAGAACGCGAAGGTGGCAGGCTGGCGGGGCCGGCTGCAAGCGGCGCAGCCACCGCGGGAACCACGACTGACTTCTCCGGGCAGAAAAGCGGAGTTCCCCCAAGTAGTTTCGGTCATCTTTGTGCTCTGTGTGCCTTCGGGGCAAACCATGAACGATGCTGTCGTAAAGCGTCGGCCAGTTTTCCAGGACCGTCCGGTTTCCGGGCCGAAGGGACAACGCTAGGATTGTCGCATGTCACGCAAGGTAATTATCGACGTCGACCCGGGTATCGATGATGCACTGGCACTCATGATTGCCCTGTTTGATCCCCGGCTGGAAGTGCTGGCCGTCACGGCGACCGGCGGCAACGTGCCGGCCGGACGGGCATCGAGCAACCTGCAGGCGCTCGTGACCTATCTGGATCCGCCCCGACTCCCACGGGTGGGTATTGCACCTGATGATGGGGTTCTGCCTGAGCGGTCATTCAGCATGCACGGACCGGACGGCCTCGGGGGCATCGACCTTCCGGCAGTCTCGCTGCACGGCAGCCACCCGGCTGAGAAGGTGATCTGGGAGACGGTCAGGGCCCATCCCCGGCAGGTCACGATCCTCAGCCTCGGCCCGCTTACAAATCTTTCGCGTCTGCTGCGCCGGGACCCCGCAATTCTTGAACTCCTCAACGAGGTCGTCATCTGCGGCGGCACGCTCCACGCCAACGGCGGAGCCACTCCCGCTGCGGACTTCAACTTCTATTGCGATCCGCTGGCGGCCCGGCATGTCATTCGGGAACCGTGCCGAAAGACCTTGCTTCCGCTGGAAACGAGTTCACAGGTTGTCTTCGGCTTTGAGATGCTCGATCAATTGCCCGATGCCTTCTCGCGGGCCGGGCGGATTCTGCGGCGGATGCTTCCCCACGCCTTCCGGGCCCACCGGCAATTGCTCGGCAGCGAGGGGATTCACCTGCACGACGTCGTGTCGCTCGTATCGCTGACCAACCCCGAACTCTTCCGCCGCCAGACCGTTGCGGCCGATGTCGAGACCAGCGGCGAGCTGACTTCCGGCATGCTGGTGATCGACCGACGGCAGGTTCGGGAGTGGAAGCCGAACCTTGAAATGCTCGTTAGCTGTGATGTTGCGGCGGTGAAGGACTGCATCCTCCGCGGGCTTGCCACCGCAGCTGACGCCACCTGATCAGGCCGGCGTCAACACTCCGCTGAGCGGCACGCACAGTCCGTCATAGGCCAGCTCCATTCCGGCGGGCAACTCCCGTGAAACCGCGGCATGGTCGACTTCGTGAGACATGTGCACAAACAGCGTGCGGCGGGCCGCCACCCGCCGAGCCACTGCAATCGCTTCAGCAACCGAGAAGTGTGTCGGATGCCTCGCTGTACGCAGGCAATCGAGCACCAGCAGATCGAGTCCCTCAAACAGCGGCCAGCTCGCCTCGGGAATCTCATTGGTGTCTGTGCAGTAGGCGACCGTTCCAAAGCGAAAGCCCAGCACGTCAAAAATGCCGTGCCGCAACCGTATCGGCGTCACGGTTGTCCCAAGCAGGTCGAAGGGGGTGGTGCCAATCTCATTGAGCGTCATCTTGGGTAGGCCGCCACCAGGCGCGGTGGGCGGCTCAAAGGCATAGTCGAATGCCCGGCGAATCCGCCGCTCGACGCGAGCCTCACAGTAGACAGGGAGTGGCCCGCCTTTTTGAAAGCAGAGCGGCCGGATGTCATCAAGCCCGTAGACGTGGTCGACGTGGTCGTGGGTGTAGAGGATGGCGTCCACAGTGCTGATCCCCTCCCGCAGCAGTTGCATTCGCAGGTCGGGGGTGGTGTCAATCAGCAGGGTCCCCTCCGGCAACCCCAGCACGACACTTGTCCGGCTGCGGCGATTACGGGGGTCGTCACCCGTGCAGACTTCGCAACCACAGCCAACAACGGGGACACCGACGCTTGTGCCGGTGCCCAGAAAGAGCAGCCTGCCCTGAAGGTCATCCTGTGCTGTTTTCGGCATGGTCACTGCCAGCATCCTCCTGCGTTGCCGCCTGCAGAAGAGTCGATTGCTCGCCCCTGCAAGCGTTGGGGCCAGCGACTGCCTAGCCCACCGACGACGATCAGCGACCGTCACCCGTGTAGGTGATTTTTCCATCGCGTGGCGGCTGCGGCCATGGTGTCTTTCCGGGAGGATAGGACTGAGGCTGGGTAGCCCGCAAATCCCTGACATGCCGGCGTAGCCAGGCGGGTGCTGCGGCGTTCTCCTCGCGACCGTAGACATCGGGCAACGCCGGTTCCATGAGCTGCCTCAGCGGGCCAAGCGGTGGACGAGTTGCTGCCACCTCAGCCAGTCGCTTCTGGAGCGCTGCAACCAGTTCAGGGTGCGCTGCTGCAACATCTTCGCGTTCGGCGGGGTCCTTCTCCAGATCGTAGAGGGCAGCTCCGATAAGTTTGTGCTGCCCCTGACGAATGGTCGGTGGCCGCACACTTCCGGAGACTTCGACGATTACTTCAGTACGGCGGCTGGGCTGGGCATCCAGCAGGGTCTCGCGCTGATCGATCCCGTCGATCGGCAGGGACTGTTCCAGCGACCCGCCGGCGAGATGAACGAGGGTTGGGTAGAGATCGGTGACATGAAGGAGTTCTCTGTTTTCAGCGCCGGCGGCAATCCTGCCTGGCCACCGAGCTACGAACGGCACCCGAATTCCCCCTTCGTAGGTCGTGTTCTTCGTCCCTCGCCATGGTCGATTGACCGCTTCGGTGAGCCCCCCATTGTCGTTTGTGAAGATCACCAGGGTTTCTCCTGCGAGACCAGCCTGATCGACCGCTCCGACAATCCGTCCAACAGCCTCGTCAAGGCAACGAATTGCCGCTGACCGCTTGTCGAGGTGCTGGTGCCTGGGGATCTCCTCGAGTGGACCGTGGATCGCATTGAAGGCGACGTAATGGAAAAACGGGCGATTCGTTTGCCGGTTAGCAATCAGCCGAACCGCCTCATTGGCGATCAGGTCGGTCGCGTAGCCCTGCTCATAAACCGGCTGCTGGTCACGGTGCCAGTCATAGACACAGAAGATCGCCGGCGCGTTGTGAGGAATCGTGTAGTTGTTGTAGTCGATGCCCCACCCGTAGTGACCATATTGGTGGTCGAATCCCTGGCCCATCGGGAGTTGTTCGGGCAGCCATTCACCGAGATGCCACTTCCCGAGCAGAGCTGTCTCGTACCCAACCTCTCCGAGCGCTTCGGCAAGGGTCCGCTCGGCGGCAGGAAGCCCATGGATCCGCCGGGTCGGTGTTCCGTCAGGCAGACGGGCCAATTCCTGCCCGAGCAGCCGTAGGTAGCTTGGCTTTCCGAAGTCCTCGCTCCGCCAATCCATCCAGCTCCGGAATGGATACCGGCCAGTCAGCAGGGCGGCCCGTGTCGTCGCGCAGACAGGAGTCATCAAGAACTGTTGAAAACGAGTTCCTTCACGGGCCAGCCTGTCGATATTCGGAGTGAGTGCCGGATCGCCACCATTGAAGCCGGGATCGGCCCACCCAAGATCGTCTGCCAATATCAGGATGATATTTGGCTGCGGAACCGCCGCAACGGCGGGAACACCTACCAGCAACAACTGGAACAGTGGGAGCCAGCTACGAATCAGAGGTTTGCTCAATTTCATGGCGGTTTGCAGTCGGCCTCGTGTCATTTTTGCAGCAAGATGTCCCAGCCCCCTTGGTTGACCTTGGGCGTTACCCCTTCCGGTGGAAACGTGCCGGCGACCGCCTGCCGCAATTGAGTGGAGAGTTTCGTGATCGTCTCCTGCAAGGCGGGGTCGGCTTCCAGATTCCGCAATTCCCGCGGATCGGCCTCGTGATCATAGAGTTCCCTACCCTCGCGGCCCTCGTCCCATTCGGTGAACCGCCAGCGGGGGGTTCGCAGTGAATACCCAAAAAACTGCGATCCTTTCCGCCGCCGGACGACCTGCGTGAGGGCCCAGTTGCGGCCAGGCTGCCGGGGATCAGCCAACAACGGCACCAGGCTCTGGCCTTGAAGATTGCCCGGAGCCGGAACATTGCAGAGTTCCGCCAGAGTGGGAAACAAGTCGACCTGCGAAACAGGCGCGGCAGCCACTCCTGCTGGATGAGTGACTCCCGGCGCCACCATCAGGAGCGGCACACGAGCACTCTCCTCGAACAGGCTCTGCTTCTGCCAGAGTCCATGCTCACCCATGTGGTACCCGTGATCACTGGTGAAAACGATGATCGTGTTGTCGGCAAGGCCGAAACGTTCCAGCGCATCGATCACCCGGCCGACCTGGGCATCCATAAAGCTAATGCTGGCGTTGTAGGCCTGCCGGCATTCCCGCCGAAGTTCGTCGGTAAGCTTATCCTGCTCTTTCTTGTAGCTGCCGAGGGCGGCCGCCGGCAGGTCGGCCTGGTCATCGGCCACACCCGTGACCACTGGCATCTGCTCGACCGGGTGCCAGCCGAAGTACGGATCTTTGGGAGCGACGTAGGGCGTGTGGGGGCGAAAGAAACCGACCGCCAGAAAAAATGGTCGCGAGCGATCCCGGGCACATCGCTCAAGCACCCATTCGGCATCGGCTGCCATCATCCCATCAGTATGAAACGCATCGGCTTTGGGCGAGGCGTACCAACTGAGCGTGCCGCCAAACTTGCCCGGCGAAAGTGTGAAAATCTCTGGCTCTTCCTCGAGCCGGTCGACCCCCGCCGGGTTGAGTTCAAGCTCCCACGAGGCGGGATCGTCATGGCCGTTGGTGCCGACACTCCGGGGCACGTTGTAGTGATACAGCTTGCCGATGCGGGCCGCAAAATAGCCGGCCTGCCGAAAGGCCTGCGGCAGGCTGACGCGATCGGGAATTGTCTGCCGAAAAATCTGCCCGTTCTGAAGGATTCCCGTTGCGTTGGGATAGAGTCCCGTCAGAAAAGAGTTTCGGCTCGGCCCACAGAGGGGGAAACTGCAGTAGGCCCGCTCAAAACGGACTCCCCGCGTCGCCAGCCGATCGAGGTGCGGCGTACGGGCAAGCCCATCGCCGTAGCTGCCGAGCATATTGTTGAGGTCGTCAGAAACAATGAAGAGCACGTTGGGCCGCTCAGGAGGGGCGGCCGTCACCAGACCGCCAGCCACCCCCAGCCAGAGAATGACTCCGGCCATCTGGATGATTCCATACAATTGACGGCTTTTCTTGTGCATTGGTTTTCTCCGAAGGATGGGCGGCCAGACACCTGATTACCCCGCCAGGCGGCCCCACGTGGAGCCACCCGCCGGGTGAGCGGCACCCGCCGGCAGGAGTCGCCTTGACCCTCCACCGGTCAGCCAGCGAGAATCCGTTATAAGGTTCTCGAGAAGCCGGTCGCAAACGTGCCCCGCCGCTGGCACGTGCGGCTGCCAGACCGGTGGCTGGCGCAAACGAAGGGCATCGCCTTCAGTTTCGCCGTCTTTTTGCTCCCCGAACACAGGCACCATGGAACAACTGGAACGCATCTGGGACGCCGTCAGCAACTTTGCGGCGGCCCTCGCTGGCCGCATTGAACGGTTCATCACCGGGCTCTTCGGTTCCTCAAATGCCCGCTATCTGAAGCGGCTTGAGCCGAAGATCGAGGCGATCAACTCGCTGGAGCCCCGCTACCAGGCAATGACTGATGCCGAGTTGCGATCCCAGACATCCGAATTCAAAAGGAGACTGGAAGCCGGCGAGACGGTCGACGATCTGCTGGTGGAGGCCTTCGCCGTCTGCCGTGAGGCGGGGCGACGGTTCCTCGGTATGCGGCACTACGACGTCCAGTTGATCGGCGGCATGGTGCTGCACTCAGGCGCGATCGCTGAAATGATCACTGGCGAGGGCAAGACGCTGGTGGCAACACTGCCGGCCTACCTCAATGCCCTCGAGGGCAAGGGGGTGCATGTCATCACCGTGAACGACTACCTGGCTCGTCGTGACATGGAGTGGATGGGGCCACTCTACATCGGCCTCGGGCTCACGGTCGGTGCCATCCAATCAGGCATGGAGTCGGACGAGCGGCAGCGGTCCTACGCCTGCGACATCACCTATGGCACCAACAACGAGTTCGGTTTCGACTATTTACGCGACAACATGCGAATGGCCGCTCGGGGAGACGACCGCTTCGCCAAGCAGATGCAACAGGCCCAGGGCCGGCTGCACTATGCCATCGTGGACGAGGTCGACAACATCCTCATCGACGAGGCACGGACGCCGCTGATCATTTCCGGCCCGGCCCACGACGACGTCACCAAATATGCCCGGGCCGATAAAGTCGCCAGGCAACTGAAGGCCGACGAGCACTTCGAGGTGCAGGAAAAAGAGCACACGGTCAACCTGACTGAAGCGGGCGTGCGGCAGGCCGAAAAGTTGGCTGGGGTCGAGAGTTTCTACACCGCCGGCAACATGGAGTGGCCCCACCTGATCGACAACGCCCTGAAGGCTCATCACCTCTACAAGCGGGACGTCAACTACGTCGTGCAGCAGGGCGAGGTGGTGATTGTTGACGAGTTCACCGGCCGGCTCATGCCGGGTCGGCAGTGGTCCGACGGCCTCCATCAGGCGGTCGAAGCAAAGGAGGGCGTGCGGATCAAGGAAGAGTCCCAGACCCTTGCCACCGTCACGCTCCAAAACTTCTTCAAACTCTACAACAAGCTCGGCGGCATGACTGGCACAGCCATGACCGAAGCCAACGAGTTCTGGAAGATCTACAAACTCGACGTCATCGCCATTCCACCAAACCGCACCCTGCAGCGGATCAACCATCCCGATGTCATTTTCCGCACGGAACGCGAGAAGTGGATTGCCGTGGCCGACGAGATCGAGCGGATCAACCGCTGGGACACGCTCAGCCTTGCCGACGGCAACTGGAAGATCGGCACGATCGTCAACGAATCAGATGCTGGCTACGAGCTGCAACTGAAGGGCGAAAAGAAGACCGAGGTAATTCCGGCCGACAAAGTGCGGGAAATCCAGCGACGGGGGCTCCCGATTCTCGTCGGCACCGTTTCGATCGAAAAAAGCGAGCGGCTCGCCGCCTTGCTCGAAAAGCGGGGTGTCGCGCATCAGGTACTCAACGCCAAACAGCATCAGCGGGAGGCCGACATCGTTGCCCAGGCCGGCCGGCTCGGAGCCGTGACAATCGCCACCAACATGGCTGGCCGCGGCACCGACATCATCCTCGGCGGCAATGCTGAAACCATGGCCTGGGCCACCCTTCAGCATACCTATCCGACCCGGCTTGATGTGCCAAAGGATGAGTGGGACAGCCTCGTCAACGAGATCGCCCAGCGCGAGAACATGAAAGCGGTGGGCGAGCAGGTTCGGACGATGGGCGGGCTGCAAATCATCGGCACTGAACGGCACGAGTCGCGCCGAATCGACCTGCAGTTGCGGGGGCGTTGCGGCCGACAGGGTGATCCGGGCAGCAGCCGCTTTTACCTTTCGTTGGAAGACGACCTGATGCGGATCTTCGCCGGCGAGTGGGTAAAGAACGTGCTCACCCGTCTCGGCATGCAGGACGGCGAGGCGATTGAAAGCCGCATGGTCACCCGCCGGGTCGAGGCAGCCCAGAAGAAGGTCGAGGAACGAAACTTCGAAGTCCGCAAAAACCTGCTTGAATACGACGAGGTGATGGACGAGCAGCGGAAGCGGGTTTACGGCTTCCGCCAGCAGATTCTCGAGGGCCGTGCAGCCAACGGCGAAGTGGCGGCAGACCGGGATGGCCAGTGCCGGGAACTCATCCTTGAAATGGTCGATCGGCAGATCGATCAACACATCGGCAGTTTCCTCGACCGCGACTACGGCGCACAGACATTCGCCGGCTGGGCGTCTTCGCAACTGTCCTGCGAGCTTGATGCGGCTGACTTTCGCGGCCTCAGCCCCGAGGAGGCGATCCGGCTTGCTCACGATCAGGCCACCCGCCAGGCCGAAGCCCAGATCTTTGAGGCCGTCGAAGAAAATCTTCCCGAAACCGAGGACGAAACCGAGTGGAACTGGTCGGCCCTTGCCAGCTTCGCCAATGCCCGCTGGAAGCTTTCACTCAACGACCGCGACCTCAAGCGGGTGGGACGCGATGACGTCGCTGAGTGGCTCCAGCACCGCGCCGCTGAGGCTGTTGCCAAGGCTGACCTCTCAGAAGGGGAACGATTTCTCACGCCCGACTTCGGCCTCCGCTCGGCTCGTGCCTGGACTGATTGGCGGTTCGGCATCGAACTTGGGGATGACGACCTGGCCGGCATCTCGGCGGCCGACCCCGACCCTGAGGCCTTCAAGGCGATGGTCAGGGAGAAAGCCCGGTCAGCCTACAGTCAACGGGAAATCGAGTATCCGGTGTTGGTTGGGTTGGCCCACTTTGCCGGCAGGCAGGCCGATGGCTCAAGGCGGCTTGACCGCGGAGGGCTGCTGGCCTGGGCCCGAGAACGGTTTGATCCCAACCTGAATGAGTCGGCAGTCGCTCCTGCCGACCTCGACACGCTGAAGCAGACGTTGATTGCGGCCAGCACCCAACGGCACGACCAGCCCGATGCTCCCCGTGACGAGATGCAGCGGATGGAGCGGGCGGTGCTGCTGCAGATTCTGGACAACGCCTGGAAAGACCATCTGCTGGCGATGGACCACCTCCGCAGCAGCGTCGGCCTTCGGGGCTATGCCCAGGTTGACCCGAAGGTTGAATACAAGCGCGAGGGAATGCGAACCTTTGATCTGATGTGGCGGGGCATCGACGAGCGGGTCATCGATATCGTCTACCGAATTGAACAGGTCGAAGACGATGCCCTGCGAAGCACCTGGCATGAGACGGCCGCCATTCACGAGGACTCTCCGACTGCGGCGTCACTCGATTCGCTGGAACCGTCCGCCGCCGACGGCTCTGACGCCGGGCCGGTTCAGCCGATCCGCAACCTGGGGCAGAAGGTCGGCCGCAACGATCCCTGCCCCTGCGGAAGTGGCAAGAAATTCAAGAACTGCTGCGCCCGCTCGACCAGCGTGCCGGCGGGGTGAGCCGTGGTGCCACTGGCCCTCGATCTCGTCTACCTCGTCGTGACCGTGATCGCCCTGCCCTGGGTGGTGTGGAGAAAGCTGTCCGGAGGCCGGCCTGTGGCGGCTCCGGTCGCACGGCTTCTGGGGCGGGCTGCCATCGCCCCACGCTCCCCCGGTAGCAAGCGGGTCTGGATGCACGGGGTCAGCGTTGGCGAAGTGCAGCTGCTGGCCACGGTGGCGAAAGAACTCAACCGACAGGCCGAGGAGGCTGGGCTGGCAGTCGACTGCATCGTCTCAAGTTCGACCACCACGGGGCTCACGGTCGCCGAACAGCGATTCGGCGTCGACCGCACCTTCCCCTGCCCGCTCGACTTCAGCTGGGCTGTCAGGCGGGTTCTGCGGCAGGTCGATGCCGACCTGCTTGTGCTCGGTGAACTTGAGCTCTGGCCCAATCTGCTGACAGCGGCAGCAGAGCTTGGTGTGCCGGTGGTCGTTGTCAATGGTCGAATGAGCCCCCGAAGCTTTCGCGGCTTCTCCCGCATGCGGCCACTAGCCACCGCCATGCTGAGACGGGTGCGGCTGGTCCTGGCCCGCTCGAGCGAGGATGCCGAGCGGTTCACCCTTCTCGGAGCCCCAACCGTGGCGACCGTCGGCTCCCTGAAGTTCGATGGCGTCAGCGGTGACCGGCAGACAGTTTCGGTGCAACGCCTCCGGCAGTTGGCGGGCATCAAGCCAACCACCCAGGTGCTGCTCGCGGGCAGCACCCAAGAGCCCGAAGAGGCGCTGGCTGTGGCCGCCTTTCTCTCCCTGCGCCCCCGGCATCCCACGCTACGGCTGATTCTCGTGCCGCGGCATGCTGAACGGTCCGCAGCCCTCTCCGGCTGGCTGGACGAGCGGTTGCGTCAGCAGGACGCCGAAGGCATCCGCTGGAGTCGCCGGAGCCACCTCGGCTCTGATGACCGGCCCGGCCCGCCAGCCGATATTCTGCTGGTTGACGTCACTGGTGAACTGGCCGCCTGGTGGGGGGTGGCAACTGTCGCCTTTGTCGGTGGCAGCCTCGACGGTCGTCGCGGCGGCCAGAACATGCTGGAGCCAGCGGCCTACGGAGCAGCCGTCTGCTTCGGACCGCACACCCGGAACTTCCGCACCGAAGTAGCTGAACTGCTGGCCGCCAATGCCGCCCGGGTGGTCACCGACGGCGACTCCCTCAACGCATTCGTTGCCCAGTGCCTCGAAGAGCCGGCCTTCGCCGCCACCCTTGGCGAGCAAGCCCGGGGCGTTGTTGACAGCAATCGCGGGGGGACGGCCGCTACGGTCAGCCACCTGCTGGGGCTCTTGTTGGGCGTTTCGCCACCGACGGTTGTAGGCAGCGGGCAAAATCCCGATACTGACGGTTCGTGAGCGCGGCAGGAAACGGCTGGTTCGCTCGTCAGACAGACTTCTCTTTTTTCGCACGAGGCATCGAACGTGGCGCACGGCAAATATCTCTTCACCAGCGAATCAGTCAGCATGGGACACCCGGACAAACTGTCCGACCAGATTTCCGACGGCATCCTCGACGCCTATCTGGCTCAGGATCCGAACAGCCGTGTCGCCTGCGAGACGCTTGTCACCACCGGTCTGGCGGTGATCGCGGGTGAGATCACCTCCCGGGGCACGATCGACTACCAACAGGTTGTCCGTGATGTCATCCGCGAGGTCGGCTACACCGATGACGAGATGGGCATCGCTGCCGACACCTGCTCGGTGCTGGTCGCTGTCGGCAAGCAGAGTGGCGACATCGCCATGGGCGTCAATGAAGACGAGTCGACGGGCAAGGACATCGGTGCCGGTGACCAGGGACTGATGTTCGGCTATGCCTGCACCGACACCCCGGAACTGATGCCACTGCCAATCGCCCTCTCGCATCGGATCCTCAACCGGCTTGCCGACGCCCGACTGAAGGGTGACGTCGACTGGCTGCGGCCCGACTCGAAGAGTCAGGTGACGGTCGAATATGACGGTGACAAGCCGGTGCGAATCGACACCATTGTGGTCTCCACGCAGCATGCGCCGCATGTCAGCAACGAAGAAATCCAGAGCTATATCATCGAGAAGATCATCAAGCCGGAACTGCCAACCGACCTTGATACCAGCGGAATCACCTACCACATCAACCCCACCGGCCGATTCGTGGTGGGCGGCCCGCACGGTGACGCCGGCCTGACGGGCCGGAAGATCATCGTTGACACCTACGGCGGCTGGGGCCGTCACGGTGGCGGTGCCTTCTCTGGCAAGGATCCGACCAAGGTCGACCGCAGTGCCGCCTACATGGCCCGCTATGTTGCCAAGAACATCGTTGCTGCTGGCCTCGCCGACCGCTGCGAAGTGCAACTTGCTTACGCCATCGGGGTGACCGAGCCGGTCAGCGTCCATGTCGACACCGCTGGCAGCGGCAAGGTCGAGGACCAGCGGCTCTGTGAACTGATCCGGGAGCACTTCCCGCTCACCCCAAGGGGCATCATTGAACACCTTGACCTGCGGCGGCCAATTTTTCGTCGCACGGCGGCTGGCGGGCACTTTGGTCGGGATGAATTCCCCTGGGAAAAGACCGACAAGGCTACGGCCCTCGCTGAAGCCGCAGGTGCGACCGCAGCAGCAGGGTAACCTCAGTCAAGACTGGCAGGACCGCCGGTTCGCCCCACCTCTTCGCGGGAAACGATGGTAGCGGCTGTTACGCAATCCGCATCCTCCGAGGAGCTGGCCAGTCAACAGCGAGGTCTGGCTGGCCTCTCCGAACTGGCCATGCCTTTGGCTCGGTGGCTGGCGGTATGCACGTTGGTCCTGGTGACTGTGATCGTTGTCAGCCGGCGACTGGCAGGAGGCCTGAATGGTCCGGCCTCAGCCCTTGCCCTCTTCGCCGTAGCCGCGGCGGGTGCAGCCCTGGTCAGCGTGGCGGATCGATTCGAACCACCAGGGTCACCTCCCGGCGGCTGGCTTGTCGGCTGGTTCTCCCGTAGCTGCCTGCTGGCAACGCTCGCCGCTGTCGGACTGTTCTGGCCACCCGGTCCGATCACTGCCGTCACCGCCATGCTGATGTTCGGAACAATGGTCGGCCTTTCACCTCGGGCCGGGCCGTGGCTGCGGACACCTCGTGCTGGAATCGACCTGCCACAGCTGCCGCGTTGGCGGTCGCTGACCCGGAGGGCCAGCTCCCCCAAGCCGAACGTTGTTCATGCTTCAGGCAGCGAGAACTTCAGACCCCCCGCCCTGCCCGGCCAACTGATTCAGTGGCAGGAGCGATATCTGCTGGCCGATGGCCGGGAACAACTTCGAGGCCAACTGGTCCTGACCCTCGCTGCCGAAAGCCGGCTGGCAACGGGACACATCGGCTTCTGCCCCGCCCTGCCGTTGATTCCTGACGTCATCGTCACGACCGACTACGATGCCCTGGAGGTGGTCGTCGATGCCGCCGAGGTGCTGCCCTGGGGAATCCGGGTGGAGTGCCGGGTGGAGGATCCCGCCGACGAGCCGGTCGTCATTCCGGTCGACATTCGGATCAGCCTGCCGGCTGCTGTTACCACCCCCCACACCGACCCGCCGCCCCCGACGGACTGACCGATGGCACGCTGGCCCGAACACGCCTGGACAACACTCTTTACCTATGGGCTGATCTTCATCGGGTTTCCCCTGCTCTGCTTTTTGCTTTGGCTCTGGGTTCGCGGGGGGTGAGAAAAGACCTTTTTCGCTCACGACAGAGCAAGCTTATGGCAACCCCATCACTATCGACCATTCATGAACTGACTGCTGCAGTCGGTCAGTCGCACTTGCTTGCTTTCTGGGAACAGTTGGATGCAGCGGGCCGCCACCGGCTGGAGGACCAGCTCCGCAGCTTCGACTGGAATCAAATCGCCGCCTGCCAACAGCTGGCCGCAAGTCGCCAGCACACCGCAGCAAAGGCCTCTCCGCTCGACCTGAGCGGAGCCCGAACCCCTCCCTGCCATTCCCTGAGCAGCGGTGATCCGGCGGTCATTGAAGCGGGGAAGGACGCGTTGGCTGCCGGCAGCGTCGGGGCGATACTCGTGGCCGGTGGTCAGGGAACGAGACTTGGTTTTGAGGGACCGAAGGGCACCTTTCCGATCGGGCCGGTCTCGCGGGCGACCCTGTTCGAGCTGCTGTTCGGAAGCCTCAAAGCCGTCGAGCGGCGATATGGCAGGCGGGTGCCGCTGGCGATTATGACGAGCACCGCCACTGAAACCGCCACCCGCGAGTTTCTCAATCAGCATCAATACTGCGGCCTCGCCCCCCAGCAGGTGCTGCTGTTTCGGCAGGGCACGCTACCGGCGGTCGATGCCGCGAACGGGCAGTTGCTGCTCGATGCTCCCGATCATGTTGCAGTTGCCCCCGATGGTCACGGGGGCATGCTCGCCGCGTTGGCCGCCGCTGGTGGCCTCGATTGGTTCGCCAGTCAGGGCGTCGAAACGGTTGTCAGCTTTCAGGTCGACAACCCGTTGGCCCGGCCACTCGACCCCGAGTTCATTGGGCGGCATCGGCTGACCGCCGCCACCTTCTCAACCCAAATCGTCCCGAAGACCGATCCCGCCGAACGGGTCGGCGTGGTCGTGGAAAAAAATGGCATCACCCGGGTGGTCGAATACAGTGACCTGCCGGATGTTCTGGCCGCTGAGCGGCTCGCCAACGGGCAACTGCGGTTCCACGCCGGCAGCATTGCCATCCATGCCTTCGACAGGTCATTTCTCGAGCAGGCGGCTGCTGATGCCGACAGTCTGCCGCTGCATCTGGCCCACAAAAAGGTTCCTTTCATCAATGCTGATGGCCAGCACGTTGAGCCGAGTTCGCCCAATGCCTTCAAGTTCGAACGCTTCATCTTTGACTTGATGCCACTGTCAGAACAAGTGACGGTGGTCGAGGTCTCTGCAGCCGAAGGGTTTGCGCCGCTGAAAAACCCCAGTGGTACTGCCAGCGATTCTCCTGACACGGTCCAACGGGCGCTGGTTGACTACGCCCGGCGGCACCTGGAGGCCGCCGGCATTACCGTGGCGGATGGCATTGACGTGGAACTCGACGCCGCGAGCATCCTCGACGACGACGATCTCCGCCAGCTTGCCGCGGCCGGAAGCCTGCCGGGCAATCGCATCGCCCGGCCCCAGGTCGTTCGCGCCAGCTGAGCGTTTTTGCAGAATCTGCTACAACCCGCATTTTGTTCCGGTATCTGGGCCCCTGCGGAAAACTCTCATGCTGCATGCAATCGTGATGGCCGGTGGCTCCGGCACCAGGTTCTGGCCCTCGAGCCGCGCCGCTCTCCCCAAGCAACTGCTGCCACTTGCCGGCAGTAGCACGCTGCTGCAAGACACCGTTGGCCGATTCGAGGGGCTCATTCCCTCAGAGCGGACGCTGGTCGTCACCAACGCCCGGCTAACCGAAACGGTTCACCAGCAGCTGCCAAACCTGCCGCCAGAGGCTGTCGTCGGCGAACCCTGCAAGCGGGACACCGCCCCCTGCATCGGCCTGGCGGCCCTGCTCGTGCTGCAGCACGACCCTGAGGCAACAATGGCAGTAATGCCCAGCGACCATGTGATCGAACCAGCAGCAGGCTTCCGGGCAGCGCTTACCCAGGCGGCCGCGCTGGTCGAGGCAGTTCCGGGGCGACTGGTCACTTTTGGGATCCGCCCGACGTCGCCCTCCCCCAGCTACGGCTACATCCAGCAGGGCGAGCCGCTGCCGACCGGGGACGGCGAGGCCCCCGCCCACCGCGTTGCCCAGTTCCGGGAAAAGCCGCCGGTGGAGGTTGCCCGTGAATACGTCGCTGCCGGAAACTTTCTCTGGAATGCGGGCATCTTTGTCTGGCGGGCCAGCACGATCATCGACGCGCTGGCGACGCATCAGCCCGAGTGCCTCGCCCACCTCAAAACGATTGCCGCAGCCTGGGCCACCCCGGACCGTGACCGGGTGTTCGCGGAAGAGTTCGCGGCCATCAAGGGGGTTTCGATCGACTACGCCGTCCTCGAACATGCTGAGGACGTGGCTGTGATCGAGGCACCGTTCGGCTGGGACGATCTTGGTGGCTGGTCGGCCGTGGCCCGGCAGCGTGGGGGTGACGCCGACGGCAACACCGTGGTCGGCCGCCACCTGGGCCTCGCGTCAAGCGGCTTGATTGTCCACACCAGTGAGGAGCATCTCGTCGTCACGCTCGGCCTTGAGGATATGCTGGTGGTACACACGGAGGACGCAACGCTGGTGGCCCATCGCAGCCATGAGGAGCAGGTCCGCAAGGTGGTTACCGAACTGGAAAGCCGCGGATGGCACGATTATCTCTGAGACTGCAAAAACGAGCCCTTTCGGCAGGCCACCGTTGGCTGTTGCTTCTTCTTGCCCTGAGCCTGCTTGCTCCCCACCTCGAGGCCGCTGAAACTCCTACCACGTCGGCTGAACAGCCTGGCGGCGGCTGGATCAATGGACTTTTCAATGGCGTACGGGCGGCGGCCGAGGGGCTGGAGTGGTCAGACGAACGGGTTGTCGGCGACTGGCGGCTCCAGCGACGGGCAGGTGACGAGGATGCTGTCGCGCGGATTCTCGATCCCGCTGAGCAGGTCGTTGAGACGGGCAGTCTGCCGGCGTGCCTTGCCCAATTCAGCCGCCTTGAACGCGGTGGACAGATCCCGGCGGTGACTGGCGAGGTGGTCTTGGTGCTGCATGGGCTGGGTGAAAGCCGGCAGTCGATGCGTCCATTGGTGAAGCACCTGCAAACGGGACTCGATGCGACCGTGATGACCTTTGGCTATGCCAGCCCCCGAGCTGGCCTGGCTGCCCACGCAAGTTCCCTAGCGCGGGTCCTGGCCGGCCTGCCGCAGGTCACCGGCATCAGCTTTGTCGGGCACAGCATGGGCAATCTTGTCGTCCGTCGCTGGCTGGGCATGGCTAAGTCGGGCGATACCAGCCGGATCCGCCGGATGGTCATGCTCGGGCCACCCAACCAGGGGTCGGACCTCGCCCGGCTGGCGGCTGGGAACAGCCTGTTGGCCTCACTGGCGGCTGGGGCCGGCCGAGAGCTCGTGCTGCACTGGGACACAGTCGCCCGCCAGCTTCGGACACCAGAGTTTGAATATGGCATCATCGCCGGCGGCAAGGGAGACGGCCGCGGTTACACGGTGTTGCTTGAAGGCGACGACGATGCCGTGGTACGGGTCGCGGAGACTCGACTGGATGGGGCTCACGATTTTCTCGTATTGCCGGTGCGGCACTCGCGGATGATGCGGCATCCTGACGTTCAGGCGGCGACCCTGCAGTTTCTGCGGGAGGGTCGCTTCGGCAGTCCGACGCGGACTGAGGGCGAACCGGAGCAATGACGCACGAACTGCCGCGCGGCCGGCTCGCTGGCATCGACTATGGCCGCCGGCGGATCGGGGTTGCGATCTGTGATGCTGAGCGGCTGATCGCCAGTCCGCTGGAGGTTCACCAGACCTCGGGTGACCGAGTGGCTGACGGGCGGTTCTTTTGCGACTTGGTGGCCCGCGAGGATATCGCCGGCTTCGTGGTCGGCCTCCCCATTCATGCCGACGGCCGTGGCAGCGAGATGTCAGCTGAAGTTGAAGCGTTTGCCCGGTGGCTTCGCGACACGACTGGCTGCCCGGTTACCTTTCAGGACGAGCGGTACACCTCTCGCGAGGCAGCCGGGCTGATGCGACCGGCCCGGCTGACCCGGGGCCGCAAGAAAGCCCGGCACGACGCGGTGGCCGCCCAGGTAATTCTCAGCAACTGGCTGGAACGGCAGGCTGCCGGCCTGCCGACAACCGGCTCGGAGGCGGGCGAGGCCCTCGATGACTGAACGTCCAAACCCAACGTCCGCACGTCAACGCCTCATTATTGGCTGCGGCTACCTCGGGCAGCGAGTGGCCCGCCGATGGCTGGCCTCGGGCGACACCGTTTACGCAACCACCCGCAGTCAGGCCCGCGCCGACCAGTTCGAGACCTCAGGTCTGCACCCCCTGCTGGGAGATGTCACCGCCGCCACCGATGCCCCCGACGGCCTGCCGGAGCTTCCAGCGGTCGACACCGTTCTCTGGGCGGTGGGCTTCGATCGCACGGCTGCCGCCAGCTACGAGGATGTCCATGTCACCGGACTCCAGCGGCTACTCGACCGGCTGCCAGCCCAACCTCGGTTCATCTTCATCAGCTCGACCGGAGTCTGGGGCGACGGCAGTGGGGACTTTGTCAACGAGGCGACGCCCCCCACGCCAGCCCGCGAAGCAGGTCGGGTACTGGTGTCAGCCGAAGCCCGCCTGCAGACGCATCGCCACGGACCGGGAGTTACCCTGCGGCTCGCGGGTCTCTACGGTCCAGACCGGCTGCCGCGACTGGCCGACCTGCAGGCAGGCAGGTCGCTGCCGACCGATCCTGACAGCTGGCTCAATCTCATCCACATCGATGATGCGGCTGCCGTGGTCTGTGGTGTGGCAGAACTTCCAGCCCCACGTCCGCTCTATGTGGTCTCTGATGGCAGCCCAATTAGACGCCGCGTCTGGTACGAAGGTCTTGCCCGCATCACTAACAGCCTGCCACCGGTATGGGATTCCGCAGCCAGCCGATCGCGTGGCGGTGACAAGCGAGTCGACTCCGGCCTGATCTGGGCTGACCTGGGGCATGGCCCAGATCAGCCTGATGCCCTGCGGGCAGTCGAGCAACTGCTCTGAAACCGGCCGTAGCCTCAGCTAACGTGCCGGCTTCAGGTTTCCGGGAGCGGTGACCTGCTCGGACTGGGCCAGACCGGGAACCGCCCCCGAAAGGACCGACAGATAGTCGGTGGCCACCCGCATTGCCTCATCAAAGTAAAAGTCGCGGGTGACAACGGGCCGCCGCGGGCCTGCGTTTTCCTCCTGCTTCTCCTGCTCTTCCTTTTCGGCGGCCTTGCCCTCGTTCCACTGCTTGGCAAACTCGGACTCGACCAGCGAAAGGGTCTTCTCATCCTTTCGCTTCTCATAGCGAGCGATGTCCTCGGCAAGTTCCTGAAACTCCTTGTCCCCCGCCACCCGCTGGGCCGATCGCTCGCGCAACATCTTCAGCATGGCGTCGGTCACCTGGCCGGTCGGGGTGTAATCAGCCCGTTCAACCTTGTCGAAAGGAATCGCATTGTCGAGGTCGGACTCACCCACCGGCAGATGGTTGGTGATACTCGGCAGTTCAACGTCACTCTTCACGCCCTCCAGCTGAGTGCTCAGCCCGCTGGGGCGATAGAACTGCTGCATTGTGATCTTGATGGCACCGAGCGACGGAGCGTTGGGCAACCGCTGGAACAGCTGCCTGCCAAGGTCGAGCAGGCTCTGTACCGTGCCCTTGCCGTGAGTGGCGGCGTCGCCGATGACCAAACCACGGTGATAGTCCTGGATGGCGCCGGCCACGATTTCACTGGCGCTGGCGCTGAACTTGTTAACCAGCACGACAAGCGGGCCATCCCAGGCAACGCCGGGTTCAAGATCGTCGTACTGCTGCACCCGCTGATCGGCATCCTTGATCTGCACGACCGGCCCGGTGTCGATAAATAAGCCAGTCAGTGAAATTGACTCTGGCAGTGAGCCGCCGCCGTTGTTCCGCAGGTCGAGCACCACACAGTCGACGTTCTCCTGACGAAAATCGTCGAGCAGCTTTCGGCAGTCACGGGTGCTGCTTTTGTAGTCCGCCTGGCCCTGCCGGGCAGCCGCCATATCCATGTAGAAACTCGGCAGATTGATCACTCCGATCCGCCAGGGCTCGCCGTTTGGCTTGCGGCCCTCCTCGATCACTTCGCCGCGGGCAGCACTGTCTTGCAGCTCAATCTTGGCCCGAACGATGTCATAGACCGTCGGCACAGTCTGGCCGACCGGAATCACCTTCAGCCGAACCACCGTCCCACGCTCGCCCCGGATCAGCTTGACCACCTCATTGAGATTCACATCGACGACGTCGACGACCTCCCCTTCGCGGCCCTGGCCAACCCCGACAATCCGATCCTTCTTTTTCAGCCGACCATCTTTATCGGCCGCACCGCCGGGCACGAGCTCGGCAACTGTCGTGTAACCATCCTCCGACTTCAGCGATGCTCCAATCCCGTCGAGCTGCAGTCGCATCCCGATTTCAAAATTCTCAAGCGTGCCCGGCGACATGAAGCTGGTGTGGGGATCGAGCGAGCTGGTCAGCGACGAGAGATAGGTCTCCAGTAGTTCGTCGGCAGTCATCTGGTGCATCCGCTTGGCAAAACTGCGGTACCGCCGCCGCAGTTTTTCGACGGCCTCTTCGCGGGGCGTCTTTTCCATCTTCTGCACCAGCAGGTCATACTTGATTCGCTTCCGCCACTTGTCGCGGGCTTCAGCTGAAGTGGCAGCCCAGGTCGCTGCATCCCGATCGATGACGATCGACTCGCTGCGGGTGTAATCGAGCTGGGTGGCCAGAAGTTCTTCAATCCAGGGAAGCCGCTCGTCAACCCGCTCGAGGAAGCGGTTATAGGCCTCGTAAGCAAAACTGACGTCACCCCGCTGCACAAGGTCGTCGAGGATCGATTTCTTGCGGGTGAACTCGTCGACGTCGGCCTGGATGAAGTAAAGCTTCATCGGGTCGAGTGCCTCAAGGAACGTGTCAAACCAGCGGCCGGCAACCTCGTCATCGATCGGCCGCCGCAGAAAGTGCTCCCGCTCCAAATAGCTCTTCACTGCCAGAGTGATCTGGCGGTCATTCGGTCCTGGCACCGGGCCATCGGGCTTCGTCGGGGCTGCCACTGCCGATGACAGCACAAGCTGACAAAAGGCCAGACTCGCAACGAGGCAGGCTGCCATCCGCCAAGGACCGACTCGATGCCGGGCGGCGTTTCTCATTGGTCGAATGTCATCCACGCGGCAGACTCCTCTCATGGGTACTGCACCCATTCGGGGGTGCAAAAATCGCTGCCGTGGCGTCGAACAGACTGTTCTCCCGACCTTCGCAGCTAGCAACCATTGTGACGACTTCCCCGGTCTGTGACGAGATGTTTTTCCCGGCGTTGCCAGCTAAAGAGGGGTTTGGAGAACAGCCTTCCCACGAAGATTAGCGGCTTCGGGCAGCTGCCGGCCGAACCAGGCAGCCTCGCACCCGCGGTCCAGCAAGGCCCGCACCACTTCATCGGACGGTCCGAGCCGCGGCACCTGCAGCCATTCAATCTGCGGGTGCTCTTCGCGGGCCTGTTCCAGGCGGGCCGTCACCTGTTGCTCGACATGCCCCTGAAAGAGCAGGTGAGGCTGAACCACCACCCGACCAATTGCTGGTCGGCCAGCAGCGGGGCGAACCAGAGACGCAATCGCCTCATCGAGCGTCGGCTGAGCCGCTGCCACAAAGCCGATCCGCACGGGCCGAACCGCAACACGGGCCACCGTGGCAAAGCACCGCCTGATCAATGCCCAGAATTGCTGTACGGCCGTGGGGTCGCTCGCCCCCCGGCCGACCACCAGCAGGGCCTCAGCAGTCGGCAGCATTGGCAGGCCAGCGACCGTTTCTGTATACCGCCGCCGGACCAACTGCACGATCGCTGGGTGCAGGCCGAGCGGGGCTGCCTGGCGAACCGTCAGGCCACGGCGCGAAACAGCCTCGGCAAGTGCCGACGGAACGTCCCGCTTGGCGTGCCCGGCGGCAAACAAGAGGATCGGCAGGGCCAGCACCTCGCGGCAGCCACGATCGGCAAGCCGCCCAACGGCGGCGTCGATCGACGGCTCGATCACCTCAAGAAAGCCGAGTTCGACCGGGACAGCTGGAACCAACCGAGCTACCTGCTCCGCCACAGCCGCGGTCTCCTTGGCACCGGTCGGATTGGCCGTACCGTGTCCAACGACCACGATGCCGATATGCGGAGGGAAAGCAGGCACCCCATCACCCGCGGCTGGCGTGGGAACGGATTCCCCCGGAAGCGAGGGGGATATTTCGGTCACAGGCTTCATGCAGTTATAGTATCAGGGATATCGTGTATGGCGTGAGGAACCCGACCAATGTCGAGCGTATCGCTGCCGGCACCGCCGGTGAATCGCCCCACTGAGACGGGGTCAACAACGATACGGCTGGAAGCCGCCCTGGTCCTACGGATTGGCCGTCGGAATGGGCCGAGTTTTGTGCTCGACCCTCATCGGGAGAACACCCTCGGCCGTTCCGCCGATGCCGGCATTGTCATCCCCGATCGGCTGGCAAGTCGTGGGCATGCGGTGCTTCAACGTGATCCGCAGGATGGCCGCTGGCAGGTCCGTGATCTGGGGAGCCGAAACGGCACCTGGGTCGACGGCCGGAGAGTCGATGAGGCAACACTCGAGCCGGGCATGACCCTGCGGATCGGCACCACGGAACTCATCTTCCGGACGTTCTCGAGGCGGTCCAACGACAACTGGGTTGATCGCTCCGAGCAGATCGTTCGCTGTGGTCCGGTGGGTGAGGTTGAGGGTCATGCCTTCCAGCGGGTGGGGACAGGCAGCAGCGACGACAATCGCCGCGCCATGCTGCTTTATCAAATGAGCATTCAACTTCTGGCATCCCGGTCGATTGACGATGTGATCGCGGTGGCTGTCGAGTTGGCAGCCGAGCAGACAGGTGCCGACGCGGTAGGCTGGTTTGAGGTCAGCCGTGCCGCCAGTCTTGCCCCGGTGCTGGTTGTCCCAGCCGATGGCGATCTTGCCCTGCGGGTCAACGATTCAGCCTGCCACCAACTCTCGCAGGACGGCCAGGCAGTCTGGATTGCCAAAAGCGGGGCGGACCCGCAGTCAGACGAGGCGTTCGATCTGGCCTGTGTTCCCGTGCTTGATGAAGAGCGGCCCTGGGCGGCGATCTGCGCGACAGCCAGCCACGGCAGACTGCGTGACAGTGACTTCGATTTCCTCGTTGCCCTGGCGAGCCTCGCCTCGGCGGCCTGTGCCGGCCACCGCACTGAGGCAAATGCCGCCCCCCCGTCCATCGGCCTGTCACTGGCAACTGTGGAAACCATTGATGCGACGCCAGAACAGTTCCGCACCATGGCGGAAACTGCCGGCACACTTCCAGAACCACTGCGGGCGTCAGAACTGCTAGGCGATTCACTCCGCCTCGATGACTGGCAGCAACTGCTGGTCCGCGAAGCCCTCCGGCGGGCCGAGGGACGGGTCCCTGACGCCGCTGAGGCTCTCGGTATCAGTCGCGCAACGCTCTATCGCAAGCTCGACCAGTATGGTCTGAGCCGAGAAGAATTCAGCCGCGATCCTGCGGATGAATCTGGCGACGACGAATTCAGCCCGGATGGCCCGTGAGCGAAGCCTTGGGTTCTCCCGTGGTTCGCGGCAAGAGACCGGCCACCAGGAGTAGCACGGCAACTGCTGCAGCATAGGGAAGGGCATGCGACGGGTGCAGCGAAAACAGCGTCAAGCCTGTCAGCGGGCCAAGGATTCTGGCCAGTGAGGCGAATGACTGGTTGACGCCCAGCACCTCCCCTTGGCGATCGGGATCGGCCCGACGGGAGATGATTGCCGACACTGATGGATTGACAAATGCAAAGCCGCAGACGGCCACTGAAGCCGCTGCGTAGAAGGCTGACGGCCAGAGGCCAGCTGCCGCCACGTCCGGCTGACGGCCCGAGAGGGCCCAGGCAATTCCCCCAACCGCCGCTAACCCGAGCAGCATCAACAACACGCCGGCCCCAAGCAGCCGACGTTCCGGCAGCCGCTTGGCCAGCGGCCGGTATCCGCCGCCGGCAAGCATCAGCACAAAGCCGATCGAGGCGAATACCAGGAAGTTGGCGTCGTCTCCCATCCCAAAAGCGGCCTTGGTCAGCAGGGCGAGTGTCGATTCAAAACCGGCCATTGCAAAGATCGTCAGAAAATAGATGAGTACCAGCCCGCCGATCATCGGCATCCGCAGGACAGCGAGGCTGCGGGCCACGCTTGGAAACTCCTTGGAAGCACCGGCGCCCGGCCGCCGCGTCTCCCGAAAGACAAAAATGGCGATCAACAAGGCCACGCCCGAAAGCAGCGAAGCAATCGCCCCCACTCCCCAACGAGCCTCGTCAAACATGGCCAGGCCGAAATAGGCGATCAGAGGCCCGAGCGTGAAGCCTCCTCCAAAGGCGATCCCGATCAACGCCATGCCCCGGGCACGGTTTTCTGGCGTCGTACAGTCGGCAATCACGGCCGCCGCTGTCCCGACACTGGCCCCGGCAATTCCTGCCCCGACCCGGGCCAGCAGCATGAGCGACAATGCCAGAACCGCCCCGTCACGGGTTGGCTGTGGATCAACCGGCACACTCACAGCATAGCCGTACAGCGCGTAAAAAATGACCGATCCAGAAAGACTGAGCAGCAGGATCGGCCGTCGCCCGAAGCGGTCGGAAAGCCGCCCCCAGATCGGACTGAAGACGAACTGCATGAGGGAAAAGACAGAAAACAGAATCCCGATAACCGCTCCACCTGCACCGCCCTCGAGCGGCGGCATCCCGATGGCGTTGAGGTAGGGCTCGGCCTGCCGGGGCAAGACCGGAAGCACAATCCCAAACCCCAGCAGGTCGATGAAGACCGTGAGAAAGACGATCAGCAGAGCGAACCGGGGGGCTCGCTGCGAATCGCTGTCGGGCGGGAGTTCAGTGTTCTCGGCATTCATGATCTGCTCACGGGGCGGGCGGCCAGCTGGCGGCGGGGACGGCATCCGCTGGCTGGGCCGGCTAGACTGCCAGAAGCATGTCAACCGTAGGCCGACAACCAGCGACGCGACCAGACGATGCCCAGAGCGTGTCGGAGCTGACCGCCCGCGTCAAGGAGCAGCTCGAAACCGGGTTCGCCGACGTCTGGGTGACAGGCGAGGTGACCAACCTGACGGCCGCTGGCTCGGGGCATCTCTACCTCGCCCTGAAGGACGAGCAGGCCCTGCTCCGGGCGGTTGTCTGGCGGGGCATTCGGCCAACCCTTGCAATCGAGCCAGCCGACGGTCTGCAGGTGATCTGCCATGGCCGAATCGAGGTCTATGCGCCCCGGGGCAGCTACCAACTGACGATTGACCGCTGCCATGCCCTCGGCACCGGAACCCTTGAGGCCCGGCTGCGTGAACTGCACGGCAGGCTTGAGGCCGAAGGGCTCTTTGCCCCCGAACGCAAGCGTCCCCTGCCCCGGTTTCCACGCCGGATCGGCCTCGTCACCAGCCCCTCGGGGGCTGCCATCGCCGACTTCCTTGAGACGCTGGCCGGACGTTGGCCGCTAGCCGATGTATTCGTGTTTCCCAGCCGGGTGCAGGGGGCCGGTGCTGCCGCTGAACTTGCCACCAGTATTGCACTTGCCGGGCAACTGCAGCCGCCGCTCGATGCGATCGCTCTGGTCCGCGGCGGAGGGAGCCTTGAGGATCTCTGGGCCTTCAACGAGGAACCAGTGGTGCGGGCCATCGCCGCCTCACCTGTGCCAGTGATCAGTGGCGTGGGCCATGAAATTGACGTCTCACTGGCCGACCTTGTGGCCGACTGCCGCGGGCTGACGCCAACCGATGCCGCTGTCCGAATTGCAAGTGATCGCCAGCTGTTATTCGATGGCTTCACCAGCCTGGGTGAAAGACTTCAGCAATGCTTGCGACGCCAGACCGATGCCGCCCGCCAGCAGCTCTGCCGGCTCGCCGCCAGCCGACCGCTTACCGACCCGTTTGAACCTGCCGCACGGCAGCGTCGGAAGCTGGCCGACGAGGCCCGACGGCTGCGTCAGTTGGGACTGGCCACCGTACGGCAGCTCCGGGATAGGCTCGCGGCTGCAGCAGGCCGACTCGAGGCCAACAGCCCGGTCGGCCTGCTCGCCCGCGGATACTCGGTCACCCGGCGGGCTGACGGGGACGACGCCATCCGTTCCTGGCAAGAAGCCCCTGCAGGCACAATCATTGTTACCCAGTTGGCCGACGGCACCCTTCGCAGTCGGGTCGAAACAGGCCAGCCAGCCGTTGATGCAACAATTTAGGAGAATGCCCATGGCAGACACGCCACCAGCCGCTCAGCCGGAACCTCCGTCATTCGAGGCTGGCCTCGCAGAACTTGATCGACTGGTTCGCACGATGGAATCGGGAGACCTCGGACTTGCCGAATCGATTGCATCATATGAGTAGGGCGTCGCCCTGCTCAGGCGCCTCCATGACGAGCTCAGCGGCATCGAACTGCGGGTGCAGACACTGGTCCGACTGGATGACGATGGAAACCCGATCTTCGAGCCGATCGCAGGCCAGTCTGCCGCAACCGCACAGGCCAATGAGCCTGCCACCAAGGCTCGCCCGGCGAGCGGACGCCGTCGCAGCCGCAAACCGGCCGCCGTGGACAACCAGAACCGACAACGCCTGCCCGGCATGGACGATCCCAGCGAGACTCCGTAAAACCTCGCAGGGGCGGCACCTTGTTTCACCGGCATCCCCACCGCCTGACCAGCACGTTTGCATACGCCTCAGGATGAAGGCATGAGTAACCCAACTGAACGACCAAAGTCTGCGACCGCAGGAGCGACCGAATTGGCCGGTGCCGTTCAGGCTAGCCTGACAGCAGTTCAGGAGTTCATCGGCCCGCGGCTGGAAGCGGCCCTCAGGCTTTCCGACGATGCGCCACCGCGGCTGGTTGCCGCCATGCAGCATGCCCTGCTCGCTCCCGGGAAGCGGCTGAGACCGGCCCTTGCCCTCGAAGCTGCCCGCATCTGCGGCGGGAGTTGGGAGCAGGCAGCACCGGCGGCCGTTGCTGTCGAGATGATTCATGCGTACTCCTTGGTGCATGACGATCTGCCCGCAATGGACGACGACGACCTGCGGCGGGGACGCCCGACTTGCCACCGAGCCTTTGATGAGGCGACGGCGATCCTCTGCGGAGATGCACTTCAACCGCTGGCATTCGCGACGCTGGCCGCAGAACTTCCGGCAGCGACGGCTGGTGAGGCCTGTCGCGTGCTAGCCTTGGCAGCTGGTGCCGAGGCATTGGTGGGCGGCCAAGCCGATGATCTGGCGGCCGAGCGCGGTTGGATCACCGACATCGCCGAGCGAACAACGGCCGAACAGGTGGAATGGATGGAGCGGGTTCACCGGCGGAAGACTGGCTGCCTGTTCCTGGCAGCACTCGACTTGGGCTGTCTGGCAGCAGACGGTACCCAGGCCCACCGGGATGCCCTGGCCGCCTATGGTCGGGCCTTTGGACTGGCCTTCCAGATTGCCGATGACCTGCTGGATGCCGAGGGAACGGAGGCCGATATGGGCAAGCGGGTCGGAAAGGATGCCGATCGGGGCAAGCTGACCTTTCCCACGGTGCTCGGCAACGTTGCCAGCCGTGAGCGGGCCGCTGAACTGACGGCAGAAGCGTGTGCGGCGATCGCCCCCTTCGGCGAACCTGCCGACAGCCTCATCGCCCTGGCCCGTTGGATTATCGCCCGCCGGAGTTGATCGCGGCAGCGGCCTCTGCGATGGGTGGTCGCGGGACTATAACTGAATCGGGTACGATTTAGTCGGCCGAGAATTCAGCCGCCCCCCTTGGGGGGCAGGGACGAGGAGGCTCACCGCCATGTCAGCATTACTCCCGACGATCGCATCGCCACAGGACCTCCAAGGCCTGTCGTTGGAGCAGCTTGAAGCATTGGCCGCCGAAATGCGGCAGGCGCTTTGCAAAGTAGCGACCACGCGGACCGCCCACTTCGCTTCGAACCTCGGCGTTGTCGAACTCTGCTTGGCACTGCACCGAGTCTTTGATTTCAGTCGTGACCGGCTGATCTGGGACACCGGCCATCAGATCTACCCCCACAAACTGATCACCGGACGGCATGCGGCATTTGACTCCATCCGCACCCGGGGCGGCCTGATGGGCTTTCCCAACCCAGCCGAAAGTCCCTACGACCTGTTCATGACCGGTCATGCCGGCTGCAGTGTGTCAGCGGCCCTCGGCCTGGCCAGCGGCGACAGTCTTCGAGGCGAAGACGACCGCCGCAGCGTAGCCGTGATCGGGGACGGCGCCCTGCCATCAGGCATTGTTTTTGAGGCGCTCAACAACGCTGGATTCCTGAAGAAGCGGCTCATCATCATCCTCAATGACAACCGGATGTCGATCTGCCCGCGAGTGGGGGCGTTGGCCGAATACCTCGATGTCGTCCGCACGAACCCCTGGTACCGGGGCCTGCGGGACAAGGCCGGCGACCTGATGAAAGGTGTGCCGATGGTCGGTGAGTCAATGGAACGAATGTTCGTTAACGTCAAAGACTCACTCAAGGCCACCCTGCACGGCGGCATGCTCTTTGAGGCGTTAGGGGTTCGCTACTTCGGGCCAGTCGAAGGGCATGCCCTTCCCAACCTCATCCGCTACCTTGAACTTGTCCGGGATGAAGAAGGACCAATCCTGCTGCATGTGCTGACCGAAAAGGGCCATGGGTTCAAACCCGCGGAGGCCGATCCGGTCTTCTTCCACACACCCGCTCCCTTCGAGTGCGACGATGATGACTGCATCATCGCCGTCCGCAAGTCGTCGGTGCGCGGCTATACCGATGCTGCCAGTGCGGCAATCAGCGACTGCATGCGACGGGACGAACGGGTCACGGTGATGACGGCGGCGATGTGCCAGGGCAACAAACTCGAAAAAGTTCGCGAGGAATTTCCTGAGCGGTTCTTCGACGTCGGCATTTGCGAATCGCATGCGGTGGCCTTTGCCGCCGGCCAGGCCAAGGCGGGCTGCCGGCCAATCGTCGACATCTACAGCACGTTCCTGCAGCGGTCCTACGACCAGATTTTCCAGGAGGTCTGCCTGCAGAACCTGCCGGTGGTCTTCATGCTCGACCGGGCCGGCCTGACCGGGCCGGATGGCCCGACGCATCACGGGCTGTTCGATCTTGGTTACCTGCGGCTCTTCCCGAACATGACCGTCCTTTCCCCCGCAGATGAGTTTGATCTGACGGCCATGCTCGACTGGGCAATGGCTCAGGCGGGGCCAGTCGCCATTCGTTATCCGAAGGCCGTACTCGAGACGGCGGTGCAGGACCGCTTCGCCACCGACCGCCGTCCGATCGAGCGGGGCTGCTGCGAACCACTCTGTGAAGGCCAGGATGGTCTGATTGTGGGCTGCGGCAGCCTCGTCAGCAGTTGCCTCCAGGCCGCCGATCTCCTGCGGGAGGAGGGCCTTGAAGTCGGTGTGATTAACGCTCGATTCATCAAGCCGCTGGATCAGCGGGAGTTGCTTGAACGGATCGACGCGGCCCCGTGGACAGTCTCGGTTGAAGAGCATGCGGTGCAGGGCGGTTTCGGATCCGTCCTCCTGGAGGCGGTCAACGACAGCGGCCTGACAAGGAGGCCAATCACCCGGCTTGGCATCCCCGACCGATTCATCGAGCACGGCGACCGGAGTGAACTGCTGGCCGATTTGGGGCTGGATGCCGCAGGAATTGCCGCCACCTGCCGCCGGCTGGCCGGTCGCGAGACGGCAGCGGCTTGCTCGATTCCGCTCCACGACTGAGCGGTGGCCTCCAGAGGCGGTTCCCGCAGTCTTTCTTCCGCCTTCCCTTCAGGGCAGTTCAGATCCAATGCCAGCATCCCGTGAATCTGCCGGCACACTGGATTCGGGGCAACCGCTGCAGCCGCCCCTGGCCATTGCCATTGTCGGCCCGGAGGAGGTCCCTGGTATCACCAAACTGGCACGGGGCATCGAGCGACTGCTGACCGACCGTGGGCATACCGTCTCAGTTCGCCTGGCTGTCCGCACCGCGTGGGAACCAGAGGGCCCGGACGCTAGCCCTGAGAACATTGCCCAAAAGGCCGATCTGGTAATCGTGCTAGGGGGAGACGGTTCGATTCTGCGCACCGCTCGCTGGATGGGATACCGGCAGACGCCAGTGCTGGGAGTAAACCTCGGCCGCCTTGGGTTCCTGGCTGACTTCTCACCCACCGAGATCGAGGGGGCCATCGCCGAACTGATGGAGGGACGCTTCCGGCTGGTCGAACACATGATGTTCGAAACCGAGGTCATCCGAGACGATCAGGTAGTGGCGGCCGACCTTGGGCTCAACGAGACGTCACTGCTGGCGGGTCCTCCCTTCGCAATGATCGAGATCGAGTTGTTTGTTGACGGTGAACTGGCCACGGTCTATCGAGGCGATGGCCTGATCATCAGCACCCCGGTTGGCTCCACTGCCTACAACTTGTCGGCCGGCGGCCCAATTGTGCGAAAATCACTCGAAGCATTTATTTTTACACCCCTCAACCCACATACCCTCACAAACCGTACCGTGATCGACGCGGCCTCGCGGGAGTATTACCTGGTGGTACCGGCCCCTAACGAGGGATCGGCCTGCGTGGTCGATGGCCGGCTGTTGACTCTGCTTCAGCCGGGAGACCAGATCAGGGTCGCATTGGCGAAACCAAGATTTCACTTGATTGAAACCAGCCAGCACGGGTACTACTCAACGCTTCGCGACAAACTCGCCTGGGGTGGTGGCCTGAACCGGCCGGCGGCCCCTCCCCTTCCGGAGTCATCGTCATGACGCACCGGTCCATCCCGGCCGTCGCCCTCTTGGGCAGCATGCTGAACCTCGCCTGGCTTCTCGGCGGAATGGTGTCGGCTGCAGAAACAACCGCAGCGGGTCGTGGCGACCTGCTCCTGCGATATCAGTTCACCACAGGTGAGGCGGTTTCAACGCGAGTGGCCCATCGTGCGGTAACTGAAACAACTGTCAATGGCACCACCCAGTCAGTCGAAACCGCAACCGACTCGGTGAAGACCTGGCGGGTGACAGAGGTCGGCCCCGATGGGCAGACAACCATCGAGCATCTCGTCGACGACGTTACCATGACCTCGCGAACGAGTGGCCAGGAACAGACTCGTTGGGAAAGTGACAGCGCTGCTCCGCCACCTGCCGGGTACGAGGGAGTGCGGCTAAGTCTGGGACGCCCGCTGTCGCGACTAACAATCGACCACTGCGGCCGGGTGTTGAAACGTCGGGATTTATTTCCCAACCCACCTTCAAATACAGGTGACCTGATGGTGGTCCCCCTCCCCGATGAGGCGGTCGGTGTTGGGAGCAGCTGGATAGTCCCAGAGGAAATTGTTGTCGAGGTTCCGGGAGGGCCGCGACAGTCGATCCGCACCAGGCTGCGGTATGAGGTGGCCGCCATTCGCGACAATCGTGTGCTGATCAACGTCGACACGACCGTGCTGACTCCGGTCGATGATCCCCGTATTGAAGCCCGCTTGCTGGAACGAATCTGGGACGGCCAGATTGAGTTTGACGCGGCCCAGGGCCGGGTAATCAGTCGGTCTGCTAGTGTCGATCGCCGCGTCGTCGGCTTCCATGGCCCCCAGTCGAGCGTCCGTTACAAAGCGAGCCGTGAGGAACGACTTATCGACGATTAAACGACGCCTGATCCGGGGAAAACAAACCGTCGCCAAACAGCCCTCGGCTATCCTGCCCGCAGGACATCCTCAACGTGCCGGATGGCCTGCTCGACATCCCAGGTGGCATCAGCCAGCACGACATCAGTCTGCATTGTCATCCATTTTCGCACGGTCTTCTCTGCCGCGATCACAGTCGAATGGCTCCGCCGGCCGAAATAACGGCCAATTTCCGTCAACGCGGCCCCGGTGTGCTTACGGGCCAAAAACATCGCCAACATTCGTGGATGGTTGACCGCCCGCGAGCGACGTGAATTCTGGAGATCGGCAGCCCCCAGCCCAAAGGCCTTGCAGACTGCCTTCTCAACATCTGCCAAACGCAGGCTGCGGCTGCTCGACCGAACCAGATCGGCAAGTGACTCACGGGCCAGTTCAAGGGTCACCGGCACACCCAGCATGTGGCTGGTGGCCTCAAGGCGATTGACACCCCCGATCAACTCGCGGGCATGCCGGGTAAGGTGATCGGCCAGGTAGCTGATCACCTCGTCCGGCAAATTGAGACGACGCCGGCTGGCCAACCCAGCGACGATACCCCTTCGGACGTCATGGTCAGGCGGAAGGATCGCCGCCGTGATGCCGCCGCGAAGTCTGCCAGTCAGTTCACTCCCAAGCCCTGCGAGCCCTTCAACATCCCGATCGCTCGCAAAAATTATCTGCTTCCCGGCCCGGTGGAGGCTGTCGACCGTGCTCTGCAATTCGAGCAGGGTGGCCCGCTTGCCGATAAAAAAATGAAGATCATCGATTGCCAGCAGATCGACCGCACGACAACTCCGCCGAAACCCCGGCAAGCCAGTACCTCGCAGGGCCTGAAGAAAGTTCGTGGTGAACTGCTCAGCTGAGAGGACCAGTGTGGTGAGTTCAGGACGTTGCTCCCGGGCCTGACTGCAGATGGCTGCGAGGAGATGGCTCTTCCCGACACCAGTCGGGCCATGCAGCAACACCGGTGAAATCTCACCCAGCCGACTCGTGGCGAGCTCGGCTGCCGCATAGGCCATTCGATTGCTCGCACCAACCACGAAGTCATCCAGGCGGGCAGCTGGTTTCCTTGGCCGAACGGGTTTTTGTTGACCAGGTTGACCAGACTGACGACCGCCCAAGCTGCTCGCTCCGGCAGTCCGAGAACGCCGAGCGGCTTTGTCCGGCCCGTTCCCATCCTGTTCTCTGCGCTGCGACTGGTGCTCCGTTTCTAGGCTGGCAGCAACAGACCGGGCCGTTCCAGCAGGAAGTGGCTGCCAATCGATTTCAACTGCCCCACCACAGACTGCTTCTGCTACGTCCCGGACATCGTGGCTGAACGTTTTCTGAAGCCAGTCGCCCGTAAAGACAGGATCATGGAAAAGCCTGACGGCCCATCGTCCCCCCGCCACCCGAGGGGACCGCACATTGATTGCCAGGCAGTCACCAAACCAGACGGCGAACCGTTCTTCCCCAAGCCGTTGTTGAAGGGCTGAAGCAATGGCTGTGCCTGTCTCGCTAGGAACAGGCTCACAATCACTCGAGTCGGCAGGAACGGCCCGTGCAACTGCTGCCGGAGCAACCTCTGCAAGGCTCTGCGGGCCAGACCGGCCTCTTCGGGGATGGCGAGCCAGCGGCCCACTCCGGCCACTCTTCTCCTCATCACGACCACGATCAAGCGATTTCGCCACGTCCTGCGACACTCCATGTCCCGGGAAAGGGCCCGGCACCACTCCTTTATTTACGGTGCATCGTGCCATCAGTCTGGCCCGATGCCGACGGCCGAGCGACCCGCGAAACAATCGCCATGTCTGACGATTGAGTAGCCTGCCGCCACCGCCCGGCGGCTGAGTATAGAAGTGCTAGCAGTGCTGTCAAACTACGCCCGGCTGGATCACCAGCAGATGCTGTTTTGACTTTCGCCTGCGGCGACTAACGCGGCGAGGTGAACCTTTGAGCTGGTGGAAATTCTGTGCATTGATGCGTCGTCATCCTGACCTGTCCGGCTCGTTCCTGCCTCGTCACTGGTTTGGCCATGCTGCCAGTGGAGGTACGAATCGATGCTTGACCAGCCATCCGTGCGAGAAATTCCCTTGCAGCGAGAGCGGTCCTCGCTGATGGGCTCTCAGTTTGCATATACTCAGTGCTCGCCATTCCCGTGTCTGTCCAGCAGCTGTCACCTTTCAGCGGGCCTGGGACTTGTGGCGGCGGACAGCATCGCATTCTCGTTCGGAATTCTCCCAATGATGAACCCCTTCCAACGGTCAACAGCTCGCTACCGGATGGCGTTGGCCGTGACGATTTGGGCGATAACGACCAACTGGTTTCATCAGGTTTCCGCCGAAAACCCGGAGCGGCTCACTCCTGACGATATTGTCGTCGCCGAGCCGTTACAGGTCCCGCTCTCTACAGCCAAGCCGCCAGCAGATCAGCCGGCTTCCAAGAACGAAGCGGACCAGATGCAAAAGCAGCCGACTCCGCCAGCGGCATCAACTGGCCCAGCAAAAACAGTTGAAACCGATACACCGACGCCCCTGCCGGTAGAAGAAACTTCTTCCTCGGGTAGTCCGCCGTCCTCTCCCCCAGCAGAGACCGCTGCAGCCTCCTCCAAGCCAAAAAGCGGCTGGCTTGGCCTGACCGTTGACGACTCGCTTGTCACTGGCCGGCTGGTGATCGTTGAAGTGACGGACCCTGGCCCGGCCCACAGCGTCGGCTTGCGGCCGCAGGATGTGCTCCTGGCGATTGACGGCGAGCCGCTTCAAACTGCCGATCAGCTTGCGGCTGTGCTCGCGGCGATTCCGCCGCAAAAGCAGGTGCAGGCGCTCATCGGCCGGCCCGATGGAGTGCAGGAAGTGACGATGACCGCCGGCCCGCGACCAGTCGCCACGCGGTCACCGACTCCTGTCGCCGTCAACCCATCACCTGCATCAGAACGCACCGCTACAGCCCCACCTGCTGCTTCTCGGTTCAGCACCCCAGAGCAGGTGGTGAGTTCTGGGGCACCTGCCGCGGCCAAGGCGTCAAGGAACACCATGCCGGAGCCCCCGATGAACCTCCCCACAACCAGCAGTCGAACTCCTGCTAGCCTGGGCGTGGTCGGATCACGGTTCGGCCAGCCGGACGAACGATCCCCCGCGGCCCTCCCTCCACCGCAAGCGTCGCCATTACCATCGCCCCCCTCCATCCCGCCGACAGCCGACAATGTGACTGCATCAGTATTCCAGGGGCGAACCGCACTAGGCGTGCGAACTGTCGGCATCGACACCTCCATGCAGGCCCGCTATCGCCTGGCTGAACCGCGGGGGGCCTATGTGCTCGGAGTGATCGAGAGCCTGCCAGCCTCGCAGGCGGGCCTCCCGCCGGGAAGCGTTATTGTCGCGTTTGACAACCGACCGATTCGCTCGCCCGCTGATCTGAATCAGTTGGTGACAGAAAGCCCACCCGGCCGCTTGATTTCACTTGAGTATGTGCTGCCGGGAGGGGAGGCCAAGCGAGCCGAAGTTGAGCTTCGAGCGCTCGACCCAGCGCTTGAGCGGGCATTGACCGGTGTCCCAACCTCCGAGTCCCAGCAGCCCCAAACCACTCCGCAAGTGACGCAGCGGCCGATTTACGAAACTCTTCGAGAGCTACCGGTCGACTCGACGGAGGCTACCGCTGCTTCTGATGACGCCCGTTTGTTACGGCAGGAACTCGGCCTGCTGCGGGAAGAGGTACTACGGCTCCGCAGTCGTCTCGATCAGTTCGAGCGAGCGCAGCCAGCCAAGGGGCGCGGTCGGGGCGATCTGCTCCGCTGACGTGATTGGACATGCGGGGGCATCGCCCCCGGCGACGCCGCGTGGTCAATCGCTTGAATGGGCGGCCCAGCAAACGCTGCGGGTCCTCACGAATCACGGCTCGTTGCCAACCACCCCAAGCCTCTCGTGTTCTGCTTCAAGGGACACGCTGGCTCCAGCAGGAAGCGCGGCGGCCCAGCGGGCCGTTCGTGATGCCTGCGGCCTGACGGCCTGGTCACCCGGTCGTCGTCCACCCGCGGTAGCCCACCGTTGGGCATCATCGCTGAGATGATTCAACAGCCGCTCGACTCCCGCCCGATGCCGTTCCAGTTGCTCCCGATCGAGGTGCGGCGGAATCTGGATGGCCCGACTCACCACCGCCCGCCCACGACTTCCCGGCTTCGGAACGGCGAACCGATCCCACGTGCCTAGCCGCCAGGGACGGTCATACCCAAGGCCCATGGCAACCAGCGGAATGCCGAGACTGCTGGCCAGGAAGACACAGCCCGCCGCAAGCCGCCGCCGGGGCCCGCGAGGGCCATCGGGCGTCATCGTCAGGTTGCCTGTTTCTGCCCGCTCCGAAAGCTCCCTGACTGCTGCCGATCCGCCATGAAAACTACTGCCCCGAACCACGCCGAAGCCCATCATTCCGGCCACCCGCGCCAGAATATCGGCATCGAAATGCCGCGAGAGCAGCATCGAGATGTTGCAGTGCCCGCGAAGGTACAGCGGGAGCAGGATGTTCTCGTGCCAGAAGATGTAAATCTTCGCACCCTGATAAGCAGGATGCACCGGGTCAATTGTCGGGTCGCCGTATTCTGCCCGAATCCGCAGTGTTGCCATCCACTGCCTGACAACAGCTGTGGAAGCCAGCGAAAGAGCACCGATCGTACGAGGTGATTGCAGTCTCATGGCAACGGCAGTTCAGCCGAAAGGTCTCCACCACAGGGCTTGAAAAAGGAGCGGGCAGGCAACCTCGACCTTCGGGAGCATCAGCGTGACACGCCAGCGAGGGGCCAGACACCGCAAAAAACCTCCTCGGCTGGACCTGTCATGAATACCGAGCCCCGCCCATCCCAGGTCAACTCCAGATTGCCGCCAGGCAGTTCAGCTGTGATCGTCGCGGCAGTTCTTCGGCTGAGCATTCCGGCCACGCAGACCGCCGAAGCGCCCGTTCCGCAGGCCTGCGTGATTCCAGTGCCACGTTCCCAGGTACGCACCCGCACCCGATTGGCCGCCAGTCGCTGCACAAAGTGGACGTTGATCCGTCGTGGAAATAGCTCATGCCGTTCGACGAGCGGGCCGACCTGCTCTAACGGCACGGCAGCAACGCTATCACAGAACATTATCACATGCGGATTGCCCATCGAGACGCAGGTCATACGGGGGTCAAGTCCTGCCGCCTGCCACCAGTCAGCCTGAGGCCCAAGCACTGTAGCTGGCACATCCACCAGTTGCCGCAGCCCCTCAGCCCGTGCTGGAATCGCTTCAGGCTCAAGAAGCGGCGTGCCCATATCGACCCGCACCTGGCTCGATCGCGGTCCGGTCGGCGTCACGCCGAGGGTCAGCACGCCCCGGCCTGTCTCAACGGTCACTTCACCAGCTGGCACATAGCCCCGCGAGACAACCAGATGGCCGACACAGCGAACGCCATTGCCGCACATTTCTGATTCACTGCCGTCAGCATTGAACATTCGCATGCGGGCGCCGGCAACGACGGACGGCTCCACCAAAATCAGCCCGTCGCCGCCTACACCACGGTGGCGGTCCGCCACCTGCGGCGCGAGCGTCTCCGGTTCAAAGACTGCCCGCTCGGCAAAGCGATCAATGTAGACATAGTCGTTGCCCAGTCCGTGCATTTTGACGAACGTCAGTTCTTCACCTTCTGCTTCTGCTGTCACGCAGACCTGTCTCCGTTATCCAGAGGCGTCGGCCCGGCCCAACAGCTCACGCAGCGATCGGCAGCCGGTCATCATTCACCCTACGGTGTATATCGTACGCCCGAAGGCCTCCTTGCTCTATCTACTCGTCACGACTGCCGGGAACTCCTGTCGAGAACAGACACCGCCCGCTCAAAGCCCCCGCGACAAGCCAGCCGGTGCTTCATCCGGTCGGCTGGCGAGTCGGCGGCCACGGCCATTCTCCTGCCGCTGCGATTGCAGCTTCTGGAGTGCCGCAGCCAGCGTTGGAAAGGCCTCAGTCGAAAGTTCAGGATCGCCCAGTGTGCCATCAACATGGAGCAGCAGGAACTGACCGCTCGCTCCCCCCAGCATCCGTTTCATTGCCGGCAGCTGAGTCTCAGCATCGCCCATGATCGAACGAAATGTCATCTGCAGGTTGCCGTCGAGGTCAACTTCACCGTTGCCCACCAGACTGATGGCATCGCCAGCAAGTTCAATCTCATCAAGGTAGGCATGGGGGCCCTCAATCCGGAACTGGACGAGGCTCGAACCAAAGGCATTACGGTCAGGCGGCTTGATTCTCAAGACCTTCAGCATCGCCACCACCAGTGGCAGTTCATAGATGTCGGCATCCCGAAGCCGCAGTTGGCCGTCACCCCTGAGCGAATGAGTACCAGTCCGCGTACCGCTGACCTCAATGGAACCAAAAACCCGTCCTCGGTACCGGTGTGGCGTCCCTTGGCAGTCGCAGGCGAGCCGCTCGAGGTTGGCATCGGAAACAGTCGCCGCCACGGTAAAACCGCCCAGACCAGAAGCCGATGCCATGCCGTCAACCTCAAGAGTGCCCCCTGCCATGGCTGCTGACAGCCGGCGGGGTGGCCCCCCGTCACTCGCCGCAAGTGCCCCGAAACGCACTCCAGTCTGATCCATCGTCAACGGCCCGCGGACCTGTGTCAGCTGCACACCCTGCCAGATCGCACTGTCGAGGTCGAGTTCTCCAGAAGCGTGCCAGGCCTGCCCATCGGTCTGTCCTGCAATCTTTAGCCCGCCATGGACGTGATCAAGAGCAACACCGACGTCAAGCCCCCCTTGCTCCATGTCGAGATGACAGTTCCATGAGGCAGCGCAGTGACGACCGCTCGACGTCCCACCGCTGTCTCCCGGCTGGCGGTCAGTCGAATAGATATCAAGGCTTCCCTCCAAGGCGAGTAAGCCTCGTGGTTGCACTGCTGCTACCGCCCGCTGCAGCCCAACTGGCAGGGCCCGCACTAGCTCATGATCAGCCCGGAATCGATTGGCCGACAGCTTCTCTAACGACACATGCCAGCTGCCATCGGGCAAAAAGCGACAGCGACCGTCGGCTGTCACGGTGGTCCGGGCATGGACACCACGCCACCCCTCCAGTTCGAGCAGCCCGTCATTCCAGGTCAGCTGCCCCTGGAGCTGTTCCAGCCGATAGGGAAACCAGACCGGCTCAATTGAGACGGTACCAGCGTGCGGAGTCGCTTGAAGCAGAACCTGCGTCTGCTGGGTGCCGACAACATGCCTGACCGTTGCCGAGAAATCGGCCTGCCCGCGGGGCCCAAGGTCGTCCCAGAAGCGGGCAACACCTGCAGGAAGTGCCTCTCGGAGTTCCTGATCGAGTACCACCCGGCTGCCGGAGAGCTCAAGCGTCAGCAGATCACTGCCGTCATTCCCCGGGGCGAGTTGCCCAGAACAGTGCACCACGCCGGTGTCATTCCTGGCAGTGAGGCCACTCAGCGTCCATTCGCCCTCGTGCATCTGAACTCGGCCGCAGACCTTTGAAAGTGGATAGGGAAACCGCATGTAGCGGAGGCTGCAGTCGGTGAGCCGAACGTCAAGTGAGTTCACATACCCCTTCGGTAGTGAGAGGTCGCGTTCGTGCCGAAAGCTGAAATCAAAGGTTCCGGCTGCCCGCAATCGGCGCAACACATCCGCCCCCTTGTCCGGCATGGCGGTCAGCAGGCGATCGTCTATCGGCATGTCTGTACCCCGCACATCGATGTGCCCGACCGAGCCGCCGTCAACAATCCTGAGGCTGCCAGTCACCTGCACGGCGTTTCCTCCAGCCTGGCCGGTCAGATGTAACGAGACCAACCGATCATCCAGAATGACGGTGCCAACAGTCCGGTCGAGCCGGTAGGGAAATCGGTAATGAGTGAGCGAGACATTGCGGCACCGCAGCGAAACCTTGGGGGTGAAGCGACCGGCAGCACGACTGAGCTCAGCCCGCAGATCAACCTCTCCCTGCGGCAGCAGCTTCCGCCAGTGACCAGCCCAGTCGGGCGGTAGAAAAGGCTGCCACTGTCGCCCAACGACCAGCCGCTCGGCCTCAAGCAGGCAGTCAAAATCGGCTTGATCGGTCCAGCCGCTCGTCTCCGCAGATCCTCGAAAGAGCGTTGCGCCGGAACGAGCCGAGGCGTTTGTGATACTCACCCCGGTGCGGTCGGCGGTGAATGAAGCAGTCATATCAGTAAGCGGGAAGGGCAGTCGCGAATGGTCAAACCGCCCGTCGGCCAGACCACCGCTGACCTGAAAGGTTGCCGCCTGCAGATTGTTAAGGTCACCGGCAGCAGTGGCGGTGAGGTCTAATCGCATGCTCAGGCCCGCAGCTGCCTGCCGGTGCCAGTCTGCTGCGATGGAATCAGCTAGAAGTAATGCCGCCAGTCGAGGCTGAAAATTGAGTCCTTCAACAGCTGTCTCCACTCGGAACTGTCGCGTTGTCAGCGAAACTGCTCCGGTCAAGCTCAGCCGCTCAACAGTCTGACCGTCGAGGCTCACTTGAATCTGAGACCAGGCGACACCCGCCGGATCAGTGGCGGCGGGCTCGAGGTCAAGTCGTCCCTGCCTAAATGTTTCCCGAAAACCTGTCGCAACATCTTCAAAAAGCAGCGTCGCTCCATCTACGGTGATTGGAAGGGCGGTGGCTGTTGGAGGGCTACTGAACAGCTGCTGCAGGTTCCAGTCACCCCGTTCCGACCGAATCACCTGCAGGACCGGTCGGACCACCCGCACCGAAGTAATCGTGGGTGGCCCTAGCGCGAGGTCGGCCAGCGTGACGTCACAAGCGAGGTGGACTTCATCGATCCGCAGCAGCTGCTGCCAGGGCTCAGGCTGCGATGGGTCTGTCAGTGAGAGCCCATGCAGCACGATGCCACGGCCTTCCTCAAGGGTCGCACCCTGCACCTCGACCTGTAAGCTCGGAAAGCGTGCCGCCACTACCCGCTCGACACGGCCACGAATTTCCTCGTTGATTCGGCTCGTACCAATGGCAGCAGCCGCTATCACGCCTGCCACCGTGACCGGGACGGCCCAGCGAACAAGCGACCAGAGAAAGTTCGTGAAGCTGTTCACCGGCAGACGTTCCCCCAAATCGGCCAGAAGACCGGGAGGGTAAAAGAACGGAACAGAGGGGTAGACGTGGGGACGATAGAAAGGCCCAACCGACTCGGTCAAGATGCCAATTCGGGGCCGACTCAGCCAGTGTTTCGCAGCCTGCGGGTTCCTGCTATAGTCCGCAGATTGCCGGAGTGGAGGAAATCAATCACTAACCTGAGAGACTGTCTGTCGGGCGTCTCTGCCGAGTAGCCCATCATTTCCGTAAAACTCCGGCTCGCCCAAAATTTCGGTCTCAACCCATTCACCTCTTTGCACGAAAGCGAACGTCACATGCCTTCCGATCAGCCACCAGCCGCCGTTGGCAACAAGGCAATCTTCTGGGGTTGCTTCATCGCCTTAATCACGACGTCAT
>Ga0114919_10000171_pt1 | contig 44193 bp, 38 predicted proteins | sample BlataG_FD_88682 | JGI IMG/M metagenome (GOLD analysis project Ga0114919, IMG submission 88682) | Deep subsurface microbial communities from Black Sea to uncover new lineages of life (NeLLi) - Black_00105 metaG | ecosystem: Environmental > Aquatic > Marine > Oceanic > Sediment | place: Atlantic... | reverse complement strand
AGGAGGAGCCGACGGAGCCTCCAACACCTGATGACGAGTATCCCACCTTGCGCATCTTCAATGGGGAGGTGTATCTTGCTCAGGGGGGCGGTTTTGCCCTTCTACTATCGGATGTGGAAGGCGTCTTCGGACCCGAAACGGAGATTTACTTCTCTCCCCTGGGTATTGAGGGGGATAGAGCGACTATCAGCGGGAGTCCCAGTTCCCTGGTCTTGCCCCAGCATGACCTGCCGGCGGAAAAACTCAAAGGTGTGATTTTCCCCTCATTAAAAGTGAACTTTGGGGAGTGTAGAGCGAAGGTAGGGGGCGTTTGGTCAATAGGCGGTGAGGGAAACCTGGATTTCCTTATCTCCGGACCCCGGGTTCGGGTATTGGGGATAGACGGGGATTTCAGTTCGGTTGACCTGCAGGCGGTTTATGATGGGAAGAGCGTGCAGATGCTCTCCTGTGATTTTCAGTGGGGTGGCGCCCAATGGATGGGGGAGGGATTGATAGCCGACCTGAATGCGGGGGAGATATATTTTCGCTTTGCTACCCCCCTGGTGAGCTTCAACCAGATAAAGAAACTTGTTGGCGGGGCAAGCGCCGGGCAGTTTTATGTTGTCGGTCAGGGGGCGATGGAGATAGTTATCGGGAGGACTTTATTATCTCCCAAGACCAGCTTTCGTTTTCAGAGGATATAGCCCGTTTGGGAGATTATTCACTTGACTTATTTACTTTGTTTATGATATAAACGAAGATTATGTTCGGTCGGTTGCATCCGTGGCTATTCCACGGATTTGTATCATCCAATTGAAGGAGAAAAGTGAGAGGGTCTCTTTTTAGAGCCTCGCTGGTAGCCTTGTTATTTTGCTCCTCGCTGGGGACGGTCTATGCACAATATTCCGACAGCCAGCCCATCATCATAGAGAAGATAGAGGTGGAGGGGCTGGTGGATTTCTCCGGGGAGGTGGTTCTCTCCGCCATAAAGATGCAGGTGGGGAATGTCTATTCTCCGACTAAGTTCCGTGAGGTAGTGCGCACCGACCTTCTCCGTCTGCATAATCTGGGGGTCTTTGACCGTGTGCAGTGCGAGATATTCCCCGCAAGTGAGGGAAAATCGGTCATCGTATTAACCCTGGAGGAGAAACCCATCCTGCGCTCGGTGGAGGTGGAGGGGAATAGGAATATCAAGACCAAGGACATCAAAAAGGAGATAGCTCTTGACCCCGGAGAGCGCCTGGATAGAGCCACTGTACAAGAGGATATTAATGCCATTGTGGATAAATATATTGACAAAGGATATCGCAACATAAAGGTGGAACCGGTAATAGACCAGGAGGGGAACAAGGTTGACCTGGTTTATATGATTGCGGAGGGGGAGAAGATAACCATCCACAGGATAATGTTTTCGGGTAATACCGTCTTCAGTGAGTGGACTTTCCGTAACAAAATTATGGAGACCAAGGAGGATAAGTTTTACAACACCAAGACTTTGGACAAGGAGGTTTTGGAAGAGGATATCATCCGTATTGAGGAGGCTTATGCGGATGAGGGTTATATGCGGGTCAAGATCTCCCCGCCGGAGATAATTGACCTGCCGAAGAAGAATCAAGTGGATATTCTCATCACCATAGATGAGGGAAAGCGTTACCGTTTTGAGGGGGTTGCCTTTGAGGGGGTAACCAAGTTTGAGGAAGAGGAACTACGTGAGATGATTGACCTCAAGGACGGGGGAAGTTACTCTCAGGAGAAGATGGATGAGGGGATTTTTGGAATAATCGGGCAGTATTACAACAACGGTTACATCTTTGCCGATGTGGACGACCGGGTTAAGATTGACGATGATTTGGGGCAGGTTACCGTTGACCTGAAGATAACCGAGGGGGACCCGGCTCGCATTCGCAAGCTGGAGATAATCGGCAACACCGCCACCAAGGACATCGTCATTCGCCGGGAGATGCGCATCCAGCCCGGTGATATATATAAAGAGGACAAGATCATTCGTTCCTTACAGAGAATCTACAATCTGGGCTATTTTGCCGACATCGGTCGCAACATTCTAATCGCTCCCGATGGAAAGAGTGTGGATGTTGTCATTGATGTCACCGAGCGGGCGGGCACCACCAGGGTCAACTTCGGTGCCGGATATAGCTCGCTGGATGGATTGGTGGGCACCTTGGATTTGACCTGGATTAATTTTGACGCCTCCAAGCTCCCCTATATTTGGCGCTGTAAGGGCGCGGGTCAGGAACTGCGCTTCTCTACCGAATTCGGACGGAGACGGACCAATTTCCTGATAGGTTTCACCGAACCCTGGTTGTTCAATCGCCCCTTGCTTTTGGGGTTTGATGTATATAAAACCCACCTGGTGCGCTCATACTACGACGAGAATCGCATCGGTGGGGATATATATATCGGCAGACCTATTACCGAGTATACAGTGGTGCGCCTGAAATATGTTTACGAATCTGTGGATGTGGTCTCCGGCTATGAGGACCCCAAAGACCTTCCCTCCTGGATACGGGAATACATTGGTAGCTCCACAACATCTGCGATGCGGGTATCTCTGGAGCGGGACAGCCGGGATAACATCTTCTTCGCCGGCTCCGGCTCGGATTCCAGTATAGGTTTTGAGCTGGCGGGAAACTTTTTAGGCGGAACGGTGGATTACTACCGAGTTAATATGGACTCTTCCTGGTATTTTAAGATATTTTGGAGAACGGTCTTAGCCATGAGGTTGGCTGGCGGTTATATAAACAGCTATGGCAGAAGCGATAAGGTGCCCATCTACGAGCTCTTCTACCTGGGCGGAGCCCACACTATCCGGGGCTACGATGAATGGGCGGTGGGACCCAAGGACCGATACGGTAACCCGGAGGGCGGAAAGGTGATGTTCTTCTCCAACTTTGAATATCGGATACCCATCGTTCGGGATGTAATCTACCTTTTAGCCTTCTGGGATGCAGGATATTGCTGGCGTGAGTTTTCGGATTTTGACCTGCGGGATATGCAGAGTGGTGCCGGTGGTGGGGTGCGTTTTGATATCCCTATGTTGGGGCTTATAGGATTTGATTACGGATATGGTTTCAGCACCAAGAGCGGAATTCTGCACTTCAATTTCGGCACCCAGTTTTAGTTGATGTGATAAGGTGATCAAAAAAGGATTTGAATATACATTTTCCTGCCCGGCGCTTGCGCTTGAGGCGGGATGCAAGGAGTTGAAGAATGAAAAGATTAGTGGTTAGGTCTGTGCTGGTAGCATTGGCTTTCGGTCTTTTGGTGGGTGGTTTTACAACTCCCGCCTGGGCGCAGGAGGAGGAAGAGCCGCTCAAGGTGGCTTATGTGCTTATGGAACGGGTCTTTGAAGAGTATGTGGTCTTTGCCGAGACTACCGCCAAGATAAATGTGGAGATAGGTCCCAAGGAAGAGGCAATCCAGGTTAAGTTGGATGAATATACTCTTAAGATGGATGAGCTGATCGTTGAGCTCTCCAATCCTATGCTCACCGATGAAGCCAGGGCGGAGATCAGCATACAGTATAATCAGTTGATGGAGGAGGCATTTCTCTATCGTGACGATGAACTCTACAAGTTGGACCTCTGGCGGCAGGAGCAATATCAGCCTGTTTATGACGACATATATGAGGAGATTCAGAGGATGGCTGAGGAGAACGAATATGACCTGGTCTTAAACCAGAGCACAAGTCTGCTCTTCGGCGAACAGGAATTTGACATAACCAGCGATTTGATAGAAAGCCTGAATGCCAAAGCCGGTGCGGGACAGTAGTGGTCTGAAGGAATGGTTATGGCTAAGGAGCAATCAAAAAAGAGCTACACCCTGACTGAACTCTGCCGTCTGGTGGGGGGACGATTGGAGGGTTCCGGAGAGGTGGTTATCAGGGGGGTGAGCGGAATAGAGGATGCCGGGGAGGGAGAGATCACCTTCGTGGCAAATGTCAAGTATGTCGGCTACATCACCACCACCAAAGCCAGTGCAATAATTGTGGACCCGACGACGGACCATGGTTCCATTCCGGCAATCGTCACCGAGAATCCATATCTGGCTTTCGGCATAATCCTCCAGCACTTCGCACCACCCATACCCCATATTCCCCCGGGCATTGACTCTCGTGCGCTGGTTTCCGAAAGTGCCCGGTTGGGTGAGGGGGTAGCGGTGGGTCCCTTTGCGGTCATCTGTGATGATGTTTTGGTCGGGGACGCCACCACCATCGGTGCGGGATGCTTTGTCGCTCCCCAGACGAGTCTGGGAAGGGATTGCTACCTGCACCCCAATGTCGTCGTCCGTGAGAGGACGGAGATAGGCGATCGGGTGATAATTCACTCCGGCACGGTGGTGGGCAGTGACGGCTTCGGTTACGCCAAGACAGAGGACGGTTATCAAAAGGTGCCCCAAACCGGCATCGTAGTCATTGAGGACGATGTGGAGATTGGGGCGAATGTGGCTATTGACCGGGCTACCATGGGGGTTACCCGCATCTGCAAGGGCTCCAAGATAGACAATCTGGTGCAGATTGCCCACAATGTGGTCATCGGCAAAAACTCAATAATTGTGGCTCAGGTGGGTATCTCCGGTTCCACGGTTATCGGTGAGGAGGTCACCCTGGGCGGACAGGTGGGCATCATCGGTCATGTGAAGATTGGAGACAGGGTGATGGTGGGAGCCCAGTCGGGAATATCAAAGGATATCCCCGCTGGAGAGTCCTGGTTCGGTTATCCGGCTCGCCCCATCGCCAGGCAGAAGAGGATTGAAGCCTTCCTCAGTAGGTATGATAACTACATCAAGCGCGTCGCGGAGCTTGAGAAGAGGGTTGCCGAACTTGAAAAGAAAAAGAAAGGCAAGAAGGATAGATGATGGCGGAAGATGTTGACAGACAGCGGACTATATCCAGGTCGGGGGTTATGGAGGGTATCGGTCTCCATACCGGGGAGAAGGTGCGTGTCAATTTCAAGCCGGCTGAGGTGGATACCGGCATTGTATTCATCCGCACCGACCTGGCGGATGAGCCCAGAATTCTGGCTTTGGTGGAGAATGTCAGTAATATGGAGCGGGGGACCTCCCTGAGATGCGACGATGTTGAGGTCCGCACCGTAGAACATCTTCTCTCCGCAATCAATGGTCTGGGCATAGATAATCTGGAGATAGAGATGGACGCCGGGGAGGTGCCGGTGGCGGACGGCTCGGCGCTGGACTTCTTCAAATTGCTCCAGAGACTGAAGGTGGTGGAGCAGAAAGCCCCCAGGAGATACCTGGAGGTTACCGAGCCGGTATTCTACTGCGACGGGGAGGTGAGCCTGGCTGTCCTTCCCGCAGACACCCTGACCATCACCTACACCATTAGCTTCAACCATCCTTATCTGCAGAGCCAATTTTACAGTTATACACAGGCTTCGGATGACTACGAGAAGCATGTAGCCCCGGCACGGACCTTTGTGTTTGAGGAGGATGTGGAAAAACTGCGCCAGGCTGGTCTAATCAAGGGTGGAAGCCTGGAGAATGCGGTGGTCATCACCCAAGAGGGCATAATGAACGAGAATCTGCGCCTCCCCAATGAGTTTGTGGTTCATAAGATATCCGACCTTTTGGGGGACCTCATGCTCCTGGGACAGCCGCTCAAGGGCAGGGTGGTGGCGGTGAAGAGCGGTCACCGCTCCCACATCGGGCTGATTGGAGAGCTTAGAAAATATCAGCAGATGAAATATATTCGCCAAGCCCCGACAGCCGAACCCATCTACGATGTTGAGCAGTTGATGGAAATACTTCCGCACCGCTATCCGTTCCTGATGGTGGATAAGATCACCCATTTGGAGCCGAATAAGCTGGTCGTAGGCATCAAGAATGTGACCATCAACGAACCTCAGTTTACCGGTCATTTTCCTGGAAAACCGATTATGCCCGGGGTGTTGATAACCGAAGCTATGGCTCAGTGCGGGGGGATACTCCTGCTGTCGGCGACGGAGAATCCCCAGGATAATATCGTTTATTTCATGAGCATAGATGATGTTCGCTTTCGCCGACCGGTTGTGCCCGGCGACTGCTTGGTGCTGGTTACCAGAGCCCTGCGGTTGAGATCCCGAATCGCCCATGTCCGTGGTGAAGCTTATGTGGACGGTGAGCTGGTAGCGGAGGGCCATTTCAAGGCGATGTTGGTGCCCCGGAATAAAGCCGAGTAGGTTTACTCAGGAAGAGGATATGGCAGAGATTCACCCCAGTGCAATTGTATCTCCAAAGGCGGAGCTTGCTGACGATGTAGTCGTTGGACCGTTTAGCATCATCGGTGATGGTGCTACCGTCGGTTCCGGCTGTCAGATTGCCAACAATGTATTGCTTGATGGGAAGGTGACCATCGGAAAAGACTGTAAGCTCCTTCCCGGTGCGGTTGTCGGCACCATTCCCCAGGACCTGAAGTATAAGGGCGAGGAGACCGAGGTGGTGATAGGGGATAATAATATAATTCGTGAGTATGCCACCATCAATCGGGGGACTACCGCCTCTGGGCGCACGGTGGTCGGCAACGGCAATCTGATAATGGCTTATGCTCACATTGCCCACGACTGCCGGATTAGGGACAATACCATATTGGCAAACGCAGTGACCATGGCCGGTCATATTGTGGTGGAGGATTTTGCCATCGTCGGCGGACTTACCCCGATACACCAGTTCTGCCGTATCGGAATCCATTCCATAGTGGGGGGTCTTTCCCGCATAAATAAAGATGTCCCTCCCTATTCCAAGGTCGCCGGTATTCCAACAAAGGTATATGGTTTGAACATCGTGGGACTCACCCGCCGTAACTTTCCCAAGGATGTTATCGCCAATCTGAAAAGAGCCTTCCGCATCATCTTCCGGGGTGGACTGAACACCACTCAGGCGCTTGCCAGGGTGCGTGAGGAGGTGGATTTGACCCCTGAAGTGGAGTATCTACTGGATTTCATCTCCAAATCCGAGCGGGGTATCTTAAAATGAGTGCTCATTTAACCGATGGATGAGAGAGAGGTAAAGCGTCTTGCCGTCTTTGCCGGAAACGGCAGGCTCCCCAGAATCGCCCTGAATAACGCCGCTAGGCTGGGCTTTGATGTTTTAGTCATCGCCCTGACCGACCAGGCGAAAGAGCTAACCGCAGATAGCGGATTCCCCACTGAGCGCGTCTCCCTCGGCAAGGTGGGCTTTTGCATGCGACTGCTTAAAAATTGGGGGGCGGACTCGGTCCTGTTTATCGGTAAGGTGGAGAAGAGCGCTCTGCTCAAGGGCATCTCCCTGGACTGGCTGGCTATTAAAGAGCTGGTGAAGCTAAAGGAGCGCTCCGACCGAGCTATCATGACCCGAATCGTGGAAATACTGGAGGAGAGGGGACTGGCGGTCCTTCCCCAGACCCGATTTTTGCAGGGGATGGTAGCCGAGGTGGGTGTATTGGGCAAGGTCAAGGTGAACAGGCGAATCATGCGGGATTTTGAGCTCGCCTTTCCGCTGGCAAAAAGGATGGCGGATGAGGGCGTGGGACAGACGGTGGTGGTCAAAGGGGGAGCGGTAGTCGCCGTGGAGGCTATGGAGGGCACCGATGTCGCTATACGCCGGGGGGGAGAACTTGCCGGCGGGGATGTGGTGGTGGTCAAGGTCGCTGGCGATGATTATGACCCCCGCTTTGACCTTCCCACAGTAGGATGCGAGACCCTGCGAACACTGGCCGAGTCAGGGGGAGGAGCGCTGGGGGTTGAGGCCGGCGTGACCATATTGGTTGAGCGGGAGGAGATGTTGGCTTTTGCCGATGAACACAAGATGCCCCTGGTGGGATTGGATTGGGGTTATGGAGGTATTCCCCGGAAGCCCCAAGTAAGGGATAAGGAGAGATAGAACCGGGTGGGGGTTAAGATATTCATAGCGGTCGGTGAGGAGTCCGGCGATATTCTGGGAGCCTCCCTGGCGGACGCGTTGCGGGATTTGGACCCCACTATCGCCGTTCGGGCTATGGGCGGTGGTCATCTCGCCGAAGCCGGTGCGGAGTTGATAGTGGATGTCTCCGCCGGCGGCACGCTGGGGCTTTCGGAGGTGTTCTTTGCCCTTCCACGGTATCTGCGTATGTTGGCGAGGGTGCGCTCGGCGCTTGTGGAGGAGACGCCGACGGCTCTGATAGCCATAGACAACTTCGGCTTCAACCATTGCCTCTGTCGCTTCACTCATAGGATGGGCGTCCCGGTCTTCTACTTCAGCCCCCCCAAGGTGTGGGCTTGGGGAGCGTTTCGGGGGCGCTGGCTTGCCCGCTATGCCCGGCGGGTCTATGCCCTCTTTCCCTTTGAGGCGGAGTTCCTGCAGCGATTGGGGGTGAGCGCTTTCTGCTTCGGTCATCCCCTGGCGGAGAGGTTGTTACCAAAATTGGAGAAGGAGGAGGGGTTGGTGGCGATTTTACCCGGCAGTCGGCGGATGGAGGTGGAGAGTCTTCTTCCGGATATGCTGGGGGCGGCAAAGTTGCTGAAAGAAAGGATGCCCGAGCTGCGGTTTGTGCTGGGCAAGGCAAGGAGTATAGATAGGGAACTTGTGGACGGTTTCCTCTCTCAGGCGGGAGTGGATGTAGTGGTGGAGGACGATGTCCACCGCCTTCTGGGTCGGGCTTATGTTGCCATGGTGGCTTCGGGGACGGCGACCCTGGAGTCCGCTCTTCTGGCAACGCCGATGGTCATAGTCTATCGGACGGCACCGCTCACTGCACTTGCCGCCCGACTGGTGGCTCGCATAAGGGTACTGGGTTTACCCAATCATCTTGCCGGGCGGATGATTGTGCCGGAACTGCTGCAGAGCCGATTGACAGCCGCTTCCCTCGCCCGTCAATTATGGCAGCTGATAAACGACCGGGGTAGATGGCAGATGATGCAGGAGGAGCTTATAGAGGTGACAGCCCCCCTGCGAGAGATGGAGGGTTCGGTATCCCTAAGGGTGGCTGAGGATATTCTGAGGAATTTACAGTCGGGAGCGGGCTGAGAGATGGGGATTCTCTTCCGAAAGAAGCGGGGTGTGGGCAAGGGGATAGCCAAGAGGCTTTTCAGGTATCTTCTTCCCCACTGGAGACTGCTCCTCTTCGGCACCATAGCCAGCGTCGTCGCCGGGGCAATGGAGACATCTCTACCGGTGGTGGTGGGTATGGTGATTGACGCCCTATCCGGCAAAGCAAACACCGTAACCGACATCATGCGGAATCTGGGTGCCAAGGAGCCCTTCCGGCTGGCGGTCAACATACTTCCCGCCTATGTCCTTGCGGTCATCCTTCTGGGGGGGTTCTTCGCCTTCTTCAGGGTCTATCTGGTCTCCCTTGCCGGTCAGCGGGCGGTCTTTAATATACGCCAGCAGGTATTCGGTCGTCTCCAGCGTCTCTCTCTATCCTTCTTTGACAAGAGGCGCAGTGGAGATTTCATCTCCCGCATCGTGACCGATGTCGCCGTCCTGCAGGAAACCAGCGGTTCATTGAAGGACATCTTCCATTCGGCGGTGACCGTGGTCATCATCATCACCGTCATGTTCATCCGCCACTGGCAACTGAGCCTGCTCACCGTCTTCACCTTCCCCATCCTGGTGCAGGTGATAAATGTTCTGGGGGAGCGCAACCGAGCCGCCGGCAGAAACCTCCAGCAGAGGTTGGGGGAGATCTCTTCCTATCTACAAGAAATCTTCTCCAATATCCGCCTGGTAAAAGCCTTCAGCCGGGAGGAGTACGAGGACCGCCGTTTTGAGAGGGTCAATCGGATGGGCTTTCTTGCCTGGATGCGCACCGTGCGCATTGAAGCCACCCTGAGACCGCTGATGGAGTTGTGTAGTGGCTTGGGCACGGTGGCGGTCTTCTGGTTCGGCTGTCATCTGGTCCTCTCCGGCTCAATGACTACCGGCATGCTGATGGAGTTCACCGGTCTGGTTATCATCCTCTACCAGCCGATAAAACGGCTAGGTCAGGTGGGCACCATGATGCAGAAGGCTCTGGCAGCCGCCGAACGGGTCTTTGAGCTGACGGACGAGAAGCCGCTCATCATGGAGAAGCCGAATGCGTTGGTCCTTCCCCGCATACACCGGGGCGTGGAATTCAAAGATGTCAGTTTTGAGTATATTCCCAGAAGGCTGGTGCTTCGGGACATCAACCTTAAGGTGGAGGAGGGCGAGGTGGTGGCTCTGGTGGGACCCAGTGGGGTGGGAAAGACCAGCCTGGTCAACCTCATCCCCCGCTTCTACGATGTCTCCGCCGGAGCGGTGCTGGTTGACGGTGTGGATGTGCGTGATGTCACCTTGGCAAGTCTGCGCTCCCAGGTGGGTATAGTCTCCCAGGAGACGATGCTCTTTGCCATGAGCGTCGCTGATAATATCGCCTATGGTCGCTTGAATGCCACCCGGGAGGATATCATATCCGCCGCTCATCTGGCTAACGCTCACCACTTTATATCTCGCCTTCCGGACGGTTACGATACCTCCATCGGTGAACGGGGGGCTCAGCTCTCCGGCGGGGAGCGCCAGCGGCTGGCTATTGCCCGGGCGATACTCTCCGACCCCCGCATCCTTATAATGGACGAAGCCACTTCCAGCTTGGACACCGAATCCGAGCAGCTGATTCAGGAGGCGATAGGTCGGCTGATAAGCACGCGGACCACCTTTATCATCGCCCATCGCCTCTCCACCGTGCGGAGGATGGACCGCATCCTGGTGCTTTCCGAGGGGCGGATAGTTGAGGAAGGGGACCACGAGAGCCTGCTATCCTTGGGAGGGGTGTATGAGAAGCTCTGCCAAGCCCAGTTCCAGACCTAACAGCCGACCGCAGGCTATGCCTTTATACTGGGCGGGGCTGGTCCTCATCCTTCCCCTTATCCTTCTGGCGGGGGTTTTCGTCCCCCGGATTCGGCAGGGGATGTTACACCGATTGGGTCTTAGCAGATTTCGCCTGCCAAATCAGGGAATATTAATAGTCGCCTCCTCAGTCGGCGAGGTGGGAGCGGCGGAGAGGTTAGCCCCCTATCTGCGACGGGCTTTTACCGGATATTATCTGGTCCTGTGCGCCTTCTCCTACGCAGGTTTTCGGCGGGGGTTACAGGGAGGATTTTTTGATGTTGTCTTAATCACCCCCTACGACCTCCCAGTTTGCATCAGGTCCTGTCTTGCAAAATTTCGCCCCCGAGCCCTTATCCAGATTGAGAGTGACATCTGGCCCACTTTGACCTTGTGGGCGAGGGAGAGGAAGGCGTTGACCGCCCTCGCCGGGGGACGGATGACCGAGGGGGCTTTGCACCGCCTCATCCCTTTCGGAGGAATCACCAGAGCCATGTATCGTATGATGGATGTGCTTACCGCCCGTTTCGGAGATGATGCGATGCTGGTTCGCCGCCTTTCTGGAAGGGATGTGGATGTTCGGATTATCGGCAACTTAAAATATAGTGATATCGCCTCCATCACGGTTAAAAGGGATACCACTTTTGCCGGAGAGCTGGGGGTGTCTGCGAATCGCAAGTTGATTGTCGCCGGCAGCACCCATCGGGGTGAGGAGAGGATGATATTTATCGCCTACCTGCGCCTGCTGGAGGAGTTCCCCCGGCTGGGGTTGGTGGTGGCTCCTCGTTATGTCAGCCGGGGCGGTGAAGTGGCAACTCTTGCGCAGAGTATGGGCTTGCGCACCGTGCGCCGTTCTCATTTATTGGATATGCGGGACTTGGACCGGAAGGGCTGGCAGGTGTTGGTGCTGGATACTCTGGGGGAGCTATCCCGAGCCTACACCTTGGCGGATGTGGCTGTGGTCGGAGGTGGCTTCGGTGGGCGGGGAGGTCAGGATATGGTGCAGCCGGCGGCACGGGGTGTGCCGGTGTTGTTTGGACCCAAGGTGCCTACTTTTAGATATGAAGCGGAGAAACTGAACGGCTGTGGGGGCTTCGTCGTCAACGACGCCGGGGAGATGGCTGAAGTCCTCGGTGCACTCATCAAAAATCCCGCCTACAGAAAAAGGGTTGCCGGGCAGGCTCGGCGGACCGCCTTGGGGCTTGCCGGGGCGGGAGAGGCGTTTATGGAGGAGCTTGGAGGGTGGAATTTAAAAGGATAGAGCTTATCTGGCGCAGGATATGTGCACCACAAGCTACCCTGTGGGAGCGCTTCCTGACGAGCCCCCTTCTGCCCGTCTCCTGGCTCTATCGGGGTTTGGGAGCGCTTCGCAGGTCGGGGTTTCGGCATGGCGTCTTCAAATCGCAGAAACTTCCGGTGCCGGTGATAAGCGTGGGCAACCTGGTTTTGGGGGGAAGCGGGAAGACCCCCATAGCTATGGCAATAGCCGAGCATCTATCTGCCCGGGGGCGACTGCCTATGATAATTTTGCGTGGTTACGGCAAGGTGGTGGATAACCCACAGCTGGTCTCCGACGGGATGGGTGGGGTGCTGGCTTGCTCCTCGCATTGCGGGGAAGAGGCGGTGATGACCGCTCAGAAGGTAAGCGGGGCTGTGGTTGTGGTCGGCTCCCGAAGATGGGAGGCGGGCAGACTGGGCATCTCGGTGGGCGCAGATTGTGCCGTCCTTGACGACGGCTTTCAACATCTATCCCTGAAGCGGGACCTGGACCTGGTTGTCGTGGATTCCGCTCTCCCCCTGCCCAAGGTCTTTCCCCGGGGGAAGGCCCGTGAGGGGTGGCGGGCGCTCCATATGGCAGATTGTATCCTGCTCAATTCGCCTCCCGGAGGTTCGGACTGGGAGGAGCGGGCGGAAGAGCTTTCCAAGAAATTTCCCCGGATTCCGGTCATCCCCTGGCGGAAGCAAGAACGGTATCTGCGCAAATGTGGCGGAGAGGAACGAATCGCTCTTTCAGCGGTTGAGGATGCCTGCATCCTGCTCTTTTCAATGGTGCCCGGCATCGCCGATATCGCCGAGAATCTGAGGAGCCTGAAAGCAAAATCGGTGCGGACGGTCCCCTTTCCCGACCATCACCGCTATCTGCCGGAGGAGGTCGCCTTCCTTTCGGGTAAGGCTCCAAGCTACGACCTGCTCCTGACCACCGAGAAGGATGAGGTGTCGCTGGTTGAGCGGGGTTATGATGTAAGTAAGATCAAGGTGCTGGTGGCAAGACCTCAGTTTCTTGCCGACCGGAAGAAACTCTGGGCAATGATTGATAGGATATGTGCTAAGGGAGGAGAGATTTGAGGGTCAGGCTTTCCCACCGCCTGGAGCTGTGGCTGGTGAAGATGGTGCTGTGGTGGGCTGGGAAGGGGGGATGGGCGAAAATTCCCGCCAGGGCGGAGGTGATAGGTAGCCTGCTCTATCTGCTGTTGGGTATGAGACGGAAGACGGCGATAGATAACATCCATTGCGCTCTGGGATATCCGGTCTCCAGATGCCGACGGCTCGCCCGGGAGAGTTTCAAGAGCATCGTCATCACTGCGCTGGAGATGGCACAGATGGGCTCCTTGAATCCCCGGTGGATTGGTGGGAGGGTCCAATTTGACAATACGGAGTCCTTTGAGGAGGTGTATAAGCTAGGAAAGGGAGGACTGCTCCTCTCCGCCCACCTGGGAAACTGGGAGCTAGTGGGTGCTTTGGTCGGCAGGAAAGGGATGGGTTATCCGGTCTCAGTTCTGGTGCAGGAGCAGAGTAACCCTCTGGTGGAGGGTTTGATGCGCAGGTTGCGGCAGGGGTATGGCTTCTACGTCATTTCCCTGGGCGAGGCGGGAAGGAAGATGGTGCAACTATTGCGCCGGGGGGAGTTCGTAGCCCTGCTACCGGACCAGGATGCCGGTCCTGAGGGGAGAATGTTCCCCTTCTTCGGAAGATATGCCAGCACCAACATCGGACCGGCGCTTCTGGCAAGCCGTTTGGGGACACCGATTATAATCGGCTTTTGCGTCCGCTCGCCCGACCGAACTTATCGGGCTTATATCTCCAAACCTTATATATTAGGTAAGGACAGGGAGAGGGCGGTGGTTCGCTATCTGGAGCTCTACAGCGGGTTTCTGGAGGAATATGTTCGCCGCTATCCCCGGCAGTATCTGTGGATGCACAGGCGATGGAAGAGTTATTTGCCAAAAAAAGGATTGAAAGATTAAGGGACTACTGGTAGAATATGCTTAATAGGTGAGGTGAGCGATGGGAGGAAAAAAAGTGACTATCATCTTAATTCTCATCTCCGTATCTCTCGGAGTGATTGGACAGATATTAATGAAACAGGGGGTAATGAGTGCGGGAGCAGTCGGTTTCAATAAGGAGATATTTAACCTGATATTAAAGCCCTTTGTAATCCTGGGGTTATTTAGCTACGCGGTCAGCTCAATCTTCTGGCTTCTGGTGCTCTCCCGCACCGAGCTTAGCTACGCCTACCCCATGGTCGCCCTGGGATATGTCCTGGTCTTCTTCTTCTCCTGGTGGTTCTTCCACGATAAGGTAACCGTAACCCGCATTATGGGACTGGTGCTCATCATCACCGGAGTGATACTGGTGGCGATGACCGAACCCAAGGCGGGTGAGGAGGAACCCCCCCAGAAAACAGCCATTGAGCAGAAAGTGAGCGGTGAGTAACGGTATGAAAGGGATAAGTTTTGAAATGCCGAAGGATATGGCTCAAGCCAAGGAGTTGCAGGAGGAGTTGCGAAAGGAGCTTGAGTTTTGCACCTACGACGGCGACTGGCAGTATATCTGTGGTGTGGATGTAGCTTACAGTAAGGGCTCCAGGGTAGGGGTGGCGGCTGCTATGGTGTTGGGAAGTAATCTAGCCATAGAGGATAACAGCGTTGCCATGATGGATGTGAACTTCCCTTATATCCCCGGTTATCTATCCTACAGGGAGATTCCGGTCATTTTGGAGGCGCTGAAGGGGCTTGAGGTGGAGCCGGATATCTTCATAGTTGATGGGCAGGGGTTGGCACATCCCAGAGGTATAGGCTTGGGCTGTCACTTGGGACTGATATTGGGCAAGCCCACCCTGGGAGTGGCTAAGTCACTGCTGGTGGGGGAGTTTGAGGAGCCGGAGTTCGTTTACGGCGACTGGCGCCCCCTGCTCTATAAGGGGAATACGGTCGGCAGGGTGGTGCGCACCCGGGATTGGGCTAAGCCGGTATTTGTTTCCCCCGGTCATCTTATTGACCAGGAGGGAGCGTATAATGTGGTTATGAACACCCTGCATCGCTACCGCCTGCCGGAGCCAACACGCCTTGCCCACCTACTCGCCGAGCGGGCGAAGAGAGAGAGCAAAAAGAAAAAGATGTGAGCTGTAGCGCAGGAGGTGGTGGGAAATAGTATGGAACTTTCCGAAGCCATCAAAGTTCGGCGCAGTGTCCGCCATTTTAAGGAGCGGGCGGTGGAGGAGGAGAAGGTTCGCTCGGTCCTGGAGTCAGCCGTTTGGGCTCCCAGTGGCGGAAACCAGCAGAACTGGCGTTTCCTGGTGGTGCGGGATAAAGCCAAGCTGAATAGATATGCGCAGATTATAGAGCGCACCTATCGGGAGCTGGTGGAGAAGTTCGGCGATGAGCGACTGCGGGCTAAACTGGAGGGCTCCGTCTTTGGTTATACTTTATTTAAGGACGCTCCGGTGCTTATCGTGGTGGTAGCCACCGCTTACCACTCAACTTCGGCTACTCTATCGGCGAAGAAGCGGGGAGAGCCTGTTAAGAACGGTATCACCGTCGCCGGTATATCCGGGGTCGCCGCCGCCATCCAGAACCTACTGCTCAAAGCCCACGAACTGGGATTGGGCGCCTGCTGGATGACCAGTTGTCTGGTGGCAGAGGATGAGCTGGAAGAGGTCTTGGGCATTGAAGCGCCGGACCGACTTGCCGCCTTCGTTCCCCTGGGCTATCCAGCGGGAGAGCCGCCCAAGCCCAAACCACGCAAAGAGGGGGTAATTGAGTTTTTAGATTGAGTCTTTTGCACCTTTGCGTTTTAAATAGGTAAGGATGGGGGAAGGGTGGATATTTTTTGCTGAGGAAAGCGGATTGCCCGCTTTTTTTAAGGGATGAGCGTTTCTTGATTTATTGTGCGGGAATCGGCATTGTGAGAAAAACCTTCTCCACAACTGTTGATGGGAGGATGAGATGAAGCGGTGTGAGAAGTGCGGTGCGGAAGTGATGGACGAAAGTTCCTTCTGCACCGAATGCGGAGCTCCCTTGAAGGTTGACGCTCCCTCTGAGGCGCCAGCGGAGGAGAAAGCAACCAAGGTGGGAGATGATAAAGGGGAACCTGCTAAGACTAAAAAGCCGAAAAAGAAGAAGGAACCCCCCCGAGAGGAAGGTGTTTCCGCCACCCAGCCGGAGTTCATCGCCGCCCCCAAAGAGGTGGAGGAAAAAGCCAAGGTGGGGGATACCGCCCCGGTGGTTCCTCCCAAGGATGTTCCAGAGAGCAAACCGAGCACTACCGGGGACAAAGCCAAACCCGCTCCCGCCAAACCCGGGAAGCCAAAGAAGAAGCGCATCGGACTTATCGTATTATTCATCGTAGTCGGAGTGGCGCTGCTCATCATCGCAGCCGGAGTGGTCGGCTACTATTGGGGTTGGTTTGACCGCTTCCTCTATGCCGAGCCGGCGGGAATAACGGAGACCTTTGATAATATGGAGACAGCCACCTTCCAGAATATCTATGTTGATGAAGGTGGGCAGGTGAAGATTCAGGCGGGGGAGATGCTTCTGGCAAATGGTGCGGTGCGAGCGGTGAAGGATGTGGGCACGGATTATGCGGTCAAAGTGCGCCTGAAGTTTATCTCCGTTGCTCATAGCGAGGGTTGGGCGGGGATAATTGTGCGCATCAACCCCAGCCGCCCCACATTTCACTACGCCTTCCAGCTCTATCCCGAAAAGGACTTAATCTCCATCTCCAAAATTTCCGAGTCCGGGATTGAGGAGCTTTCAAGTTTCGCCGCTCAAATTGATGTCAACTATGAGTATCGTTTGGAGGTATCCGCAAAGGGGAAGGATTTCAGCTTTATAGTGAACGGACAGAAATTCCTGGTCCTTACCGACATCACCCTAAACAGCGGAGGCGCCGGCCTGGAGGCGTATTATTCCCAGGCGCTCTTTGATGACTTTACAATGGAACCTCTGGGTGAGTAGCAAGGGACAACTGACAAAGGAACTGAATTTTGCATCCAATTATCCTTGAAATAGGCAATGTCGGCGGATTCCATCTGGCGGTGCGGGCTTACGGCTTGATGTTAGCCCTGGCCTATATCGTCGGCATACTGCTCGCCGCCTACCTGGGCAAAAGGCGGGGCTATCCTTTTAACAAGTTCATAGACCTGGGCTTCTGGATAGTGGTCTCCTCCATTGTGGGAGCCAGACTGCTATTTATCCTGCTCAATCTGGACAGGTATATCGCCGAACCTTTGAAGATACTGCGCTTGTGGGAGGGGGGGTTGACCTTCTACGGCGGTTTTCTCCTGGCGCTGGTGGTCTCCATCTGGTTTTTGAAGCGCAACAGGATAAAGGTCTGGGACGGGTGTGACATCGTCTCCATCAGCATAGCCCTGGGCTATGGTCTCACCCGCATCGGCTGTTTCCTGAACGGATGTTGCTTCGGAAAGCCCACAAACCTTCCTTGGGGTATAGCCTTCCCCAAGCCCAACTTTGAGGGGATGAGCGAGCCCCCCTGGCATATGGGTGTTTTTGACCCCTCCCAGCCGGTCGCCGATTTCAACGCTGCGGGATACTATCATCCGGGCATACCCATCCATCCCACTCAGCTTTATGCTATGGCGACGGGATTCATCATCTTCGCCATCCTGCTTCTGGTCTATCGCAAGCGGAAGTTTGAGGGGCAGGTCTTCTGGCTCTTCGTCTTCCTCTATTCCATCTATCGCTTTCTGGTTGAGTTCGTCAGGGGAGATAAAGTGGCTATACTATTCAAGTTGACCGAGATGCAATATCTCTCTATAGTGCTTTTTGTGGTGGCGATAATCGCCTATATTGATATGGCTAGGAGGGCTGGGAAAGCTTGATTGTGCAAATCAAGGACATCAGCCGATATGTGGACCAGGAGGTAACCATCCGTGCTTGGATGTATAATAAGCGCTCCTCCGGCTCCATACATTTTTTGCAGATACGGGACGGCGGGGGGCGTCTGCAGACAACGATGCTAAAGGGCGAGGTCCCCGATGAGGTCTTTGAGTTGGCTGACGGTCTGACCATGGAGTCCTCCATAATCGTGACCGGGGTGGTGCGGGAGGATAAGCGCTCCCCCACCGGCTTTGAGCTGGCCATCTCCGATCTTGAAGTGGTGCAGATGGCTGAGGAGTATCCCCTGCAGAAGAAGGAACACGGTGTGGATTTCCTCTTCACCAACCGTCATCTCTACCTGCGCAGTGAGTCCCAGTGGGTGATACTTCGGGTGCGAGCCACCATCATCAAAGCCTGCATAGATTTTCTGGACCAGCGGGGCTTTGTGCGCATAGATTCGCCCATCCTGACCCCCACCTCCTGTGAGGGGACCTCCACCCTCTTTGAGACCGATTACTTCGGTGAGTCCGCCTACCTCAGCCAGTCAGGGCAACTCTACAATGAGGCGGCGATTATGTCTTTAGGTAAGGTCTATTGTTTCGGTCCCACCTTCCGTGCCGAGAAGTCCAAGACCCGGCGCCATATTACAGAGTTCTGGATGTTGGAACCGGAGATGGCTTACTACGACCTGGAAGCTAATATGGAACTGCAGGAGGATTTAATCCTGCATATCATAGAAAAGGTGCTAAAAGTACATGGCGAGGAGCTCTCCGGGGTGCTCAAACGGAACCTTAACAAGCTGAGCAAGGTGGAGAAGCCCTTTCCCCGCCTGACCTACGATGAAGCCATGAAGAAGCTCTCCGAGTTAGGGTCTAATTGGGGCTATGATGAAGGTCTGGGCGCCGAGGAGGAGACCCTGCTCTCCCAGCAATACGACAATCCTCTCTTCATCACCCATTTCCCCATGCAGCAGAAAGCCTTCTATATGAAGCGGGATTCGGATAATCCCTCCTTGACACTCTCGGCGGATTTGCTTGCCCCCGAGGGTTACGGGGAGATAGTCGGCGCTTCGGTGCGGGAGGATGACCTGAAACTGCTGGAGGAGATGCGCAAACTACATAATATCCCGGCAGAGCCGTTAGCCTGGTATTATGACCTGCGACGCTTCGGTTCGGTGCCTCACTCCGGCTTCGGGATGGGGCTGGCGCGGGTGGTAGCCTGGCTTTGCGGACTGCACCATGTCCGTGAGGCGGTCCCCTGGCCGAGAACCCTTACCCGTATATATCCCTGATCTTTTTCTCGGCATCCTCTACTTTTTCCTGCGAAATCCATATACCATGCCCAAGCTTAAGCTCTACAGACTGCGAAGGAGACTGCGTCTCATCCTCCTGCGCCTGTTTGTGGGCAGTTTCGCCGGGCAACTATAGGGTGATGATTTTGCTACTCATTCACACCATTGTTATCATGGTCCTCCTTCTTGCGAGCGGCATATTCTCCGGAGCGGAGACGGCGATGTTCGCCCTCCCTCCGGTGCGGGTAGAGCGGCTGGAACGAGAGGGGAGAACCGGCTCGTCGGCTCTAGCCGCACTTCTGCGGAAACCCGCCCGGTTGCTGACCATTATCCTCATCGGTGATTTTGTGATGTTGGTGCTCATCACCACCCTGACCACCTCCCTTTTTCTGAAATATTTCTCCGCCGTCTATCTTCCCCTGGCGATGCTTGTCATCTCCACCGGTTTTGTGATAGTCGGCGAAATTATCCCCAAATCGGTAGCCGCACGCCAGAACGAGCGCATGGCTCTTATTCTAGCCCCCATTATTAAGACCTGTGGTTATATCTTCGTCCCTCTGCGAGTGCCGTTGCAGAAATTCTCCGAATGGGTATTGCCCCCCGGAACTTACATTGATTCCCGTAGGGAGAGGATGACTCTGGAGAGGCTCTCCGCCCTGGTGGAGATGAGCCACCGTGCCGGGGAGCTGGGTGAGGTGGAGCGGGAGATGCTTGTGCGCACACTGGCTATCGGCAACCGCCGGGTGCGGGAGATAATGGTGCCCCGGGTAGAGATGGTCTCCATGGATGTTGAGACGGATATGGAGGGTGCGGTGGGTTTGCTCAAGGAGAGCGGTTTCTCCCGTATTCCCGTCTATCAGGAGGCGGTGGAGAATATAGTCGGCGTCCTCTATCTGAAAGACATTCTCCCTCTGCGTCTGCGGGGGGAGCAAGTCCGCCTGGAGCGGGTAATGCGGGCACCTTATTTTGTCCCGGAGAATAAACCGATAATAAACCTGATGGTGGAGTTTCAGGTCAAGGCGAGGCATATCGCTTTTGTGGTGGACGAGTATGGAGTCCTTTCCGGTATGGTCACTCTGGAGGATATAGTTGAGGAGGTAGTCGGGGATATTATAGATCCCCGCACCGTCCGGCGAGAGGAATATCAGCGGGTCTCCCCGGCGGAGTATATCGTATATGCCGCCCTGGAACTTGACCGCCTGAATCGGCTCCTGGGGCTTTCTCTGGATGACCAGTATACCGAGTCGGTGGGTGGATGGATTATCTCCCGCCTGGGGCGCATTCCTCAGGAGGGGGAACATATCCGTCTGGACAATTTACATATTACCGTCCTTGAATCCGCCCCCAATCGGCTCGTTCGGCTCTATGTGCGCAAGGTAGGTGGCAGATAGTGACCATCGCCCTGTGGATAATGCTGATCTTTTTGGGTTTGCTCTCATCAGGTTTCTTTGAGTGCTCGGAGCTGGCGATCATCTCCTGCGACCGGGTGAGGATGGCGGAGCAAGCAAGCCGGGGGGTAGGCAGGGCACAGAAGGTTCTTTCCCTTCTGCGCAGACCGGAACAGCTCTTCTCCGCCACCCTGATGGGCTCCGACATCTCCATCATAGCGGCATGTGCCCTGGCTGAGTGGCTGGTGGTTAGATACCTGCCCGGAGCCTGGTCCACCGTCCTCAGCACAGTAGTGATGACCCTGGCGGTTTTGGTGCTGGCACAGATTCTACCCAAGTCCTTCGCTCTGAGAAGGAGCGGTTTTGTCGCCTTGAATTCCGCTTATCCCCTGCGCATCATCTCCTCTCTGTTTGCGCCCTTGATATGGTTATCGGAGACGATAAGCAGGAGGATAATCCGCTGGTTGTGGAGGAGCGACAAAGCGATACCTTATTTATCTCGCAAAGAGATACGCATGATGATTTCATCCTCCGCCGATTCCTCCCGTCTGCACCACCAGATACGCTTGATGGTGGACCATATCTTTGATTTCTCCGAGGTGAAACTTGAGGAAATTATGGTGAGGGTGGATGAACTGGTCTCCCTTCCCCTGGAGGCTACTGTGGGAGAGGCGGTGGAGTTAATCACCGAGCGGGGCTTCACTCGCCTGCCCATCTATCGCCGGGATAAGGATAATATCATCGGGGTGGTCATCGCCGACGACCTGCTGGATGTTTCAGGTGAGTGGAGACTCCTTGAGCTGATACGGATTCCCCAGGTGGTGGTCAAAGGTGCCTCCTCCCAGGAGGTTCTACAGCTTCTGCGGAGGGACCTTCTGCGGGTGGCGTTCGTAGTGGAGGATGAACCTGAAAGGAGGGGCGGGGGGATTCACTCCGGTAAGGTGATAGGTATGGTTACTTTGGAGGACCTGATTGAGGAGATAGTGGGCGATATCTGGGACGAGTATGATTTTTAGCAAAAACTCCAACTGAGGTGAATTTCTTTGCATATAGTCCTTCTTAGATATGATAGTATAAATAGTTACCGAGGAGGACGGCAGTGACCCTGAAGGGTGATCTGGAGACTGTGGACCTGCCCGGTGTTATGGGCATGGTAGCGGAGAATCAGAAGACCGGCATCTTCACCGTGCGGCGGGGGATGGAGGAGAAGAAGCTGTATTTTAAGAAGGGTCGGCTGATATTTGCCAGCTCCACCAACGAGAACGAGAAGCTGGGCGAGGTCCTCCAATCCAATGGGCTTATCAGCAGAGATAAACTGCTGGAGGTTCGCAAGGAGCAGTCCTCGCTATCCTCTCAGCGTCTGGGGATGCTTTTTTTGGAGAAGGGGCTCATCAGCCATGATGACCTGGTCTCGGGTCTGAAAGCCCAGGTCAACAGTATCATCCTCAGCCTGCTGGAGTGGTGGGGGGGAAACTTTGAGTTTGTTGAGGGTGATATTCCCCTTCCCGGCGGAATATCCGTGGGTTTTGACCTGAAGGGTATTATTCTTAAGGCGACCGACTCCGCCGATGAGTGGAACCGGGTCAGGAGCCGTATTCCCAAAATGGAAGGGGTTCCCAGGCTTTGTCCCTCTCTTCCTTCCGGTGGAAAGAAAGTTACCATAAGCGATGAACAGTGGGCGGTCGCTTCCCAGATAGATGGATTGAAGACGGTGGAGGAGCTCTGTTACCTGCTTCCTTTCCCCGACCTGCACACCTGCAAATTGATAGTCGCCCTGCAAGACATGGGCTTGGTAGAGGAGGAGCTCTCCGGTGAGGTAGAGCAGACGGATGAGTTCTTTGTGGAACGGATGCAGTTAAAGCCTCTCATCCATCTCTTCAACGAAATTCTGCGTTTCATCCATCGCAGAGCCTTTGATATTGACAGGAATAGGGTGCGGGACCTGTTGGAGTCGGCTTACCTTGAAGTCGCTGGTGAAGAAGCGAGCATATTTGAGGGGGTCAATCTTGCCTCCGACGGTTCACTGGACGCCGATATCCTCACCGCCAACGCCCTGACCGTTCACCCCGACTTCCGATTGGAGAGGGTAGTGGGGGCACTCTCCAGTGTGGTGCGCAGGTTTGTGGAGGTCATTGAGCAGAAGTTTGGTAAAAAGGAGCGCGACAGCATCACCAAAGAAGCAAGAGTGGTGGTGGACTTCGTCCTCCACCAAAATCGTAACATTCTTCAGAGATTGGGCATCAAAGAGGATGTGGAAGTCGCCCTAGGGACTTAAATACCGGGAGCTTAATAATGGGAAAAGGTGAGTTTGAGGAGGTCAGTGGTGGTCTGCGAGGTTTGATGAAGCGGTTTTTTTTAGGGCGGAGTGCGGAGAGATTGGAGACCACACTGGAGCGTCATAGGATACTGCTCAAGCTTTCCCGCTCCCTCTCCGAGGCCGGGGGGCTTAGACACCTTCTGCAGCTGGTCGCCGACCAGACCAGCTCCTTTCTTAAAGCCGAGCGCGCTATCGTATTTCTCCTGGACAGGAAAAACTTTGAGTTGTGGTCCATCTTCGGCGAGGGGGAGGCAAGGGAAATCCGTTTTCCCGCGGACCGGGGTATTGCCGGTAGCGTGGCTACGACCGGTCAGGTGATTAACATCACCGATGCCTATAAGGACTCCCGTTTCAATCCGGAGATAGACAAAAAGACCGGCTATCGCACCCGCTCTATGCTCACCGTACCTATGAAGGGCAAGAGAGGGGAGACTATCGGAGTCCTTCAGGTGTTGAATAGAGTTGGTGGAGCATTCACCGAGGACGACGAGGAGCTTCTGCTGGCGATAGCTTCCCAGGCTTCAATGTCGGTGGAGAACGCCATTTTTATGGACACCCGCCGACAAATGTTTGAAAATCTGCTGAAAGCCCTGGCGGATACCATTGACATGCGCGACCCCACAACCGCCGGTCATTCCATGAAGGTGATGGAATATTCTGTAGCCATCGCTCAAGCGATGGCACTATCGGAAAACGAAGTTCTGGTGGTGCGCTATGCCGCCTATCTTCACGACTACGGAAAGATTGGGGTGAAAGATGCCATTCTGCTCAAGCCGGGTAAACTGACCGATGAGGAGATGGATGAGGTGCGCGAGCATGTAAACATCACCAGGCGCATCCTGGAACGGATTGACTTTGAGGAGGAGTTGGTTGATATTCCCCAAATAGCTGCCTTGCATCACGAAAGGCTGGATGGAAGTGGTTATCCCCAGGGGCTCTCCGGGGAGGACATTCCCATCGGCGCCCGCATCATAGCGGTGGCTGATGTCTTTGATGCCCTCACCTCCAAGCGACATTATCGTGCTCCCATGTCCAGGGAGGGGGCTTTAGCTCTAATTGAGGAGAGGTCGGGAACTGAGTTTGACCCTCAGGTGGTGAGAGTCCTGTGCACCTTGATGGAGGAGGAGGCGGCTATCAGCTCCGCTTGAGCCGGTGTGGTGTCGTTTACCGGGTATAAAGGGCTTTAGTAAAAAGAATAACGGAATAAAAAGGATTGGCGGGTGAAGACCAAGGATACAGGGTCAGTTTACCGAAGAAGACCTCTGCTGGTCATCTTACTTATTTTGAGCCTGGCGATACTTATACGCATCGTCTATATCAACCAACTTGGCGACAATCCCTTCTTTGACTACCCCATCGTTGACTCCGATACCTATGATGTGATGGCGACCAAGATTGCCGAGGGAGAGAACCCCACCGAGGGTCCTTTTTTTCAGCCCCCACTTTACCCATATTTTCTGGGTTTTCTGTATAACCTATTCGGTCACAATCTTTTCACCATACGCTTCCTGCAGATGCTTTTAGGGGTGGTCAATGTCCTTCTAGCCTATCTTCTGGCAAAACGCATCTTCGGTACCGGGGTGGCAGTGGCTGTCGGGGTTGCGCTTTCCCTCTACGGCACTATGTTATTCTTTGAGGGGGAGCTTCTTGCCCCGGCATTGATAATCTTCCTCAATCTATTACTCATCCTCTCCCTGCTGTGGTCGCTTGATAAACCCGCCTGGTGGCGGGCTTTGCTCAGTGGATTGGTCCTGGGGGCTTCGGCTATAGCCATGGCGGTGATACTCCCCTTCGCCCTGGTGGTTCTCGTCTATGGTCTGCTACGCCTTCGCCGACGGAAGGAGCCGGTCGGTTGGAGGCGTATGCTGGTAATGGGGCTGTGTTTTCTGTTGGGGATAATGGCGGTCATCTTCCCGGTCACCCTGCGTAACTTGCAGGAGGGCGACGACCTGGTGCTCATCAGCTCCAATGCTGGCATCAACTTCTTCATCGGGAGCGGAAAGGACTTTGACCAGAAGGTAGGCATCCGCCCCGGCTATGAGTGGCAAGCTCTGCTTAAGGAGCCGATAGAGGCTGGATATGAGAAGCCCAGCGAGCAGTCCGCATACTTCGTTGATAAGGGGATGAAGATAATCGCAAAGGACCCACTGGGTTATCTGGCTGTGCTGGGAAAGAAGCTGTCGCTCTTTGCCCACGGCAACGAGATAATGCGCAATCAGGAGCTCTATCCCTTCCGGGAGTATTCTTCCCTGCTCTCCATCCTGGTATGGAAGTGGGGGCTGGCGTTCCCTTACGGCTTGCTCTTTCCTCTGGCGGTGGTGGGAGCAGTCTTCGCTCTGGCAAGGAAGAAGGAGGGTAGTTGGCTGATTCTTCTCTTTTCGGCAAGCCACATCCTGGTAATCATCCTCTTCTTCGTCTGCGCCCGCTACCGGATGAACATCCTCCCTTTCTTGGTCATCCTTGCGGTCTATGGAGTATTCGCTCTGGTCAGCCTCTTTCGGGAGAGGAGGTGGTTGAGGGCTGTAATCAGTTGCGGTCTGCTCACCGCCCTGCTGGTCGCCTGCAACTGGAATGTGGGAGAGATGGCGACCGAGTTCAACGCCGACGCCTACTACAACCTGGGGGTAAAGTATATGGAGGAGGGTCGCCCTGAAGCCAAGGCGATGTATGAGAAGGCGGTTGCCCTCCTCCCCGATTATCCGGAGGCGAACGGTAATCTGGGAGTCTATCTGGACCAGGAGGGAGACCATCTGGGAGCCATAGCCTGCTTCCAGGTGGTCCTTGACCAGTATCCCGACGATATAGAGGCAAATCTCAATCTGGGCATAGCTAAATTCGGGCTGGGGGATATTGAGGGGGCAAGAGAGCAGTTCCTTCTGGTGTTGGCTTTGGATGGGGATAACCAGCTCGCCCAAAACAACCTGGCTGTTGTGGAGAGGGTGGTCCGTGAGCGGGAGGCGTTAGCATTAAACCCCAAGATTGGTGAACTTCTCGTTAAACTTCAGGCGGAGCCGAACAACCCCGCCCTGCTGACCAATCTGGGTGCGGCGTATCTGGATGTTGAATACTACGAACTGGCACTGGAGCCTTTGCAAGCCGCAGTCGCCATCGCCCCCGCTCTCTTCCAGGCGCACAACAACCTGGGCATAGTGCTTGCCGAGCTGGGCGATACCTCTGGGGCTAGAAGGGAGTTTGAGACCGCCCTGATGCTGGACCCGGAGAACGAATCGGTAAAATTGAATCTGGAGAAACTGGGTGAGAAGAAGCTAATTGAAGAGTAAGAGTATATTTGACGATTAGTGCGCAATTATTAAGAAGATATGTTATGATACATTTAGAACGGGTTTTAAAAGGAGAAGGATTTCTGTAATAGGTCCAGGTTTTTGCTTTTAATCTATCAGTAATTGATTTTCAGTATTTCCACTAAGCCATTAAGAAGTTTCTTTTTGGAGGTGAGTGAGGATGAAAGTGCTGACTGTTTTTACTGTGCTTTTCCTTTTTGCGGTGGTGTTGTCTTACGCCGATGAGGTGACCATAGTTACCAATAAGGATTCACAGGTCATGACCTTATTACCTGGCAATAACTGGGGTACCCATGATTACATTACCGACAACTGGGGTGGTGGTGTTACAGCCAGGGGGATAGTGGAGTTTGACTTGACCGATGATTTTGACCCCTCCGGTTACTATGTCATCAACTCCGCTATTATGTCTTTCAATGTCTTGTACAATCCACCCAGCGACGAGCCCTGGGGGGTCTATCATAATCTGGAGTCCTGGGAGGAGATGGTTGTAACCTGGAATAACAAGCCGGATATCCCCGATGACGCGGATGCCACCACTGACTATGACGGGTATGGTTGGCAGGATTTCGATGTCACCGACTTAGTGCAACAATGGGTGGATGGCCTGGAAAATTACGGCATCCAACTAAGAGCTGAAGACGAACCATCTAATCCCTATTGCTACAACATCTCTTCCGATAACAGTTCTTACCCCGACTATTGGCCAGAACTCTACATTGATTACACGGATTATACCAACATCCAGTCGGAGAGCTTTGGAAGGATTAAGGCATTGTTTAAGTAATTTGCGTCTGCATTCAGAACCCCCCAAGCCACCCAGCCGGGGGGTTTTTTTATAGACAAATCCCAGTTCATTAATTAATTATAAGTGGAAGACCAGCCCCGTCTCCAGGTCAACGAAGTCCCCCCCGTCAATGTGTCCCTCCACCTGTCCCAGAAGTGAGATTTTGGGGCTGAAAGCCCATTCAAAACCAGCCAGTATGTCAAAACAGGCGTCGGTGGAGTCCGCCTGCTCGGGGAGACCGAAGACATGGACGATGGAAAACCCCATGCCGGCATAGGGCGTGAATTCGTTTATTGGATAACGGAACTTGGGATGGAAGCCGAAGTTTAGAACTTCATTTCCCTCCCCGACGGAGAACTCGGTGGTAAATTCAAGCCCCATCATGTTATTCAGGGGCACAATCACCCATTCTCCCTTGGCACCGAAGACCGCCTGCAATGAGCCGATTCGCATCCCGAAGGTCGGTGCGAAGTGGGTGGTGAAGGTCTTGGCGGAAGCGACCGAAGGAAGCAGGACCGCCAGGACCAGAATGAGGATAGATAATTTTCTCAATGTTCGCTCCTTTTCTTTGAAATTGCTCTAAGACCGCTCTCTTTGTTGAGAGGTTATATGTGAAAGGATTGAATAGCTCGCCATTTGACGCCCATCTCCAGCCTAAAGCTCCAATTCCTCGCTTATCCCCTGCATAGCCTGAAGGCATGTCTCCAAAAAGTCCTCCATACTTGAGCACAGTTTGCCACCTTCCGCCATCTGCTCCCGGCTGGCGCCGGCGGCGAAGCGCTTCTCCTTTAAGCGGTTCTTGACGAAGGTGATATCTACTGCCGAGAGCTTCTTCTCCGGGTGCATCAGGGCGCAGGCAACCAGAAACCCGCTGGTGGGGTCAACGGCGAAGAGGGCAAGCTCCATGTCGGATTCACAGGGTTTGTGGTAGTTGTGGGCCAGGATGGCGTCCAGCAACTCCCGGGGGAGCCCGTCATCGGCGAGCATTCGGCAGGTTAGCTTGCCGTGTTCTTGGGGGGAGTCCTTGGTATGTTCGTAGTCCAGGTCGTGCAGAATGCCAGCCAGCCCCCAAAGCTCCTGGTCCTCGCCCAGCTTACCTGCCAGGGCGCGCATGCAAGCCTCCACCGCTAACATGTGCTTGACCAAGTTTGCGGTCTTAACCTCCTCCTTTACTCGCTTTAGGGCTTCTTCCCTGTTCATCATCTTCCCTTCGCCTCCATAATTTTTTCTTTGATGAACTTTTTGGCGGCGGATAGGGTCTCCTTTGCCTTGTTGGGGTCCTTTGCCCCAGCCTGGGCGAAGTCGGGGCGACCTCCTCCGCTCCCGCCTGCCGCCTCTGCGGCTGTACGGACAATGTCCCCGGCGGAAAGCCCCATCTTTATCGCTGGCTTGGTCGCTCCGGCAATGAGGGTTAGTTTGTCATCGGTGCTGTGGGCGATGAGGATTACCGCCGGCTTGTCCTGCAAACGCTCCTTTAAACCGTCCACCATCTCCCGTATCTGCTTGGTGGCTAACTTCCGTCCCTGCTCCTCCATAATTATGAGCACACCGCCTATCTCCTCGGCTTCATCGGCAAGCACATCTATCAGCTCACCGCCCATCTTATCTTGAAGGGAGGAGAGCTCCCGCTCCCGACTGCGCAGTTCTTCCTTGAGGGAGGTTATCCGCCCGACAAGCTCCTCCGCAGGCGCCTTGAGCATCTCCGAAGCCTGCTCCATTATCTCACGCTGGCGGTGCACATAGCGGTAAGCCTCCCGCCCGGTAACCGCCTCTATGCGGCGGATGCCAGCGGAGACCGAGCCCTCGGAGATGACGAAGAAACTTCCTACTTCAACAGTTGATGTAAGATGAGTTCCTCCACATAGTTCTATTGATATATCTCCAATTTTTACAGCTCGTACTTCAGGGGCATATTTTTCAGTAAACAAGGCGATGGCTCCCGCCTTCTTCGCCTCCTCCAGGGGCATGAATTCGGTGGTTAAGGGGATGTTCTCCAGTATCCTCTCGTTGACCAGCTGTTCCACCTCGGCGAGCTCCTCCTTCGTGGGCATTTGGGGATAGGTGTAATCAAAGCGCAGGCGGTCCGGCGTAACCAGGGAGCCGGACTGCTTGACCGTCTCCCCCAGCACCCGGCGCAGAGCCCAGTGCAGAAGATGGGTGGCGGTGTGGTTGCGCTCTATGTCGGCTCTGCGGGCAAAATCCACCCTGGCGGTGAGCTTCTGCCCGGCGGAGATCTTTCCGGAGAGAAGTTTTCCCCTGTGGCTTATGCGACCCCCCTTCAGGTGGCGCACATCCTCCACCTCAAAGCGCATCCCCTTTGCGGTCAGCTCGCCGGTGTCGCTCACCTGCCCGCCGGCTTCGGCGTAGAAGGGCGTGGGGGAGAGGACCAGCTCACCGCTCTGTCCGCTTTCAAGCTTCTTAACCGAGCCTTGCGGGGTGATAATCTCCAGAACTTCACTTTTCTCCTCGGTGCGCTCCCAGCCTACGAAGTGCTTCAGGGACTCATAGATGTCGCCCAGTTCCAGCTCTTCGTCACCGCTTATCGCCGCTCTGCTGCGCTTACGTGCGGTCTCCATCTCCCGCTCAAAGCCCGGGGTGTCTATGGAAAGCCCCTGGTCGCCGGCAAGCTCGGCGCTCATCTCCAGGGGGAAGCCGTAAGTGTCGTAGAGGAGGAAGATGTCTTTTCCGGCAATATAATCACGCCCCTCCGCTTTTGCCTCCTCAACCAACAGGTTTAGACGGGAGAGACCGGTCTGCAGGGTCCTGCTGAAGTTCTCCTCCTCGTTTGAAAGTGTCTTTGAGGATAGCTCCCTCCCCTCCTTGACCTCGGGATAGACGTCCCCATAGACTTTAACAATACCCTCCACCAACCGATGAAGGAAGGGGCTTTTGATGCCCAGGCGATTGCCGTGCAGGGTAGCCCGGCGCAGGAGCCGACGCAGGACATAGCCCTGACCCTCATTGGAGGGCATGATGTTCTCGCTTAGAGCCATCACCAGTGCCCTCAGGTGGTCGGCGATGATGCGCATGGAGAGGCGAATCTCTCCCCCTTTAGAATATTTTTGGTTGCTTAGCTCCTCCAGTCTGCTTATGGTGGGGGAGAGCATGTCGGTCAGATAGGGGTCGTAGGTCCTCTGCACGACCATAGCCAGGCGTTCAAGACCCATGCCGGTATCAATTCCCGCAGCGGGCAGGGGCTTGAGGTCGCCAGCCTCATCGCAGTTATACTGGGGAAAGACCAGGTTCCATATCTCCGCAAAGCGGTCGCAGTCACAGCCCGGCTTGCAGGTCTCCCGCCCACAGCCGTGCTCCTCGCCCAGGTCAATAAACAGCTCCGAGCAAGGACCGCAGGCTCCCGTGGCTCCGGCGGGACCCCAGAAGTTGTCCTTCTTCCCCAGACGAACCACCCGCTCGGATGATATGCCGGTGCGCTCTATCCACAGTTTTTCCGTTTCATGGTCCTCTTCATAAACGGTTACCCACAGCGGTTCGGTGGGGATGGACATCACATTGACGATGAAGTCCCAGCAGTAATCAATTGCCCCCTCTTTGAAGTAGTCGCCGAAGGAGAAGTTGCCCAGCATCTCAAAGAAGGTGTGATGGCGCAGGGTCTTTCCCACTATGTCTATGTCGCTGGTGCGCAAACATTTCTGGCAGGAGGCGGCGGTGGCATATTCCGACTTGGTGAGCCCGGCGAAGATGGGCTTGAACTGCACCATACCGGCGGTGGTGAAGAGCATGCTGGGGTCGCCCAGTGGGGTGAGCGGTGACGAGGGAACGACGGTATGCCCCCGCTCCTCAAAATACCTTATAAACTCCCGGCGCAGTTTTTTTGAGTCCATGGACATCAATCCTCGGGCGGGTTTTTCGGCAGGTAGAGGCTTCTAACCCTTGATTTTATCAGATGGGGGAGTGAATTGCAAAGGAAAATTACCGCGCTCCCTCGCCGTATTCCAGATGGTCAAGGAGAATGGAGAGGCTGTGGGTGGTCTCAATGCGGTAGAGGAAGACGAAGCGGTTGATGTTCAGTATCTCCTGCACATCAAAGATGTGTGCTGGGGGGAAGGGAATGTCGCTGATGATGATATAGTGCCCGTAGAGCTCCGGTTGTAGGGGAAAGCGGTCGGCGTGGTATTCCTGCAGGATGTAGTTCTCATCCAGGGCTTTAATCAGTGGGGGGTCAAAGTCCCAGAAGCGGGAGAAGCTGGCAACAGTGGTGTCTTGGGGACTATACCACTGCACCACATCCCGCCAGGCGAAATCGGGATAACGCCCGATGTGGTCACAGAGGATGAGGTGATTTTTATAGTTCTCCTCCCCCAAAATCCCCGCCAGCTGACAGATGGTTGAGTCCCGTTTGTTTATCTCGCTGTAGGAGAACTGCAGGACCAGTTTGTTTAACCTGAGTTGGGTCAGGTTTTCTGCAATCGTCGGCGCCTGAAGCGACTGGGGGTTGACCCCCATGAAGATGCCTGCACCGAGGATTACTCCCGCAGTCATAAGGATGTGGACGGTAAGCCCCTTCATCCCCCGGCGGTGCCAGACGAGGGCGCAGAGCAGATAGAAGGCGGGGATGACGATGAGCAGGTAACCGGCGGAGGCGATATATAGCAATAAGAAGAAAGCCAGTGGGGGGATGAGCCAGGTGAGGATGAAGGAGAGGGGGATAGGTTTTCTCTCCCCGGGCTTGGAGCGGTTTTTGAGGAAGGGGGTTATCAGTAAGGCGGATAGAGGTAGAATTGCGCTCACCACCGTCCAGCCGAAGACTTTCATAACTATGGAGATGGCTCGCTCCCCACCGAAGAAGACGGAGTAGGTGGAAAGGAAGCGGGAGAAAATCTTTGAACTGGTGGCGAAGTAAGGTCCCCAGCCACCGCTTGCTGTGAGGACGAGGATGAACCAGGAGAGATTGAGGGCTAAGAAGAGGACGCCACCCAGAAGCACGGTCTTCACATAGTGGCGTAGTCTCCATCCACCCCAGATTAGCAAGGGGAGCATAAACAGAGCGATATCCTGGCGGAAGGCGCCCCCTATTGCAGTCAGGGCGCACGCCAGTGGAAAGTGAAAGGTCTTCTCGCTGGTGGCGAGCCATAGATGATAGGCGACGGCGCAGGCAAACGCCGAGGAGAGGGCGTAGGTGAGAGGATTTGCACCGTAATACCAGAAGATGGGGTTGAAGGCGAAAGCCGAGGTCATGGTCAATGCCAGATTGGTGGTGGTCAACTTATATATGAGCAGGAAGAGGTAGGCGCAGGCAACTCCGCTGGCAAGTGCGGAGATGAGCTCCATAGCCAGGCAGTGGTCTATGCCGGAAAAAAGAAGCAGTTTGGTCAGTCCCACGAAGGCGGGGTAGCCCGGGGGTTGGGGGTGGAGCAGAGCCGGGTTGTATGCCTCTGTGCCCACGGCGAAGGCGAAGGAGGAGAGGTAGAACATATACTTGGCACGGGTGAGGATGCGGATGATGAAGACTACGATTACAATGATGGCGGGCAACAGGGGGTTTGCCCTCTGCTTTTTGGGGGTGGGGCGGGTCTCGTCGGGTGTGGCTAATCGCAGGTCGTTTCTTGGGAGATGGGCGCTCATCAGTCTTCCTCCACCTCATCTCTTTCCAACTGCTGCTCAAGCTCCAGGAGCACCATCTTTATATCGTCCACCGGGAAGCCCCTGCGGGCAAGATAGGCGTAGAGCCTCTGGCGGGCTTTCCTTCTGTCCAGGTCTCGGTAGCGTTTGAGCGCATCTTCCCCTGCTCGTCGGCAGTTCTGGTATTCGCTCTCTATCTCGCCGAGACCGACCTCTATGTTCTCATCGTCCACCCCGGCTTGCAGCAGTTTCCTGCGGAGGACGAAACTGCCCAGGGGTTTACTCCCCTCGGTCTTGGAGCGCACCATAGCCCGGGCGAACTCGGCGTCGTTGAGATAGCCTTTATCAAGCAACCAGGCAATAATTCTTTGGATGAGATACTTGCCAAAATCCTTCGCTTTCAGACGACGGCGTATCTCCGCAACCGAGCGGGGACGGTAGGAGAGCAGATTGAGCGCATGCCATCTGCAGTCTGCCTCATCTATGGCGTCCCTCAACTGACGCATAAAAGCCGGGGTGAGGTATTTCCCCTCAGTCAGATCCAGCGCATCCACCTTGTCCATCGGTAAGGCGCCGACATACCCGCCCTCAATCTTGATCCCTATGCGGGAGGGGTCCTTGGTGAGGGGACGTAGCTCAGTAATCTCTCCCTCCGGAGGGAGGTTCTTTTTGACTCTTCTTTTACTGGGAAATCCGGGCATGGCTATTTTTCTAATTACAAAGGCAGGGCTAACCCTGGCGGATTTTAACATTTACAACCGTCATAAAAAACATTATTTAGGGGCCGAGCTTTTCACTCTCCGAGGTTTGTAGGGCAGGTGTGACCACTGGGAGTTCCTCTTGGTCCAGCAGACCGGGTAGCTAAAGAACCTGAAAAAATAGCGTCTCAAACTTAAATTTTGCTTCATAAAGCAAGCATACCACATTTTTAATAAAATAATACCAATGCTAATTATAGTATGTAGACCTATAAATATCAAATTAGTATACTATAAGTAGCACTACATTAAAAAAAATATGAGCAAAAAAACTTTAATTAAATTTGGAAATAGAGTTCGAGAAGAAAGATTAAAGCAAAATCTTTCTCAAGAAAAGCTTGCAGCGAAAGCTGGTGTGCATCGTACTTATATTGGAATGATAGAGAGGGCTGAAAAAAATATAACCTTAGAAAATATTGAAAAAATAGCTTATGCATTAGGGCTAAACCTTTATGACTTATTTAAAGAAATGTAATTTATGAATATTCAAGAAATATTAAGAAAAATAAAAATCGAATTCGACCAAGCTATTTCTACCGCTCAATTTGATGGCAAAAGATATGCAAATGGAAATAAGGCAAAAGAAGCATTGATTCGCTCACAGAGAATAATTAATTACATTCACGAATTTGTCAAAATTGAGTTTAAGCGTTGCGGAGTTCCCCCACAAATGATTTACCCTCCAATTGGAAGCTCAAATCCAGAAATTAAAATCAAGGGTTTTCTTAAATCAAAAAATCAAGATGTTGCCATTATTCCAATTGAAAGACTTGTAGCACTAACCAATGCATCGTCGCCGGAAGTTGAAAAAGTTCTTACCGTGAATATTCGTAGCCAGTTGAGTAGTCTCAATAAAAATATTGATACGCTGTATGAAAGAACTTTTGCTGAAGCATTGAATTTACATTTAAGTTACCCCAAACAATGTCTTGGGGAGGTCTATTTGATTCCGACTCATGAATATGACGACAAGGAAATGCTGCAAAATAGAGTAGTTTTCAAATCAGCCTCAAAAGTTGAGGACTATATAAGAATGTTCCAGGCGATCAATAATAGATGTACCACTAAAAAAGATGAGTATAAATACGAAAGAGTTTGTCTTTTAATTGCCGATTTTAAAAAGAAAAGCCCAAAACTTTACAGCTCAATAGAGCAATTAAAAAGCGATGGGTTGGTTCCAGAGAATACGATTGTCAATTTGGATAATTTGACGGTTGAAAATTTTGCAGAGGATCTTCTTATTACTTACACAGAGAGATTTGGGCGGGGAGTCATTCTCTAGATCTAAATATTTATACCATATTTTTCTACCAAGAAATTATCAATCTTTATTTTATTCTTCTCATTATTTAAGAAATTCAGCTCTTCAGAAGTAAAATCAGGAATACCAAATAATTCAATGAAGTTTTTTTGGTAACACTGATATCCACCCTCAATTGAAACACTTGTTCGTTTGATGTAATAATCCATTACGCGCGAATTAAGGATTTTCCTAAGTACGCCCAGATCAAGCCGCTGCTCTATTTTTGAAAATAAATCTAGCTTGTCGATTAAATAGACTGCATATCCATTGCAAAAAAGGGCATTTTCATCTTGTTCTAATAAAAATCTTGGTTCAGAACTAAATGTTGGTGTTAGAAGTTTTTTACCGAAGAAGTTCACACCCTGAGTTCTTGCGTAGGCGTACCATTCTGGGTACTCAACTTTGCCTTTATCTCTGGTAGCCAGCACTGCCTTCGTTGATAAAAAGTACTCATAGCAACGGGGGTAAAGTTTCTTGAGATCATTTTCTTTTATTATTTCAAATCTATCGTTATTTTTTTGATAAGGGAATATAATTCTGCGGTTGTTTTTATCTAAATCATCTTGGATTTTGAAGTCGGAAATTTTTGCTATTGGTTTTGTAATATCTTTTTCGATTTGATAAATTTTCCCTTGATACGATTTGTAATAATAACCGTCTTTCAATGTAGAACCGTATATAAAATAAACTGAGTCTTTGCATGTTGCTATTCCAACGCGAATATCTGCAATAACCCCAAGTTTTTTTCCGACACACTCTATTGTTTTGATGTTTTCTTTATCAATAGCTCTTAGCAGTCGCCATTTTTTATTGTTCAACTCTCGAAAGTGAATTTTTGAGTAGTGAAGGTCTTTTAGAGAGTCTAAAACTTCATAACCACCAACTCTTTTATAATATAAAAATTCCTTTTCCTTATTTGTTAAAAAAGTAATGCAAGTATATGTTTGGGCTTCAAAAAGTTTGAGGTGATTAAAATCTATAATTTTTTCTATCAAATTATTCGATTTTAGGTATTCTCTAAGTTGAACACCGGCTAGCGAAGTAAAATAGTTGTTTGGAGTAATATATCCCAATATACCATCGGCCTTCATAATCGCAACGCCCAATTCAAAAAATGCAAAATAAATATTATAGTTACCAGTTTTTGTTGTTAGCCAATCCTTATATAGTTTGCCCCTTAATTCTTTATTGATATCTTGGAATTTAACATATGGTGGATTGCCAATTATAATATCAAATCCTCCCCATTTATCCATTTCAGGAAAAAGGTTTTTCCAATCAACAGCTAAACTATCAGCTGTTTTGAGATTAAATTTTATATCTTCCTTGTCCTCTCCGTTTTTAAGAGCAAGTAAAGAAAGCAAAATTTTTGCTCTACGAACACTGTAATCGGCAATATCAACGCCATATAGATTTTCTTCGATAATATCAACAACACCTTTATTGAATTTTTCCGAGATAAAGATAGCAGTAGATATAAGGAAAGCTCCACATCCGCAGCTAGGGTCACAAACTTTTTGAGACGAGGAATTAATTGTTTGAGAAACGATAAAGTCAGTAATCATCTTTGGAGTAAAGAAAGCTCCATTTATTTTTTTATCTTCTAATGGCACCAATAATTCGAAAATTTTCACAAAATCAGTAATATTCTTTGATTCAAGCAAGCTATTTAATTCATTTTTTGCAACCAAAATATTATCCTTATTATTCCCAATTATTCCTTTGATTAAAATATTTTCTTTTATTTGAATATTATTACTTTCTATAAATAACTGCACGAGACCAGTTTCAATAACAGAAGGATCGTATTTGCCTAGGATTTTAACCAAATTTTTTCGAACGCTCACCGTAGGGCGGTTCTTTTTAACTCTTTTTTCACTGTAAAATCTAGGCATTTCTCTTTTTTCTAATTATTAAGGCCAGGGCTAACCCTGCCGGATTTTAACATTTACGACCGTAACAAAAAACATTATTTAGGGTCTGGGCTTTTCACTCTCCGCGCCTTGGTCGGCGCTGGTCTGCTCCTCGTCTGCGGGCGCAAGACCCACCTTGTGGCGGATGAGTAGCTCCAGCTTGTCTCGCAGGTCGGGGTGGTCGGTGAGGAAGAGCTTGGCGTTGTCCCTTCCCTGCCCCAAACGCTCATCGCCGAAGGAGAACCAGGTGCCTGATTTGGCGACCAACTCCAACTCCACTCCCAAATCCAGAATCTCTCCCTCCCGGCTTATACCCTGATTGTAGATGATGTCAAACTCGGCGGTGCGGAAGGGAGCGGCTACTTTGTTCTTCGCCACTTTGACCCGGGTGCGGTTTCCCACCATCTTGTCCTTTTCCTTGATGGCGGCGATGCGGCGGATGTCCAGACGGATTGAGGAGTAGAACTTGAGCGCTCTTCCACCGGGGGTGGTCTCCGGACTGCCGAACATAACCCCGATCTTCTCCCGCAGTTGGTTGATGAAGACGGCGCAGGTGGCTGATTTAGAGATGACTCCGGTCAGCTTGCGCAATGCCTGGCTCATCATGCGGGCTTGCAGGGCGACATGAGTATCGCCCATCCCCCCCTCCAGTTCTATGCGGGGGACCAGGGCGGCGACGGAGTCTATGACCACGATGTCCACCGCACCGGAGCGGATCAACTGCTCGGCTATCTCCAGTGCCTGTTCGCCGGTATCCGGCTGGCTTATGAGCAGATTGTCCAGATCCACGCCCAGCTTGCGGGCGTATTCGGCGGGCATGGCGTGTTCGGCGTCTATGAAGGCGGCAAGTCCGTCCAACTTCTGAGCCTCAGCGATGATGTGCAAGCCCATGGTGGTCTTTCCACTGCCCTCCGGTCCGTATATCTCCACCATCCGACCTCGGGGAAGCCCGCCTACCCCCAGGGCGATGTCCAGACCCAACGAGCCGGAGGGGATGACCTCCACATCCAGACGGGCGGTGTCGTCTCCCAGCCACATCAATGAGCCCTTGCCGTGGGCGCGCTCCACCTGAGCGATGGTGCTCTCCAGAATCTTCCTGCGTTCGTCACGGCTTCTCTTAGCCATAACCGCCTCCTTTATATGAATAGGGCTGTTGCCGATTATACCAAATTATTATCTATTTTGGAAATAAACCACAGATTAAGCTATCTATCCTTTTAGATTGGCGGAATACAGTTCATCATATACCGCACCTTGGGGCAGGAGGGTTGATTTGAAGAGAACCAGGCGCTCAACCGACTCACCGCCGAGGGCGGTTTCTGCTTCCTCTTTGAGCCTGTCAGCCAGCTGGTTGTTTGTTCTGGGGCGGCGCACCCGCCCCAGGGTGATGTGTGCGGAGAAGGGTCTCTCCTCCTGGGGGAAGCCGACCCCTTCCAGCTCGGTTGATAGCGACCGATGTAGAGCCGACATCTCCTCCTTGCCGGTCTTTATCCCCGCCCAGAGGACCCGGGGTCGCCTGGGGCTGGGGAATGCGCCCAAGCCACAGACCTCAAAGAGGAAGGGGGGGTGACCCCGCACCGCACTGTCCATAGCCCCCTCAATTTTTAGGATTGCCGTCTCGCTTACCTCGCCCAGGAAGCGCATGGTGATGTGTATCCTTTCCGTCCCCACCCAGGAGGTGTTGGGGGAAAGGGGGGCGAGTTCCTGAGCAGTTTCGGCGAGAGAGCTACGCAGTCCTGTGGAGAGGGGTATGGCGATGAATAGTCGGGGCATTATATTCCTTTGAATCTACAATGGATGGATAACTAAACAACTGTTGAGTAATTCTTACATAATACCCGTTAAGTTGTCAAGTCTTTTTTTGTCCCTCGGGCGCCACTTTTGTTCAACTTCCTACATTCAAGGTCATCTCCAAGCCCGCTCCCACGGGCAGGGTGACCGAGAGCAGTTCATCATCTTTTTCTATGGCTTCCAGGTATGGTCGGCACTGTTCCCGGTGGCTGTGCACATTGTCGGCGAAGACCAGCCCCCGGGCGGAGAGGAGGGGGCGTATCAGGTGGAGATAGTCAAGGTAGTCCTCTTTGTCGGCGTCCAGAAAGACCACCTCGTAGGGACCGCTCAATTCCCTGAGTGTCATCCTGGCGTCGCCACCAAGCACCCGCACCGTATCCCCCAGCCCGGCGCGGATGATGTTTTCGGTGGCTATCTTTACCTTGTCCTGGTCTATCTCCGTCCCGGCGACCGTGGCTCCCACCCGGCGGGCGGCAAGCCCCAGCCATATGGTGGAGTAGCCGGTGGAGGTGCCTATCTCCAGTATTTGTTTGGGCTTGGTGGCGAGGGTCATCAGATGGAGCAGGCGAGCGTTCTCTGGATGGAGGTTGCGGGGGCGAAGCTTTACCGCCCAGTTCTCCTCCCTGGACTGGATGTTAACGAGCTCCATCTCCATGAGCAGTCGGTCAACATCCCCGCTGGGGCTGGTGTCACCCGCTGTGCTCACAGCCAGGGTCAATCCTATCTCAAAAGGTATATGAGAGGTGAAGATTCGGTCGCTTTCCCTAGGAGCTTGGTGGAATCTGTCCTCGGTCCCCTTCCCGTCTCCTATAACTGTCAGTAGCCCCCCCTTTGCCAAAAGCGATTCCAATAAATCAAGGGATTGGAACCGGTCGGCGGGAGAAGCGCTCAGTATCACCAGGGGAAAACTCTCCCGCATAGAGGCGGGGAATCCCCTGGCATCGGAGGTGACCACATCCACAACATCGCCGAGTTTGAGGGCGGCGAGCTCCTCCTGCAGGGCTTTGGCTTTCTTTTCCCCTTGAGGGATGATAATCCGGCCCTCTCCCACAGCCGGGGAGAGCCATAACGCTTCGGCTGAATCCCTGGCACCCAGAATCAATATTTTATTCGGGGAGAGAGCCGAGCCCAGAATGAGCAAGAACCTGCCCACCCGGGGAGGGAGGTGGGGGAAGCGTCCGGCGCTCAACTCTTGAATTCGGGCAAGGGTTTCCCTCATTAAGTCATCTCCCCCTCACGCTTCTCCGGAAAACGGTCATATAGCAGGGTCAGGCGGAGGATGTCCAATGCGGTCTGCGCCGTTCGGCGCATGACCATATGCCGTCCGCCGGTGAAGATGTGCCCATAAGCTCGTACATCCTCCCTGCGACAGCAGGCGATATAGACCAAGCCCACCGGCTTCTCCTCCGTCGCCCCGGCGGGACCGGCTATGCCGGTGGTGGAGAGGGCGTATTGGGCTGAGAATGCGGAGGCGGCGCCGAGAGCCATCTGCTTTGCCACCTCCTCGCTCACCGCACCGACAGTCTCAAGGGTCTCCTCCCGCACGCCCAGAAGCTCAACTTTTACCTGGTTGCTGTATGCCACCACACCACCGCGGTAGTAGTCGCTTGCGCCGGGGACGGCGGTTATCCTCTGGGAGAGCAAGCCCCCACTCAAGGATTCAGCCACCGCCAGGGTGGCTTTCCTCTCCTTGAGCATCTGTCCCACCACCTCAGCAAGGTCGTCCTCCCCCCCGCCGAAGATGTGGTCCCCCAAAAGCCGGCGGGCTTCCTCCTCCAGTGCATCCAGGAAACTCGCTCCTTTCTCCGCCTCCAGCCCCGGTGCCTTCAGGCGCACCAGGACCTCTATCTGGTGGGGGTAGTAGGCTATGGCGAAGTGGGGGTGGGAGGCGTATTTCTCCTCCAGGGGAGCGAGCATCTCCGCCACCCCGGACTCCGGCAGACCCACCACCCGCAACTCTCGCTGGGCTGGTGGGGGTGAAGCCAACCCCTTTTCCTTGAGCAGGGGGAGCAGGGAGTCGGCGAGCATAGCCTTCATCTCCGGGGGAACTCCGGGAAGGGCGGATACAATGCACCTGCTCCTCTCATCTACCATGAGAATCCCCCGGGCGGAGCCCAGCGGATTGTCCAGGAGGGTGGCTCCAGCCGGCTGGTAAGCCTGCTCCCGATTGACCCGGGGCATCTCCATTCCCCGCTCGGCGAAACGATTGCGGATGTCGTCTAAGATCTGCGGGTGAAACTCAAGCTGCACGGCGAAGTATCTGCAGAGCGCTTCCTTGGTGCGGTCGTCGCTGGTGGGACCCAAGCCCCCGGAGAGGAGCACTAGCTGGCAGTCGCCTGATCCTACATCTATTGCCGATGTAATTTCCTCAAGCTCATCCCCTACGGTGATGATGCGCCTGACGGCGATGCCCGCCTCGCCCAGGGTGCGGGCGATGTAGCCGGAGTTGGACTCCACCCGCTCCCCGGTCAGGAGCTCGTCCCCGACTATGACGATTGTCGCTTGAGCCATATTCGCTACAACCCCGTAGGAATATCCAGAAACTGTGTCTCTAGTTTGAACTTTTGGGCGATATGTCCTCCCAGGGCTTTTACCCCCAGGGTCTCGGTGGCGTAGTGCCCGGCGAAGAGCAGGGCGAGCCCGCTCTCCAACGCCGGATGATACGCCTCGTGGCTTGGCTCCCCGACGATGAGCAGGTCAATGCCCTGGCTGATGGCTTCATCTAAGGCGAAGGCTCCTCCTCCGCTGACCACCCCCACCTTTTCAATCAACTCCTTTTCGTCGGCGATGAGGGTTACCTGACAGTTGAGCAGGTCACCCACCGCCCCCTGCACCTCAGTCGGTTTTTTGGGCTTGCGGAAACGACCGGCAAAGCCGATATTCTTACCGTGGTATTCTGCGAAGGGTGAGAGGGAGACCAGTCCCAGCCCCTTAGCCAGTTGGGCGTTGTTGCCCACCTCCGGGTGGGCGTCCAGGGGCAGGTGGGATGCATAGAGGGCGATGTTGTAGTCCATGAGGGCTTTTATTCGCCGGTAGATATAACCGACGATGCGACTTGACGGAGTCCAAAGCAAGCCGTGGTGCACCAGCAAGAGTTGAGCGCCGATGCCACCTGCCGCCTCAATGGACTGCTGAGCGCAATCTACCGCTAAAGCAACCTTGATAATATCCCGGTCATCTCCCACCTGCAAGCCGTTCAGCGAGCTGTCCTCGTATTCGGCGCTCCCTAAATATTCATCCAAGTAGTCGGTGAGTTCAAGGAGTTTCATCTCCGCCCCTTTCTGGGCATCAAGTGAGTGTGAGCCAGGGGGCTAAGTGGAACGCAAGCAAGGGATATACAATGCGAAATAATAACTGCAGGAGGATATTAGCATAGATTCCGGCAACTACATCGTCCAACACAATCCCCCAGCCGGCGGGCAACCTCTCCGCTCTGCGGGCTGGCGGGGGCTTGACGATGTCAAAGAAGCGGAAGGCTAAGAAACCAGCCACCATAATCATCCAGCCGGTGAAGGGCAGAAAGAGAAGGGTGAGGAACTGACCTGCCACCTCATCCACCACTATCTTCCGGGGGTCTTTGGCTTGGAGCTTTCTCGCCGCCAGGTTGGCTGCTGGAACCGAGAGCAGAATGAATATACCCGCTATAAGCCAGAACCAGGGTGAATTTCCCCCCCAGATTAAGAAAAAAACCAGGGGGATGAGCGAGCCCCAGGTGCCGGGGGCTACAGGACCGTATCCCAGTCCGAATCCCACCGCCACTGTGAACAAGAATTTTTCCCGGATAGGTTTCATCACTTTACGGATTTAGAGGAAGGTTCCCCACAGGGTTTCCTTATTCTTCCACATATAGTAAACGCCGGAGATGAGGGTGAGTGCCAGTGCGATGATGGAGAGCAAGTAGATACCCTGCGTAAAGTATTCTGTATATTCCCCCCGCCAATAGGTCTGCAGGGAGGGGGAGTGGATTATGGTGGTGCGCAGGGTGGTGAACAGGAGGCATGTGATGATTAAAATCATCTGGGTTGCGGTCTTCCAGCGGGCTAGGCGGATGGTGAAGATGAAGACCCCCTTGTAGGCGCAGAGGGCTCTGAGACCGGTGATGAACATCTCCCGGGAGATGATGAGGATGACTACCCAGGTGGGGATGAGGTTCAATTTGTCAAAGGAGATGAGCCCCATTGAGACCAGGATTTTGTCCGCCAGAGGGTCCATAAACTTGCCGAAGTTGGTGATCTGGTTTCGCACTTTGGCGATGTAACCGTCCAGAATGTCGGTTATGCAGGCGAAGGTGAAGACCAACAGGGCGGCGTAATGGGTATGGATGTTCTCTATTAAGAGGAGGACGAGAAAGATGGGGGCGATGATGATACGGGAGAGGGTCAGCTTGTTTGCCAGGTTCATCTTCACCGCAGAACCTCCGCCAGCAAATCAAATCCCCGAAAGGAGGTGAGACGGGCTTTGACGATATACCCCTCTTTTAGGAATACCCCTTTTGGAGGGGTGAGCCAGCTTACACCATCAATATCCGGGGCTTGGAATTCGGAGCGCCCTCGGGCGGTTCCCGCAGGAAGGGAATATGGGGGTCTATCCACGGATGTATCATCAACTATGGCATCTATCACTTCCCCCTGCATCCTGCGATATTTGGCAAAGACGGTCCGCTCCTGTGCCATCAGGATGAGGACGACACGCTTCTGCACCACTCGCCTGGGAAGGTGGGCAATTTCATAGGCTGGAGTGCCAGCCTCCGGGGAGAAGGAAAAGACCCCGACGTGGTCAAAGAGACCGGAGCGCACATTATGTAGCAGGGCGGTAAAATCTTTCTCGCTCTCGGTGGGGAAGCCGACCATAAGGGTGGTGCGCAGGCAGAGTGTGGGCACCGCTCGGCGAAAGCCCTTAATCAGCGCATCTATCGGTTGGGGCAGGGGTTTGCGGCTCATATCCCGCAGTATGTTATCCTGGGTGTGCTGGATGGGTATGTCCATATAGGGCAATACTCTGGGAAGGGTGGCTATGGACTTAAGTAGTTCGTCGCTTATGCTGTAGGGGGATAAGTAGAGCAGGCGAATCCACTGCAAGCCTTCCAGAGCGTTCAGTCTATCCAACAGCTCCGCCAGACTGCTCTGGGGGTTCAGGTCGTCGCCGTAGCGACTGGTGTCCTCGGCGACCAGGACCAGCTCAACCACCCCTCCTGAGACCAGATTCTCCGCCTCTTGCACCACTTCCCCGAGAGGGCGGCTGCGGTAGGGACCACGAATGGAGGGAATCAGGCAGTAGGAACAGTGGTTATCACAGCCCTCGGAGACCTTTAAGTAAGCGATATGTGCCCGGGTGAGGAGTTCCCTTTCTCCGGCTATGGGACGAAGGGACCCCTTCTTCCCTCTGGGTCTTGCCCCAGCTAATATCTCTGCGCAGTCATCAATATCGTCAAGGGATATAAGGCAATCAATTCCCGCAAGCTTCCCTTCCAGCTCCCCGGGGTGGCTTTCCACCATGCAGCCAGCCACCACAACCTGCCGGGCGTCTCCTCTCCGCTTCCGCCCCAGTGCCTCCCTGATGGTCAGTCTGGCTTCATCTCGGGCGGAGCTAATAAAAGAGCAGGTGTTAATCAGAATGATCTCCCCCTGCGCCTGCACCAACTTGTATCCCCCAGCCCTCAGCTTAGCAGCCATCCGCTCCCCATCCACCAGATTTTTGGGACAACCCAGGTTGATAATCTCCACGCTGGCTTTACTACCCAAGGGCTGTTTCCTTTCAACGCCGGTTATTGGAATCCGATAGGACCGCCCTCAAGGAATAGACAGTCGGCTGGGGGGTCAAAGATGAACAGCGTCTCGCTCAGGGTGGGGTT
>Ga0114919_10000170_pt1 | contig 44223 bp, 33 predicted proteins | sample BlataG_FD_88682 | JGI IMG/M metagenome (GOLD analysis project Ga0114919, IMG submission 88682) | Deep subsurface microbial communities from Black Sea to uncover new lineages of life (NeLLi) - Black_00105 metaG | ecosystem: Environmental > Aquatic > Marine > Oceanic > Sediment | place: Atlantic... | reverse complement strand
GCGTTATTAATTAAAATATCTACCTTTGTATACTCTTGCAAAATATAATTTAAAGCATTTCTAATATCTTCAATTTTTGTAATATCAACTTTCATTCCTATGGAAGGTATATCGAATCTGTCTGAGATTTCTTTGGCAATGGTTTTTACAGTATCCCCATTTATATCAAGCAGTATAGGAATGCCACCGAATTCAGCAATAGCCTCAGCATGTTTAACTCCCAAAAAACCCGCCCCGCCAGTATCTTCTCCCCCCTTGCCAGCTCCCCCCCCCCCCCCCCCTCCTCTCCTCACTAATCTCCCTTCATTGTTGTTCCCAATCTGGTACTCAAAGACAGGGACACATACGCACTCACCAACTGCAATCCAATAGCCACAACCCCAATCAACACAACTGTTTTCTCTGCCTTGGTTTCCTTCACACAATGCTCAGGCAGATCTTCTAAAAAGTCCTTCCCCCAGTTGGCCATTGAAGCTATCATCTTGTTAAACTGCTGCCTAAAGTTATCCCTCTTCTTCTGTCTCTTCTGCTCCAATTTACTCAACTCCCTTGCTGCTTCTCCTACTGCCAAGTTGTTATAGCTGTTAGTTTTTTGTCTCGTAATGGCTGCCTTCATATTGGCCAGTTCACTCTTTGCTTGGGAGAGCTCTTTGTCGCCTGCCTTTTCGGGGAGAATGCTCATGTCGGTTAGTGCAGACAGGATTTCTTCATATTCTTCAAAAGTGAGTTTAGTTGGCTGCGCGTCATTACGATGAGCTTTCTGAATCTTATCCATTACTTTGTCTGCTATATCTAGCTTCTTCCTCATGGCTGCCTTGTCCTCTTCTGGCAGCAGAGCAATGTTCTCAGCGGTGACGTTGGGATTCTTGAGTATAGAGTCCAGAACCTCCTCAGCATGTCTTTTGACCATATCCACCTTGGATTTAATATAATTAGCATCAGTAAGTGCTAGTTTCTGTTGTTCTTGACGTAATTCTACTGTTTTAGCAGCTCCTTGTTGTACCAGCGTCAGCATCTCTTCCATCTCGTTCAGTCGGTTGAACACAGCATTCATGGTTTCTGTCTATTTCACTGCATCCACTCTGGCCTCTGTTTGTCTGCCTCTTTGATACAATTCCGCCAGTGCACAGTCAACCTGGGCATCACGGATAACTTCACCTAAAAACTGGAAAGCTAAGAGCATGCCAACCACCGAGGCGATGAGTTGGAGGTTGATCAAATTGGCGGAGCGTCTGCGACCACCGATGTAACCGACAAGGCCGCTGCCGGTGAGAAGGAGAGAGAGGAAAATGCCTGTTGTCTCGGTGAATTGGTAGAGGTACTTGAATGAGATGATGATGAGAAGAATACCTACGATAAATTCTGCAATACTGATTTTCTTTGATATGGAGGTCCATTGTTTGGTAGCTGCAAGTATCAAGGGAGGTGAGAGAGGAGAGGAGGAGGTGAGTCGTCTGGGGAGAGAAAATATGGGGAAATGAGACGTTTTGCGTTGATAGAGACTTGCCTTTTCTATCCTCCGTCACTAGGAACCCTCCTGCACCAGAGAAGGTTTTGGTTGGTGAATCATAGACGCTTCTTGGGGCTACTGGAGATGCCATTGTCAGAGCAGACCCAGTCATTGCAATGGGTGTTGAGAAGTGACTCATAGTCGTATTGTAGTGTTTTAATGCTATCTGAGAGAGGATAATACTTCACAGTTTCTATATGATTGCATCCAATGCTTACAATAGTCTAGATGGGTTCGTTAATGAGCGAAATCGGGGCTGTCTAGGGTCTTTGATCGTCCGAGGGAATTTTTTTGTCCCGACGGAGGAGCTGCCCGCTGGATGTTTTTTTGGTTGACTGTTGGTATTTGGGTAGACTCTGGAGATTGACACATATAGATCTAACATATTGTTTCTTTTGGTTATAAATGTGCAGGCTGTAGGGGTTTCTGGGTGATATATATGCAGCGAGTTTAGACGATCAATTATGGATGAGAAGTTCTTATATTTTGAGTCTCAAACCGCAGCATTATGTGGTGTGCATGCCATCAACACACTACTTGGTAAGTAATGGTATCTAATAATTACTACTAAGATGAAAGATGCATGTGCAGAATGATTTTTCCAATCCTCTCCTCCTCTCTCCACTCCCCCTTTCCCCATCTCAGGTGGACCCTTCTTCACAGAATGGGAACTTGCTCAGATAGCCCAAGAACTAGACCAACTAGAAAAAGAAATCATGGGAGGAGACTTTGATACCCAATCACACAATGTCGACGCCTCTGGTATGTTTTCTATCCAAGTCCTTCAGAAAGCCCTCGCCGTTCACAACCTCCACATCATCCCTCTCTCGTCCCCAGACGCAGCAGCAGCCAAATCCGACCCATCCTCCCAAACCGCCTTTCTATGCAATTTGGACGAACATTGGTTTACAATAAAGAAAGTTTATGAGCAATGGTGGAATTTTGACTCTACTAAACCAGCTCCTGCCCCAGTCGGCAATTTCTACCTCTCTGCATTTTTAGCAACTCTCCAAGAACAGGGCTACTCCATCTTTGTAGTACAAGGCGACCTACCAATGGACCCCCATCCAGATATGGGTGCTGAGGATATGAATCAAGGGAAGTGGTTTTCTCCCCAAGAGGCAAGGGAAACTTCCAAAAAGAGTGAAAATGTTAAGAAACAAGGATTTGCTAGAGCTGCTGCTAGTGCTCTGTTGGGAAAGGCTGCATTTGGAGGTGGGGCTATGTATACTCTTAGACCCCGGGGGCAACCACCAAGAATAGGAAATAATAGTAGTACTAGTTATAGTAATAATAGGCAGGTAGATTCCAACGTGGACAACGACGACGACGATGTTGATGACGACTTGGCCAAGGCATTGGCTGCCAGTATGGAAGATATACCTCCAGAATATGCAGCTGCTATTGTTGGAGGTAATAAGAGACAAAGAGAAGGCGTAGATGCAAGTGGATTTGAGGAGGGTGAAGATGAAGATGAGGATTTAGCAGCAGCAATAGTAGCCAGCCTCCAAAGTAGTCGACCACAACAACAAGAAGAAGAGGAGGAGGATATGTCGGTTGAAAAAAAAAAAGAAGGCAGTGAGGATGCATACAAACTTCCTGAATTAAATGATGATTATGCTGCGGATGAAACTGATGGTTGTATTATTGAAGTGGGGCTCAGGTTACCAGGGGGAAGGAGGTGTGTGAGAAAGTTTCATAAAGGAAGACATACAATTGGGCATCTAGTTGCATTCGCAGCGAAAGAAGAAGGTGGGATGGTGCCATCTGGTAGGATGAAACTGGCTCTGCAGTTCCCTCATAGAGATTTGAGTGATTGGGGAGTGAGCCTGGAAGAGGCAGGGATTGGAGACAAGGAGTTGGTGGTGGTGCTTTTGAAATGAGGGGAGAAGAAGAGGGGAAGAGGGGAGTTTGAAGTTGGAGTGGTCAAAATTTGGGTATATTTGTACCATATATATGTGTAAATTTCCTTTATGTGTATTAATAAGTCAGATACTCTGAAATAGACACCCTTTCTTTTTTGAAATTAATCGAAATGGCTGCATTTGTCGAATCCAGAACAGTAAAAGCTGGATTTCCTTCAAGACAGCTTAAATTGATCGTATTTTTACTACTGATGTTAGTTGCATCGATTATACTTTCGATAGTAGTTCCGAAACTCCCTAGAAATCTCCCCGACGCCATCGCTCTCTCTCGAAGATTGGTCCACTCTTCACAAAAGCACCCTATTGCAATCCCTGTATTATGGGGGTTAGCATACATTACTCTACAAACATTTGCTATACCAGGCACTATAATGCTCTCTTTAATATCAGGCTCATTATTTGGCAGCAGGAAAGGAGTCTTATTCACCTCTCTAGTTTCCACCGCTGGTTCATGCTCTGCATATTTGCTTTCAAAGCACGTGGGACAACTTGCTTTTGAAAACAGTAATAGTTCTTCTGGTATTAAAACCAAGAGCAATATCACTGGCATATGGTCGACATATAGGAATGTTTTCAAAAAGACAGTCGCCGACACAAAACACAACCATGTATGGCTGGTCATTTTTCTGAGGCTCACACCCCTCCTCCCAAACACAGTTATTAATGTATTAAGCCCCCATTTTGATATAAAACTAAACATATTTGCACTTGGTACTTTTGTAGGGTGTTTTCCTAATAATTTTGCAGCAGTGAGTGCTGGGGCTAGGCTTGGAGAGTTGAAGTCGTTGAGTGATGTGTGGAGTGTAGAGACGGGGATCGTCACTGGAATAGTAGCTGTAGCAGCTCTGTTGCCCTTTTTGATTAATAGGAGGAAGTAAGCATGTAAAAAATAGGTCAGTGTTTGAGTACTAAGGAAATGGTGAAAGATGAATAGTGGAAGCCATTTGTTGAAAATATGAAAATGGCATGACTCACTGAGTCAGGGCGTTGCCAGCTGTGTTGGTCTTCATAGGAATAATATGGAATGGGGAATATTTTCTAGATTTTACCATTACAAGTTCATCATATCAATACATACAGGCCATCCGGCTTTATCCGGCCGTTTATATTGATTTTTAGAGCGAAAAGTCTTTTTGAGTACTAAGAATAATATTAAGAAAGGAAAAAAAGGATCGAGTTAGAGAATGACACTTACACACCTGCGACTGTTGAGCTCAGCCACTGGACAAGCAATAGCATTTTCAAGGTACTTTGACATCACAGAAATATGAACCATGTTCAGAATATCCAAAAAAGGGTGTCACCATCCTCCTTCACTCTCCGTTGCACTCACCGCTCCTCTCCTCCTCCCCCGACTTCCCACAGGCTCTTATCAGAACAACAACAACAGAATGATATACCAAGAGACTACGACAATGCCACGTGGTGGTTTTACTTCGCCACCACCATTCTTCTCGTCCTATTTGCCGGCCTGATGAGCGGCTTGACCCTGGGCCTCATGTCACTGGATGTCATCGACCTGGAAGTCCTACGGCGGAGTGGCTCCCAAAAGGAGAAAAAACAAGCCAAACGCATTGCCCCACTCTTACAAAATCCACACCGAGTTCTAGTCACTTTATTACTCTTCAATGCAGCAGCAGCAGAATCTCTCCCCTTATTAATTGACAGATTAGCAAATCCAGTTGCCGCTATTATTATCTCAGTCTCCGTTTTACTCGTTTTCGGTGAAATCCTGCCTCAGGCTGCTTGTGCCTCCTATGGCCTTGCTATAGGTGCTACTTTCACCCCTCTAGTATGGATTCTAATGTATCTAGGATCTCCTATTGTCTTTCCTATTTCCTATGTTTTAGACTACATCATTGGCAACAAGGAAAGTGCTCTATTTAGGAGGGGTCAATTTAAAGCCTTAGTGGACATCCACGCGCAAGGAGCACATGATTTGGGGGGAAATCTCAGTGCTGATGAAGCTAGAATTATGAAGGGAGCTCTTGATCTCACCTCTAAGACTGCTGCTCAAGCAATGACACCACTAGACTTGGTGTTTATGCTGCCGTCTGATGCAGAGCTAGGGGAAGATACGCTGACTGCCATTCTTGCTAGTGGTCACTCTAGGATTCCCATTCACACACCTGGCCAAAGAAGGCATATATTGGGCATTTTATTGGTGAAAGAATTGCTATTAGTAGATCCAAGAGCGAAAGTGAAAGTGAGCGACTTGAAAATTAGATCCCTGCCTCATTTGCCAGCTGGGACACCAATGTGGGATTTGTTAAAGTTATTTGAAATAGGGAGATCTCACATGGCAGTTTTGACAAGGATGACCCCAGAATTCAAGCAACGGAGAGAGTCTGCCAGAGCAGCTCAGGAAGCAGTGGAAAGAGCTTTCACCATAGACATAGATTCAGATTTAGAAGAAGATGAAGAATATGTAGCGTATGACGAGTACGCTGACGTCCTCCCTGCACCGTCTCTTAGACTAGATGACACCAGCTATAATGGTAGAGATTTAGTATCAATTGGTATTATTACCATTGAAGATGTACTAGAAGAGCTGATGCAGCAGGAAATAGTAGATGAAACTGATAGATTTGTAGACAACCTACATTTAGATAGAGTTGATGCAGCAGTGTTGACGAGATCGTTGCCTCCGCATTTACAAGAGATATTAAAATCAAGGTCGTTATTGCCAAGAATAGGGCCTACTTCTAGTTTTATGGATACCAGACCAGCGTTTGCTGATAGACATAGTAGTACGGTTGGGGAGCGTACAACAGGAGTGGATCAACATCATCTGCCGCCTTTGACGGAGAATGGCGATATTGTACCACCTCCACCTCCTCCTTCTAGAGGTTTGGCAGCACTGCAGCAATCAATGTCGCCTCTGCAGCCTCTCCCTCGTACCAACTCCACATCATTATCAAGGTACCTGGCTTCTGGTACAGGAAATGCATCTGGTGGAGGTGGATCAGGGTTATCGTCACGGAGAGATTCCAATATGAGACAGGACTTGGAAGATTTAAGGGCTCAGTTTGACAGCAGCCTACGTCCCCTGATGAGGGAAAGAGCTGATGGAACTAAACCGAGCAGCAGTTCTGATCCAGTGGACTGAGTGGATAATGAGAATAGAAGCAAGGTGATTTAAAAGGCGATTTTCACATCATGAGAAGAACTGAACCCATTTTTGAATGAATTGATTATTAATGACAATGGCGATGATGATACGTATCATGCCGTTGTAAGATTCTCTGTAAACAAAACAAATATGGAAAAGCATCCACGAGAGGCTACAAGTCACATAGTCTTCTCTCTATCTTTTTCCTTAAAAATCACCATCACACAGTCTTTTGTTTCTTGTTACCACCCTGAGAACCATTCTCGTTGTTCTTACTCTTTAGCGCAAGGCGTCCACTCTTTTTTACGTGTTGCTGCTGCTGCTGAGGAGGACAAGGACTAAGAATCTTCTTCAGATCTTTTGGGCTCTCTTCCTCCATACATTTTGCATCATTCTTTGGTTCATCCTCCATTACTTCCTTCACCTTTGGCTCCTCTTTCTCCTTTGTCTCAAGATTCTCAGGACCAATAGCAGTAGAGTTCTCCTCCTCCTCCTCCTCCGGCACTTCCTTCACCACTTCACCTGCCTCTCCCTTCTCAGCCTTCACTACCTTCTTCCCCTTACCCCCAAGAGCAGTAGTCGGTTCCTTCATAGCTCCCACTCCCAATCTTGCTCTCTTCCCTCTCCCCAAATCTTCCAGATTCTCTTCTGGTTTAGGAGTAGCCATCTGTTGAGCTTGGTGTACCAGACCAGCAATGTCTTCACCAGTGGCAATTCTACTATAATAATTGTGAGAGGAAGATTCCTTCTCCTTTTGTAGTTGTTTCTCCCTTTCCCCTTCTTTTTTGTTATTCATGATTGCGTGTTTCCAGGCTGCCAGTTCATTGCACTCTAATTTAACATCTTCAGCAGCAAATAATGACAATTCTGCATCAGTCCTGGCTAGAAGTTTGTTGATATCTTGGTTGCTGAGTGAGATGGATGGGGAGGTAGGACAAGAAGAAGAAGAAGAAGTAGAGACGGGGGGTTTCTTTGATGATGATGATTGGTCACCCTCCTTTCCTCCTCCTCCTCCTCCCCCTCCCCCTCCTATTCCTGGTCCTTGCTGTTGTTGATTGGCAATCAAGTTCCAAAGATACTTCTCTCTCACAGCAGCAGTAGTAGCCCCATCAAAGAAGCCAGCAGTAATAGAGGCCTCAGCCAAACCCTTCTTGTCACCAGCCACCTTGAACACCCTCTCTTCTACCGTTCCCAAAGTTAGCAGCCTCAAAACCAGCACCTTTTTGTCTTGACCTATCCTGTGGCACCTGGCTATTGCTTGTGCATCAATCTGAGGATTCCACTCAGGGTCGTACATGATGACAGTATCAGCTGCCTGAAGATTCAGTCCTACTCCGCCTGCCTTGAAAGAAAGTAGGAAAGCAAAGGAAGTATGATCACCACCATCATTGTTATCATTATTATTGAAATGGTTGACAATGTCACCACGTTCGTGAGTAGGAGTTTTACCATCAAGTCTGCTACAAGGGAAGCCTCTCCAAGCCAAGTGATCTTCAATGATATCAAGAGCACGAGTCATGGTACTAAAAATGAGCACCTTGTGCTTTGCTGCATAAAGCTTGATCAAAAGACGGTCCAGCAGCTCTAGTTTGCTGCACAGACGGAGGTCGTGGGGGAGTGGGTGGGAGAAAGGGAGGTGGATGTGTTCTGCTCCTTGTGGGTGGAGTTTGGAGAGGAAGGGGTGGTTGCTGATGTTTCTCATTTCCATCATGATGTTGTTGACACGAGTTCCTGTGATGATGACCGAAGGAGCTGCTGCTGCTCTTTTCTTCCCCTTCTTCTGCTCCAGACCACCACCACCATTATGGCCAGAATTCTCCTTCTCACCAACCAATTGATACTGGAGCAGAGAAAACAGAGCTTGTTGATAGGGGCTAGGGTGGCAGGGGATCAAATGTTCTTCATACTTTTGCAGCTCACCAGCCACAGATTCTTTCATCCTCCTCAGCATAAATGGACGCAGCACCTGGTGCAGTCTCTTGGTGACCAGCAGAGCTTCCTCTTGAGACAACATCGCTGCATCATCATCACCAGCCTGATCACCACCACCATCATCATCATAAGAACTCCTGCCAAACCAAGTTTGAAAGTCATCTGTAGAGTTGAACAAATCTGGCATCAAGAAGTTTAACAATGTCCACAGCTCTTCTAGAGCATTTGACAGAGGAGTACCAGTGAGCAATAGTCTATGCTGAGATGTGTAGTGGTGCCTCATCTCTCTATTCAGCTTGCAGTTGTGGTTTTTAAGACGATGCGCTTCATCTACTATAATGTACGACCACTGCATCCTACTGAGTGGGGATCTCTTGCCTTCTTTGTTTGACATCAGCAGCTCATAAGTGGTCAAACACACATCAGCAGCTCTACCGCTATTGACACCAATACCGGTCCCGCTTTTCTTCCCTTTTCTACCACCACTAAGATATTGTTCATACACAGTTTGGCGGTTATCTTGGGAGCCGTTATAAGACACTACCTTGAGCCCAGGAGCCCAATGAGCAAATTCCTTCTCCCAGTTGGGTACGACAGAGGCTGGCATAGCGATCAAGAATGGAAGATGGCGATGCTCGTCACTACTATTACTTTCTTCTTTAATATGGCAAATGAGTGCTATTACTTGAATAGTCTTTCCAAGACCCATTTCATCAGCAAGAATACCGTTCAGTCCTTTGTGTCTCAGTTCAGCCAGCCACTGCAGACCTTGCATTTGGTACTGACGGAGCTGGCCACCGACCAATGTGGATGGCTGACCTTGGATGTTGGCAAAGGTCTGGAAAGAGAGTTGGTTCCATACAGAGTTGGATGCCTTGATTTGTGCTGCAAACTTGGAATTCTTATCATTGTTATTGTTATTGATGGGAGGAGTAGGGGTGTTTTCATTGTTATTCTCAAAATCATTGCTACTGCTATTATCATCCTGCTTAGTGGTAGTGATAATGGGACAGTTGAGTCGAGCAGCCAGTTTACGGAGGCACTCATCTGTCTGTCTCATGAGCATTTGAATCTTAGTATTCTTTGAATCTACTACTAATTGGAGATATTCTTCCACATTATCTGCTTTAAGGGCATTTATACGTTGACGATGCTCCCTGGCCTTGGCCTCTTTGTATTCTTTGAGAGAGAGAGCGTGTTGAGCTAGGATGGAGGTGTTTCTATCATGGAGGAGGGATTGTCTGGTGGTGTGTTGTGGTTTGAAGATGAGACGACGGTGGGACTTGGCTTGGATAGCTAAGAGAGCAAACGGGAATGGGTCGGAGGAGAGAATGGAAGAGAACGACGGAGTGGGTGGAGGTTGAAGTTGGTTGGGTTGGAGGATCGCGATTTTAGAGGAGATCGAGTCGTCCTTGTTGAGAGTGAGGGTAAGGGTGATCATATGCTGTTGATCATGCGTGGTAGCAAAAGGGTTGGTGCCTCTAGACGTGATGTGCTTCTTCTTCTTCTTCTTTGGAAACATTTTCTGGCAACCCCCTAGTGCAGCTACGATAGCATTACCAACGAGCTTGAATTGCGTCGAATTTATCTGTTCTGCATTCTCCTTTCCATTGTGCATCCTTGCTCGAGCAAAGTGCTTATCGAGAAGCTGGTCTAAAGAAAACATGAAATCTTTGACTTTCAGGCAGGCTACGACAGCTTGCTATCTGAGCTATTTAATGGTACATTACTCAATGTTTTGGGTTTAAAAAAGTAAAGGTCGCGATAATTCTGTTGGGGTTTTGTCAGTTTGCTCCTCAAACCCAGTATTGGCTTTCACTGCAAACGTTTGAAAAATTCTTTGAGCAGAAAGCATCTCATAAATCTCGACAGATTCTCCATACATTTCAATTGAATCTAACCATAAGAAGCTAACCGTCTCATATCTCGATCACAGCTCATTGACTATATACACAGTGCAATCTCCTTGCCTTCCTTGATCACTTTTTTCTCCAAGAAAAAGATACTAAGCATATTTTCTGTCTTCATCATGACCCTCACTGACAACAACCAGAATGCGTTTAATGGGACCGTCAATACCAAGCCCAGAATCCTGGTATCCAACGACGATGGCGTCAATGCTCCCGGCCTCGTCGCTCTTGCTCGAGCTCTACACCAACAGAACGACCACCTAGACTTCTGTGTCTGTGGTCCCAGTGGAGAGCGCTCAGCCCGTAGCCACGCCATCACTGTAGACAAACAACTGAACGTCTTCAATATAGATGTCCTAGGAGCAGAGGAAGCTTTCGCAGTTGATGGCACACCAGCAGACTCTGTGATGCTCGCCCTCAACTGCCCTCTCCTGCTCACCAACAACAACTTTGACTTGGTCGTCACAGGCATCAACCGCGGCGACAATTGCGGCCTCCACGTCATCTACAGTGGCACAGTAGGTGCAGCCAGAGAAGCTGCATGCAAAGGCATCCCAGCCATCGCCCTTTCTTTGGACGACTATAGGGCCAGATCCGTTGAGGGCTACGAACACGCTGCCACACAAGCCGTGGCTCTAATAAAGAGCATCCTCGGCCTTCTCCCCTCCATCCCCTCTACTCTATCATCATTTTCTAGTCTTGTCATCAACGTCAATTTCCCAGGCATCCACAAACAATCACACAAGGGTTTTCACATCTGCACCCAGGGTAAACACTGCCACTTTCCCGACTTCATGGAAATAGAGCCTGATTCTCAATACATCCACGAAGGTGAGCACAGCACAGTACAAATGGGCAAAGTCATATTGAGAGGATTTAGAAACAAAGCTGGCTATCTCCAGACTGACGATACACCAGGGTGTGATTCCTGGGCTGTTGAGAATGGTTGGACCAGTGTGACGTTGCAAGGTCTGATGAGCGATGTGCCTTTGACAAAGATTGCGGCGGTGGAGAAATGTATGGAGGAGACTTATAAAGCTTTGGAAAGTGCAGTGAGTGCAGCTGCTGAGAGTATAGATTTGGAATTCAAGACTGCTGCTAATATGTAGTATTGGAAATGGAAAGGAAAGATCGAAGAAAAGCCAGGTCTTTTGTGATATGTTATTTTTTGTGTACCAAACAGTTTCCGTGGATCCCATATGGAATTAATATCCATCATAATTCGAGGATTACCCCCTCTGCTGTCCTATGTCTGATGTTGTAGAACCTTTTAGTAATATTTTACAATAAATTGTAAATACTTAGATCCATTCAAAAGGCAGATTTCATTTCAAAAAAACATTATCATCATCATCATAATTAATTACACTACCAAAGTGCTTGATACTATGATTATTAGTACCAGCTACAATACTGACGCGCAATATACTGTACAAGACGCTAAATCTCTACTATTCTAGCCATAACTTATTTAATCCTCGCGTTCATTCATAATTTCAAAGCCATACCTTCTATTTCTATTTGCCTCATTCAACTCAATATCTGCAGAATCCCAGCCTTTCAGGAAGACAGTCTCTTCCTCTTCCTGCTGCAGTTGCTCCTTTTGATTTGTCATTGACTGTGCATTGTATCCATCAACAATATTGTCAGATACATTAATGGCTCCTGCTAGAGTTGCTGTAGCTATAGCTGCATGCATTTCATCAGCTTGATCTCCTGGAGGAGAAACCTTCACCTTCCCCTGAGGAACAGGTGGCGGTATAGGTGGAGGATGCGTCTCTAGTTCCTTCAAATGATTTTCCATCTGCTTCTTCCTTGCCCTCGCCTCCCTAGACATAGCAGAAGGAATAAACGTAGCTCCACTGGTGGTGTCCTTATCATCTGCCATGCTGTGAATAACTGACATTGGAGCGGTAGCTGCATATGACGGTGTCCTCAGATCCCTAACATTTTCCTGCTGGAATGTAATTCTAAATTTATGTACATCTTCCATTATAGAATCTACACTGCCTGTTTTCAAATCTACCTTAATAGGCACTACTCGTTCTTCTATAGAGTGGGCTACACTGAAGCCTCTGTCTGACAAGACATCCACCAATATGTCAACTGCCTGGGGTGACTGCAAGAGTAGAGGGTGCCTGGATTTGAATTCTGTATGGCCAGCCAAGCTGCATTGCTTCAGGAGAGGGAGTACTTCATTACCAATGAGTTTGATAACTTCTTGAAACAGGTTGGAGTTTCTCTTGCAGTAGGAATCCAGCCTAAACACCAATCGTTGACGGGCCACTCTTACTAAATCTCTGGCTAGAGGTAAGTGTCTAATGGCTGCATATGTCTTTTCATCTAAATCTAAGGATGATTGGTACCTCAGTTCTCTCATAATCTGGGCTCTACAGTCATCTTGGCTTCCCATCGCATCAATGAGGGAGAAGGGAAAGTACTGCTTCAACCGGAGGATGGTGTGGTAGTGTGCTTTGAAGACCTGGTATCTCCTTCTACAAAGATCCTCAGACACATCCGTGGTCCTCACATCCCAAACATCTCCAGTCCCTGCATCTAACACTCTCTTATTATGTAAATCAGCTTGTACAGCTCGTGTTAACTGCCTCTTCACACTTTCCTCTTCATTCACATATAATATAACGACTTTAAATGACGGTCGGGGGAACCTCCACTCGTCTGCAGTGTCTGCCCTCTCTAGACTCATCGTGCTGAGTTTGTCAAATAGCAGCTTGACAAAATCAACTTGTAGAGCAGTTCTAGGGAATCCGTCAATAACTAGACCAGCTCCATCATTTGTATCAGGGTTTAGGATGGAATTTAAAAGAGCATCTAAGACTAGCGCATCTGGGACGAGCTCCCCTTTTTCTATCAGGTGTTTTACTTCCTCTGAGCCTTCTAGGAGCTGTGACATGGTGATTGCTTTGGATAGGCCTCTGCTTCTCATGATGAACGGGATGTTGGTGCCTTTGCCTGATCCAGGAGCGCCATTAAGCCATACAACTTCACGAGGGCAGATGTACGAGTTGCCAAACCTGGCCTCCATCTTCCTCCACGACGTTTCAAATATGACACTGGCTTTAAGGTTGATTTCTGAAACTACAGTTTTGGCTACTTCTTTGGGGTTGTAGTCTGGTCTCTGGTCTGGCATTTTGTGCAGAGCTTCTAAAGAGTAGCGACGGAGTTGCTGGCGTAGTTGCTTGTGAGACGGGGTGACGCCAGGGATGGGATCGGTTAGGGTAGGGCTTGTCATGAGTGGGGAGCTTAAAACTCCATTTTGAATACTCAACATATGCGTCAATCCATCTTTCGTGGCTGGCAGCGTAATACTGGTCAAGGCCCTCCCAAATGATCGTAACAGCATGCTGTAATTTTATGCCCAAAGAAACAGTGTAGATACTTTCTGGCTTTTAGTCAGATATATGGTTCATCATTGGGTTAACCCATTGAACATATTGACACTTTTAATGGTGATATTTTCTGTAGGGTGATGAATAATTGGAAGAAGAGGAGAACATGAGAAATGCCGAAGCTGAACGACTTCTCAACAACTTGAACAAACAACAAATTGATCTGAAAGCAATTTAATTGGAACAAACGTGTATTGAACGTTCTATTGAAGCTTTGCCTTCAAGCAAATGCTATTCATGAGCAGCAATACTGCATCAGTTACGTTGATGATTTAAACATCTCACCAACATGGCAAGTATTCCTAAAGCAGCTCTTGAGGCGGCTCATGCTGCATCCAAGAAGAAGGGCAGCTCATTTGAGATCACATACCAACAAGAAGAGAGAATCAGGGAAGTGTTAAAGGTATGTTCCTCTCCCCCATAATGACAACAAGAAACCCCGCTCTCCCTTCCTTCTCGACGTGCCAAGACGGGAAGTCATTAGTCACCACCATCATCCCTCTCTTTTCCAGGAATGGCATATTGATACAGATACCAATCAAGACACACAGAAATCATCTTCCTACTCCTTAGTACTACCAAGAAACACAAGACAGCAACTAGAAGAGGTCTACGCCAGCCTGTTGGAACGGGGGTTTAAAAGTGAAGACATACAATCTGCTCTCGCGGCCTCCTCCTCCTCCTCGGTCTTTCCGCCAACTAGTTATGATGCTTTAGATTGGTTACTTCTACATATAGATCCTAAATTATTACCTGCAAGATTTGCAGCATCTGCCAGGTCCAGAGCTGGAGCTGTTGAAGTTAAACAAAAAGCTGTAGAAAAGAAGCCAAAAAGTCAAGTATCCGATACCAAGACATGTGACAAGGAGGACAATGCCTGGAAAGCTCAACAGGAAGCTATGCGCAAAGAGGAGATGAAGAAGAGAGAAGAAGAAGAGAGAAAGAAGAAAGAGAAAGATGCAAAAGAGAAGGAAGACCAAAGAGCTTGGATATTGCAGTATGCCGATGTCTCATCTGAGGACGAAGATGAAGAAGATGGTGGTTATTATATTAAATCTAATGATAAATCTAGTGATGGTGATGATTCATCAGTTAGTACAATAGAAGATTGGGAGTTCTGGGGAACTACAGAAGAGAAAGAAACCAAAAAGGCTGAAAAATCCAGACAGAAACAAATAAAAAAACTGTCAGAGGAAGGTAAACAGGAGTTGTTGGCATCAGAATGGGCTGCAGCAAGAGTAGAGGCAGCGCACGCCAAGATGGAAGGAGACAAGGTGCGTCAAAAGGCTGCTGGACAGGAAATAGCTAGATTGAAAAAGGAAATGGCTGCTTTGGGTTTTAATGAATCCGATCTTCCCGATTTGGATCTCCCCAAAGCTATCAAGAACAAGGACAAAGTTTCTCCTCCTGATACTGATTCTTCGGCTAAACAGCAAAATGTTTCTTTCTTAGCAAAGAGTGACACTGATGACGACTACATTCCTCCAGATTTAGATTTATTTGGAGGTCAAGGGGAGGGAGAAGAAGAGGGATGGTCCGGAAGACGCAAAAGAAGAGTGCTCCCTAAAATGACAAGTGTTAATGGTGGCGGTAATAATAATAATAATAATAATAATAATAGTAAGAGGAAGGGAGGAGATAATTCCAAACAACAATCAAAAACACAAAAGGCACCAATAGAACAAGCTCCTAAAGCAATATTACAACAGCTATGCCAACAATCAGGGTGGCCACCCCCCAAATATGAAAAGCTGCCTCAAGGTGGGGGTCGTCTCCACGACGGTGCTCCCGGCTACCGCTATTCCGTCACTGTTGAACATTCAGTGAAGAAAAAACGAGAAGTTACGACAACCATAAGGAATTTTACCCTTCCAGATGATTTAGACGGATTTGAAAAGATAGAAGAGGCACAGAATGCAGCAGCTACAAGGGCACTGTATGGCCTGGTGAGTGAGGAGGAGGAAATAGTATCCATACTCCTCCTCCTACCACCGCTGTATCAAGGAATGTGGTTGGACTGGGAGGAGGAAGGCCATGTGGTGTTGGGTGGCGCATTTGATCTGAATGAGGAGGAGCAGGCAGCAAGAGATGCATTTTTAGACGGGTTGGTGAGAGAAAAGGTGAAAGCAGCTCAACAGAGCTTGACAATGGTGAAGGAGCAGGAAGATCATGCTCGATGGGAGCAGGTGGTGTTAGAAAGTCTTGAGAAATATAATACAAAGAAGGGGACACATCAACATCAACCCTCTACGCCCCAAGACAACATTCTAGCAAAAGAGTTAAAGGAGTGGCAGGCATCAGATGAAGGTATGGGATGGGCCCAGCAACGAAGCCAACTCCCAGTCACTGCTATCAGGAAAGACTTCATCCAAGCCCTTTCCCCCTCCTCCTCCTCCTCCTCCTCCTCTCCTCAAAACAAAAATAATGACAACAATGACATCATCATCATCAGTGGTGAAACAGGGAGTGGTAAAACCACTCAAATCCCCCAATACATCCTAGAATCTTCCATAGAAGCTGGTCATGGAAGTAAATGTTCCATAGTAGTCACCCAACCACGAAGAATAGCAGCAATCTCAGTAGCAGAGCGAGTAGCGGCAGAATGTGGGGATCCTCCCCCTGGAGTCAAGGGGAGTAAAATAGGTTATCATGTCCGATTAGACGCTGCTAGAACCAGCGATACAAGGTTGTTGTTTTGTACTACCGGTATTTTGTTGCGTAGATTGGCAGGAGATCCGGGGCTTGCTGACGTGTCACATGTAGTGGTGGATGAGGTCCATGAGAGAACACTGCAAGGTGACTTTCTAATTGCTTTATTGAGAGATGTAGTGCCGGTAAGGAGAAGAGCGGGGAAGCCTCTGAAGGTTATTCTCATGTCTGCTACTTTGGATTCTTCCTTGTTTGTAGATTATTTCACTGATATTAATGCTAAAAGAGGAGGAGGAGGAGGAGGAGGAGGAGGAGGAGGGGAGGAGGTGGGTGATACTGATACTGCAGTAATGCCCCACAATGGTAGTAGTACTGCATCTAAAACAGTACCACCAGTATTCAATGCTCAAGGGAGAACCTTCCCAGTAGATACCATCTTCCTGGAAGACATATTATTACATACTGGCTACTTGCTAGCTCCTGATGCACCAGCAGCAATGCGATACGACAGCCAGAGAGAGGCCCGTACCAAGAATAGAGTGAAACAGCTGGCTGCCACTGCTGGAACCAGGAATGCAGCGGCTGTAAGGAGTGGGTGGGGGGATGATGAAGCTGATAGAGAGCCATTAAATCCTCATTACAACGCAGAGTTGTATGCGTCTTATCCTAGTAATGTCAGAAGGACATTGTCAAGGTTGAATGAGTCTGCTATTGATTATGATTTGATTGAAGAAGTGGTGGAACTCATTGATAATAGTAGTGATAAAGATGATGTGGATGGAGCTATATTGGTCTTTCTTCCAGGTATGGGTGAAATATCAACACTTGCAGACAGATTAATGGAAAGCAGAGCTGCAAGGGATGGCAAACGATGGATCATCCAGCTGCATTCCAATTCCCCTGCTGCAGAACAAAGGAAAGCGTTCAAAGTGCCTCCCCGCGGTGTTCGTAAGATTGTCATTGCTACCAATGTAGCTGAAACTTCCCTGACTATTGAAGATGTTGTGTATGTGATAGATAGTGGGAAATTAAAAGAAAGAAGGCATGATGCTGCCAGAGGGATGTCCTTGTTGGTGGAAGATTGGGTGAGCCAGGCGAGTGCAAAGCAAAGGAAAGGAAGAGCTGGAAGAGTGAGGGCTGGAACATGTTATGTGCTGTATACTAGAGATAGATTCGAGAATAAAATGAAAAAGTATCAACTTCCAGAGATGCAAAGAGTGCCACTGGAGGAGCTGGTGCTGCAAATACATCTTTTAAAGGTTGAAAAGACAGCTGGGTTGTTTCTGTCGAGGGTACTGCAACCACCTCCTGAAAAAGCAGTAGCTGGAGCTGTAGGTACTTTACAACAAATAGGAGCTTTGACTGTTCAGGAGGAGAGACTGACTCCTCTTGGTCATCATCTTGCAGCGCTACCTGTGGATGGGAGAGTCGGCAAGTTGCTCATTCTTGGAGCATCACTCGGCTGCTTGGCTCCAGTTCTCACCATTGCAGCCTGTTTATCTCACAAGTCTCCCTTCTTATCAACCAGCAACAACAACAGCAAGGCAGCTGGGGATCCAGAAGCTGCAAAGAAAGCCCTGGCTAGTACTGGCAGTGGCACCATTGCTGCAGGGCAACAGAGTGATCATCTCATTATGGTTGCTGCAGTTGCTGGTTGGCTTGAAGCTCGGTTTCAAGGGAAAAAATCAGAATCTAGAGGCAGTACTAGTACTAGGGAATATTCACGTAAGTATTGCCTTCATGAACAGACCATGCTCATGTTGGTGGAGATGAGGGCTCAGTTTGCGGCCATGCTTGCCGACATTGGTTTTGTATCCACTACTAGTAGCGGTAGTAAGAGTGGTGGAATGAAGGATTGGTGGGACGACGCAACAGCCGCTCATAACAAGTACGCCCTCCGCCCTGCCGTAGTCAAAGCCGCTCTCGTAGCAGCCCTCTACCCCAACATAGCCATCATGAACACAGAAGGACTGTCCATAGGTAAACGACCTGAATGGCATGATGGTACCGGCACTGTCTTTATCCATCCTTCCTCCATAAACCACCCACTAGAAAGTCAACAATTCTCTCGACCATTCCTTATTTACTTGGAGAAGGTAAAAACCAGTAAATCCTACCTGAGAGACTGCACCACAGCTTCACCATTGGCAATGCTACTGTTTGGAGGTGCGTTGGAAGTGTCGCATGAAACCAACGCTGTGATGGTGGATGGCTGGATTAAAGTGAGGGCTGCAGCACAGATGGCAGTTTTGGTAAAACATTTGAGAAATGCATTCATGGCATTGATGAATAAGAAGGTGACGCAGCCAAAGATGAGATTAGATGAAGGGCTGACTGGAGATTTGGTTGGGGTTATTGTGGATTTGTTGGAATACGAAGAAAAGAATATTTTATAAGTTTATAAGACTTATCTTGTAAGACTGTTGTTCTTACAATAAATGGCATAAAATAGTAATAGTAGTACGCTCGAACTAATTGCCTGCAGTTATGACGACAATATATAGGAAATGGTCTACATTGTGTAGTTTATCATGCACCCAAGCTATTGGAGAATCTAATGGTGGTCGTATGCCTCCTATTAATATAGTAGTAGTATTGCATCCCTCCCCTTCCTCTTCTTCTACTATTAATTTACTATCAGTATCACCATGCATTTCCTGCAGTACCATATTGACAGCATCTTTCAACGTCACGTACTCCTTCTCCTTCACTTCCCCCTCTTCTTCTTCTTCCTGTTTATATACTGGTACAGGTCTAGAAGTATACGTAATTCCTTGATAACTGGACACATACCCTCTCCCTTTTCTTATCAGCAACCTCACTGGTACACTGGCAACTCTCCCTCCTCCTCCTCCTCCTCTCTGAACAGGCTCTAGATCCAATGATTTATGTACATCGATATATTGCCCTATATTCTCTGCAGTGACTCCTTTCCAGTATTGCAGCTGCGCACCAGCTGACATTTCCATGACTTTTTGACTTCCACTGGATCCTTGGCAGATAAAGGCGGCTTCTTTCAACGAGTTCCATAAAACTGTCTTTTCATTATTCCTTATACTGCTATTATTGCTATGAGTATTGCTTTTGTGGGTATTTGACTCATTATCATCTGAATAAGGGAGAAGGACATCAGATGGGTAGTTCCTAAAGTGAACTTGGATGTGCCAAGGTCTTTGATTGTTCGTATTGAGCAAGTCGTGGAGGACACCAAGGGGTAGGTGCCATTTTAAAGGGAGTTGGTTGCCAGGAGTGGAGAACCAAGGTGTGAGTTCTACATGGGGTAAGAGGTGGTGGAGGAGGGGGAGTGCTTCTGAGAGAAGGACGTGGAGGTAGCCTTGTCTAGGTGCTGAGAACTGTAGATGTGGAGAGGGAGAGAGATGGGGGGGTGGGGGGTGGGGTGTGGGGAGGAAGCGAAGGAGAGAGCGTTTGCAAATGGGAAGTTGGGGGGGATAACTTACATAGAGGGGTACAGACTCTTCCAAGGATGATGGTTCTCCTTCAGCTAATTGGAGCTTGATGGGTATCTGTAGATGGGGTGATGGTTAATGATTTACGTGGAATCGAGGAGCGGTTAAGCTTGGGGGATGCAGATGATTCAATCCAACTAAACTTACTTTCGAGCTCAAACTTTCAGTTGTGATTTGGTCAGTCATTTCATGGATTTAAAAACATCAATGTGTCCCATATTTTAGAACAGTTTCATCATTTGCTGCGTAAAGCTAAGACCTCAACAATTTTGTTAACAAAACAAGGTTGTTTTGTTCAGACCTGCTGTCTCACCGCTCCTGCCTGCAAGGAACTGTGTTGCTGTTCTTGTGACATTCAGATCAGTAAAGAAACTGCTTTTTGTTGACATCACACCTACATTACGCTTGATCACACGTAACACAACAATCTATACTGCCTAGACTTTCAATGCACAGGTGGTCAAACCTGAACCCATAGATAATAGGGGAGGTTGCGATGGATGACGTCGATGCTTGCGTTTGATTGAATGCTTTAGTTTAGACCCAATGTAAAGCAGCCACCATTCAAATCCTAGTAAATGGAGTTAGACAAATGAAAGATATTGTTTTTGCCCATATGAGTCCGATACATATACACTAGCTTCTTGAAACGGGTATGCATTCCATTTCTATCCACAAAATCGGGAGATTACCTCAGAAGCTGAGTTTTGTTCCTCTTAGCCGCCATTATGAGCAATCATCGGCCTATCTACAGCGCACGTGTGCAGCATTGACATCAATTCCACAAGAAAGCCAAAAAAAGACATCGTCGACCAACGCCCCACCTCGCCTCCACAAGCGCCAATCCTCTCCTTCTCCTGCACCCGACCCCCGCCTCAATGCCCTCACCCTCTGCCTGATCTCATCACCAAGCATCAAATCAACAGCAGACATCCTACTCAATCAACCAATAGCCATATCAAAAGACGATGTTCGAACGTTAATAGGCACCATGCAACATCACAAGGCTCCCACTGCAGCTCTCCGTCTTTACAAAGCAATAATGTCCCACCCACCTCTGAAAAGCACATGTTGGAAGCCAAATGACGTCATATTATGGACTAAACTCATAAAACTACTAGGATGCAAGAGCTCGTATAAATATAGCATTGACGCTTTACGAGTATACGACGACATGTTGCAATCAGGCGGCAGGCCTGATGTCGTCACTTTCAACACCGCCATCACCGTCTGCGTCAGGGGAAGGCATTGGGACAAAGTTGGACGCATATACAACGATATGAATAGACTAGGAGTAGACCCAGATCAATTTACATACTCATCTCTTCTATCTGCCTGTGCAGCAATGGGAAAATGCGACCAGGCGTTGGAATGGTTTAAAGAAATAGAAACTAAATGTGGCATGCGTCCTACTGTCATTCACTACACCAATCTCATGTCTGCACTGCAGAACAGTGGGAGGTGGGCAGATTCCATTAAGGTGTATAAGCAGATGGAAACAGATGGTGTTTCTGCTGATGCAGTGGCTCATAACACTGCCATTACAGCGTGTGCAAGGGGAGGTGATTGGGAGCAAGCTTGGGCGGTGTTTGCTTCAATGAAACGGGCTGGGGTGGCTCCTACTGTTGTGTCGTATAATTCACTTATATCGGCTTGTGAAAAGTGTGGGCAAGCTGATCGTGCTCTTGAAATATTTAATAAAATGAAGGCAGCTACTTTTACTAGTGGCAGTGTTGTTTTGGACCAACAAGGAGGAGGAGGAGGTCAAGGGAAAACAACAACAGCAGTACAGCCAACTGTAGTAACATACAACACAGTCATATCTGCTCTAGCCAAAGCAGGAAGATGGGAGCAAGCCAACACCGTCCACAACGAAATGGTTGGGAAAGGTATGAGAGATGACGCTTTTACATTGACCGCCCTCATCACCGCATGCGAGAAGACTGGTCAATGGGAAAAGATACTGCCTTTATTGGACCAGTTTATTAAGCAAGGTGTAGAACCTAATGTTGTGGTGTATAATAGAATAATTACTGCTTTGGGTAACTGTGGACAATGGAGAATGTCTCTTGCTGTGTTTGAAATGCTAAAGAATAGATTACAACAACAGCGTGGGAATGCGCAGGATGAAGAAGAAGAAGAAGAAGAAGAAGAAGAGGACAGAGAACATACAAGTGGTACTAGCACTCCTTCTCCTGCTAGTCTTGTAGCTGGTAAGAAAGTTGAGCCATACTTTGAAGAAACAATACTAAAATCCATCTCCAGAGCCATCAGCTCCCTCCCACCAGTGCACCCAGACATCATCACATTTGGCTCCCTGATATCCACTCTAGAAAGGGGAGGACAATGGAAGCAAGCATTAGAAGTGTACAATGAAATGGTGGGTATTGCAGGTATCAAGCCCAATGGATATATTTTCACCTCATTGATTAATGCATGTGAACTGGGTGGTCAGTGGGAGGCTGCCAGGGAGGTGTTTCTGGCAATGAGGGAAGCTGATATTGGGGGGAACGACTCTGCAATGGTGACGAGGAAGATATTGTATGCGTTTCCTAATTTGGCGTCGTTGGTGCCTCCGCCGTTTGTCAAGGCGGCGACTGCTGCCGTGGCTTCTGGTCAAGCAGCCAGGCAATGGATTGATGGCACTAAGAAGTAATAGTGTCAATATAGCTGGTTACAACATTCATTCAAGTCATGTAACTTTAGCTTTACTTCTGTTTTTAATCCAGGTAATGATTTCATGATACTAAATTGCATCCACCTCCATGTGAGGGTAAGGGCAAGGGCTGTCTACGTTTTTGTGGAATGTTATTCATATCATCGATTCATTATAGTGTGGGAGCATGTGTTCAAGGAATCAAACCACCAACCTTTGCTTACCCAAAGGAGCCCCAAGCGCAGGAGGCTGGGATTGCCGTGTGTAGTCCTCCTTCCAATCATGTAACTTTAGCAGACAGACTCCCACTCATGGAGGGTAAAACAAAGGAAGAATTACAACGAGTCAGAAAAAACATAATTGATCAAAATCATCACCTTTTCCAATTGAATACTGCTATTCGCTATCTTTTTTTTAATTCTAAACAACTCCTCACAAGGCGTTTTCCTGCCAGCCAGTTAACACATACAATGCAGTCCAGTACGTGGCCAAGAGGGGCATATCAAAAGGAGCCTGACCCCACAACATCACCACTGCTGCCCAGACAGTCATCACACTACCCACATACTGAGGATGGGAGACAACATTGAAAGGGAAACCATCCACCCAAGGGACAGTGTGGCCCAGCTTGAACCCGTAGTAGACTCCTGGGTGGCCTATGGCTTTGTAAATGCCAATGTTGAGGGCTTGGCCTCCGACGAAGAGTGTGAGTGCAATGGCGGCGAGTAGAGGGTCGATGGCGGTGACATCGATGCCAGCTGGATTGCGTTGTAAGTACCAAATTGATACAGCAGAGAATTGCAACACTGCAATGGGAGGGGATGGAGACGGGGGTGGTGATAAGAAGAAAGGGGGGAGAGGTGTGTTTAAAGGAAGGGGCAGGTGGGACGGTGGTGGTGATGTGGGATGTTTGGTTCTTAGAGCAAACGATTTGAATTTCATCAGCATAAGGGCCAACTTGACGCACATTTAAGCATCCATGCTATGTTTTCAAAGACTTCAACAGTGTTTTTTTTGAAAATTGACGTCCATCGATGAGGAAAAAACCAGACATGTGCATAAAGCACATGAGGCGATGCCAGCACAGCAAGAACAAGCCACGTATTGAAGTCTACAGTATCAATCATTTTGTCAAAATTATATCTTACATTAACGACAGCCCATTCATTTTTGTGCAGCCACATGGCCAGGGCCTCTCCCCACGCTATTATTACTCTTCCATCCTTCTCTCATGATTCTTAGATGCTACCTCTGTTCCCCTCCATCCCTCTGGCAAGGCATCCATCATCAAAGCATTCAAAGCATGCATTGTTCCCACTTCGCATATCCTTACAGACTCCACCCCACTGATAGCACAGCTGATTGCTTCTTCAAGCTTGGCCTTTATTCCCCCAGTCACGTCCACGGCAACATCACCACTAATTCCTTCTTCTCCCCCTTCACGATTCCCACTACCATCATCATCAAAACCAACACCTACAACCACATTCCCCTCCTCATCATACATTTCAACCTCTCTCCCTCCATTTCCATTTCCCTCTCCCTCAACCATCACTTTTCTAACAAGTCTAGCATCAGGGTGAGTTTCCCCCCCTTCTTCTTCTTCTTCCTTGTCAAATGGAAACCTAGTGAAAACTCCAGGTACATCTGTAAGGAACACCACCCTCCGTACATTAACACCATGCTCCCTAGGCAATCTGCAGCATAATTCAGTGATAATTCTGTCTCCTGATAACACACTACACCCTTGATGTTTATTGTAGACTGAATCTCCATGTAGAACTGGCATTACGTTATCTGTGTACATCATGTGTACTAAATTTGATAAATCTACATCTACGGGATATTTTATTTTATTGTTATTATTATTATTATTATTATTGTTGTTGTTACTATTAGGTGATGGGGGTGTACTACGCTTCTCATCCAATTCATCGTGTTGTTGAGAAGGTAGATACGTCCACCATTGCAGGGCAGATAGGCCAACAGCTGGGATTCCTTGTTTGTGTAGAGCCCCTACAACTTGATGGTTTAGTTTCCTGACTGAGAAGCGAGTTTCTTCAAATCCACGGAGGACATCAAGGTCTAGAGATTTGTTTTCATCAGTATTAGACGAGAACCAGCCACCCTGGACATTGTGGTCTCTAGCTGGTCTGTGCCCAAAGCTCCCTGCTCCATGGATGGTCACGAGCTTGGATGTGCCTTGTAAGGAGGTGGATGTGTGTGCAATGTGCTGGACTGTGGTGTGTAGCATATCAGCTTTGAGAGATTCTAAGCCTTTCTTGTTGGTGATGGCGGCACCTCCAAGTTTCAGGATGATGGTCGGTTGCTTGGTGGGGAGCGATGACGGGGATGTTAAGTTCATGAAGAATTTTCCGGTAATAGAACGAATGAGTGTTGTTGCTGCTGGTAATTCTTGAAACGATGACGGATACAAAATAGCAGAAAGTTTATAAGGTTTTCACCCCCTTCAGGATGGGTGGCGTTTACTGGTCTGATAACTGAAGCACAAATCAATATATCTCTCACGGTCGACGACCAGGTAGTCTTATTGAGCGGTTTCCAAGTCGTTGGCCCAAAATTTGAGGGAACTGGAATGAAAAAAAGCTTAGGAAAGGCCAGATGGCCGTTGGCTGTGCTTCTCAAAAATTTGGCCAGCTGGCTGCAGTAGGCAAAGGTCAATCCCTGCAAAGGTGCGCACATGTGCAATCCACAAATGTCATTGAATTAGCATCAAAGATACCAAAAAGTTATAACCTTCCAATTACTTTGAAGAAACTGTTGTACTAGTAGTAGAATCAATTATTTTTAATGAGTGGTGCACTTTATTATACCTTCCTTGCCTCCCAAGCGCTCTCCCTTGCCAGTCTTGCCATTGTTTTAGGAGGTCTTGCTGCTCTCCAAGCATATTGCTTCGATAATGATGAAGTCGATCCCCAACTTTTTCCAACGACGACACGGTCAGCTTTTGTAACTTGTAGCAACTTTTTGCGTTGGAGCTGGTTTGCTTGGTCATTCTCGGTTGTAAGCACTCTCTTGCTGATTATTGTCACGCGACTTGATCAGTTCCGCCCGTTGAAAACTGCCGTATGGTCTACGTTGACAGCTGCTATTATTCAAATGACTATCATCTGCAACGCCATGGTGGGCCTGGCCAGCACCGTCGATGATTCCAGTCCAGTCAAAGCACAGGCCACCGCCATTTCCTTTGGAATGGCTCTGTTCTGTTTGTTTGCATTCATTGCTATATTTTCTGGGACAGGATTTTCCTATCAGAAGAGACAATCCCCCCTTCAGGGTGTGGGCATCGACAGTCGACGAAGATCAGTAACTTTACTTCGAAGCGTATCCAACAGGGTCAACTACTACTTCAATTCTATAAAGTGGTCTAAGCGAAGCTTTATTGCCAGCAAGGTGCTGGCTTGGATTGGCGTCGTTATAGTCCTCGGTGGTCTTGCAGCCATGCAATCATACTGTTTCTCCAATCCAGCCTACTTTTCCTCCCGAATTTTGCCTTGGGTTACATATCCCTTCACCAACACCTCCCAGCTGGAGCAATTTCAATTATCCTTGAATTGCTCCACCGTGTTTGCAGACAAATGGTGGGCTTGGGCTTTATCTCTGGCAGCACAGTCTCTTATTGCATTGGTTTGGCACTTTGATCAATTTGCAAAGTACAAGGCAGCAGTGTGGGCTTTATTGATATCCTCTGCTACTTTCAATTTCACTTGGGTTAACAACCTACTGGATTGGATTGCAGACACGGACGGCACCTTTAAGATGCAGGCCCAAGTAACTGCTGCTGGATTTATTATCTACAATATAGCTGTGTTTCTAATACTCTTCGCTGGATCTGCTTATATTCATTCCAGCTTTACTGAAAAGTCAGGTTCAGCTGTCTCCAGCAGGAAAGACATGGCTGCTGGAAGAGTGAGTGTCCACAGAAACGCATTCTTAGGGCTTCAATTTGGCGCATGGATTGCACAGGTTATAATCTTGGTGGGACTGGCATTGTATCAGTCAAACTACTCAGAAGGTGGAACATACGCAACTGCTCCCATACCTTCTACCCGCTTACGATTCCATTGGTTCATTTGGGCTCTCCAGCTGGTAGTACTATCACTACTTACGCTCACACTTTCGTTGAATGTTCAATTCCTTCGTCAGTACAAATCTGCAGTCTGGCTGGTAACCGTTGTTGCAGCAACCCTCAACATGACGGTCTGTTCTCATTTGTACCGCCAGTTTCATTTATTTGAGGGCAGTTTGCAGACTTACGTTTATATACAGTTTGCTGGCTTTGTTTCATGGGATTTCTTTACATACCTTGCTATGTTTGCTGGATCAGCATATGCTTGGGAAAGCCGACACTTCAGCACAAAAGCAGTGCCTGAGGAGCTCCTCGAGGGTGCTGAGGGTGCTGGTGGTAGCGAAGTGAAGCAACCTTGATCTGCTGCACTGTATGTATGGTGGGGCATTACTTTTTCTACTCTTGAGGAGGTACACACTGTGCTCATCTATCAGTACCTCAGATTATACTGCAACATCTGATATTACTTCATCAACTTTTCAGTATCACTATCACTATAAGTATAACTATAAGTATAAGTATAATTCAATAAACAATATCAACCTTACAATTACCCTAAAAACCATGTAATTTTTTCTCACTGTTTATTCTCCATCTACATCACCAGTCTAAGTCTTAACCTCCACCAGCAGCTTTTGAACATTTTCTTTAAAGCCAGGGGGCTCCTTGCATGCTACTCATATCCGAAAACCTGAAAATCCTGGTAATATTATACTCTTATCAAGATGTCGAATAGAGCGTGATCAACAAAACAGTAGGAAAACCCTGCCACTTTTTGTTGAGAAAAAATGTATGAATCAAGTTCACCAACACCATTCCTAGGAGAAAACACGGTGAACTGGACTGATTTCAACTCTGAGGCACGTCATAGAAGCTGTTTGAAGTCAAAGATACCGCTGATATAGCGTTCTGACCCTTCTCATCACCAGTCCATCTCTCCCGACAAAGACAATGATTCTCACTCCTGGGGGCCCAATCGCTCAATTAGCCAATCTTAGCTTCTTTCTAGTTGCTGTTTTTGGGGACCTCATCCTCATCCGATTCTTCTTATCCCTCTCATACATCTTCCTTCTAGTCTATGCTTCCACTGGTTTCCCTAGCTGGCCACAAGTCAGCTCCACCGGCAACATTGCTCTCGACACCATCATCTGGGCCTGTCTCTCAGGTTCCCTCCACGTCTACGCCCTAACACGACTACTCCTGGATGAGAGGCCAGTCAGGTTTCATTCAGAAGATGAAAAGCAGATATGGAGATTTTTCTTTCGTCGGGGCGGCATGGGCCCCCTAGAGGGTCAGCAGGTAATCTCACTAGGCCAATTCAGAAGAGTGAAAAGTGGAGAGACCATAATGACCCCATCAGAGGCAGTGTCCACCCTCTATCTCCTCATTGAAGGCAGAGCAGTATTTTCCTGTGGCACAGAATCCCAAGTACGGCAAGGTCTCTTGCTTTCAGGCCACGTATTTGACATATGGTTGTTGAGTTTATTTGGCATATATCTTGGGTTTGAGAAACCACCAGGTTTAGGTGGGTTTGCTGCTGTTGCAGAGACGGATTGCCTGTTGTTTTATTGGGAGCTGGATGTGTTGAATAAAATGGCGGTGGAGATGTCACCTGCTGTGTCGGGAGCTTGGAGGAATTTTGCATTATGTCAGCTTGGACTAGATATGAGCTGGAGAACATTCGCCTCATCAATAGCATCATCAAATCAGAATAGTAATAATAATAGTAGCGGGGTTGGAATTATTAGGGATGAGACAGCTTCAACAACAACCATCCCCCCATCTGTATGTTCTACCGGAGAGAAAGAAGGCCCAGACCACATTCTAGGAGGAAGATCACGTGATTTCACCGACCCTCTACGGAAATATGAACAACCCCCACAGATTTTCTCAATTAAATACTTCATAAAATGGATCCGCCACTCCATCTCCCCCTTCATGCCGAGAGGCATACGTCATAATAACCAGCCTATTAGCGGTATTCTAGGGAGGAACAGAATAGTGGCTTATAAGACAGCTCAAGCACAGGTGGTGTATATAAGGAGAAAAGAACAGGGGCTGGCCACACCTCCAGAATACAGGAGGGATCAGGGTCCTACTAATACTACTAAAAATAACCATAACAATGATATTAATAATAATAATAATGTTGCAATTACATTGCCATCTTCTACTTCACGGAGAGATGCTCTTAGACAAGCAACTAGGTTACTGACAGCAGAGTTGAGTTGGAAAGAGCTGGAAGAGGTCAGTGTAAGTGATCTTATGAATAATAGTGAGTATGTGAGTGGTGCTAGGGAAGGGAGTGTTCATGGTGGGCTGGGTGGTGGTGGAGGACCAGTAATCATTAGGCCATAGCCTGTTGTTTAAGTATAAATGGGTATTTATTTGTTCAAATCAAGGTTTGTTGTACACTTTACATGTATGGTATGTAAATGCTGTGTTCAAAGAATCAAAATGCAACCCTAAGGAGCCCCACGCGCAGGAGGCTGGGATTGCCGTGTGTAGTCCTCCTCCCAACCATGTAAATGCTGTACCTTCCTACTTGGTTGACACTGCCTCTCTGTATAACCACCTACCTGTCACTTCATCTTTCAAAAACCTACTATGTTCTGTCATACTCTGCATATGAAACCCTTGACTTCTTTGTCCTAGCTGCTTTCTGACCTTGAAACCAACCTTGAAAGTGACAAATGCTTCATTAGGGGTGCTGCCGTCCTCTGTGGTTAATACTTTCAATGTTTGGTACGATACCTTATCAGCAGTTGCTACAACATCTTCTGCATAGGTTGGAGAAGAAGCCAGTTCATCCGGATGTGTGGTTTCTAGTATATACTTCCAGTTACCTCTTGCATAGGCAGTGAAGCGGGATCTCATCAGTTGTTCAGCTGTGGAAGGGAGTTGGTTTGCATCGATGAGTTTGGAGCAGCAGTCGGTGTAGATGAGCGGGGAGCCACAGTTGCAAGTCTTTTTGGGAGTGGTTGTCTTTCGTGCATTAGTGCCGAAGCCCATACCGGCGTTGAATATAGTCAGTCTGGAAGGAGGGAGCTTTTTGTTTCCGTAACTGCATGTTTTCATCTGCAGCTTGACATGTCCTAACATTGCTCTTCTTCTATAGTTCTGTAGCTAGAAAAAACCGTCTTGAACAGTTTGAATTGAGTCCTCTCAAACCTTATCTAACTCTACAAATCCATTTGAATAGGGATTGATGCAAACCGTGCAATTGATGCTCATCGAGGTGAGACGAGATGCCCGAGACCGTCAACAAGGCTGATGGGGTAGCAAGGGCCATGCAACTGGAGATATCCTCTCCCTCTCTACATCATTATCATTACCACTAGTAGCAGAGTTCTTTTGTAATATGCAATGGAGGTGCTCATACTGCTTCATCCACCATCTATCATCATTATCATCACTATCATAATTATTACCATAGCTACTTCCATGAAAATGAGTAGTTGCTAGCAAATTCTGTTGGAAGATTAGACGCATTGCCTTTATGTGTGCCACTCTCTCTCTCAGGTCCCATCTGAGATTGAGTAGCCAGTTCATGGTATTCCAAGCTACCATCCACAATTGAAAAAGTACCAAATAGCTATCAGAAGCTGACTTGGTTCAAATAGTTTTCAAAAAACCGGTGTCGGTCGGAAAAGCGACGGCATTAACAAAGTAGAGGGAGAATGAAGTATATTGTCAATTAGTAGCTTCATATACGTTTTTACTGATTCTCCTACATCTGAAATCTAGGTTGAACGTATATTTCTCATGCATACCTGCCATAGTTGGTCACATCCTCTTTCATAAATCCAGCGATGTCCAGAAAGGAGGGCCAATTGGCAAGAAGTATTAGACAAGGCGGTCCAGATGTATCCATACCAGTAGAAGAACCAATTATTAGCTCCAACAGCAGCCCCGTTCGAAATGAGTTGAGAACCACCTTTGTCGGCAGTTTCACTGCATCGTCTTCCCACGGAGGCACCCCATTCTCCCACTCCCGCTTCCAATCCTGGCTTTCAAATGCTGGCGACAGGCATATTAGACAAAGCTTAGGCGATGATGAATCCAACAATCCAACTAACAACTACAATACTGCCCGTGCTCTCCAAGTAGAAATAGAAGAAGACTCCCAATCAGAAGATTCTATTTCTCACATTGATGACGATGACGAATCTCCTCCCATTTCTCAACCTAGCACCAGTCACCACCGTAATAATAATAATAATAATAACCACCAGTATTACCCTCCCTCTTTAAATCTCAGCCAACCCTTGTTACAAGCCTGCGATGATGAAGAACAAGCAACAGGTGGGCCAGGACCAGCGCGAGGAAGAAACAACAATAACAATAGCAATTATCAAACTACCAGAGAAGGACAGCCATCAAACCCACCCATAGTTCACAAACACTCATCATTAAGACCAGAAACTAGCACATCAACCGCTATCACATTTGGACTGATCAACACAGTAGCAGGCATCCCTGCTCTCATTGCATTCTGTGCCATTGTGTTCAGGGATGATATATACGAAGACCACCTCCAAGATCTGGCCAAACTCTTCTTCCTAGCATCAGCCATTCAACAAACAGTGTCCATCCTTCTCAGTGGTTTAAGCTTTGCAGTGTGCCAAGTGCAAGATGTAGGTATTATATTTTTATCTGCAATGGCGACCTCCATCGCTGGAATCACCACTGCTTCCTCTGGTAGTGGTGATGATGATGCAGCAGCATTGGCAGTGTCGACATCTCTCTTGCTCATGTGCATAGCTACATTTCTGGTTGGACTTGGCTCTTTGTTCATTACCAAGGCAAGACTGTATGGATTTGTCAATTATCTACCTTTACCGGTCGTAGGTGGCTACCTTGGTTATGTAGGACTGTTTTGCATGCTTTCGGGTATAGAAATAGCCATGGAAACTTCACCTACTGGAGGTGGTACTTCCATTACTACTACTACTACTGCATTTACTACCACTACCAACGATCCTCACGATGCCACACCTGTATGGGCAAAACTAGTGATGATGGGCCTGGCATGCAGCTCCCTTATATTTGTGCAGAAGATATCATCCTCTCCTCTAGCCCTTCCCACTATGATGGCAGCAATAGTAGGTAGTTTCCATCTTATATGGACCATTGCTGGTATTGACAAAACAGACTGGGTGATGCCACCTCCTGCAGACTCTGGGAAACCATTCTGGAAGATATATGAGCTGTTTGATCTGTCACTGTTGGCATCACCGGCATTCTATACTATAGCTCTACGGCAGCTGCCAATCATGGCTGGATTGTTCCTGGTGGTGTTTTTCGGATCAGCAATGGATGTTATTGCTATTCAGCAGGAAACTGGTCCTGACGGGGTATCTTTCGACACAGAATTAACCTCTATTAGTGTGGCTAATATGGCTGCAGCTGTAGCCGGTGCAGGATTCACTGGAAGTTTCATCTTCAGTCAAACCATCTTCACCATGAAGTCGGGTATTACGAGTAAGCTCAACGGCTACGTCATTGCAGGTGCAGAATTCTTCTGCTTCTTTGCTCCAGTCAGCTTCATGCAATATATCCCTAATTTCTTTTACGGAGCCTTGTTGTGCTGGTTTGGCATTGAAATATCAAAAGACTGGCTGCTAGCAAGCTACTTCAAAATGAGTCTGAGCGAGTATGGCATTTTGCTGCTTACTTTTGCCTCTATAACCTGGCTAGGCCTCGAGTTAGGTATTCTTGCTGGCATTTTATTTGCAGTAATGTACTTTACATATGCATACAGTACTATTCAAGCAGTTTCTCTTAGAGTGGGGAAAGATGCGAGAAAGGATGGAGTAGTGAGGCCAGTAGATCAGGCCGCTGCTCTCAAGTTGTTTTATAAACATTGCCTTGCTGTAGCTCATATGAATGGGTTTCTGTTTTTTGGGTCGGCGTATCCTATTGGCGAGAAGTTGCAGCATATTGCAGAGTCTATATCTATAGAGCAGCAGCAAAAATATGGCAATAATGACTTGGGAGGTGTTGATATTAATAATAATGATAATAATAATAATGGAGGTGGGGGACTTAAATATACAATAAGTTCTGCCACGATATCAGCACTAACAGACCCCCAAACACTTGCACCTCACCCCCATCATCAAAACGAGTCAGCATCAGCGAGAACAAAACAACCGTCGCCATTTGAGCCACATTATAATAATAGCAACTCCAACACCAATAGTAGTAGCGGCAGAAAGTTCATGAAAGCCACATCAGCACTGGCCCAAGCTCCTCGTTTCCTGATCTTTGACTTTGACCGCCTCAACGGTCTGGACTCCACTGGTGCAAAGACCATTGGTACTATCTGTCGAGACCTAGGTAGACATGGTATTACCCCCATCATAGCAGGCACAGCACATGCTCCTAGCATTGTTAGGACACTCCTCACTGCGCATGGTCTGGATCTTGTCCCGGTTACATGGCCACCTGCCGATATATACTCTCCCTCTCAGTCTCCACCGTCTCTCTCTACTATTCTTTACAATATAGAAGAGGGACGAGGAGGACATGAGCATGCTGGACATGAAATGGGAGGAGGAGGAGGAGTAAAATGTTTAGAATTCGCACATTCCACCACAGACGCCCTCCGATTCTGCTCAGACCAGTTCCTCCAAGTAGCAGTCACCCATCACCTCTGCTCCCCTCCCACCCTGGAAATCACCCTAGAGCAGATCTTCTCCCTTCACCTCACTGAGCGTCCCTTTCCCTCCATCACCGCCCACCAAGCAGCTGCCATGTTGGAACCGTATGTGGAGAAGCTGGTCCTGCAACGTGGGCAGGTGCTATGGAAGTTGCATGATCCAGCTCGGCATATGTACATTATAGAGAGTGGTGTAGTTAGAGTTGATCAATATAGTACACATGATCCTACTGAGGATGAAAATGATGATGGTGGTGGTAACAATGGTGGCGGTACTGGTGTAGCACGGAGAGAGAGTAGTATGAGTGATGGAGGAGGAGGTGGTACTATGTTCTTGCATGGATCTCATTCTTGGAGAGGGCCTTCATTACCATCTCATCATCATCATCATTGTCAACATTATCATCAAGGAGGAGATGGTGGTTGCCAACCAAATACAAATTTACAACCACAACCACAAGCACAAGCACGTAGTGGTAAATATTTCCTTGTGAGATCATGGGAGCTTGGAGCAGGATGTGTAGCTGGAGCAACATCATTCTACCTGTCTGGTAAAAGACACAGCTCTGCAGCCATGGTGTTGAGTGAGAGGGCAAGAGTGCTGAGGTTGGAGTGGAAGGGGATGGAGGAGATGGCGAAGAAGGCTCCTGAAGCACTGAATGTGTTGCAGTTATTTGCAATGAGGGCTAATACATCTGATTTGGCTGCTGCTGCTGCAGGTGCTGGATAGAGGCGGTGTAGGTTTTAGTCAGATAGAACTATTGTTAGGAATTGTAAAAAAGAACTGGAGGGCTCAGACACATTTTATTATAGACATACAGACCAGATCTATGTGCTCTTAAACAACAAAAGGAATGAGGACATTGCAGACGTCGGCGTCTGAAGAGGTAAGGAGAAGGTTCTTAAAAACGTTTAGGTTGTATTTGACAATCTTCTACGTCAATTAGATACAATCATCCCATTAAGAATATGTCGGGTTCTCTAGATCGTATTCTGGAACGGTTGGGAACTACAGAAGATGCCAACCTGCCCAATGTGATCGACAAGCTTTTACCCCTTGTGATAAAGCAACTGGTGATCAACGTAGATACAACAGTCCAACGCAAGGTCCTACAGATCCTAGCGCATGTCAACAAACGATTAGAGGCTCTTCCAAACCTCCAGTTACCCATCTCCGAACTAATCACCCTCTACCAGACACCGCCCTCTCCCATCGCCTCCAATTTCTCCCTCCTCTACATCAACAAAGCCATCATCAGGGCCCCTACCTCCACTAGACTCCCTTACCTCAACCCAATCTTACAATCAATAGCATCCAAGAATGAGCAACAGCAGGACATCCTTCTTAGGTGTGCTGCTCAATGTTTGGAAGGCTTGACTCCTTCAACATCGTCAACGGTCAAGGAATCGGCTGTTGTGGCCCAATCATTAGATCTACCACAACAAGATAAGGCTGTATTCCTTGATTATATCCTCACTCTAATGTTGTTTCAAATCCAACTAGATAAACCTCCTAGTTCTGCTCTTGCAGCAGCAGCAGCTTTACAACAACAAGGCTTTCTACAAAGCAACAATGTCCCTTCCTTCTTCTCTCTCGATAGTAATTCACGTCCAGGTCAACAGCAGCAACAGCAAGAAGAGCAGCAACAAGCAAGACCTCCACCTTCAGGTCTCTCTCCCAAGGATGTTGCCAGGGTTAAAGGAACCACTCCCCCAACTCCTGATGTGTTGTTGAGACAGAAACAAGGAGCTCTGGAGTTGATTGCCATCTTGACTTTATTACCAATAGAGGACAATGGTGAGAGCAATACTGCCACTCGTACAAACAATGAAAATGAAAATGAGCAAGTTGTTAGTATCACTAATCAAACAATGAAACTATCCCCAACTGAAGTCTTACCAGTTCTCTTAGCAGCTGCGTGCGACCCCAACGACACAATCAGAAACCGTGGAGAGGAACTCCTCAAAAAAAGATGCGCAGTAGATTCCCCCAAACCCTCTGTCAACCTAGAAGACCCTACCATCATCCAAATGCTGTCCACCCTGTTCCTGGGGACAGTATCAAGGGAAGATCTACCAAAAGATGCAAGAAAACAGCCAGCATCACCACCTCTAGCATCTAAATTACTGACAATCTTCACCAAGAGCATTGCAGCAGCCAATTGCTTCCCCGACACAATGCTCATCATCACCCAGTGTCTCTTCAGCTCTATTACTACAACAAGACTGAAGCAGCAAGGAATGGAGTATGCAGTTTGGGTGTTTAAACACGCAGCGTTGGCCCGATTGGCTCCTGCAGCAAGCCCTATCTTAGAAAGTTGTCTGTCTCTGTTGTCTGATCCCACTGCTGGGTATCAAAATCAAGATATGACTTCACTCGCACTTAGAGGGTTTACGTATCAAGCTATTGGTCAGCTGGCTACTAGATTGCCTGATGTTTTTAGAGGGAGGATTGATATCGCAGAAAGCTTCTTTTCTGCCTTGTCGTCGGAGCCTGCGGGGGTGAGAGCAGCAGTGGCAGAGGCCACTTCTTCTCTGTCCTTGGCATTCAAAGCAAGCACTACTGGAGGAGATGCAGGAGATGCAGAAGCCATACATGCATTGCTGTTAAAATCTATATCAAGTCGCTCTGAAGCTGTGAGAATGTCTGCTGTCCAATGGGCGGTCAACTTGTTTCCTTTTACAGACGTCACAGCCAGGTATATGTGTATTCTAGAGACTGCTGATGTCAGATTCCAGTTGGCAGAAGCTGCTTTACGTGGTCTCTCACCTCCATCTTCATCATCAACAGCAACAGAAGCAAAGGACAGTTGTGAACTTTCAGGGCTCTATCCAAGATTAGAAAATATGGTGGATTTTCTGGTTAGAAGACACCCAACTTTAGGAACACATGTTGAACCCACTAGGGAGCTTCCACTACCAGCCAAAGCATACAAAGCAGCCATCAATTTCCTGGAAAACTGCCGTCTCCATCAGAAGAAGCTTCAGAAGGAGGAAAATGCTTCTATGACTGGATGGGTGGGCAAGTATCTGTTGCTATTGGAAAATGCATTGGTTAGAGAAGCTTCTAGCGAACTGCATGCCACTGCATTAACTGCCATGCTAGCAACCGCTGCTGAATATTCATCTGTGTATGGTGAACTGTACGTATCTAGATATAATAATCTACTGATGAGATTTTTATCTCATATTGATGGAGGGGCTAGGGAGGCTGCAGGCAAGTTGTTGGGCATTCTAGTGACTTCATCAGGCATGGGGGGAGATGGGTTGATTGGTAAATTGCTAGAAACAGTAGTGGAGAGTAATGGACGAGGAGGAAAGAAGCCAAAGTTTGAAGAGTTAGATGGCTCTATCATAGCCCTTGGTTTTCTAACTGCTGCAGCTGCAATGAGCGACAAGAGTGATGGTACTGCCATTATTATTGCTAAAGTAGAGCCTGCTTTGCACGCTGTCCTCAAGACGGGTGAACATTCTGAACACAAGGCAAGTGCTGCCCTGGCACTGGGCCATATCTCTCTTGTCAGACATCTGGAGCAACCCCAAGTTATAGTGGCTGACATTGTCCCTCTTGTCTTGACAGAAAAGGATGCTAAGGCAGCTAAAAAGGCAGCTGTCAGTCTGGGATTCATATCAAGAGGGCATTCAGAAGATGGTGCAGTTCTGCATGCTACTATTGATTGTCTGTTGGATTTGAAATCAAGAAGACCACAAGAAGAGGAGATTTTGTTTGCTGCAGGAGAATCTCTGGCTCTCTGTTTCAGTGGTGGTAGTATTCGAGGTGGAGGTGGAGGAGTAGAGTTGCCTGCTTCTGCTGTTTTGCAAGCACCATTCACCTCTCTGTCATCCTGGGCCGGTCAACAACAACAACAGAAAAAGAAGGAAGAAGCAGAAGGTGCTGATAGAAATAAAAATGATGCAGAGATGACAGAAGTATCACCACCATCAGTGGTATTAGCAACAGCCCGATCCAAGATCATAGAAGCCATCCTTTCTGACGACTACATCCTCAGTTCCCGCCCTGAAACACGAAGAGCAGGTGCCATCTTCTTGGTTGCTCTTCTCACCCATTGTAGCTCTCACCCCTCGGTGTCCTCCATTCTCCCCCGAGCCCAAGAAGCCTTTTCAGGGCTGCTAGGGGATGAAGATGAGCTTGTGCAAGAGGCAGCCAGCAGAGGAGTGGCTGTGTGTTACGAAGCTGCTGATGGTGCTACAAGAACAGCACTGGTGGAGGGGCTGGTGGGGACGTTGACTGGATCTTTGCCTCAGAAGAGACGAGCAGTGAAGATTAGTGGGGATAGTAAACTGTTTGGTTCTTCGTCAGAGACAGGTGGAGGTGGGAATGCTGCTGCTCCTTCTCTTGGTACTGCTCCTGGGACAAATGATAACAACAACACTACTGATGGTACTGCCAAGACAACGACGAGCAGCAGCAATACAGGTAGTTTGACAACGTACAAGGAAATATGCTCCCTGGTCACGGATGTCGGTCAACCCGACTTGATCTACAAATTCATGTCCTTGGCCAATCACCATGCTGCAGTGAACAGCAGCAGAGGAGCAGCATTTGGGTTTGCCACTATTGCCAACATGGCCAAGGGGGAACTGGCCCCTTTTATGGGAAAACTCCTCCCCCGACTCTACCGATTGCGGTACGACCCCCAAGCCAGAGTGAGAGATGCCATGCATCATATTTGGACTGCTTTACTGGATGATCCCGGTCCAGTGGTTAATGAACACTTTGACGCCATCATGATAACGTTGCTGAAAGACACCGGAAGCGGACAATGGAGGGTGAGAGAATCTGCATCGCTGGCATTGGGGGATTTATTGCAAGGAAGGAAATGGGAAAAACTGAAACCTCATTTTGGGGCTCTTTGGGAGATGACATTGAGAGCAATGGATGATGTGAAGGAGACAACAAGACTGGCAGGATTGGCTTTGGCCAGGTCTGTGAGAGGCCTGACGCTGAGGCTGACTGACCCGGAGACTTCAACCGCTGCTGTAGGAGGACAAGTAATCAGTGTCACACTTCCTATTCTGCTGAATAAAGGCATCCCCAGCCAGGTACCTGAAATAAGGTGGTTGGCATTAGACACTGTATCTAAAATGGTAAAGAATGCAGCACCCAGTGTGGTGAGAGTTCATCTGACAGAGCTGGTACCTGCATTCCTAGAATCTCTAAGTGGGATGGAAGACTCACGGTTGAACTATGTGGAACAGCATGTGGAGAGTCTGGGATTGGACTCTGGGAGGTTGGAAAATGCACGAATAGCTGCAGCTAGTTCTGGACCTGCTGGAGAGGCTCTGGATGCATGTGTCAAAGCTATTGATGGTGGAGATAGCTTGACGGAGCTGGTGCCCAAGTTGGCTGGGTTGGTGAGGAGAGGTACTGGTTTGAATACTAGAGCTGGTGCTGGAAGATTCATCACTAAAATAGCCAGGAAATTCTCCATTCAAAGTAATAGAAGTAGTGATAATGATAATGATACTAGTAATTTCCCACCAGCAGCAGCTTCCAAATTAGTAAATGCATTAGGAGAAGCAGCACGTAACGAACAATCAGCTGCAGTCCGCCGTTCCTTTGCAGTAGCGTATGCTGTGCTAGCTCAGAGGTTGTCAAAATCTAAAGCAAATGCATCCGTTACTAGTTGGATTGATTTTTATGTCAATGAAGACTCCAGTGCTCAAGATAGATTGGTAGCTGGTATTATGTTGAGAGAGCTGTGTCGAGAAGCTGGGAGTAGTACTGCTGGTGGTACCACCAGCAGAGGGAGTGGAGGAGGAGGGGGTAGAGGAGAGGCATTGATGGCGGATAGTGCCAATATTATAGCCCCCATTGCCTATTTAGCACAATATGACGAAGATAAGGATATAGGAGCAGTATGGGAAGATGTGTTTGATGAATGTTCTTCATCTATAGGATCAGGTTTGAGAGCCCATTTGAGTAGTGTGGTGCAGCTGGCTATCGAGTGGCTGGTGCACTCTGGGAGCTGGGGAAGAAAGAGGGCAGCTGCTGTGGGTATTACCAAAGCGGCAACTGGTACCACTGGTGATGCATTCGCATCTCCTCCTTCTCCTCCTCCTCCTTCTTCATCATCATCACTAGACCCTGCTCTGCTGACTCAGCTGGTGGCAGCATTGATCAAGGAAGCAGGAGGGAGGTTATGGGAAGGAAAAGAGGAGGTGGTGAGAGCTCTAGGTGCAGTAGGAAGGGCAGCAGCAGCTGGAGGAGAGTTGGATCAACAGGCGATAATAAAGACGTTGGTGGATGCTTCTTTGAAGAAGAAAGTGGTTTATAAAAAGACTGCTTTGGAGCAGTTACGGGTGGTGATGGGGGCGTTTGGCCAGGAGGTGTATTTTGTTGATACAGTCCTGCCTCTATTGTTGGAGCAGCTGAATAGTAGTAGTACAACGAGTGGGATTGAAGAGCACCAAAGTGATGCGTATACCACCACCACCACCACCACCACAAGTACCACTACCCAACCAGAAGGAGGTAGTAACGAAGTTACAGCTGAAATAGCCTTGTGTCTGGGGAGCGGTATCAAATGTTGTGGCAAACAAGCCACTACTACTCTAGCAAAGCAAGTGTTGGGCGCCTTGTCCTTAATTCTTGCATCTTCGACAAAAACAGCCGTTGAAGTGGCTGCACTGACAGCAACTGAGACTGCATTGAAGCATATTATAGCTGTAGATGCAGTGATGGATGTGGGTAGTAGCATCAAGATCAAGGAAGAAAGTGTTAGATTGCTCCTTGAAGCCAAAGTCGCCCAAGTCAGAGAAAAAGCTGCTGTGGTAGTCAGTATGCTCGGGCAAGTGTATCCGGATATTAAGGAAGAGGTGGTGAAACAGTTACTGGAGGCATTGGAGAGGGAGAGGGCCAGCAGTGTCAAGGGAGTGATTGCTGGGTTGTTGGTAGCACCTTGATATGGATTGAGTAAGTAAGTAAGTATGTATGTATGTATGTAAGTATGTATGCGTGTAATGTAATACATGTAGACTATAGGGTAGATCTACATAGGATTGAGTGATTACATGATTGGAGGCAGGAAATGAAATGCAATCACAGCAAAAGTAAAGCAACTACAAATGTTATAAAAACCAACCAAATGGAGCAGCAAAAGAATGGCAAGGATCAAAAATTATAGGACAACTGATAGGATAGGATACTGTATATATAGCAAGTCTACTTTGGTAAAAGAGACACAAAAACTTGGATTGAAACAAGAAAAAAATTTCAATAGACGAAAGAACTTGATGGAACTTTCTTCTAAGCAGCCCACACACACAAACAAAAAAAGAATGCTAAAAAAAAACAGCTAAAACCCTGAAGCCATGGGTGATAAATCTCCGCTAAGATCAGGACATTTCAAACTCTCAGCATCACCACTAAAAGCAGTATTCAAAAAACGACTATTATCAGTATTATTATTATTATTATTATTATTATTCTTTTGAGGAGAGATAGCATCATGATTATAATTGTTATTATCATTATTGTGAGTAGCAGCCAAGGTCCATTCCATAGCCTCTATCAAATTATGTCTCAACTCATCAACGTCCACCCTGGCCTTCCACCCTAATAACTGTAAAAATTCAACTTCCATAATATTAAGCTCAGCTCTTTCCACACCTCCACACATAGAGTAGTGGGTCTGTGTGTAGTATCTATCATCCATGAGCTTGGCAGCAACGACAACGCCGACGAATAAAAGACGATGAGTGTTAAAAGCGTCAATATTGATTGTTTTTTCAAGTCTGGAGATGTAAGAGTATGCGACAGCTAAACAAGAAGGGCTGCATTGGCACCATTGGAGGAGACGGTTGGCGTAGTTGGTGATGGTGACTTTGGGTGGAGCTGGAGAGGTGAGGGAGCTGGAAGAGGCGAGCGATGCGTTGTTGGGTGGTGATGATGGCGATGGGATGGGTTTTGTTGGAGAAGAGAACCTCGAGAACATTTTTGCTTCTAAAGCTGCTCCAATAACGACAGCAAGTGAAGCACCGTCGCCTTCCAGCAACCTAGAGTATGCATAGCCGTCAGGATGCATCCTCTGATGGCTTTTTCAATTTTCCTCTCCGGAAGAAGAAATACAAAGAATTCCTCGCCTACATGCAACAATCGACCTGTAATTTTAAACAGTATTCAATTGATTGCCATAGAATGCTGGAATATGATAACCAGCAATGCCCTTTTTGCTCATCCACGTGAGGCAGTCAACCCTCTGAGAGAAGCCGTTGAGTCGGGAGAGACGGTTGCTGCCAAGAACTGTTATGGCCCTCCAACTCCACCTCCACCTTTCCCTGCACCTGTCTCTTCTTTCTAAATGCCCCACAACCTACCAGTGATAATTTTAGCACTGTTACAAGAATGTTCTTCTATATATCTACTACTGTGTTGGATATGTTGGGTAAGCCTCCCCACTCGGTGTAAAGTTTGGTTTAGCCGAGAATATCTTCTCAATGACCACCGGCACCTCTGCATTAAACTGAGGATCAAAATCTGTAATTACAGGAGCAACATCCCACCCTAGAGCTCTCCTAAGCTCCTCTGCCTTTTCTCTTGCTTCATTCTTATCCAGCACAATGCCTCTAGTCATACTGAGGCCCAGTTTACCATTTCCTGTGGGTTCTCCTCGACTCACTGCTCTGATGTTCACCAAATTGTCAGCATCAATGAATAGTAGCTCCATGTCTATAGTGGTGGTGGAGGCTTTGTCGGTTTCTTTAGATGGGGGAAAGGTGAGGCGGATGTATTCACTTCCGCCCGATGTGGTCTTGCGTTCCTGGACGGTGGCATTGAATTTGGTGGTGAAACCTCTACGTTTGGGTTGGGGTCTATTTGGGAAGAAGGAAGGTTGATTGGCTACAACAGCTGCTACTCCTTGGACTACGAACTTGGCAGCATCCATGTTGGTGACTTGGTCGAAACCTGCTTCGTAATCTCCTCCGGTGGCGACTGAGAGTAGTTGGTCAATGGCAGACTGTTTGTTTGGACTGGTCCATTCCCATGGAGGGACGAAATGGACTTCGTCATCGTTGTAGGTGGATACACATGATTCTACATTTAAACTGCATGCGTTCAAGGTGTCGTTTTCGACTCCTATGCAATCAATGCAGCTGCCTTCTGCAGCAATGTCTGGCTCGGCGGCGGCAGATTGTTGGACGATGGGGGTTAGGATAAGAGCGGCTGTGGTTGATAGAATGGATCTTCTGTTGATAAATTGAGCAATGACTGGGCGTGCAGTCTGGCCATTATTGCTGGCTGTGATTTTAATATTGTTCAAAACTTGCATTTTGTAACCGACTTGTAGTGGATGGGCGGTTTTATGTCTATTGTGTCGTTATGTGAGATTCATTAATAGTAGGAATGCGTCGACGTGGATGAAATCAGCCGGGCTTCCAAATACTTTTGAATCTCCATCACTTTTCCAGCTTCAACACACTCATTGTTAGAGGCTCACCCGACGCCCTTAGTGTTTTGGGGGCTTGAGAGATAGTTTCATCTGTTAGCATGCATGTCTAACACTCCTTTCTAGGAGGGAGACTCTAATAAAACCAGGTTGACCAAAGATAAATCTGGGTCTCCCTACTTGGACAGAACTCAGTCCTTTCTAAGTTGAAAGACTGTGATGGGGGGACGTGAGATTACAAAACCCAATAAGATTTGCCAGTATTCCCAAGCACTGTGCAAATTATGAGCAATTACACACTATCAGTATCGCACCAGTGTGACTATACCATCAATAACACTCTTTGGACGCCAATTTGTTGATCACAACGCTTGATTTACACTAATTTCTACCAAATTTTCCCCTTTCACCGACAATGTACATCTATCAACACCCAACATAGCATCAATAACACCCTCATACCCATCCACCTCCCCCCAAATGGCATCCACACAACAACAACACTCGACTGCCAAGACCGCCTGTTCCCTTTGCTGCATCGCTCACTTCCAATCCTCCTCTTCGATAAAATACAAACCCAAACCCTCCACTATCACCAGACTATTTACCGACATTATGCACGTCATTTCAGGACTCAAGCCAGCTTTCCTTGTTGATTACTTTCCATTCATGTCTGCACACCTCCTGTCTGAAGCTGCTTCAGCCGTCCTCTCCTCCCTCTCCAACACCACCAACGACAAGTATGTAATTTGTTCTGTCGAAGATGCTCACTTCTTTGTCAACATATCCCACTTTAAAAACCACAACAATAAAGCACATCATCATCATCATTCTCCTCTCTTTATAGAATTCCACCTTGAACAATCAAGGAGCAGCAGTGCCATCCTTGCTCCCACATGGGCCTCAGAAGACACGAGGAATCCACTATTACACACGCTACATGGTATAATACAAGACATAGACTCCACCATACCTCGTTTCTCTACTATACCAACATCAATACCCCTATTTGACCTGACCTCAAAACTCAAAAATGCTAGTACTAGTATTTGTCTCCCAACGCTAAGTGGTTATCTGTTGAATTATCCAGTTATATATGTAGTCAAGGATATGGAGCATTCCCAAGCAGCATCGAGGTGCCTATCAAGTTGTACACTGCACCTATATACTGTTCATATTGTTGATGATGGGGATAGAGATGATAACTATGATGGAAAGCAGCAGCCATTGTTGGCATTCTCTATTCCAAGGCAACTAGCAGAAGATGCATGTTGGAAAGAAACATACAGCGAGTGGAAGGGAAAGTATTGTAGAACTCTAGTTCATCAAGGTACCAGTTATAGACTTGAAATTCAATATGAATCATGTTATAGACCAGTCTCTCTTTAATAAATTATGTAGGTACCTGTAATACAAAAGATATATTCGTAATACACCTCCCCACCCCAATACTCCCCCCCCCCACTCCCCCCTACCCCCCTTAGTAAG
>Ga0114919_10000168_pt1 | contig 44349 bp, 37 predicted proteins | sample BlataG_FD_88682 | JGI IMG/M metagenome (GOLD analysis project Ga0114919, IMG submission 88682) | Deep subsurface microbial communities from Black Sea to uncover new lineages of life (NeLLi) - Black_00105 metaG | ecosystem: Environmental > Aquatic > Marine > Oceanic > Sediment | place: Atlantic... | reverse complement strand
GGTGGGTCAATCGGTGGGTCAATCGGTGGGTCAATCGGACCAACACAACAGCGTCTCAAACCATTCCGTCTATTGTGAAAACAAGACAGCATTTATGCTTCATCGCGACGGGAATTAATTCTGGGTGCAGGTGGTTTTTGACTTTCATACCAGGCATTCCATGCTCCCAAATCATAGTCAAAATCTTTTCCCGTTATTGAACGCAGCGCACCGAGAACTTCTTTGTTCCGCATATTTTGGACAACGATCTTCGGCCCACCGCCACTGACAAACCCAGTGCCTTTGCTCCCGGCCGCCCCACCAAAAGATGTAGATACGGCACCTGGATTCTGATTGCCAATCTTCGATTTATGTTGCGTTACAAGCGAGTTGATCAACGCCCGAACCACAGAGGGATCTCCTATAAAACTCAAACCTCGTCCCGCCCGATTTACTTTCACATTATCCTTACTGCGCAGTGCATCGACGTAAACCGGTATTGCCCTTGGTGGTTTATGCTGCTCGAGAAGTTCCAGACAAAAATAAGAGATGTCGTCGTTGGATTCGACCATCGTACGCTCGACGATCGCCTCGAATGCTGCCGAGGTCCCCACGTTGATCAGAGCACGCGCAAGAATTTCCACGTTTACCTGACGCTTTGCTTTCGCAAAGAAATAAATGAGTGCCGGGGTCGCATGGGGATCCGTAATGTCCAGCAAATGTTCCCGACCGCTCACGCGCTTGTTACCGGTCAACCATTTGCTGTACCGCTTGATTTTTTCATACCATGCACGCTCCACCTGCTTGAGATTTTTTTGCTTTTCGCGAAGTTTCTTTTCTTGAGGCAAAACCCAACGACTCCCCTCACGGACGTAACCGCGAACTTGCATTTTTTCGTCCTTGGTCATCCACTTTCCATCGACGAGGCTAAACCCTAGTAAGCTTCTTGCTGTGGGTTGATCCGAATCGATTTGCAGGACTTGCTGCAAGTGAAATTTCTGTTCTTGCTTAAGCCGATTTTTCTGGCACCACTGGGCGAGTTCCAGATGCCCCTCAACCGAGTCGACAACCTGGAAACGTTTCTTTGCATAGGCGACTTCGATGGGCGACTGCACAACGGTTTCAAGAACGCTCGAGGCAGCAAGATTGATTTGTCCTCCTGCATAGGGGCGGATCACAAACGGATCTTGACCGGTTCGATCTGCATTCACCAATTCGCCACAGATTTCTCCACCATTGGCAAGCTGAAAAATATCGGCGTTCGCCTGTTGACCGTGACCGGCCAGAAAGAATCCGGCGAGAGCGAGAAACGCTGAATATCCAAGAGCGGGCGAACCACGCAAAAGAACGGATCGGAAACCCATCCACGCCTCCCTTCTCTCTCTGCTGCCCTTCAGTCCTGCCCCTTTGTGGCCCCCTTCGCTGGGCCTCTCTCCCAATTATACTTCTTTTTTCGCCATTTCGACCATCTCTTTTGGGAATCCTGCGATTTTGCCTTCTCTTTGGACAAAAATTAGGTGCCAAACAATCTGACCGAGCGACCAACCACGACAACAAGCACCACTACGAAAAAGGAACCTCTCGGTGGCTGAATTTGCATCGGACCATTCGCGCGATCTCTCGGGAACCGGTAAAGTGGCCGTCGTCACTCTGAGCGATACACGCACAGCCCAAAACGATATCGGTGGCGACACGATCGTTGAATTGGCAACAACGAGCGGGCATCGAATCGTCCAACGGATTCTCTTAAAAGAAGATCCCCGGCAAATCGAAGAAACGGTGCAACAGCTCGCAGACGACACGACCGTTGAAGTCATCTTGATCACGGGCGGGACCGGCATCGCACGACGTGACACCACCTACGAAACCATCGCTGGCATGCTGACGCGGGAAATTCCTGGATATGGTGAATTATTTCGCTCTCTGAGTTTTAAGGAAATTGGCACCGCTGCCATGCTCAGTCGTGCCCAGGGTGGACTGCTCGGACAAACGCTTCTATTCACCATGCCCGGTTCGCCAGGTGCCGTTCGCCTGGCAATGGAACAACTCATCCTCCCGGAATTGGGGCATCTTCTCCAAGAAAGTCAACGGTAAGGCCCGCCTCCATCGCCCGATGATATTGCTAGCACCGCCGCCCCTACGCGATGCACTTCAGAGATGTTTTCATAAATTGGCCTGGAACAGCCGCCTGCACCTCGCTATCCTCCGCAGTCTCAGTAATCTACCGAAACGGCTGTGATGTGGGGTTGCGAACTTGCAAAAACTTTCTTCCTGGCTTTTGATATTTTTGATCGCGGTTCTCGGGGGCTACTTCCTTCGTGACCGGATGGGTCCGTTCGATGGGAAATTCGAAGCGAAACCCCATCAGAAATCACCACAGTCGCTCGCCATTGGTGATGGTCCTAGGGCGACTGATTCGAAAAAAATTTCGCCATCCGATACCTTACGAATCGCGTCATTTCACATCACAGCTTTTGATGCCAATAAATCCTCGAATCCTAAAATCATAGATCTCCTCGCCCGCGTCATCCGCAACTTTGATGTCGTCGCTGTACAGGGTATTCAATCGCGGGATCAGACGTTTGTGCCGCATTTTCTATCGTTGATCAATAATGATGGCTCGCAATACGAATATGAATTGGGGCCGCGAGTGGGACGAAATACCAACAAGCAGCAGTTTGCCTTTTTCTTTGACAAGCAGACGGTGGAAATTGATCGGCAGGCGACGTACACCGTTGCAGATCCACACGACCGAATACTCTATGAACCTTTGGTTGCCTTATTTCGTGCGCGCACTTCAAATTCAGAAAGTGCTTTTACATTCAAATTGGTCAATGTGCATCTTGACCCTGTAAACGCTTCCGAGGAACTCAGCACACTTCATGATGTTTACAGTGTTGTCTTATCCGATGTCGATCAGGAGGACGATGTCTTATTGCTGGGCAACTTTTCTGCAGATACAAACCGCCTCTCCGACTGGGGTCATTCATTGGGTATCCAACCCACACTCCAACACAATACTGCCGGATCGGTGGCCGTTCCGTACACAGACAACCTCTGCTTACACAAACGCGCAACGCGCGAATATAATGGCAAAACCGGGTCGGTCGATATCGTGCGTGTATTCAATCTCACCTCCGGGGAGGCGGCAATTATTTCGGACCATTTTCCCGTCTGGGCCGAATTCAGTCCGGTCGAGGGAGGGCGTCCAAGCCGTTTTGCAACCCGCAAAAAGGGAACGCTCCAATCGGAGTAACCGGAGTAACGTTGCACGATTCAATACCGCGACTACAGGTGAATTTCTACCTGCTGTCTAGCCGGCAATCGACCCGGCAATCGACGCACGTCGCTCACTGAGCTAAAATTGAGTCGTCGCGCACACTCCCTGACCTAGAGCGTTACATGGTTTCCTATCCCGAAGTCTTGACTGTTCAGCAAACTTTCAATCGCCCTCAAGTCGAGGATGTTGCCGCTACGGTGCGGGAGGAACTTTCTCAAAGTTCCCTCGTGAATGTGGTGCGGCAAGGAGACCGGGTCGCGATTACTGCCGGCAGTCGCGGCATTACGGATATTAAGACGATCCTCCGTACGGCGGTTGCTTTTTTCAAGGAATGCGGCGCAGTCCCTTTTGTTGTTCCTTCGATGGGAAGTCACGGGGGAGCGACAGCTGCAGGGCAACTGAAAGTACTCGCTGGCCTGGGCTTAACGGAAGAAAGCCTCGATTGTCCGATTGATTCCAACATGCAAACCGTTTTATTAGAGACGACCGCTGATGGAATTCCCGTGTATTTTGATCAGGTCGCAAGCCAAGCAGACCATGTCCTGGTTTGTGGAAGGGTTAAATTGCATACGGGATTCGCCGGAGTTTATCAGAGCGGACTCATGAAAATGCTCCTCAACGGACTCGGAAACCATCAAGGTGCCCAAACATACCACCACGCTGCAGTCGCAATTCCTTTCGACCAAATCGTCCAAACCGTATGCCCCATCGTACTGAGCAAAGCACCGATTCGGGCTGGACTCGCCATTGTGGAGAATGCCTATGGGGAAACTGCCGGAATTTACGCTGTGGAATCTTGTGATTTTGATCGCCGGCAGCAAGAGTTACTCTGTGAGTCTCGTCGTTTGATGGCACGTCTTCCGCTCGATCAAATCGACATTCTGTTGATTGACGAAATTGGCAAGTCGATCAGTGGAACCGGTATGGATACCAACATCGTAGGCCGGAAGTTACAAGATCATGCTGCTGGACCGGGAGAGACACCAGCGGTGCGAACCATTGCTATTCGCAGCGTGTGTGGTGGCAACGGAAACGGGATCGGATTGGCAGAATTTTGTACTTCGCGGGCGATTGCCCAGACCAATTGGGAAGCAACGCGGATCAACGGGCTTACGGCAATGCACGTGGCAGCCACAATGGTTCCGGTCGAATGTCCGACGGATCGAGAAATGCTCGACCGATCGCTACAAACTATCGGTCTCCGCAAGCCGGAGGATGCGAAATTAGTCTGGATAAAAAACACAAAAGAGCTGGAAACCATTGTCTGCTCGACCGCATGTCTTGAGGAACTCCAGAATTGTGCGGGAGTGACCCCTCAAGCGGATCAGCGACCACTTCCGTTCGATGGGGAAGGGAATTTACCGTATGGATAAAGAGAAAAAGACAGCCCTAGCGAACGACAAGGTCCAAGTCGCCGCAACGGCGGCACTTGTACCGCCTATTTATCCGGCAACCGTCTATGCCTGTGAATCACCGCAACAAGCAGCCGATCTTCTCGCCGGGAACACGGAAGGTTTTATCTATAGTCGGGACGGCCATCCGAACTCTGATATGCTTGCCGAACAGTGCAAAGCGTGGCATCGCGCAGAGCAGGCAACCATTACCGGTTCAGGAATGGCTGCACTCAGTTTGGCCCTGCTCTCGCAACTACAACAAGGTGACCACGTACTGATCAGCCATCAACTGTATGGCCGCACACTTAGTTTGTTCACAACCGAGGCGGCGCGATGGGGTATTGAATCCACAGAAGTGGACACCTGCGATTTGGATGCGGTGCGGACGGCAATCCGCGATACGACACAACTGGTCATTGCCGAAACGATCGCGAATCCTCTGCTGCACGTTGCCGATATTGGTGGTTTAGCGGAGATTGCCCATACGCACGCTGCACGGTTGTTGATCGACAATACTTTCGCATCCCCCGTCTTATGCCGTCCACTCGAGTGGGGCGCTGATCTGGTCGTGGAAAGTATGACCAAAATCATGAACGGACACAGTGACGTCATCCTGGGTTGCCTCTGCGGAAAAAGTTCCGTCTGGGACCGGGTCCCACTCGCCGCGACCACCTGGGGCTTGTTCGCCAGTCCACATAGCTGCTGGTTGTCGATGCGGGGCATGGCCACAATGGACCTCCGTGTCCGACAGGCTTCATCGACAGCGCAGGAACTGGCAGAGCGATTGGTCGGACATTCCGCCATCCGCGAATTACATTATCCGGGCTTGGCGGATAATCCACATCAACGGCTTGCACAAAAACAGTTTTCAACTCCCGGCGGTCAAAGTCGGTTTGGAAGCATGCTTACCTTTCGCTTGGCAGGTGACATGGGGGCTGTCGAAAAATTCATTCATGCACTTGCTCCAGAGATCCCTTTTTGTCCGTCGCTCGGTGACCTAAAAACAACACTGAGCCATCCAGAATCGACAAGTCACCGGGAACTTTCGCCAAGTCAGCGAAAGCAACTCGGAATCCACAGCGGAACCATACGTCTTTCTGTCGGAATCGAACAAGCGAACGAAATCTTTGCCCACGTTGAACGTGGCCTTGAGGCAATCTGCTAAGGTGTTTCATTCGGTGTCGAAAAAAGCCCACGCGCAATCGCTCTAGACGGGTACGGCGAGTCCGATATGATAGGGGTTCGAGATTTCCAAGACCCCCGATATTGAAAATCCACTTACCACCACAGGAGCCTCATTTTGGCCAAAGAGAAAGAAGAAGCGTTAGAAGTCGAGGGAACGGTCACACAGGCTTTAGCCAATACGCGTTTTCGCGTTCAAATCGAAGGAGGGCATGAGGTGATTGCCCACGTGGCCGGTCGCATGCGTAAATTTTTCATTCGGATCGTGCCCGGAGACAAAGTCCGAGTGGAACTCTCTCCCTATGATCTGACCAAGGGTCGCATCACCTACCGCGAACGTTGATCGACGAACAGGAATGCTGCAGCGATTGCCCAAATCGTATGCCAAATGTCGCTGAATGCGTTTGTTTCGTATCGCTTTCTCCACTTGCACCGGTGGATTGATCGAGAGGAATCGTCTCTGCGCGAACGTTCCATTTCGGTCAATTCCCGCAAGCACGGTGGGGCTGAAAAGGGGTGTCCGGCGAGCGATACAGAACGCGGCCCACAGATACCTGCTATTTTCATTCCGATTCGCTCCATTTGCCTCACGGTACCTGCCCGAACGGACCACTTGCGGGGTACAATGCGGAAGGCATGCTTAAGTTATTGCAGCCTGCCTGAGTACTAAGGAACAGAGAACCACAGAACAAAGAAAACGAGGACTTTTTTCATGCGACACCCTGCGCGTTTTTTCCCGCTATTTTTGTGCAGCTTGCTTCTTTTTACCTCCTGTTTTTTTTCCGTCGCTCTCGGCGACGATGATCCTTCGGTCGCTGTTGTATCGATCAGCGGCTACGACAACCTGATGGAGCATGCAGCCGCTATCGGTGAAATAGTGGGCTTCCCGAACGCTCAGCAAATGATCCAGTTGCAATTAATGCAGCTGACCGGGGGGAAACCACTCGCTGGACTCGATAAAACCAAACCGATCGTTGTCGATATCAAGTTAGGGCAAGCAGAACCCTACGGGATTGCTTGTCTTCCAGTTACGGATCTCGAGAAACTTCTCGGCTCAATGCCAGCAACATGGGCAAAGACTGAAGATGTGGGAGATGGTGTTCTCCTGCTCAAGGCAGCTGCAAATCCCATGTATGCCAAGGCGGGAGACGGTTGGGCTTATTTTACAGATCAAAAAGAACACCTGGCCAATGTCCCGAAAGATCCGGCTTCGCTTGCTGGTGATCTACCAAGCAAGTATATCTTTGCCGGTCGGGCAAAAGTGCAAAATATTCCTAAAGAAAAGCGCGCCGAGTTTATCGGTTTTTTCGAACTCATGAGCCAATTACAGCTTGCCGGTGTTGCAGAGGCTGAAAATGATATAGAAGCCGAGCAAGCCATGATGAAAGCCAGCATTGCTCAACTGAGCCAATGGATGGATCAAACAGAAGACATCACAGTGGGTGTCGGCATCGACCACGACCAAAAAAATGTTTATCTTGATTTTTCGACCACCGCGGTTGCAGAGACACAGACTGCGAACTCTTACAAACGTTTTCAGAAGGGAAAATCTGCACACGCTGGTTTTCTGCACGTCGATGCAACCATCGCCGGCGCGGCACACATGACAGGAAAACCGGCTGAAAACGACATCAAGTATATCGATGACCAGGAAAAGATGTCACAAAAAAAGATGATCCGTGAGATTGATGATGCGGATGATTTGTCAGACGACCAAAAAACAACCGCGAAAGAAGCACTAGGAAAGTTGCTGAACGTGTTTTTTAATACGATGCGTTCCGATGGCTTTCAGGCGGGATTTGCGATGATGCTCAATGCCAAGTCCACGATCGTGATGGGCGCAAATGTGAGTGACGGTGATGCTGTAGAGGGTGCCCTCAAGCAACTCATCGGGATGGCAAGTACGCAGATGGGTGTCCCGGGTCCCGACTGGGAGGCAGAAAATCACGCGTTTTATCGCATCCATACTTGGAAGAATATTCCGATGACCGATGAAGATGCCAAGGATTTGTTTGGTGAACGATTGGAGATGGCCATCGGTGTGAATGCAGAAAGCATTTATCTTGCGGTCGGTGGAAATGGGATCGATGATCTCAAAAAAGTAATTGATGCATCTGCCAAAGCTAGCAACGAAGTCACCGAACCTGCTGAAGCGGTGATTAATCTGGGACCCATTATGCAGTTTGCGGTGAAGGTTGATGAGGAGAACGGGGCGATGTACCTACCGATTGCCGGAATGTTGCAGGAGAAAGATGCCATCAAGTACGGTATCCAGCAAATACCCAGTGGCATTCGCGCACGGATCACGGTGGAGCAAAATATCCTGCGGGCGATGCCGCTGATGGGCATGACGTTCGGTGCCGGAATACCAAATCAAAACTGACTCTACTGCGCGAGAGGCGTTGATTCCGGCTGCTCCGACTGCGTAGTGGAAACTGAGTTATTCGGCGGCTGCTGCCTTGGTACGCCGCAGCTGTCCGCATGCCGCATCGATTCGCGATCCCTTGCGGCGGCGAATTTGAATGTTGATCCCGCGCTGGCTGAGAAGGCCCGAAAACGTGTCGACCGCTTCTGCCGTCGGAGTTTGATAGGGAAGACCCGCAACCGGATTGTAGGGAATTAAATTCAATAGTGCCGGTCGACCACGCAAGAGGCCTGCAAGTTCAAGGGCGTCTTCACGCCGGTCGTTGATCCCACCCAACAAGACGTATTCAAACGTCAGCCGACGGCCTGATGCCTCAAAGTATTCATCTGCAGCGGTAAGAATTGCGGAAAGTCCCGACTTATCGTTCACCGGCACCAGTTTGCCTCGTAATGCATCGTTAGCAGCGTGCAGAGAAACGGCCAGGTTATACGGAACCGCAGATTCGGCCAGCCTATGCATCGCAACCGGTAAGCCCACGGTTGAAATCGTCATTCGTCGCGGACTGATTCCCAACCCTTCTTGCTGTGACGCAATCGCAAGTGCTGGCAAAAGATTCGATAAGTTGGCAAGGGGCTCTCCCATACCCATCACCGCTATGTGACTGAGTCGCTCATCCTCTGGTAGCAGGCGTCCGAGTCTGAGCATCTGTTCGACAATCTCACCGGCAGTCAGATTCCGTACCACACCATCCAGACCACTGGCACAAAAAACACAGCCCATCGCACAACCGACCTGCGTGCTGATACAAATGGTCCGTCGCTCGCCTTCACGTAAGAGTACACATTCGATTCTTTGCCCATCAGCCAACTCCAGCAGTAATTTTTCGGTGCCATCCTCCGCTTTTTGATGCGTCGCGGTTCGGGTCGTCCACCATTGAAAATGAGTTTCCAACTCTGTCCTCAACGCCAGAGGCAGATTGGTCATGTCTGCAAAAGACTCGGCTCGCGATGCAAAAATCCATCGCCGGATTTGCGCCGCACGGAAGATGGGGAGGCCTTGCTGGTCGACCCAAGCATTGAGGGTATTGGTATCGGGATCGAGAATGTGCTGCATCGATGGAGTCCGGCGGAGACAATAAAGGAATGATTCGTATCTATCGCGACTGCGATTTGTATAATTAAAAAATAAAGTGCCTTAGGAAAAAGGTCGCTGCTAGAATCAAGCCGATGAGCCCCAGCAATCCAAGTATCGTTCCCCAGGAATGGTTTTCGTAGGGGGATAAACCGGACGGACGGGCCTTGCTCAGAGCCGAAGACGTTTGGCTCTGCGAAGTACAACGACCGCTCTTCTGTTCCAAAAGGTCTTTTAAGAAACCTTGCACGTACCGTGCATTGAATGGTCGCTGCGCCGGGTGCTTTGCCATGAGTCGTGTGATCAATGCTCCGAGTTCTTCTGGGCAGTCTGAAACTTTTTCACAAAGCTGAGGCGGATCGCTATTGAGATGCTGGTCAAAAATCCTCGCAAAGTTCGCCCCATCGAAAGGTGGATAGCCTGTGGTCATCTCATAAAGCAGGCAGCCTAAGGCATAAAGATCCGTTTTGTCTGAGATACTTGTATCGGCACAGATCTGTTCAGGCGACATGTAGGCATACGTTCCCACCGTGAGACCAACATCTGTGAGGTCCAATTGATGGGTATCCCGGGCAATCCCGAAATCACCGAGTCTGAGGCTTCCGGATTCAGCCATAAAGAGGTTCGATGGCTTTAAATCTCGATGGATGATTCCATGATTGTGTGCATGCTGTAGAGCCGAGCAGATTTGAATTCCGTAGAGACATGCCCGTTGCCAGGAGAGATGTCCGTGAATGGTCAATTGATCTTTAAGCGAGCCCGCGTCGACCAATTCCATCACGTAATAAGGTCGACCACCTGCCGTCCCTCCAGTGAGATAATGGACGATATGCGGATGATCCAACTTTTCCAGAATGGCCATCTCACGATGAAACCGGTCCGCGATATGCGAATCATCTAAAATCTGTGGGAGCAGAATTTTGATCGCCACACTCTGATCGGTGAGTTGATCGGTCGCTCGATACACCGTACCTACAGTACCGTTACCGAGTACATCACCTAATTTATAATGTGCGATGGTCCCCATAGATTCGTTGCCCTGCTTAACCCCTGCATGTTGGCTGTTGAGCATCTCCATCGACAATGCCTAAGCCAAGGTCGCCAACTTCTGTGCAGCATAAGGCACGCAAACGTACTCAACAAACAGAGGCCATATTATGACACAAACCACATAAAAAATTACCGTTGCTTGGCCTGAATGTTCGCTTTTTGAAATTCGCCCCAACAATATGTTCTGCCGCGTACCACTTGAACCCGCCCCCCAATACTGCTGTAATGGAAACGATTTGCGGGAAAAAGTCGCCGGCGTCAACGCATTGCCGGTGCCTCGCTTGTAGCGAACGGCCCACTGGCAAACTCCGTTTCGATAGTTTGCGGGCAAACGCAGTTTCTTTTATTGCCCCCGGCGGGACCAATCGAATGCAAGGCAGGCAGAGACAACGCATATTTCTCTTGTCGCTCGCGGTAAGCGTCTGTTGGCATGTGCATGCCAATGAACGGGTGCCAGAGGGTTTTGTCCCCCTTTTTAACGGGCAAGACCTCTCCGGATGGCAGGGGCGGGGCCATGAGAATCCTAAAAAGTTTGCGGCACTTCCTGAAGCAGCGCGAGCAGAAAAACAGGCGGCAGACAATGCGAATCTCCATCAGCACTGGCGCGTTGCGGATGGTGTGATCATCAATGATGGCCAGGGAGTCTTTTTGACGACCGAGAAAGATTACGCCGACTTTGAACTCTTGCTCGATTGGCGGATGGTCCATCCGGGAAGCGACAGCGGCATTTATCTGCGGGGCTGTCCTCAGATTCAAATCTGGGACCCCGATAATCCAAAAGAAAAAAAGAATGGTGCCGAGTATGGTTCGGGAGCAATGTGGAACAACAACCCTGATAGTCAAGGACGGTTTCCTTTGGTCTGTGCCGACAATCCGATTGGCCAGTGGAACCGACTCAAAATCCGCATGCAGGGAGACCGGGTGACGGTGCACCTCAATGGGAAACTCGTCGTGGATGACGCCGTGATGCACAATTATTTCGATCGAGACGCACCGATGTTCGCCCGCGGTCCGATTCAAATCCAGACCCATGGCGGAGAGATGCAATTTCGAAATATTTACCTCCGGGAAATCAGCGGGAACAACTAAAAACTCTGTTGCGTAGGATCGCTTTTATGGAAACTTGGCCACTCGGTGTTTTCGCCAGTATCGATGCCGGACTCGGGGTTCGCCTTGAAGTCGCGCATGCGTTGGGCGTGAAGACGATCCACCTGCACACACCGCAGCAAGAGTCGCGAACTGAGGGACAGGCGAGAGAATTTTTGGCGCAATTGCAGGATTCCGGAATGACGATCACCTGCGTGTTCGGTGGGTTTGAAGGAGAAAGTTATGCAGATATCCCGACGGTGAAGAAAACCGTGGGGCTCGTGCCAGCGGCGACCCGCAATGCAAGGCTTGCAGAGATGAAAGAAATTGCCGATTTTGCCCGGCGATTGGCTGTAAATGTGGTGGGACTGCATATCGGCTTTGTGCCTCATGATCGCGACGATGCGGATTACCGCGCGATTGTGGCCCTCGCCCAGGATTTGTGTGCGCATGCAATCGCGCAGGATCAAGCCATTCATCTCGAAACCGGCCAAGAACCAGCAGACATTTTGCTGCAATTTCTGGACGATGTCGATCGCGGGAATTTGTTTATCAACTTCGATCCGGCGAACATGATTCTCTACGGCGTCGGTGAACCGATCGAGGCGTTAGAAAAACTCGGTTCGCGGGTGCGGAGCGTGCACTGCAAGGATGCCACCTGGTCCGACGCACCAGGCGTGAGTTGGGGAACCGAGGTTCCCTTGGGTGAAGGTGCTGTGGGCATGGAGACCTATTTGCGAACGTTACAGAAAATAGGCTACAGCGGCCCGCTGACAATCGAGCGGGAAATTCCCCAGGAACCCGCCCGCCAAAAGACGGAAATCGCCGCCGCGCTCGATTTGCTTCAGTCACTAAAAACAAAAATTGAAACCTAAAACGAAACGCGATAAGGGCTTAGAAATAATGATTCAGGCACGACTCTCGATCATGATGTTTTTACAGTTCTTCGTGTGGGGCGCTTGGTTCGTGACACTCGGTCACTGTCTTGGTGAAAACAACTTAGGAGATTTTGGTGGGGGCTCCTACGGCAGTGCGCCGATTGCCGCCATCATTGCCCCCCTTTTTCTGGGCCTTATTGCAGATCGTTTTTTTGCATCTGAAAAAGTCATGGGGTTTCTTTTTCTGTTGGGTGGCGTGTTCATGGGGCTTGGCTATCTGTACGCCGCCGAGGGCAACGGACAGATGATGGTCTGGATGTTCATTGGCCACATGCTCTGTTACATGCCTTCGCTCGGACTGAGTAACACGATTACCTTCACACACGTTCCAGACCAGAATGACTTTCCGAAAATCCGCGTCTGGGGAACCATCGGCTGGATCGTGGCCGGATTATTTGTCGGCTTCATGGGATGGTCCGCCAATTTGAAAATTCTTTCCTTAGCGGCTGGTGGCTCCATCTTGATGGGGCTTTACTGTTTTTCGCTGCCCCACACGCCACCTCCGGCACGGGATAAACCGATCAATTTACGTACGCTGTTGATGTTCGACGCCATCAAACTTATGGGACGATTCCCTTTTCTTGTGTTCATCATCTGCTCCACACTCATCTGCGTTCCGCTCGCTTATTACTACGGCATTGCGTCAATGTATCTTGGCAATACTGGTTTTTTGGCTCCCGCATCGGCAATGACCATCGGCCAGATGTCCGAAATATTTTTCATGCTCTTAATCCCTTTCTTCTTCAGGAGACTTGGGGTGAAGTACATGATTTTGGTTGGCATGCTGGCCTGGGTTGCTCGATATGCACTATTTGCAGTCGGTGCTGATAATCAAGTCGTCTGGATGATGTTCGCTGCGATCGCTCTGCACGGCATCTGCTACGACTTCTTTTTTGTCACTGGATTTATGTATACGGACAAAGTGGCCAGCAAAGATGTTCGCGGGCAGGCCCAGGGTATGTTGGTTTTTTTCACCCAGGGTGTAGGGATGTATTTCGGTTATAGGATCGCCTTCGCCGAACAGGCGAAGACAGTCACGGAGTATGGCACGCTGACCAAAGCAATTGAAGCAACGCACACCGGTCAGCTTTCGTTCACCGACGCACTCAAAAACATGTTTTCGGTGGAGACACCTGCCGTTGACGCTCAATTGCTTGCAGACACTATGGCGCAGTGGCGCGAGTTCTGGTGGCTTCCGACCATCATGGCAGGCGTCATCGCAGTTATTTTCTTTTTGTTCTTTTGGGACAAAGTAGACATCGGTAGCAATGACGCTGCCGCAGAGAACGCTTAGATTGTGAGCCTTTTATGCTTCGCGTAGGCATTGCCGGCCTCGGCTTCATGGGAATGATCCACTACCTCTCTTACCAGAAGGTACGGGGGGCGAAGGTGGCTGCGATTTGCGAACAGGATCGCAAGCGGCTCACCGGGGACTGGCGCGATATTAAGGGAAACTTTGGCCCTGCGGGCGAGCAAATGGACCTTTCAGGAGTTGCCACCTACGACGACCTGGATGCCATGCTCGACGATCCGGCGATTGACATGGTGGACATCACGTTGCCCCCTGCCCTGCACGCCGATATTGCCTGTAAAGCGCTGCGGAAGGGCAAGCACGTCTTTTGCGAAAAACCGATGGCGCTCACGCTGAGCGATTGCCGAAGAATGGTCACCGCCGCACAAAAAGCGAAACGGCAGCTACTGGTCGGCCATGTGTTACCGCTACTGCCGGAATACGCCTGGGCCCGCAAAGTGATTGACGAGGGACACTATGGCAAGCTGCTCGGGGGCAGTTTTCGCCGTGTGATTTCCGACCCGGCCTGGCTCAGGCATTACTGGAAGGCAGATATTGTGGGAGGCCCGATGCTCGACCTGCACATCCATGATGCACACTTTATTCGCCTGCTCTTCGGTATGCCCACTGCCGTTTCGACGACGGGAAGGTCCAGAGGGCAACTCGCCGAATACTGGACGACGCAATTCCGCTTTAAGAAAAATGTGGCCGTGACGGCAACGAGTGGAACGATTGAGCAACAAGGGCGGCCCTTCGATCACGGATTTGAAATCCACCTCCAAAAGGCTACCCTGTTGTTTCAATTTGCGGTGATCGGCAATGACGCAAAGTACCTCTGCCCACCGACACTCTTGGACGATCGCGGTAAAGCAAAACGAGCAAAGATGCCCGCGGGCGACCCGATGCTCAATGCGTTTCTCGCCGAACTCCAAGCCGTCACGCAATCGATCAACAGCGGCAAAAAAAACAGCCTGCTCGGTGGCGATCTGGCCCGGGATGCAGTCGCTATCTGTCAGGCACAAACCAAAAGTCTGCTGCAGAAAAAAACCATCCCATTAAAATAAAAGCTTCTTCCCACTAGACCCTTAAAACTATACAAAAATCCGGTTCCATGAGACTCTTTTTCATCTTGCTTGCAGGTAGTCTCTCCCTCGGTTGCAACCGTGTTACTGGAGATGATCAGGGATTTATCCCCCTCTTCAACGGGAAGAATTTCTCGGGTTGGATGGGGGCAACAGATCAGTATCGGGTGGAAGACGGAGTGATCGTCCTGCCGGAAGGTCGGGGCGGCAAGCTGCTCACGGAAAAGGAATATGGTAATTTCGTTTTGAAATTCGATTTCAAGCTCACGCCCGGAGCCAACAACGGTTTGGCAATTCGCGCACCGGTAAAAGGAGATGCGGCCTACAACGGGATGGAACTGCAGATTCTCGATAACGATTCCGATCGCTGGCCCGACCTCAAGCCCTACCAGACGCACGGTTCGATTTACGGGGTCGCCCCGGCGAAACGCGGTTTTCTCAAACCCGTAGGGCAATGGAATCAACAGGAAGTCACTTGCGACGGCCAAAATATTCGCGTGGTTCTCAACGGACATTTAATTCTTGATGCCGACTTGGACAAAGTTGCCCCCGGAGGCAAAACCACGGATGAACAAAACCACCCTGGCCTCAAGAACACACAGGGACATCTCGGTTTTTTAGGGCATGGCGACCAGGTGTCATTTCGTAACATTCGTCTTCGCCCGCTGAATTCTGAAAGTAAGAAGCAAGGAGCGCAGGAAAAAGAGTGAGTAGTACAACAACGAACGATCAACAGGAAAAAATTTCTTGCCAGGTATTCAAGCACGCCGATGAAGCGAGCGTGGCCGTGGCTCAGCATATTCGCACTTTGGTCGAAGAGCGAGCAGCGGAAGGCAAGATGTGTGTTCTCGGCTTGGCAACCGGCAGCACACCCGTGGAAATTTATAACGAATTGGTTCGCATGCATCGCCACGAGGGACTGTCACTGGCCAACGTAGTGACATTCAATCTTGATGAATATTTCCCAATGCAGCCGAACGAACTGCAAAGTTACGTTCGCTTCATGAACGAGCACCTCTTCAATCATGTCGATATCGATCCAGCGCACGTCCACATTCCCGACGGTACGCTGGCCGAAGCGAAGGTTCATGCTGCCTGCCAGCAGTATGAGCAGGCAATCATCGATGCGGGAGGGATCGACATCCAGATCCTGGGGATCGGGCGAACCGGACACATCGGCTTCAATGAACCGGGATCGGGGAAAATAACACGGACTCGACTGATTACTCTTGACCGCATTACCCGCCGCGACGCAGCCAGTGATTTTTTTGGTGAGGAAAATGTTCCCCGCAAGGCGATCACCATGGGGGTCGGCACCATCCTCGATGCGCGTAAAGTGTTCCTGCTTGCATTTGGCGAACACAAGGCACCGATCATTGCTGAGGCGGCGGAAGGTCCAATCACCCCTTCGGTGGCTGCTAGTTTCCTTCAGCAGCTGCCGAGTGCGACTTTCATGCTCGACGAGGCTGCTGCCGAGCGACTGACGCGATGTCAATCGCCTTGGCGAGTTGGAAGTGTACGCTGGGATGAGAAAAAGATTCGTAAAGCAACAATTTGGCTTGCCCAGAAATTAAGAAAGCCGATCCTGAAATTAACCGAAGAGGACTACAACGAGGAAGGCCTTCAGGATCTTCTGGCCGAACATGGGATGGCTTACGATATCAATCTGGCGGTCTTCCGCCACCTTCAGGCCACAATCACCGGATGGCCGGGTGGCAAACCGGAGGAACAGAAAAAGCCGGGCGATCGGCCACAACAGCATGACGATATTTTCCCTAAGCGCATTCTCATCTTTTCTCCACATCCGGATGATGATGTGATTTCTATGGGGGGAACCCTTATCCGCCTGGTCGAACAGGGCCACGAGGTCCATATTTCATATCAGACGTCCGGGAATATCGCCGTCTTTGACGAGGACGCCATCCGTTTCGCCGAATATGCATCAGAATTTAATCGCCTTTTTGAAATTGCGCCGACGAAAACTGCAGCCTTGGAGGCCCACGTCGATGAGTTCCTGACACATAAAAAGCCGGGACAAGTCGACAGCCAGGAAATTCAAGGCATCAAGGGTCTGATTCGCCGTTCTGAAGCCCGCGCCGCGGGGAGGACCTGCGGGATTCCCAATGAGCAATTGCACTTTCAGGATCTGCCCTTCTATGAAACGGGCCGGGTTCGAAAAAAACCACTCTCCGAAGAAGACATCGCCCTCACGCTGGAACTTCTCCAACAGATCAAGCCGCATCAGATTTATGCGGCGGGCGATCTTTCCGATCCGCATGGAACCCATCGCACCTGCCTCAAAGCGGTGCTCACCGCGTGCAAACGCCTGAGGGATGAATCCTGGTATCGCACCACCCAAGTTTGGCTGTATCGCGGTGCTTGGCAGGAATGGAGCCCGGATGATATTGAAATGGCGGTCCCCTTAAGTCCAAAGGAAGTCAGTCGGAAGCGAAATGCCATCTTCAAGCACGAGTCGCAGAAAGATCGTGCCCTGTTTCCAGGAGTCGATATTCGCGAGTTCTGGCAGCGGGCCGAACAGCGAAATCTCGAAACCGCCACTATGTATGATGCGCTCGGGTTGGCCGAGTATGCAGCCATTGAGGGCTTCGTACGCTGGGACAGTGAAAGCGAAATTTAGCTGCCCAGATCAGAGAACGCTCCCGGCAAAACACAACTGCCGATCTCGATGACCGGCAGTTGTGTGTCTTAAGGGGCGAGGCTGAACGTTAGCAGCCGAGCAGCCCTTGGCTCAGCTCAATGGCCTGCTTGCGCAACAATTCCATCTCGCTGAACATCGCCCGTAGCTTCTCTTTGTTACCGTCCTTATACATCTTTGCTGTGGCTTTCTCATACGTGCTGTTCCAACTGAGCCACAGCATAACTGCCTCATTCCACTCCGGCCGAACACCGGCCGGTGCCGGTGTCTGCTCCGGCTGATTTGACTGCTCGAGAGCATCTTCCAGCACTGGGTGGGGGGGTTCACAGAAAAATCGCTTGTCACGCCTGTTATGGATCCCGGAAACACGAGTAGAGTTGCTTGCCCGACGGCTACGACCACGCGATGAACTACGAGAACGCTGGTTTCGACTACGGGTGGCAACTTTCATTTCGCTTCTCCTTCACTTTCCGGGGGATGGGGGCCAGGGGCCACCCGATTTCTGTCCTCTTCACAGGTATATGCGTCGAAAAGGGGATAAACGGGCAGTAAATTTGGCATTTTTTTCTTTTTTAGGTGCTGAAATCGCCGTAACACTTATATTATGCAAGGGTTATGAAGACTTGAATTTTTCCACTATCATTGCCTCTTAGAACGTTGGCATTGCCCTCAGGGTACGACCCGCCCCTGGTAGACGGTCCTGAAAGAGTCCCATGAACGACGAACTTCAAGATCAAACGATCCAGCTGCTCAAAGCATGCCGCAAGCTGGAGGGATCGGCGGCGGACGCGCTTCTCAATCATCTGTATGCCGAACTCAAAGCAGTCGCCTCTCGACAGTTGCGTGGCGAATTGCCGGGGCACGAGTGGCAAACGACCGATGTGGTTCACGAGGCTTTTTTGAAGTTGATGGATCAGGCGCAAATCAACTGCACCGATCGGGCGCATTTCCTTGCGCTCTCTGCTACGGCCATGCGACGACTTCTGGTCGATCATGCCCGCCATCGAAATCGCGCAAAGAGAGGTGGCGATCGACATCGCGTCGATCTGCTGATCAATCATATCCCTGCAGCTGACACCAACCAACGCGTTGATGTCATTGCGCTTGATGAAGGATTAAATACACTTGCGAAGCTCAACGAGCGGCAGGCAAAAATTGTAGAAATGCGTTACTTTTCTGGCATGACCATCGATGAAACGGCTGCCGCACTTGACGTATCACCTCGGACCGTCAAAGGTGACTGGCGACTGGCACGGGCCTGGCTCAAGCGCTATCTGGACGAGACGACAACCGCATGAACCACGAAAGACACCAACAGGTAACCGATCTGTTTCTGCAGCTCTGTGATCTGGATCCCGACACACAGAAAAATACGTTAACCGAGTTGTGTGGGGATGACTGCGAATTGATTGAAGAGGTTCAAACCCTTTTGCTTCAGGATCGAATGCCGGGCCTGGAGGACGAAGTCGATCCAAACCAATCGCACTCAGAGCAGCACGTTGAAGAAAGTCTTGAAAATCTTGATGACCGACTTGGGCGGGGTAAAATATTAGCACCCACGATCACGGGTTATGAACTCACCGAACTTATTGGCCAGGGTGGAGTCAGCCAAGTTTGGCGAGCCTCGGATCTCATTAAAAATCGGGAAGTGGCGATCAAGGTCCACAACCTGACAGCCTTTTCCTCCGAGGATGCACTTACGCGGTTTGAACGCGAAATAAAATTAGCTGCAAGCCTCGATCATCCTCATATTGCAACGATCTACGATTCTGGAAAAGATGGCGATATCTACTATTACACGCTCCAACTGATTAAAGGAAAACGCCTCGATATTTTTGCCCGTGACCGAGAATTGCATGATGAGGCTATTCTCCGACTCTTCTCTGTCGTCTGCAGTGCGGTGGCCCACGCGCACGCGAAGGCGATCATCCATCGTGATTTAAAGCCATCCAACATCCTCGTCTCACCGAAAGGACATCCCTATGTCCTCGATTTTGGACTGGCGAAGGCGATGGAAGGAGTGATGAAGGAGGCGAGTATCACCATGGAAGGCGATATCATCGGTACACTCGAATTTATGGCCCCCGAACAGGCTGTCGGGGAACAGCAGAAAATTGGCATGGCGACCGATATCTACAGCCTGGGACTCATTCTTTATCGTTTACTCACAAAAAACTCGCCGATCGATTCAAGTGGGTCGCGCTACGCGTTGCTCAAGCGGATGCAAAACGGAGAGATTTCCTCTCCGACGCAATACCGTGACGATTTGAGCCCTGACATTGTCCGGGTTGTGATGCGGTGCCTGGAAAGAGAACCAGAAGACCGCTACGCATCCGCCAAGGAACTCAACAAAGACCTTCATAGCATCATCCGCGGACTGCGTTTCAAATAACGCCGAGTCTGCTGCACGAACGGAACGCATCCAGTAATCTTGATGCAAACGGAGCTTCGTTAATGTGAGCCGACGTCAATTTGATTATCGACCATCAGATCATCGGTTGCTTCCATGGCCGCATGCTGGGCAAGCTGAAAGGGATGAAATGAGGAGCAAAATCCCTCGAGCACAACGTGTGTCCCCGTAAGAAACACATCCAGGTTCTTCACGCGACCCTGCGTCACACGCTTGATTTTGCCTTTAATCTGTTCGGCGAGTTCTTCCGCAGACGTGAAAAGGTGGTCTGTCCTGCGATGCGGGCTGTCCGCAGGCTTTTGATCGGTGGGCCAACTGGTTGGATGCATACGAAACTCCCTATCTTCAGCTATCTTCAAAAAAGCGTGATTCCTTCGTACGGGTATTGCCACCTGACAACGGAACCGGACAAAAAAACCGGATTAAAAAACCAACATAAAGCGGAATCCGGTCCAGGCGGCGAGCTAGTTCCTTGCTCGCCTCAGCGATATCCGGACTCCTACGGGGTTCTCAATATTCGAGAAGTCCCTCGCTCAACTCGACCGCGTCCAATCGAAGTTGATCGATTTCATCGAGCAGAGCTTCCAGCTTCTCGGCGTCCTCGCCTTCCTCAAACATTCTTCCTGCAACCTCCTCGTAGGCAGAACTCCACTGCAACCACATACCGAGCACCTGGTTCCAGCGAGTTGCCTCATCAGTATCTGAAGAAGAGGCGGCATCCAGCGCCTCGAGCTTGCCGACAAAATCACTTTCCTCCACGGGCATACCAGAATTACCCGGAAAACGCTGAGTCTTGCGATCTTCGGTTCCCAGAATATTCGCTCGGGAATCCGAGACGACGTGTGTCTTGCTTGATGCGTGAGGCAGTGAAAAGCCTTCGCGGGTATCCCAGGAGTTGTCGGCTATGATGCTCATTTTACTCTCCCTTACTGATTGTTTTCTGTCCTCGAGCCGGAAGAGCTTCCCGGCTACCACAATGGAATGCGTCAAATGCATTGAAAAAGGGCATTTTTTTTGTACTTTTTTTGTGCCCCCCGCAGAGCATCCCCCAAAACACTATTTCCAAAGCCCCTGTACCACTGTGGGGCTCCGCGGTTTTGTGTGGCTCAGCTTGGTGTCGCTTGGTGTCGCTTGGTGTCGCTTGGTGTCGCTTGGTGTCGCTTGGTGTCGCTTGGTGTCGCTTGGTGTCGCTTGGTGTCGCTTGGTGTCGACTATCGGGTGGTACTACTCCAAAACGCGGACGGCAATCCGCTGATAGAGAAACGAGATGCTCAAAAGTGCGATCCCTAAGGCAAACGTGGCGAGAACGCGGGTCAACTGATCGAGTTGGCTTAAGTCAACAAGAAACACTTTCAGCAGAATAGGCGCAAATGCTAAAAGTCCCAGCACGCGATAAAACAGACTTCTTGAGATGAATCCCCAGACAACAATCGCCACGGCAAACAGAATCCACACGATCGAATAGGTCGCCAGTTCCGCCTTCCACCACTGACTCCAGTAAACGTCAAAGTAGTTTGCGATATCCATGTTGAGCGCCGCAAATAAAACCAAGCACCCATAAACGCCCAGCACATACCGCATCACCCGCTCGGTCTTTCGAAGGAAAAGCTCCTCGCAACCCGCAGGGAAAAAATAGTAGCGATAGCCGGTGGCAATCGCAAATGCGACTGCCGCAAGGAAGGCCAGGGAGCCGAAGCGGAAATTGATAACGGGAGTAAACGGATTTTGATGACTGTTATCGACCACCAAGGCACAAACCGAAACCGGTAGCCAGACGGCCAGCGCCGCATAAATACGAACCGCACGGCGATCGAAGAGGAGACCGAGCATCCAGACGACCAACAGATCGAGCGTCCAGAGAAGCAGTACCACGCGTCCACTCCAGCAGCCAAAAAAGATTTGCTCAGCACTCTGAGAATAATAGTGTGCGATCGTGATCAGGAGAAAAATGTTCCCCAATCCCAAGGCAATCCCGCCGGTGATCGACTCCCAACTGTTCGGCGGCACCCGGCAAAGCCCTTCGGCCTCAGCATCCGGCACGCGACGCGGCAACCACCACGCTAAACTTCCCCCCAGAAGCATCAGCAGACTCACGAGCAAAAGCTGCAACGATTTCACCTCGCTTAGCAGCGCAAATCGGTAAGCTGCGAGGAAAAAAACGATCACCGCACTCACCAGGAACTGGCGGTCGCGGTAATAAAGGCCAATGCCCATCAGCACCACACCCTCCAGTGCCCATGCGACCGGCAGATAAGCCAAGTTTTCCAGTTGCAGCGGTGCGATCAACGTCAGAAAAAAAATGGCCAAGGCCAAATGTACCCTCGGCAGACGATCCTGGTCGGTGACCCTTTGCCGCGTGAGGGCAAAAAGAACCGCATGGAGCAGAGCCAAGCCACCGGCCACCAGCCCCAACCACGCTTCCGCTGAGGCTTGAAACAAATACCACGTTAAAGCCATGTAGCCGGTGCTTGTACCGACGAGCGTCATTAGATCGGTCGTGCGACTTTTCTGCCGCCACACGATCGGCGGCAGCGTCACCCCTAAAAAGAAAACCACGGCATGCAGCACCGCTAACCACTCCAGCGGCCAGGCGGGTATTGTTGTCGCCCGCTCGATCCACGCAAGGAACATTACCGCCGTGGCACAGAGTGCGATGAGCTTGAGGAAATTCCACCCGCGAAGGACGGCCGAGGCGATCAGCCCCACGTTGAGAAATGCCAGGTACACGAAGAGGACGACATAATTTCCTGCGCCGCTGCTGGTAAGAATCGGATTTAAATACCCTCCCAGCGCACCGAGTAAAATAATTGTCGCGCTACGTCTTTGAACCGCCAATACAATCGCCACAACTGTAATCAGAGCACATTCAAAGGCCGTAAAGACGTATTTTCCGTCACCAAACAGCTGTGCATACACATCGAACGTTCGTAGTGCGGCCAATGCGGTTCCATACCAGGCAAACAAACCGATTCCCACGACCGCATGCCCCAACCTGAAAAAGTTGCGGCGGCAAACCCAAAGGCCGAAAAAAAGAATGCCCAAACTTCCCGCGTGCAAGGCCAGCACTTTGAACCACTCCGGGGTCTGAAAGTACTGCCAGGCCCAGGGAATAAAAAAAGCAACCGCCACAAGCATGGTGGCTGCACCGATCCACGTCAGCCACCGGCCCCCGATTAGCGTTTCTAGATTCTCAATGGCCTGCTTACCCTTAGCAGGAAGCGGCTCCGGGGTCTTTTGCTCCGGCTGCAGGTTTTCGGTGGTCTCAAAATGAGGCAGCGGCTCCTGGGGCCGCGCGCCCGCCACCGGCTCGAGTATCTCGGCCCTGACGACCTCCTCCTCGGCCTCCGGTCGCTGGCCCGATTGCAACGCAGCAAGCCCCGCCTTCAACGCCGCCAACTCGTGGGTCAGCTGTTCGAGACGAGCGGAGAGCTGCTCGAAATCTTGAACCGAAGGCTGTTGATTCTCAGGCGGAACACTCACGGATAAAATCCTTTACTTGCCGTTTTCGACAGCGCTGTATTGAACCATGGGTCCTGATGCGAAACAAGACGTAGATCAGAATCAACGGGGCTTGTCGGCTTTCTCCGCAACAAGGGCTCGGCGGGCCACGTCCGGGAAATCAGTGAAAAATCCATCGGCCCCCAAAGTCGCAAAGTGACGAATCTCTTGCGCCATACTCGGGCGGTAAAGGGAAGACAGGGAGTTCTCGCCAAAAGTGTAAACCCACACACTGCACCGGTGCCGCTTTGCCCGCGTGATCAAATCGGTCGGTGTGGTCGATGCCTGGAAAAGATTACTTGCCACGATACTCTCTTTGTGGACACCAATCACATCCGCATACGTGGCAACCTCCTTTAATTGCGCATCGGATGGTATGGGCGGCAGTCCCTGGTTGCCTTGACGCTTTGGCAGTAACTGCAACAAACGCAGTTCGGTTTTTCCTGAAAGATTCTGCAAACTCACAGAATTAAACGATTGAATCACGCAGAGGTCCTCGGCATTTTTGTAGCCATACTGTCGCAAAAGAGAAAGCAAAGGTATTTCGAGTGGCAGATCCTGTTGTTGATGATACGCCGGGTGTTTGATCTCGGGACAAATCCCCACCTTCTTCTCACTCGTTTTATTATATTTTGCAACGAGCTGTAAAAATTCCTCAAAAGTCGGAACAGGGAACTGTCCGTCAAAGCGATTGCTACGAAAAGGGCTCCGCTCCCGGGTGCGAAGCGTCTTCATTTCATCCAAGGTAAAATCCTGAGCAAAAAAGCCGCTTCCTTTTTTTCCTTCGATCGTGACCGTTTTCTTTTTTTGCGGAAACTTTTTTGCCGCATCGGTCGTACTGCCAATCTCGCAGTCGTGCCGGCAGATGAGTACCCCATCTCGGGTCGAGACCAGATCCACTTCGATGTAATCGGCCCCCTGCTCGATCGCCAGCGTATAGGCCGCGAGCGTATGCTCGGGCCGATAACCGGAGGCCCCGCGATGTGCGATCACGAGTGGTTCCGCCGCCGAAGAAAACGAGACGGCAAACAGGGTCAAGCCAAGTGTCGGTAAAAGCAGCGACCGCATCTGCACTATCTCCCCAGGAGTGTCGCCTGCATCTGCTTCCCTAGATCGGTTGCATGCATCATCCGGCCAAACGCTTTGCGTGCCTCTTCCGGTCCCACCGCAATGGCAATCACCGGTGTGCTGGTGTGGGTCCCGGTGGCCCAGACGACATTCTGATCGGCCGCCACCGCGCGGGCCAGCAAATTCATCCGCAAATTGTCGCCAAACACATAGAAGTCTGCGTAGTCCATAATCTGCGGAACTTCCTTGCTGCCCAGATAGCGATGGTCTTTGACATAGAGTCGATTGGGGCCTCGGCGGAGGATGGCCGCAGCCTGCGCTTCGGTGATCGGAAAGGGCAACGCCGCATTGACCAGCTCTGCCAAGCGTGCCGGAGTTTGCTGGTCCTTGCTTAGGGCATCAAACGTGCGAAAAATTGTAAAATAACTCTCCTTCTGGTCATACAGTCGATCAAGTGTGCCGGGGCGGCCGAAATTAAAATCGGGCTGGTGCAGTTTGTCTGCAAATGCATTGCCTTTGAGTCGTGTGGGCCGCGGCAGATGACTGCCTGAGTAACTGAAGCCAAATCCGCCAGTCTCATGATCAGCCGTCACCACCAGCAGTGTATCCTCGCGGCCCTGCATCCACTCGAGAATCGCCTTGAGCGATTGATCCATTTGCAGCATCTCGGCCAGCAGACTACCGGTGTCGTTATTGTGACAGGCCCAGTCAATCTGCCCTGCTTCCACCATCAGAAAAAATCCTGCCTCGCGCTGGGAAAGCAGTTGCAATGCCCGACGGGTCATTTCCGCCAAGGTAGGCTCGGCGGTCATTGCTCCAGCAGACCGCTTCGTCAGCGCATCGGACATCGATTCATTACCGAAGAGTCCGAGTACTTTCCCGGAATTCACTTTCGAAAGCTCTTCGCGATTGAAGACGAGTCGGTAGCCGTCGAGCCGCGCTTCGAGTAGTAGGTTGCGATTGTCCTTCCGTTTGGAAGAAAAAGCATATGCACCGCCGGTCAGGTGCTGAATTTCATCGTGTGCCGCACTGCCTTCCTTTCCTGCCTGTTCGGGAATCCAGTGCCGTAGACCTCCGCCAAGCAAGACATCGATCCCCGAAGCCACCAAATCGGTGGCGATGGCATTCTCTTCGGAGCGATGCGCACGGTGCGCAGCAAACGCCGCGGGCGTCCCGTGCGTAAGCCGTGTGTCGGTAACGAGCCCTACTGCTTTTCCGGCCGCTTGTGCTTTTTCCAAAATCGTTTCGACCGGATCTCCCGCTGCATCGACCCCGACCATCTCTGCCCCTGCCGCCACACCACTGGCCAACTGCGTGGCCGCTGCCGCCGAATCGGTAACCAGGACCCCGGGGGGTGCCGTGCGGACCAAACCGATCTCGCCTTGATCCATGGCCTGTTCTAAGGCGGTCTCCTGATCGGCGTAAATGGTGTGGGGCGCCTGGTGCGCATAGGCAGTCAGCAGTCCCATCTGCTGTGGCCCCATGCCATCACCGATCAACAAAATCAGATTCTTGACTTGCGGTAATTCGTGGTTCTCACCGGCAGCACAAGGCAACGCCGCAATCACCGGGACGAGCAACAAAAGCCCGCGTAACAAAACCTTCGGTGGCATAGCGAACCCCTCTCTTTGAGAAACGCGTGAATCGGCAGTTGGCCCACTCAGGGAGGATAACGCCCAGACCCATCGGCGTGCAAGGAATCATCCGCGGAGGCCGCCGTCCAAACGCTCGCCCCTAAAAAACGGTTCGGACCTTGCAGTCCGGGGCAACGGATGGTCAGATACATGCCAATGATGGGTTGCGCAGTTGTTTTTGAGCGGTTTTCTTCATGGTAGATGGCATAGACCGAGAGAAAATCGAAGCGATTGTCGCGTCCCGCCAAGCGGGCCATACGCTGCCACAGCCCTTCTATCTCGATCGCAATATCTATTCCGCTGAAATCGAGCAGCTCTGGAGAGAGAGCTGGTTGTTTGTTGCCCACGACTGCGAAATACCGGCCGTCGGCGACTATCTGACCTGGGAAATCGGCGACGATTCCATTCTCCTTCTCCGCGACGATGCCGGGGAAATTCGCGCGTTTCACAATCTCTGTCGCCATCGGGGAACGCGACTCTGTAGCGAACCGCAGGGACACGTCGGGCGGATCGTCTGTCCCTACCATCAGTGGACGTACGACCGATCCGGACAACTCTGCTCCGCCCGCGGTATGGACGGAGAGTTGAATTTTGAGGAGTGGTCGCTCCTGCCGGTTGCGGTGGCAACCGCCGCAGGCATGATTTATATCTCGCTCGCAAAAAACCCACCTTCTTTTGAATGTGTCAGGCGGCAAATTACGGAGGCGGCCGCTCCTCAGGGGCTAAATCGCGCGAAGGTCGCCTGCGCGATGGACTACGAGATTGAGGCCAACTGGAAACTTGTCTGGGAAAACAATCGCGAGTGTTATCACTGCAATGTGAATCACCCACAGTACATTCGCGCAAACTTCGATCACTACAACGACGACGACACGACCACAGCCATCGAAACGCGCATCGCAAAACAACTCGAGCGCGATACCAACCAACTGGCCGCTGCGGGCCTTGCCGCCACCCATCACGCGACCGGCATGGCGAGTTTTCCTGACCCGGATCACGCGGAGGGCTGGTGTGCGATCAACCGGACCGTGTTGGTCGAAGACTACGTCAGCGAGACGATGGACGGCCAGCAAGTGGCCCCACTGATGGGTGATTACGACGATCCGCACGTGGGAACCCTACGGATGCGGACCATGCCCAACATGTGGAATCACTCCAGTTGCGATCATGCGGTCACCACGCGGCTCCTCCCGGCAGGTCCGGCCAAAACCCGCGCCCGCGTCGTCTGGCTTGTCGACTGCGATGCGGTCGAAGGCCAGGACTACACGCTCGACCGGCTTCTCCCGTTCTGGCAGCTCACCAGTGAACAGGACTGGGATCTGTGCCGCCGTGCCCAGCAGGGCATTTCCTCCAGGGCCTACCGCCCCGGCCCCCTTTCAACGTACAAAGAGTGGAATGTGGAGGCATTTATTCGCTGGTATCTCAAGCAACTGGTCGCCCCCACGGACCTTTAGAGACCTTTCAGCCCTCGGAGTATTTCATGTCTCAAAAGACTGCCGACGTTCTCATCATTGGTGGTGGGGTTGCCGGACTAAGCACTGCCCTGCAACTGGCCCGTCGCGGCAAAAGCGTCATCGTCGTCGAACGAGGACAACTCGGAAGCGGATCGACCGGTCGCGCAGCAGGGCTGCTCGGACAACTCCGGGGCACAGCCGCTTCGACCCGCATGCTGATGGATGGCGTCGAAACGGTCCGGGAATTGGAAAAAGAAACCGGAGAGGAAATTTTTGTACAAACCGGTTCGCTTCGCGTGGCCGCAACGCCCGCCCGCACACAAGAGATTGTCGATCTGGTGGGAATGGGAAAAGCGATTGATTTCGATATCCAGCACCTCAGCCGAGAAGAGGTGAATGAAAAGCTGCCCTATATGAAGACGGATGATTTGCTCGATGCCTGCTACTGCCCGACTGATGGACATCTGCAACCGGCAGAACTGGTGGCGTCCTATGTTAAATGGGGACGCAAACTGGGCGTGCAGTACCAGACACAAACCCCCGTGGAACGCATTCTCATCGAAGGCGGGCGAGCGGTCGGTGTGCAAACGGCCAGTGGTCCACTGTATGCCGATGCAGTCGTCAACGCCGGCGGTCCCTGGTCTTATCTGATTGCTGAGATGGCTGAATCGGTCTTGCCGACCGCAGCGATCGGTCATGTTTATCTGACCACTCGGCCCGACGACGCGATCACCATCGATCGGTTGAGTCCGGGCGTGAGAGATCGCGAAAATCGAATTTACTCGCGGCCCGAAGCGGGCGGCCTGATTGTCGGGATGTACGAAGCGGAGCCCGAACAATACGCCATGGAAAACCTCCCTGCTGATTTCGACATGGCGTTGATGAAAGCCGCGCGAGACGACATCCATGTGGCCATGCTGATCTATTGTGCACAGCAGCGGTTCCCCTGGATCAACGAACGCACTCCGATGACCGTCACCACCGGCATCATGACCTTCAGCCCTGACGGGAAAGCCTTTTGTGGTGCGTTTCCTAACCTACCGGGCTTCTTCCACTGCAGCGGTTTCTCCGGCCACGGTATCGTGCAAAGCCCCACCATCGGCGTGATCATGGCCGATCTCGTCACTGAGGGAAAAACGGATTACGATCTGTCAGAAATCGAGGCCGATCGGTTCTTTGAACAGCCCGGATACCTTGCCCGCGAGGAAATCCGCAATCGCTGTTTTGAAATGGCGGGCAATTACTACGGGCGGGTCGAAGGCAAAACGGCCAGTGGTAAGGCCTCCTGAAAATATAAAAAGAACCTCAAAACAAATTTCGAAAAGCAGCTAGCGAGTGGCGATGAAAATACTGGTTCCCACCAAACGCGTTCCCGATACCGATCAGCGGATTACGCTTCGGGAGGATGGCAGTGGAATCAACGACGACCAATTGCCTTTTGTGATCAACCCGTTCGATGCGATTGCACTCGAAGAAGCGATCCGGCTTCGCGAGACGGGCTGTGATGCCGAGATCCTCACCGTGGGCATCGGCAGTGCGGATTATGAGGAACAACTCCGCAGCGGTTTGGCGATGGGTGCTGATCGGGCAATCCTGGTGCAGTGTGAAGAGTCGCTCGATCCCTGGAACGTGGCCCGCATCCTGCAGGCACTCGTTCTTCGCGAAGGGCCCGATCTGGTTTTGATGGGCAAACAGGCGGTCGACGACGATGCCAGCCAGGCCGGCCCGTTTCTCGCCGCGTTGCTTGACTGGCCGCAAGCTACCTTCGCCTCGAAGGTCGAGCTTACCGAAGACGCGGTCCGGGTCGACCGCGAAACCGATCAGGGAATCGAAACAATCGAGGTAACCCGTCCGGCGGTGATCACCACTGACCTGCGACTCAACGAACCGCGATATGCCTCGCTGCCGAGTATTCTCAAAGCGCGAAAGAAACCGATCGAACAACTGCCACTCGAAGCACTCGCAATCACCCTAGAACCCCGCGTCAAAATCATTGACCTCGAGGCTCCCTCCCAGTCGCGGACCTGTCGACGGGTGGATTCAGTCGACCAATTGGCCGAGGCCCTGGTGGAGGTGCTGCCTTGAAAATTCTTGTTCTAGCAGAAACCGACGCTGGCGCGTTGCGTCCGGCAAGTCTTGCGGCAATCGAATGTGGCCGCCAATTAAGTGAGCAAAATGGCGGAAGCGTGCGCTGGTTGTTGCTGGGTGCTCAACTCGATACGGTGGCACGTGAAGCAGCACGTTACGCACCGGTGTGTGTGGTCGATGCGGAAAAACTGGCCACCGTCACTGCCGATACCTGGGCGCCGGTCATTGCCCGCGCCGTAAAACAGGAAGGGGCCGAGCTGCTTCTGGCTGGCTCGGGAACCTTTGCCAAAGATGTTTTGACGCGAGCTGCGGCGCTGCTTGGCGGAACGATGGCCAGCGATGTGCTTGGGCACCGGTGGGTCGATGGTCAGTTGCAACTTCGCCGTGCAATGTATGCCGGGGCGATTGTGGCCACGGTGCAACTGAGCGGACCGGTCCAGATCATCACCTGCCAGAGCACCGCCTACGCGGCGGCCGAACCGCTCGCCGCAGTTGAAGCGATCCGGCCACTGGCAATCGATCTTGCCGACCTGCCCGCGCGAGTGCAGGTCGAGGCAGTCGAATCAAAGCGGGGTGGTCGACCCGATGTGACCGAAGCGGCCGTGGTTGTTTCGGGAGGACGGGCAATCAAAAATAGTGCGGACTTCGAATCGCTTATTGGCAAGCTGGCCGATACGCTCGGCGGCGCGGCCGGCAGCAGCCGGGTACTGGTCGATGCAGGTATTGCGCCCAATGAACTGCAGGTGGGTCAGACTGGAAAAATCGTTGCCCCGGAGGTTTATCTCGCGCTGGGTATCTCCGGCGCGGTGCAACACATGGCGGGCATGAAAAATTCAAAGACCATTGTCGCGGTCAACAACGATCCGGATGCGCCGATCTTTGAGGTCGCTAATCTCGGCTTGGTAGGCGATGTCTATGAAGTCGTGCCTCAGTTGATCGAGCGACTTAGCCAAAGGAACTCCGAGTGATTCGCCTTGCTACGTTGCTGGCCACGGGACCGGAACCGACGCGGGAAATTTTAGGCAACATCCCTCCCCTCGCCCGCTGGATCTTTGCCGCACTGGGTGCTGCAGCGATCGTGTGCTTCTGTTGGGGCGTGTGGCGGAGGGTGCGAATCTGGCGATTGCGACCCTGGAAAGAAGAGCGGCTTTCCTGGCGGGCAGGTAGCGGCCGACTGGTCCGCGAAATTTTTCTGCAGCATCGGCTCCGCGGTCGCGGACTGGCAAGCACCGCCCACCTTCTTCTTTTTTCCGGATTTGTGGTACTGCTTATCGGCACGATCCTGATTGCGATCGAACACCTTCTGGCCGATCTTCTCGGCCGCCCACCAGCCTACCCGGTGTTCCATTACGGTCTGTATTACATCCTCTACGAGTTGGTCCTCGACACATTCGGCCTGGCCCTGATCATCGGCTGCTGTATTTTTTTGTGGCGGCGTTTCCATCGACCAGCGAGCCTCGACCACAAACCGGCCGATCTTGTGATCTTGCTTTGCTTGCTCTTCCTCGGCGTTACGGGATATGTGGTCGAAGGACTGCGGATCCTGCAGGCCGAGACACCTCAACCGGAATGTTCGTTCGTCGGCCTGGCTGTGGCCCGCACGCTTGAAGCAGTCGGCATCCACCACGTGCAGGCCATCACGCTGCACCGCTGGAGTTGGTGGCTGCATGCCCTTCCGGCCCTGGCGCTGGTGGCCGCCTTTCCCTACACGCGACTGATGCATGCGGTGGCCGGCAGTGTGAACCTGCTTACCGAACCGGGCACCCTGGGACGGATGGAACCGATTTCGATCGAAGAAGTGGAAGAAACCGGTTTGGTGGGTGTGGGCCAGGTGGTCGATTTTTCCCGCGAGCGACTGTTGCATTTCGACGCCTGCGTGGCCTGCGGTCGCTGCGAAGAAGTTTGCCCGGCCTATGAGGCAGGCAAACCCCTTTCGCCCAAAGCTGTGGTACAAGACATCCGTCGCCATCTCGAGGTGCAAGGCTTCGATCTACTGGCCCATCTGGCCCGTGGGGAAGACGGCGAACTCAAAGGAGAATTACACGGTGATGTCATTTCTGCCGAAACGCTTTGGTCTTGCACCACCTGTTCAGCCTGCGTCGAGGTCTGCCCGCTACGGGTCAACCCACTGGGGATGATCACCGATATGCGGCGGCACCTGATCGGCGAAGGGGCACTGCGGGGCACACCCGCCGGTGCGCTGCAAAAGTCGCAGCGGAGCGGCAACCCCTGGGGTCTGCCGCAACAGGACCGCTTTGCCTGGGCGGCGGGCCTGGAGGTGCCCACCCCTGAGAGTGCGCCCGATTTTGAATACCTGTACTGGGTCGGCTGTGCTGCTTCCTACGATCGCCGCGTGCAGCGGGTGGCCCGCAGTTTGATCTGGCTGCTCAAAAAGGCGCAGGTTTCCTTTGCCGTTCTGGGACCCGAAGAACGCTGCACCGGCGAGTCGGCCCGCCGGATGGGCGATGAGTTTGTGTTTCAGGAACTGGCTGGAAAAAATATTGAAACGCTCTCCCGTTACCGCGTGCGTAAGATCGTGACCCACTGCCCGCACTGCCTCAATAGTCTGCAGCAGGATTATCCGCAGTTTGGCGGCCAGTACGAGGTCGTCCATCACACGCAGTTGCTCGCTCAGTTGACCGCAGCGGGCCAATTGCCTGCGCCCACCGGCGATGCTGCTGCGCAGGTGACGTACCACGATCCGTGTTATCTGGCGCGGGTCGGAGGGGTAACGGAGCCGCCTCGCCAGCTGGTGCAGATTGCGCTGGGAACGGAAAACGATCTCCTCGAAATGCCCCGCAGCGGCAAGCAGACGGCCTGCTGTGGCGCCGGAGGCGGACGGATGTGGTTTGATGACCCGGTCGAGGAGCGCGTGGGCCGCTCGCGTGTGGACGAAGCGCTCGCCACTGGCGCCGAGACCGTGGCGGTGTCGTGTCCATTCTGTCTGATCATGCTGCGAGACGGCGTGGCCGATAAAGCGCCCGAGAAAGAGGTCCGCGATGTGGCTGAAATTCTAGCCACCGCACTCGGATACCAGGAACGCCGTACTAAGGAAAGCAGCAAGGAAAACGGATGAGCGCAGCGGAGAGTGCAAAAATCGTGATCATCGGTGGGGGTGCGGTGGGTTGCGGTGTCGCTTACCAACTGGCTCTTGCGGGGAAGCGCGATATTCTGCTTTTGGAAAAAGAATCTTCGGTTGCTGCGGCCACTTCCAGCCAGGCCGCGGGCTTGGTCGGTCAGGTGCGCAGTACGGTCGAGCGGATTAAGCTAGCCCAGTGGTCGGTCGCTACATTTTCTCAAATGCAGCAAGACCCCGATACCAATCCCTCCTGGCGACAGGTCGGCTCGCTGCGGGTGGCACTTTGTGAGCAACGCGTCGCCGCCTTTGAAAAGCTTGCTACGGTGGCCGCCGAGGCCGATTTGGAAGTTGAGTTTATCGATCCGGCCCGCGCAAAAGGGCTTTGGCCCGCACTCGATTTTTCCGCTGCGCAGGCCATCCTCTATTGTCCGAGCGACGGCTACCTGCAGCCTTACGACCTGACGATGGCCTACGTCAAAAAATGTCGTCAAATGGGCGTGCGTTTTGAAACCTCGCGGGCAGCGACCGGACTGACACTCTCCGGCAACCGGGTCACCGGGGTCCAGACCGCCGAGGGCACGATCGAATGTGAGACCGTGATCAATGCGGCCGGGGCCCACGCCTACCACGTTGCCTGCTGGGCGGGAATGGAACTTCCGATCGTCCCGGTGCGGCACGAGTTTTTGATTACTGTGCAGTGCGAGGGGATGGATCCGCAGCTGCCGGTGGTGCGGATCCCGGATGGCTCGATCTATCTGCGGCCCGAGGTCGGGGGATTGCTGCTCGGGGGCTGGGAACCGGATTCCCTGAGTACCGATCCGCGAAAGTACACACCGCAGCAGGAACCACCACGCCTGGAAGCCGATTACGACGCGCTGGCTTTTTTTGTCGAGCAGATGCAACCGCAGTTTGCCCCCATCGAACAGTTGGGGATTCGCAGCGTGTTTAAGGGTTGGCCCACCTTCACACCCGACGGACGTTTTATTGTGGGACCCACAAAGCAGGTCGAGGGCTTTGTGATGGCCGGGGGCTGCAACGCCCATGGCGTTTCCGGTTCAGCAGGTATCGGTCGGCATGTGGTCGAATCGATGTGTGAGACCACACCCGCAGCCTACGTCCGCAGCCTGAGTCCCGACCGCTTCAGCGCGGAGCCGTGGGATTGGGAATCGGCCTCCGCCTCCGCCAGGCGGATCTACGAAACGTATTACGGCATCGGCGACTGAGGGGCTGGTCCCCTGGATACTCTTTGCCGCTTATGGTAGTTTTTTTCCTCTCTGTCAGACTTTTGTAGAACGCGTTTTCTTGTGGAGCACCTTTGATGGCACAAGCGATTGCGGGGGTGGCACCGCCAACATCTGGCGAGGTGACGAGCATGGTCGTCTGGCCTGGTCTCACGGCCCTCTCCACACCGCCCCTCGGGCGACTCGGTTGTACCCTCGGCCGGCTCTATAGCATCAAGGTCGGTGTCGGCCACATTCTCACGCTCGGCAATTTTTTTGCGCTACTCTCGATTCCGCTCGCGTTACAAATGTTTTTTGCCGGACTGCTTCCGGGACTTGCCCGCCGGTATGTGCTGACCAATCGCCGCGTGATCGTGGAGCGGAAGCAATTATCCTGGTCTGCCAGGTGGGTCGATGAGATGTCGGTCAGTCTCGACAATTTCGACGCGATTGACGTTATCGTGCTGCCCGGACAGGCGTGGTATCCGGCCGGAGATCTCGTCTTCCGTAAGGGCGACGTGGAAACCTTGCGTCTTTTTGGTGTCACACGGCCCGAAACTTTTCGCCGAACCTGCCTCAAAGCGCATGCTTCATTTGTTGGCGTGCAGGAACTGGTAGCAACAAGCTGAGGTCTATTGGATTTCAGCCTGAGGAAGCCGCGTAGGGAATTGAGCGGTACTTGCATCGAGTTGCTCGCGACGGGCGAGCGCCGTATTCCAGCGTTGGGCTGGCACGAGTGCCGGATCCAACACAACGGCCAGTCGGAATTGTTCGGCAGCGTCGGCGCGGTTGCCGTGCGACTGCAACAGATATCCCGCATTGTAGTGGGCAACTGCCGGGGGATGGACCGCCAGAAGTTCCGTGAGTGCTTGTGCGTTTTGCCCTTCCGCGACGAGCAGTTTGGCCAGATTGTTCCGATAGCGAACTTCGTCGGGTTGAAGTTGAGTGGCCCGTCGCATGGCCACCACAGCATCGTTGCCCCGCCCGCACTCGGCATAACAGAGTCCCAAATCATTGTGTATCGCGGCCGATTGGGGATGCGCCTGCTGCGCCCGCTCAAACCAGCCACTGGCCTGCTCCGCATCTCCGGTGGCCACCAACAGACGGGCGTAGCCAAGTTGTGCGGTAAGAGCGTGGGGTGAAAGTTTGAGTGCCTTCTGGTAGTGAACCGCCGCGCCGCCGGTCTCACCACTCCGCTCCAGCATGCGGGCCATTTCGGTATGGAGTGTTGCGTTGGGTGGTTGGGCACCCGATTGCAACGCCGCGCTGGAACTGGAAACTTCGGCTCCCTGATCCAGGGCGCAGCCGACAAGTGGCAAGAGAGTAAACAAAATCCAACTTCGATACAGCATGTTCGAGCGCATCACTTCCACCGTCTTTCCGGCCCATCTGCTGCCGCCTGTGTAGCTCGGGGTGGGGTCACCTCCGGTGGCGCGACCGTGGCCAAAACCACTTCCACACCCGTGTCTTCTTCGGCCAAGCGGGCCACATGCTCCACGGCTGCCAACCGCCGGGCAGTCTGCCGGGAACTTTCAGCCGGTTGCACAAAGAGCACGCGTTGCGTTTCGGGCACCCGCGTGAGGATCCAACGAACGTGTCGGCGTCCGTAGGCATTTAATTTTTCAGTGCCCGATTCAAAGTGCTCACTGCGAATCGTGTTTTGGGCTTGCCAGCCTCTTTCGATCATCAGACGGAACGGATCGCGGACCGCCTGCTGATCCATGAGATTATAGGGATGCGGCCAGCAGTGACTGCGATGATGGCTGCGATAAAAATCGCGCTTGGCAGCGGTCAGCCATCCGGCATCGACCTGCGTGGTGGCAAACACCAACCAAGATCCAATGACTAAAAGAAACCATTTACGCATTGCAGCTTATCCTCAGTGGAAAAAGGGCGATCACTCTGCCGCGCCTGCGGTGCCAGCACCGAAAAACAATTCGGGGCAGAAGATCCCATCTCTTTGTATCGGATCGCTGCGGCCTAAACTCCGCGCAGAATCGCAGAAGAAATACACCTAATTTGGTGGCAACTCGGATCGAGAAGCCGTTATTCGACCGTCACACTTTTGGCCAGGTTACGTGGCTTGTCGACATCGCAGTCCCGCAGCACACCAATATGGTAGGCCAGCAGTTGCAGCGGAATGCTCATCACGATCGGCTCTAAAAAATCGTCGACCGGCGGCACTTCGATGATGTCGTCGGTCAGCTTACAGACCTCGGTGTCACCTTCACTCACAACGGCGATGATCGGCCCACCCCGCGCTTTGATTTCTTCCATATTCGCCATGACTTTTTCATAGACAAAATCGGGAGGAATCACAAACACGCTTGGGGTGTTCTCATCGACCAGGGCAATCGGGCCGTGTTTCATTTCGGCCGCCGGATAGCCTTCGGCGTGGATGTAGCTGATTTCTTTGAGCTTCAGCGCACCTTCCAGAGCGGTGGGGAAATTGTATTGCCGGCCAAGATAGAGAAAATTATCGCAGTTTTGATACTTTTCAGCGATCTGGCGGACCACCGCATCGCAGTCGAGTGCCTTTTCGACTTGCTCGGGCAGTTGTTTGAGGTGCCGGATGATGGCCCGACCCGCACCGAAACTCAGATGCCGCTGCCGACCGAAAAAGAGGGCCAGCATGGTGAGCACCGTACACTGCGCGGTAAAGGCCTTGGTTGAGGCGACCCCGATTTCTGGTCCGGCGTGCAGATAGATCCCACCTTCGGATTCCTGGGCGATCGTGCTGCCAACCACATTGCAGATGGCCAGCGTGTGGTGTCCCTTGCGATTGCACTCGCGGAGGGCTGCCAGGGTATCGGCGGTTTCACCGCTCTGGGTGATAGCGAAGACGAGTGTCTTGTCGCCGATCGGTGGATTGCGGTAGCGAAGTTCGCTGGCGTATTCTACTTCGACCGGAATGCCGGCCAATTCTTCGATCACATATTCACCCACCATGGCGGCGTGCCAACTGGTGCCGCAGGCGGTAAGGATGATGCGATCGACTTGGCGCAGCTGTTGCGTGCCGAGGTTCAAACCACCGAACACGGCCGTGGCATCGTCATCGTTCAAGCGTCCCCGCATGGCATTGCGAAGCGATTGCGGCTGTTCGTGAATCTCTTTGAGCATGTAGTGGGCGTAACCGCCGAGGCTCACACTATCGCCATCCTGCTCCAGGGTCTGCACTGCGTGTTCGACGTGTCCTTGATCGCGATGGATCACCTGGAGCGAATCGCGGGTGATGACTGCTATTTCGTGATCAGCCAGATAGACGATCTTTTCGGTGTGGCCGACCATCGGTGTGGCATCGCTGGCGATAAAATGTTCGCCTTCGCCGACTCCGATCACCATCGGGCTACCGAGCCGAGCACAGATGAGCACATCGGGATGTTCGCGGAACAGAGCCACGATCCCATAGGTGCCGCGGAGTTGTGAGATGGCCTGCTGTACGGCAGAGACCAGTGGGGCATAGGTTCCGGCCGCACCACCTTGCGGGGTTCCGTTAATTGCAGCCTCGGTATTATTTTTGAGGGCATCGGAAATCAGGTGTCCGATGATTTCGCTGTCGGTCGCCGAATGAAAGACATAGCCTTCACTGGTAAGCCGTTCTTTGATCTGCTGATAGTTTTCAATCACCCCGTTATGGACAATGGCCAGCACGTCTGGACCGCCGATGTGGGGGTGGGCATTTTCATCGCTCGGTTGTCCGTGGGTGGCCCAGCGGGTGTGTCCTACACCGATCTTTCCGCCGACCGGTTCCTCGGCCAACCGCGCCACCAGATTGTCGATGCGCCCGCAGGTTTTGGTGACTGTCAGCTTGCCGCTGCTATCGATGGCTGCCACGCCGCTACTATCGTAGCCCCGGTATTCGAGTCGCCGCAGTCCTTCGATCAAAAACTGCGATGCTTCGCGATGTCCGATGTATCCTACAATCCCACACATAGTGCTTGCCTCTGGTTGTCTGCTTGTGCCGTGTTATTTGCGGTGTCATTCCCGCTTCTACCACCCGCTAGCGATGCTGCCCTGGAAGGGAAAACCAGCGAGCCGACCCTATTCTTACCACACGCACCGGGAGGGCAAAGGTGAACCGCTCGAGATTCGATCTTTCCGGCCCGCAACGGATCGACTACATAATCATACTACTACCAGTGATTTTGTGCGATGAAATGGTTGTTTTCTCGAGCTCTCGGCCGGCAAGAACGCAACCGATTACACCGAATAAACGGAAAAGGAGTCCTGCATCATGTCGCCATCGCTCCCTCGAGCGCTGCAGAGTGCGGTCGTGATTCCGGCTCGCACCGCATCGACCCGCCTGCCGCAAAAGCTGCTGTTGCGAGAAACCGGCCGGAGCGTGTTGGAACACACCTACGCCGCAGCCGCTGCAGCGACACGGCCTCTGGGAGTTTGGGTAGCGGCGGGCGATGAGACGATTGTCCGCGAGGTGCACCGCTTCGGTGGTCGGGTCGAGCGAACCGATCCGGAGCTTCCGAGCGGGACCGATCGAGTAGCTGCACTTGCGCGCCGCAAGGAATTTCAGCACTTCGACATTTTGGTGAACGTGCAGGGTGACGAACCAGAGATCGACCCGGCGGTGATCGACCGTTTGATCGATTGCTTGGAAAATCATCCCGAGGCGGAAATGGCAACGCTTGCTGCGCCCATTACGGACGAAGCGACCTTCCTCGACCCGGCGTGTGTGAAGGTGGTCGGCGATGCGGCGGGCCGGGCGCTTTATTTCAGTCGGGCACCAATTCCCCATCGGCGAGAATCAGCGGATGCGAGTTTTGAGAACCGACCGCTGATGCACCTGGGCATTTACGCCTACCGCCGCGAGGCGCTATTGCGGTTTTCGGCACTGCCGCCATCGCCCCTCGAACAATGCGAGCGGCTCGAGCAGCTGCGTGCGTTGGAGGCTGGCTTCACGATCGCGCTGGAGGTGGTGGCCGAAGCGACCTGCGGGATCGACACCGCCGAGGATTACGCCCGCTTCGTGGCCCGGCAGAAATCCGCCTAATGTGGCTGCCACGGCGCGTTGTATCGCGGCCCGGGGCGACAGACCGCCTGCTGCACTCTGGTGGCAAATCGGCCATCTCGCCGGAGCCGGCAATCGGCATCGATCCCCCAGTGCTTCTGCTTCCCGTCGAGTAAGATAAGCTCTCCGCCCACTGCCACCAGATCGACTGCACAAGACGACCCGAAACATGCACGAAAAAATCCTGGCCTATCACATTGATCTCAAACATCCGATGTGGACCGCGGCGTATTTAGAACAGACGGCCCGCCTTCTGGACGAATTGGGTTACAACGCCGTCCTCCTGGAGGTGGAAGACAAACTGCAATTTTCGGCTGCCCCGGAAATTGCCGATGTCGATGCACTTTCTCCGGCAGAAGCGGCAGAATTGGCGGCGATGTTCGCCGGCCACCATCTTCAAGTCATCCCGCTCGTACAGACGCTCGGCCACGCGGAGTATGTGCTCAGCAAGGCGGCCTACGCGCATCTTCGCGAAGATCCACAGGTAGTCAGCCAGTACGACCCGGTTTCACTCGAGGCCCGGCAGTTTATTCTGCAGCTGGTCGATGACGTGATTGCGGCCTTCGGACCGACCACGCATGTGCATCTCGGTGGCGACGAGGCGTATCACTTGGGTCAGAGCCCCAAACATGCTGCGCGACTTAAAGCGCGGGGGGTGGGGGGCATGTATTTAGACCACATGCGGCCCCTTTTCGAGCACGTTTTGCAGCAGCGGTTGCGACCGGTGATCTGGGCCGACATGATCCTGAGCGATCCGGAGATCATGGCCGACTTCCCTCGCGAGGTGGTCCTTGCCGACTGGGATTATTTCACGCGTGCAGGGCGGAGCGAGACGATCACCTTGTTTCAAAACGCCAACAGCATCTGGCGTTTGCCGATGGCCGAGTTTCAAGCCATGCAGATCCCCGCTTCCTTCCAACAGTATCTCCAGCCGTACTGCATCGATTCACAATCGGCAGAGGATGGTCTGTTCCACGGCTTCTACACGACCGACGCGCTGAAGGAGGCCGGTTTCACGGTCTGGACCGCTTCGGCGGTTCGATGTATCTACGACTCGGTTGCCATTCCGCAGGCAGCCCATTTACAAAACGTGTTTCATTCGACCCAAAAAGGATTTGCCGATGCCGACGGTCAGTTGGTAACCAGTTGGGCCGTGCGCTATGCTCATCCCCAGCTCGCGGTGCCGGCGATTCGGGTGGCTGCTGCCGCAGCAAACGGAGCGGCCGAGGCTGCAGATGCGGTGTGGCTTGCCGACTACGCCGCCGAGGAGTTTGGTGGCGATGGCGCCGATTTTTCCATCGCTACGCAGCGTGCTGGCGAGCCGCTTCCACTGAGCGAATCGCGCACGCTCAAACAGGCCCGTGCGTTGCTTCAGCAGGGCTGCGATCCTTTTGCCGAGTTACTCACCGAGCTGGAAGCGGGCAAAAGCGACCTGAGCCCGCCTGATTACGTAGCGACACCTGCTGCGAGTGCCGCTTCGGCAACGCCTGCGGCGTGGCGGGCAGCGTTGGTAGCGGCTTTGGAGCAAACGCGGCAGCGACATGCCGACGCGCGCGTGCGGTTGGTCGCTTTGCAGCGGCAGGCGAAACGGAATCGTGAGACGCTCGACCTCTGGATCGAGGGGATTGATTGGCTGTTATTTTGTGCCGATTTTCAGCTCGCCGTCTACGGCGATGCTTTGGAGCGAGAGGGTGCGGACCTGGAGCGCCGCTTAATCGCCCTGCGCGAAAAGACGCGCGTTCTCTGGGAAAAAACATTTTGCGAACGTGCGGTTGCGGCAGAGCTAGAGATGCGCTATGCGTTTTTCAGCGAATACATGGGCATTGAAAACGGCGACCAAGACGAAGCACCACTTTGCCTTCAGTGCCTTCAACCTGTTTCTCCATTAGACCACTATTGTCCACACTGCGGTCAATCTGTCGGTCAGTTGACAGCCTATCTTCCCTACGAAGGCATCTGGTTCAACGCTGGTTTGTGGGCGAAGCTCTGGAATCGTCTCTGGTACCGGCGGGTCGATAGTCTCCCGCGGAAATGCTTCTTCTTGATGCTGATCGTACTTACGGCACCGATCTTACTTCTTGCGTTGCCGACCGTTTGGTGGTGGAAGTCCAAGAGTCGATCAGAGGATTCGACGGAGAGGCCGAACGAATCACCCGCCGCGAAAACTGGTTCCCCACCGAAGTGTATCAAGCAAGCCGAAAATATTGTTCGCGATGCGCGATTCGCGGTTCTTGTCGGCTTGATTCCCATTCTCAGTTTGATCTACATCTTGAGACTGGTTCAGTGGTACATTGTAAGCAAGGAGCTTGCCGATTTTGATAACGCGGACCGCAATCATCATGCTCAACTTCTCAGTGCGTTTCGTTTGGCGCGACCACGACTTTGGTTTGCCTTGCTGTTCTGGCCAGGCATCGTTGCATTCTTGGCGATCTATATTGCCGTCACCTAGGCGCGTGCCAACAAACCCCGGTGACTCTGCGGCCTAACGGTCAATCGACTCTGAATCGAAATCGCGGTATGCGACCGATTTTGAGTATTTTTGCGAAATACGCTCCCTTTTTATTTTTTTTTGACGCTCTGCCAGCATTTCAGGTAGGATACGTACATAAACATTTGTACAGGTATCTACCATGTCTAAACCGCTTCGATTTTTTCAGCCCGCCACCTACAACAGTGGCCAGCCCTACGCTCCGGCACGCGGCCGTCACGCGCCCCGCCTGCAGTTAGAAAACCGCCTGGCTCCCTGTCACGCAGTGATTGATCTTCCACAGGACCAGCCAACCCCCGATCAGTTTATGCGAGCAATTGAGCGCGAGATGAAAATTCGCTGTTACCGCCGCAAGACGGTGAAAACCTATAAAAATTCCCTGCGTGCCGTACTCGGCTGGTTTGGCGGTTGCCCCCACCAGATCACCCGAGAAGATGTGCGGGTCTATCTCGAAATGCTTGTCGATGGTGGTGCCAGTTCGTCGTGGATCGGCATCAACCTCTCGGCCATCCGAACCGGTTTCGACAAGATGTGCGGTCAGGGGATTACGCTCGGCCTCGAATCTCCGCGGCGTCCCAAGCGGTTGCCGGTGGTTCTCAGTGGTCAGGAGATCATCCGTTTGTTACAGGCGGCCCCTTCGCTCCGCGACAAACTACTGTTGGGAATCATGTATGCCACGGCAATGCGGGTTTCAGAGGTCTGCCAGCTTCGCAACCGGGACATCGATTTTGACCGGCGGCGGATTCGTGTTTGGCAGGGCAAGGGTCGCACCGATCGCCAGGTGTTGTTGCCCGAATCTTTAGAGGGAATTTTGCGTGAAATCTGCGACGGAGGTTCAGGCGACGACTTCCTCTTTCCGGGCGAGCGGCGTGGTCGTTACCTTTCCCCCCGTACGGCCCGTCGGGCAATGCAGCGGGCCCTACAGATGGCCGGCATCCGCAAGCGGGCGAGTTGTCATTCGCTACGTCATTCGAGTGCGACGCACATGGTAGAGAACGGCACGAACATCCGCTACATCCAGACATTACTCGGCCACGTTCGGCTAGAAACGACACGTCTCTACACGCACGTGGCCGGTTTGAGCGAGCGGCAGGTACGGTCGCCGCTCGACGTTCTGTCGGGCGATCGCGGCTCGCGATCGCTCGTGCAACCGGTGGGCCGCATGCGTTTGCAGTTGGCCAAAACTGCCGACCCGCGTTCTGCCTCTGTGGAATTGACGATTTTTACTGACACACGTCAGGTGACGCTTGGGGGAATCACGGTCCGCGAGGCGCGTCCCGGTTGGGTGACGTTAGATTTACCACCATGGGAGCGATGGGAAGAGTCGCTCAGGCCGTTATCGCGGCAGGAGCACGAGCGACTGGAGTCTCCCGACTTCTATACTCTTTTGCAGCGGCATGCGACGACCCGTTATCTTGCATGGCGAGATCCGTAAGTGGGTGAAACGACGAAGCCGCCATTGCTCCCAAGCCATCTTGGCTTGACTTCATGCTGCGCATTTCCCCCACGCCTTTGGCAAAAGTGCGTATTTTTCGCATCAGCGAAGGAAAAGTTGCTTGCCAAAGCGGCCCATCTGGGGGGATAATACTCTCAACTGTTTTATTCAGGGCAGCGACCAAGCAGCGCACGTGCGCTCTTTCGGACACGCTGTCCGCAAGAGTACTGTTGGGCGATCAAGCAGGCATGGACGAAGATCAATTCTGGAACATCATTGACAATTCCAGAAACGTCGCCGCTCTAGTTACTCGTGACTCAGGCACAGATTTCATCCAGGTTCACGAACAGTCACTGGACGATTTGTTGCGTCAGTTGTCGCCTACTCAAATAGTTGAGTTTGAGGTTCAGTTTACCAAACTGTTTTTCAAAGCTTACCGATGGGACCTGTGGGCTGCCGCATATTGGCTTTTCGGTGGCTGTAGCGATGACGGATTCATGGACTTCCGATCATGTCTGATTAGCCTCGGCAAGGATTTGTATTACCAGGTACTAGACGACCCTGATGTACTCGCAGATATAGTGGATGCAACAAATGTTCCTTACATGCAGGCCGAAGGATTTCAGCATGTAGCGTCAAGGGTTTATCGCGAGATTACTGACGAGGACCTTTCAGATTACGAGGGTGTGGGTGATCATCCCTCTAAACCCGAAGGCGAATCGATCGATCACGACAACGTCGAACTAATGCGGAAGAGGTTTCCCAAACTTGTAAACAAGTATCCTGATATGGGTTGAGAGCCGCCAACAAGTCGTGGCCGCAAGGTCCGGCTTCGCCGGGTCACCTTCGATGTTTTTGCACATTTGTCTGATTCCCATACAATGAGTGTGTTACTTAACTTTTAATCCCCGGTGTGGGCGGTGACGGCCACACCCACCATTGGTGGTTCTCCAAAGAACAAACAACCGGGGCTATTCCGTCTTAGGTGACAATCAGTGAAACCATGCAACGCATCTATTTCATAGTTGGGCTGCTGTGTACCGGCTTTGGCCTGTGGATCTCGTTTGGAGCGACGATCAGATACTTCGTTAGCCCCTACGAGTTTTTTTCCACTATCAACTTAGCGGGATTGGGAGTTGTAGGTTTAGTTCTGGCAATTGGGATTTTTTTCTGGCTTAAGTCGGGTTCGTTGAGGTCGGGTAAGGTCGCCTGGTTTTTTGTGGGTGTCGTGATTTCCTGGATGGCCTGGACGATTAGCAACACAGTCGCATATCGCGCCAAGGACTATACAAAAAAGTGGCCAACACATGAGCGAGAGATCGCACCAGCATGGATGAGCAATGCCAAGGGCAGGCAACTCGGCAATTACCGTTGGATTGCGCCTGCAGATTCGTCCAACGTATCGGCTCAGATTGGCCTTTACGGCCCGAAGTTCAATGGTCTTCCCGGATTCCTTATTGAGGACGAGAACGGGGACGGAAGCGTGGACAGCATTCTTGTCGTTGACTCTGCAGCGCG
>Ga0114919_10000167_pt1 | contig 44502 bp, 49 predicted proteins | sample BlataG_FD_88682 | JGI IMG/M metagenome (GOLD analysis project Ga0114919, IMG submission 88682) | Deep subsurface microbial communities from Black Sea to uncover new lineages of life (NeLLi) - Black_00105 metaG | ecosystem: Environmental > Aquatic > Marine > Oceanic > Sediment | place: Atlantic... | reverse complement strand
GGGGGGGGGGGGGGGTGGGGTGAGAGGAGGGGGGGGGTGTGGGGGTGGGGGGGGGGGGTGGGGGGGGGGGGTATCAAGATAGGGGTGATAGTATATAAATAGATTCGTGATATGTATCTATAGATGCATTACTAAATGTAAGATTGTTTTCTGTTACACAAATATGGTCAAAATGCAACCAAAATTGGACACACTTTACTCTCCTTTTCTCCAGTTGCTACGACTAGACACAAAATAACCCCCTCCCCCTCGCCCTTATTCTCATCTTCTTGCTATATATGGTATATGAAACTCTACACAACAATGGCAGTTTTTAAGCCATTGACTTCTTGGCAGCAGCAACAACAGCGTCAGTGGTAATGCCAAACTTCTCGTACAAGGTTGGGCCTGGAGCAGATGCACCAAATTCATCAATACCGATGGCAACACCCTTGTCACCAACCCACTTATGCCACCCAAATGTAGATCCAGCCTCTATTGACACACGAGCCTTGACATCAGGTGGCAACACACTGTTTCTGTAGCTCTCTGGCTGCTCCTCAAAGAGTTCCCAGCATGGCATAGATACCACACGGACCTTCTTACCATCACCTTCCAGCTTCTTGGCAGCCTCAACTGCGTTTGGCAGCTCAGAGCCAGTGGCCATGATGATCACATCTGGCTTGGCATCCCCACCATGCACAATGTAGGCACCCTTCATGGTACCTTCAATGCTGGTAGTAGACATGTTTGGCATGCCCTGGCGAGAGAAGACCAAGGTAGATGGACGCTTGATGCCCTCCTTGTTTTGAGCATTGGCATTCTTGACGGCGGCAGCGTAGCAACCGGCAGTCTCGTTACCATCACCTGGACGCATTGTCAACATGTTTGGCATGGCACGGAAAGATGATAGGTGCTCAATAGGCTGATGGGTGGGTCCATCTTCACCGAGACCGATAGAGTCGTGAGTCATGACATAGATGACACCAGCCTCAGACAAGGCAGACATACGCATAGCATTATGCATGTAGTCTGAGAAGATGAAGAAGGTGGCAGTGTATGGGATGAAACCTGGTGCATAGAGAGCAATACCGTTGGCAATGGCTCCCATAGCGTGCTCACGGACACCGAAACGCATGTTACGCTCAGCATAGCTGGTCTTTTGGAAATCTCCAAACATCTTCATCAAAGTCATGTTGGATGGGGCCAAATCGGCAGATCCACCAATGAGGCCTGGGATCACTGGGGCCAGTGCGTTCAACATGGTCTGGGAGTGGAGACGGGTAGCGAGGCCCTTGTCTTCTGGGGTGAACTTGGGGAGGCTCTTCTCCCATCCAGCTGGCAACTCTCCGGTGATGATGGAGTTGTACTCCTTCCACTCTTCTGGATACTTGGACTTGTAAGTCTCAGCAGCCTTGATGTAAGCAGCCTTGGCCTCAGCCCCACGCTTGGCAACAGCTCCAAACTCTTCGTAAGCCTCCTGGGGGACCTCAAACTCCTTGTATGGCCACTTCAGTTGCTCACGAGTGGCAGCAGTCTCGTCCTTTCCGAGAGGAGCACCGTGGACATCATGGCTGTCCGCCTTATTTGGCGATCCGTAACCAATGAGGGTGGAAACCTTGATCAGGGATGGCTTGTCAGTGACAGACTTGGCCTTGGCAATGGCATTCTTCATACCTTCAAGGTCGTGGTTGCCGTCCTGAACGTGTTGCACATGCCAACCGAGAGCCTCATAACGAGCAGAGACGTCTTCGGTGAAGGAAATGTCAGTGTGGCCATCAATGGAGATGCGGTTATCGTCATACAGGCAGATCAACTTGCCCAGACCCCAGTGACCAGCAAGAGAAGCAGCCTCATTGGAGATACCCTCCATGTTGCAACCATCACCCATGATGCAGTAGGTGTAGTGATCCACCAGCTTGGCATCAGCCTTGTTGAAACGAGCAGCCAAGTGAGCCTCAGCGGCGGCAATACCGACGGCATTAGCAATGCCCTGGCCCAATGGACCGGTGGTGACCTCAACACCCTCAGTAAGGAAGTTTTCTGGATGGCCTGGGCACTTGGAGCCCCACTGGCGGAACTGTTTCAAGTCTTCAATGCCGAGGTTGTAGCCCATCAAGTGGAGGAGGGCGTACTGGAGCATGGAGCCGTGGCCTGCGGAGAGGACAAAACGGTCACGGTTGGGGAACTTGACATCCTTTGGGTCGGCGACGAAAAACTCCTTGAAGAGGGTGTAGCACATTGGTGCACAGCCCATTGGGAGACCTGGGTGACCAGAGTTGGCCTGTGTGTGGGCAAGGGAAAGGAGAGAGAGGGATGTGTGATGAGAGGGGAGGGTTGTGGAAAACTAGGAGAGGGGAGGAGTGTGATTGAAAGAGGAGTGCCAGGTAATGGAGCACATTCAATGAAGAATGGACGTGTTGAGTATACTTACGGCGTTGACACCATCAATAGCCAAGAAACGGACAGCTGCAGGAGAGAAAATAGGGCATGTCAGAAAAAGGTGCAAGTTGACACCCACCACAGAAACGTGTACAATCCATGATGTGAATGGTACAATGACCCTAAATGAGGTATTCGAGATCAGAATTGGTCAATCTAGATTGCCAAAGAGGTGGATTACTATGAATCCCACTTACCATTGATGGCAAGCTCAGCCTTCTTATCTGCGATGACACCGGTGGCTGGTGGCGCTACACCGACATGAGCAGCTCTGATGACTGCGGCACGACGTCCCTGGTAGAGAGCAGCCTTGCTGCGTGGTGCTTGCTGTGGGCGAAGGGCACCAAGATTACGCTGTCCGAGGATTTGAGTCTGCATCGTTGAAGGATTTATTCGAAATGCAAACGATATATGTCTTGAATGTTTAAAAGGGGGAATGTGATATGTAGGAGACTATTTTATAAGAAATTACAGTCTCAACCTGATCCACTGCAGCCACCCCACCCATTCACCAGCTCCCTCTCCTACATTCCCGCCCCAAGAGAGAAGGGGAGAGGGAACTTCTCTTCATCCCTCCCCCCCCTTCTCTCTCTTTGTGTGCTTTATACATAAACTATTGCTTTACACGGTTAACACTCATCCTAATAAGCCTTGGCAAATATAGCAACTTCCTTGGCATCCTTTCCAGTCATAAGACACTTGCCATTATGATCAGGTTGATCAAAGGGAATACATCTCAATGTAGCACTCGTCTCGTCCTTCACTTTGATCTCATCATCATCACTCCCTGCCCAGGGCCCCCTTGCCCACTTCCCTTGCTCAATCACACCCTTTAACTCATTATAACTGGCTACATCTACAATATTATCATCTCTAAATGCAATTGCTTGTTCCAACAGCCCATCTTGCACCTCTTCCAGTAATTGCTTCACTGCAGCAACAAATGCACCAGATTCCAGAGGCACTCCCATCTTCTTTCCTTCCTTTCCAGGAATATCCCTCCTTCCCAACACACATGTACCCGAATCTACATCTCTAGGCCCTACTTCTACCCTAACAGGCACACCACGCATTTCATGATGGTTAAACTTCCACCCAGGTGTCTTGTCAGCAGTGCCGTCCACCTCCACCCTCACCCCAGCCTCCTTCAGTGCTGCCTTCATCTGATCAGCAGCTGCCAACACACCCTCCCCATCTGCGCCCTTCTTCAGGATCGGAACAATAACAACTTGAGTTGGGGCTAGTTTAGGAGGAAGCCGCAGTCCAGCATCATCACCATGAGCCATTATCACCCCACCCACCATCCTGGTACTCACTCCCCAACTACTTTGATGTACAAACTTCAACTGACCATCTTCATCTAAATATTTGGTGTTGAATGCCTTGGCAAAGTTATCCCCTAAATTGTGACTTGTGCCTGCTTGCAATGCTTTTTTATCACCCATCATTGCCTCGATGGTATATGTCACATTGGCTCCTGCAAATGACTCTCTTGCTGATTTCCTCCCTGCTATTACAGGAATAGCAGCCACATTATATGCAAATTCTTCATAAACTTTCAGCATTTTGATCGTTTCTTCCTCTGCTTCTTCAGCAGTGGCATGTGCTGTATGGCCTTCTTGCCACAGGAATTCCAGTGTCCTCACGAACGGTCTGGTTCTCATTTCCCACCTGTGAACATTCGCCCACTGATTCATCAACAAGGGGAGATCTCTATAGCTTTGGACCCACTGAGCAAACATATGATTGACAATAGTCTCACTGGTAGGTCTTACTACTAGAGGTTCTTCCAGCTCTTTTCCTCCACCTTTTGTCACTAAAGCCAGCTCTGGAGCAAATCCTTCTACGTGATCAGCTTCCTTTTGTAAGAAGCTATAAGGAATGAGTTGAGGGAAATAAGCATTCAAATGACCAGTTTCTTTGAATTTAGCATCAAGGTAGGATTGGATGTTTTCCCAGATGGCATAGCCATATGGTCTGATGACCATGGTGCCCCTTACTGGGCCGTAGTCAGCCAACTGAGCTTCTCTGACAATGTCAAGGTACCATTTGCTAAAGTCTTGAGATTTGGGGGTGATGCCGCCCTGTTGGGTTTGCTGTTGATTGTTATTGCCTTTCTTTTGTTGTTGCTTTTGTTGTTTCTGAGCTGGAGGGGCTGCATCTGTAGCACTGGAGCGGCAGATCAACAAGCGACGGGAGAAGGAGGACTGACCGGCGCCAACCACTCGTCTGCAAAAGGAGGGAGGGAGGAGCGGGGGGAGAGAGATGTGGTGTGTGGACAAGGTTAAGGATGTTGAGCGGAAGACGATCGATTGATGGTACATGGGAGCTCTGCCCATATGCGAGTGCTTACCTTAGAGCACCTGGAGTTATATTGTTCATGGGATAAACTCGCATCTGATTTGCCTTTGATGCATTGAGGGACAGAGCTCCCATTCCTTCAATAAATTAAATGTTTAACTTCGTATAGTATCAAGTAAGAATTGCAATCATATTTTGTCCACATTTGCCTTAATTCCTTGCTAAATAAAACTGATCAATTTTCGCTGGTGTCGGGGGCCCACGCCCTCCCGGGAGGCATGAAAACTACACCAATGGCTCTGAAACGGCCCGTAAACATAATCAATGGCATAATAATACGTGTATGCAAGACTTGACACTACTGTGCTATATAATACACAACGAACACCAGAAAAAATAATCTCATCACCAGTTTGACCTTCTCAAAGTTTCGGTTCTCTCGCTGAATAGCACAGATGTCTAGTCAAGATTTGAAAACTGAGGAGGCTATTATACAAACTTACCAGAAACTGGTGGAAGAGCAACGTGCACTGGCATCGGCATCCCTCGACCGGCAACATGAATTTGAAGAGTACGACCTTGTGATATGTGCACTCAAACCACTGGATGGCAAGAGGAAATGCTCCCAGTTAGTAGGCAATGTCCTAGTGGCGAGAACAATAGAAGAAGTCTTGCCCAATCTGGAAGACACCAGGTCACAGATATCAGCTCTTCTCGGCCACATTGAAAAACAATTCTCTGCTAAGAGCAAGGAAGTCGCAGATTTTGAGCAAAAATATAAAATTAGAATGAAGAACAGGGATGCAGCAGGACCATCTTCTTCTGGTGATAACAGGTCTGGAGGTGTCTTGGTAAGCAAGTAATGGCACCCCAGTATATAGATTGTTAGATGGGAGCACAATAAACCCCAAGCTTCCCAATATGTATTACCCTAAAATATGTATTCAGTCATTTATTTATTTAAAACAAATTCTAATTGAAAACAAGTACATATCAAATTACATGGTTACATTACATCACCCCACCTTGGCCTTCTCACCAAGTTCCTGAGCCATAACTGTCTCTCTAATAGCATCCTCCAATGCGCATCTATACAACCTCAAATCCGCATCATCACCCAACCCCCCCAGCACACTCTTCACACATTCCACCACCGCTTCGATCACCCTATCACCAGGGTCATCCTTCTCCCAACCGGGGATCAACACCACATTATCCCTCTCCCCATCATGCACCTTGTGATCATCATCGTCAAACAGTAACACTCTGTGAAGTTTGGAGAAGTGCAGGTACAGTGGTTTCACTGTGTCCCATGGTTTTCCTTCGGCTGATTTGAGTCTGGATGGTGGAGCTGGCATGGTATGGTCTCTGTGGAGAATGAGCCTTGTGTTTTTAAACAACAACGGACCCTCCTCGTCCTCTTCTTCGTTACCATTAGTGTTACTGTTACTGCCAGATCGAGCCTTCTCTTCCAGCATATTGACAGCGTACTCTGTCGTTCTCACAGTGGCAGATGTGAACACCCCCAACTGATACTCACCAGTCAATTGCTTCAATAAACGAGTGCCAGGTCTAGCTTGATGTTTACCGACACTCCTTCTCATAGTGGTGTGAGAAGTCAAAGTGCCATTGAGATCAAATAACAATATTGCTCTAGTGTCTACTTTTTTATTGGCACTTTTATTATCTATATCTCTGTAATCTGGTTTGAGGGAGGTCCTGGTGTTGGGGTGGTGGTTGTACGTAAGTTTCTTTTGATGTTGACGTGGTGTAGTAAGGATAGTTGTACTATTACCATCTCTAGCAGCTGCCGCAGTGATGGTACTAAAGTTTCCTGCTGGTACTACATTACTCTTATATAATATATCTCGTCTTGATGATGATGATGATGGTGATGATGATGGTGGTGGTGGTGGTGGTGGTGGTGAGATGCCTGGCGATCTTTTCCAGCCATTGCCATCATTACGAGAGTTAGACCATGATGATGTTGATGATTGTCTCTCACCCAACTCAATGCTCATTTCATGTATGTCTCTTGTGATTCTATCTATAATCTTATCACCTGGATATATGTGATAGATTCTATTAAACCCCTCTCTCTTGTGAGGGGCCTTGTATAGCCTGTCAAATCGCTGGATGACAGATATGACATCATCTGGAGACAAAGTAGCATGCTCAATTCTCTGTTGAGCCCTGGAAATGCAGGTTTTAAATGGAGTTTCTAGTACACAAGCCAGGAGGTGGATGGTTTTACCTGATTTTCTCAACATGTTGATTGTATTGATCCAAGGACGCCGTTGGTCAGTGTTAATATTGCAGCGGTCGACGATGCAATTGGATCCTTCAAGAAGAGCAGTTTGTAGTTCTCTTTCGCAGGCTTGTCGGCTGCCTAATGTGTCTTGGTTGATATGGCACCAACCTAGGCTTTCAAATTGTTGGCTCAGTGTAGATTTTCCTGTCAAAGAGAGAGGAGGAAGAAAAGGAGGGGGGGTGAGACGTTGGGAAGGGATGTGCTTTGGTGAAATAAATCCAGGAGGAAATACAAACAAGATATAGTACCTGATCCTGGGAGACCTATAAGAACTACTACGTATTGCACAGATGCCATCGTGGCTTCAGAACACTCTCATCGGAAGATGCAATGAGAATTTACTTGATCAAATACTCAAAGTTTCACTTTACAAGACCTTCCATAGCCACGAACTGTGCACATAATCTGAATGCGTTGATAAATGTCAAATCATAGTCCTAGATCCCCACTTTTATCACTCTCCAGCCAGCCCAATGACCACCCTCGACTGCCGACTCGAAGCCAATGCATCTTTAAAGTTGTGCCTCAACACTTCTAAACAGACAATAAATTAGAGGTTGTAGCTCCAGTCGTATCCTTTGCAGGCGGCCTGGCCAAGAAAAGCACCTTTGCGACAGGCTTAATCTCCTTCCCAACCAACAACGACCCTGCCTTGATCTGTGACGCCCCTCCACTACCCCCATCAATCATATAAAACTCATTTTCGTCCACCTCCATACTCTCCGGCTCTGAATCTACCACCAATATTCCAGACCCCAGCACTTTCTTGGCATCATCCTCTTTCATTCCTAGTGCCTCCCTCACAGAAGGTAATTTCAGACAATTCTCAACAAACAATGCTGCAGGTCTGCCTGCTCTCAGCACCACTGACCAGTTGGGAAGACACACCCATTGCGCATTGATTGCCTCGGGTGGGATTGTAAAGGCACTAAAGACTGCAGATTGTGTTGCAACCTTGGGAGCTCCTACGATAGTAGCGGCATTGACTGATCCCAATGTCCCCACCATTGCAATTGGTCTGTACCCCACTTCTTCCCTTTCTAACCTCAGAATGCTCAATCTGGCAGAAAAGGGAATATTCTCCTCCCCAGCCTTGTCCACTGTATCCTCCAGCGTCTCTTGAATCTTCTTCCTGGCACCCTCTGTCAGCTCTGCCACTTCCAATCCTTTGTTCAGATACGCCTCTGTATTCTCCAGTCTTTTCACGCCTCCACATTCCAGAGCGTCTCTGTAGTACTTGTACGCAAGACAATCACCAGGAGAGTTTGTAAAACCCTCTCCCTCTCCCTTTCTTCTCTCATGCTCCTTGATGGCCCTAGCCAGAACCTGAGCCTGGGATGGAACCAAACCATGCTCTGCAATGTACCTGGCAGCAGGGGTACGCTGTGATGCTGACAACATGCGTAGCTCGTATAGCGACTCTGGATTGTGGTCAAATACTTTCAGTTGTTCGTCAGTCAGCTGACCGGACAGCTTGATTGATTGGTACACTGACAATGTTGATACCCACAAGTGTTGGGTGCGTCTTTCCAGGCCCGATATGTCTTGTACCATTTGACCATCTATTCCAGATTGCTGGAGTGCCAGAATAACCTTAGCGAGTTGGTGCCATTTGCCTGCATTGGCTCTGAGTCGGGAGAGCATGGAGTCGGTGTTCTGACCAGCAGCAGCTGCAGTGTCGTCAGTGTCAATATCAGATGGGCTGGCATTCATAAAGCCTGGGGGTGGTCTAAAGTTACGAGGCCCTGATGGGACGCCATCAATTTCGAGGTCTAAGGAATTGCCAGATGATGGGGCAGTGCCACCGCCAAACTTTGCTCCACGTCCTGGTGGAGATGAGGATTGGCCGGGGAAGACAAGACCGCCACCACCGCCAGGTCTGGGATTTGATTGGCCCGGGATGATAAGTGGTGAGTCCCCAAAGTTACCAGCCCGATTACATTTCACAATGCGTTGCCTATAAGTGGAAAGTGTGGATTTCGATAACTTTACGTTGAGAGCGTGCATCCTGCAATCTCAGTGGTGTTCAAGCTGTAACGCGCTGCTAATTGTAATCCTAAGATGTCGTATAGAGTGATAAATGTAATAAAGTGTTGCAAAAACCAACCTTGGTGGCACATTTAATTGGCAAAAACCTCCAATTTCTGAGCTCTGCACTCTCTTTGCATATATGGCTTCGCATGCACACAATCTCGTGCATATTTTAAAATGAACACGTGTTGTATGCCCTGAAGTGTTGATTAAACATAATAAGTGGAGGAATTATTGAGAACATAGAGATGCAAAGTCAAATCTTCCAAGGAGGGAAGGGGACAATGCAGTCCTCCACGCTTTCACGTAGGCCAATCGGAGCTTCAACACACCAACCATGCAAAACATGCTCCTTCAATCCATGCACTCGTGAGGTTCTCGTCACCAAGGCCTCTCGATTCCCTGGCTCCCCTGCCGACGCCACAGAAGGCCAACAACGCCAACGACAGCGAGAACCAGCCCCTCTTTCTTCTTCTTCTCCATCTTCTTCCCCCAATTCTACCAATACCCCTAGAATTGACCCACTAGACAGGAGCTCCATGGTATGGCAAGAATTATTAAGTACTCCAGAACCAGAAATGTTTGGCCCCAGAGCCCGTTCCGCCTCTGACGCTGCCGTCTTACGTCGCAAAGGCCACCTCAAAGAACAAGACCGCTTTATAGAATTCATGCTTGAAATGCATCAAACCCACACCAGTTTAGAAGTCATGCAAAAGATGGAGAGATGGATTATAGAACACAGAAGAGACCCTAGGTCCAGTAGACTGAGAAGAATAGTTCCGAATATTGGCTCATTCTTTACTCCTCTAAGATTAGTAGATGCATTCCTAGAATACGATGAGTTCTTTGCCTTGTCTAGAAGGCAGTACGTACCTCCTAACTTTGCTGAAATTAGACATATATTAAACATAGCCCAAGTGCACTGCTCTGCTGATAGTTTGAGACTGATTACATTTGATGCGGATGGTACCTTATATGCTGACGGGGCACATATGGAGCATGACAATGAAATGATCAGACACATAATATCACTGATGAGAGCTGGAATAGATGTAGCTATAGTCACTGCTGCTGGATACCCTGGGGCACCTGAAAGATTTGCTCAAAGAGTGGAGGGACTACTGGCAGCATTCCGCCAGCTGTCTCTCCCTCAGACTGTCACAGACCGGTTTCATATCATGGGTGGGGAATGTAATTATTTGTTAAGAGTAGGTCACCATGGGGCAGATAAAAGGCTAGAGTTTGTACCTGACTCAGAATGGAAATCTGATTGTATGATGTCTTGGAAGAAGGAAGATATCAGAGAGCTGCTGGACTCTGCAGAGGCAATGCTGCTGGACGGAGCCGCCCGACTCAAACTGCCAGTTACTGTTGTCAGAAAGGAACGAGCAGTAGGTGTTGTCCCCACTGCTCCTACTATTTATGAAGTATTAGAAGAGCTTGCTATCAGTGTACAGGCACAATTAGAATCTCATATGCCATTTTGTGCTTTCAATGGTGGTAATGACGTATTTGTAGATGTAGGAAATAAGAGCTTGGGGCTGGAGGCTTTGATGGCCTATGTCGGTGCTTCTCCTTCTGAAGCTCTTCATGTTGGTGACAGATTTACCCAGAGTGGTAATGATTCTGCAACTCGAGATTGTTGCTCTATTATATGGGTTGCCAATCCTGAGGAGACGGATTTCTTCATCAAACAATTATTAGGAGATGTGAGGAGAAGAAACTTCCAACAGCCATATATTGAGTGAGGAAAAAAACTGTGTTTGATAACTGGTTTTAGATCTGAATCAACTTTTATTCCTACAACTTACATGAATTCATTGTGCTGTAAATCACTCGTTATTATTTCAATAGACCAGAGGTACAATTCTGTACTTGACATGCTCACAATATTTATCCCAATCCTTGCCATACTTGTCCCTACAGGCATGTTCATCTCTTAAATCTCTATGTACCAACAGCGCTCCAAAGTATGCTACATAAAAGTAAGGTATTATACTATGGAAGCCAGTAGGCAGGCACCAAGCCCATCCCATGACCCAATCCCCAAAATAATTCACGTGTCTGGCAATACCCCACCAACCACTGATGATGAGCTTGGTTCCCCGGGCTGTAGGTAGCGTTTTTAAATTTCTAACCTTGGGATGGTTTGGATCTCTTCTAAAAATATCTTTCTGAGAGTTGGCTCCTCTAAACATCAGGTAACCCAGTGCTTTAAGCAGTATAATACCTATAATACCCAGTACACTCAACTGCTGAGGGAAATCTACCAGTACTCTTGCTTGTAATGAATATGTAAAAGGCACCCAGGATAGATCCCCAAACGCCAACATGAACCCCAATCCATCAGTTGTTATATCCATTGTAGTTAGAATAGCCTTTTCATTGTACAAAGCATCCCATACATAAAGAGCTTGAAAGACGCACACCAGAGTCATTGCAGCACTGACACTACCAGTGCGGTTATATTGCTCTGCAGCCATTGCCAGGTCCAACACCACCCAGCCAATGAGGCCAGGGTAGAGTTCACAGAATTCTTTCAAGTCAAAGCTACCTATACGAGGATTGAGCTCTCTGCCAATGAAGAAGTCGTATATAGGGGTGCCTGTAGCTCCTCCTGCTGCTAGGAGAGCTCCATTTTTCAAGAATGAAGAGATGTAGAGGTACAGACTGAGCATTGATGATAACAGTATTGAGGCAGTCATTAGAGGGACATAGTTGTGATAGGCCCAAGATAGGGAGAGCCCCCAGAGGGAGGCTGGAGGGGCCCAAAACCCAACGTAGAGAGCCAAGGCGGAAGAAATGAAGAAACTGTTGAGACCGTTCAACTTGTAATCTAATCTTTTACCATTGGATAGGAGGGTGCCTTGTGCCTTTTGTCCAGGGAGAATTATATGGAGGGCTACTTGGAAGAAGAACCAGCCGAAAGCTACTGCTGTGGCCTCCCAAGTGAAGAACTTTTGAGTGGGGAGGAAGCCGGGGAGGTTGAAATGAGGAGTGAGGCGGAGACAGCCTTGTGCGTTGCAAGCGAATACTAGCATGTAACAGACGAATGGGAGGCCAAGTATGATGCCGATGGGTCCAAGGTACGGTCCAAGGAATTCATACTCTGGCTTTTGTCTGGATGTTTTGGGTGCCATCATCTAAATGATTTATCTAATTAATGTGATCAATTCTGTTCTTGCACCGTTGAAATGTGAATCTTGGCTGATCTTGTAATCTAAAGCGTGTTATATAGTAAATTTAAGTCTTTTGTTCGTCAAAAAAGCAAAGCCACTGATGAATGTGGGGCTGGCCACCGACTTTTCATACCGATGCCATTGCTGGCAGCGTTGACTGAATGAACCTGCCAATAAACTTCTTCCTTGCATTCTTTCAACGTCCCATCTCAGTTCGACCCATTCTACGGGTAACAAGACAGCAGGTACTGTTGCTCCTAGATTGTTCCCACCTACACCATTTCACCCGAGGTTTGTGCCACGGTTGCCTTCACTGCCGGCCCAGAATTGATGGCAGCTTTAAACCGTTGGTGTTCCTACCGAATCTGGAACTTTATCCATTTGTGTTTTGATAATAACAGTCAAATATGTTCATGCTATTCCCATCGCAAGCATTCATCGGTAAAAGAACGGGATATTTTTATTTACCCCAACATACCTCAAGATGCTTACATCTTCAGCCTCAGAACACAAAACGAGCAGTATTAGCATCTGCAGGTAAAATCTTTAATGTGACACTCCATGTGCATGTCGATCTAGCCCTCTATTCGGGTTTCACAACTACTCACCCCATTCCCTCTCCCCCTCTCTCTCCGCTTCCACAGGTCCTCTAGACTTGCACGTAGGTGAAACCACAATATCCATCCCCCTACCGAATGATAAAGCCCAAGAATTATCAGCAGCAATACAAGAAATTATGACTACATTTGCAGAGAAACAAAAAGCAGAGAGACCCAAGAGATGGGAGTCCATGGAGTATCGTTTGAATGACACAGGTCCGTTGAGAAGTTGGAGGTGATTTGCAATCCCAATGCTTACAGTACTGCTTTTGAAGCCAAGGTTTTGATTACGTTAGTTATTGTAGGTGGTGTTAAAGTAGTGACAGAGGGGAAGTTGAGTGCAGTAAAGGCTGATGTGGAGACATACCTGAAGAGTTGAGGGCCTCAGCTTATCTTTTAGAGGTGGCTGTGGGATTGGTCAAGGAAGGGATTGAAAACGAGGGAGAAACCAGCTTGGTTGGCCGTAGTATTTCTTCCTAACACAACAACGTTTGTCAAAGAGTCGTCGTTGATTACCTGAACGTCTATATACTCTATAAACACGAATAAAACACCACTAAAAATGAATCTTGCTCAAACTAAACTACAAAGCCGTGGATTGGGCCTTCAACCAACAAGTCTAAGAATAAAAAGGGATCAAATGCGACTTGTGTGCCCAGTAAGAGCAACTGCCGAACCAGTAGAGGTAAATATTTGTGTCTTTTCTTGCACAATTTTCACTCGATTGGTCAGCTGTATTTACCATTTATTCCACAAACCTTCCCCTTAAACATCCCCATTATCACTTACTAACTCATTCACACCAATGTGCAGACTGAAATAAAGAAATCTAACCCTGTCTCACCATCACCTGCCATCGATCCAACAGCCGGAGATGGAGAGGTGATCTACATTGGGAAAGGCAAGACCATCAGGGACGACCCTAAGAAGTACCCTGAAAGAAATGAACTCACAGGTGGCTGGGCTGGTGGAGAAGTTGGTCTCAAGAGCTGGGTCCAAGAACTCTCCTCCCAAGGCGCCATTTCCCCCAAGGCCAAGAAGATAGAACCCAAAGCACCCCGCACCCCCAAACCAATCGCTACTGGCAGAGACGAAATATACATTGGATTTAGCAAGGAAGATGACAGAACAGGTAAAAAAGGACGTTTCCTACGTGATGATGCTAAAAAGTATCCTCAAAGAGACACTTTGACTGGCGGTTTTGCAGGAGGAGAACTGGGTCTTAGGAAATTTGTAGAAACAGGCGACATCCCCATAGCCACCGGCCCAGGAGGCATCCGTCAAGGTCAGAGCCCCTTGGTGACTGCCGCTATTGTCAGTATTGCAGGCACTGTTGGAGCTTCTCTGTTGAACGGTGCTTCTAATGTCGGGGAGAAAGTTGTGAGTGAAACTACTGGGGTGTCCCCGGATGCATTGGCTGCCTTGGATGACAATACCAAGTTGTTATTGGAAACTGCAGTACTGAGTTTGGGGGTGTTGGGGACTGGTCTGGCTGCAAAGTCTGTATTTGGAGGAGTTGCTAATAGTTTTAAGAGTTATGTCACTAAATTGGTGACTTTGGGAGTGTTCTGGATCGCAGTGTTTGTTGCCGCAAAGTTTGTTATTGAAGCACCTTAAATTTGGTGCATACAAAGTCTGTTGTGGGGATCTGAACTGAATTTTTCACATTAAAATTATGTTTACCATTATTTTGTGTGAAGAACGCAAGGGTAGACACCTAGTAGTCAGTATTCACACCAAGTTTAGCCTCCCTTTTTCTCTAGCCCGGCAGCTCTCAGCAACAAAAAAATGGCAATTGTGGAGGTAGCAAATAGATAAGAACAAAAGATAATAGAACACAACAACCATCGCCTCTAGGTTGTTATTATTGGTAACTGCCACATGTACAACCGGCACTTGACAAATAACACAACCCAAGGAGAAGAAGAAAAGAACCCAAAAGATAAAACAAAGGATGACATAAGGAATAGAAGAAGAAGCAGAATACTCTCTTGGCTTGTGTGAATGTTATATCCACTTATACTAGTTATAGTTGGGGAATAACTAAATATCTGCCATAACTCATTCGTCATCATCATCCTCTTCTGCATATTCTTCATCGTCGTCGTCGTCGTCGTCATCATCGCTGTCGTCTTCGTACTTTCCACGTTTACGAGCTGGCTCTGCAAATCATAGAACAAAGGGTGGGAAAGGTGTGAGTGGGATGTTTACTATGGGCTATGGATATTGAAAAATCATGGTAAAAGGATACATCTGTAGATTGCTCACCCTCTTCGTATTCTTCTTCATCATCAGAAAGCTCTGGGTCCTGCAATGCAGCAGTAGGGACCTCCTTACCTTCATCATCATCCTGAGATGAGGGTAATAATAATAGCAAGATATGTTGGGAGGAGGGGGGAAATGGTGTCAGTAAGGCTGGATATATATGTGGGGGATAAGGAGAGAGAAAAGAAAAGAACCATCTCGTTGTGTACTACTTACCTCATCATCATCTTCTTCCTCCTCCTCCTCCTCTTCATCATACTCTTCTCCATCATCATCGTCCTCCTCCTCATCATCATCATCATCATCACCTGCACCGGCACCTGCACCAGCGTTGCCACCGTCGTTGTCGTCACCGTCACCTTCTTCTTCTCCATCATCATCTCCCTCCTCTTCGATCTCCTCCTCTTCGACCTCTTCTTCTTCCTCTTCTTCATCGTCGTCATCATCAGCATCAGCATCAACTGGATTGCCGTGGATGTCTTCACCATTGAGGGACGTGAAACTAGGTGGCAACATGCTGAAGATCTTTTCACGGAGACCTGGAGTTGTTGCCACTGGGCAGGCTTCAAGGTCCAAAGAGCGCAACTTTGGGAGTTCCTTCAGTGGCTTTAAAGCTTCAACCTTGGAAATTCGGTTGCCACCCAGCTCGAGGACTTGGAGGTTGGTTAGGTTTGACAGTGGCTTCAGCGCACTATCGTTCAACTGATTGTCAGTCATGCTTAGTTTTGTTAGGGTAGTTGGAGCGGAAGAAAGACCTTCTAATGATCGTAGACCAACACCTGAAAGAGAAAGAACCTTTAAACTCTCAAAATTTTCAAGACCCTGCAGGTTTGGAGGGATTAAGAACACATCAGTTTTCTCTCTCTAAAATTCAAAATTGTCAGTTTGACACTGGTCACTCAATGGCGGACCACTCACACTTATATCTCTAGTCTGACACTGCCCGTCCAGCTCTAGAACTGTGACTTCCTGTTGGCTTATTCCTTGTCTTTTAGTAGCTTTCTGAAGAGCTTGATCTAAAGTGAGAGGCATCAGCAGAGAGCACAAACACTTATTGGCTTAGGTATGAAGCTAAATTGTGTCCTCTGATAGTGAATACACCGTCTTAAAGAACATGCAGGGGCTCTAGACAGTGATGCTGAGGAGGCCACTGTCTCCGCTCTCCATGGAAAAGTGGCCAGCTTCCTGTGAGGTGGATTTAAACCTTGAGGAAGGATGGATAGAATGCCAGAAGTGTCCCTCTATATCCGATACTTAATAGTTATCAACTTGTACTGCTCTATATTGGATTCATAGACCTGTGCATGGTTTGAAACCCTCTTTTAAGATAGGAACTTTTTGGGTCCGTGATCAGTGGCTTGTAGACGCATTGATTTATGGTGGAAGACTCCCAAACTGCACCTAAGAGGACTAAACTGGCAAACACGAACGCTAGAGGCGGGAGATCTGGAGAAGGTGCAAGGCCAATTGGCAGGGAATCGACACAAGGAGGGAGAGGAGGAGGGGGCCGACATCAACAACATCAACGTGGAAGATGGAGCAGCGGCAGAGGTAGAGGCCCTGGAGGAAGAGGTGGCAATAGAAACCATAGTAGTGGCATGGCACCAATACAGCAATACTACCATTCATCAATGTTAGAAGACCCCTGGCAGCCTTTGACGACACAGTCAGCAGCAGCAGTGGTGGGAGAACAGAACGTGGTTGGTGGAGAGGAGGCTGGGAAGATTAGTGATGAAGGTATGTTGGATAGACCTTGGCATTAACAGATAGATTTAATAGAGAATAGGTATGCTATTTACTATTTCTTCACTATGTAGTTGGCTGGCAATTGTGTTAACAGTGGGGGGACAGGGAGGGCCGAAGTTCAGACTGAGTGAAGTCATCTCTCCCTGGCCACCGATGATGAGGATGAGGGAGATGGTAGGTTGCGTCCAAACATAAGCACACAGTGACTGTGATATTTGGCATTGTATACGAAATATTTGTTTGATACAAATCTAAGGATTTCTTCTTACAATATCGGCATCATCACTGGAATTGGAAATACAAAACAATTTCATTTCCATGGCTTTTGGAACTTCAGTAATGGTGGCTAGACCACCAACTTCACATCGACTAGTCGTTGTTGCAGCAACACACCCAAGTAAGTCGAACTAAAGCCTTCTTGCACGCAAATTGTAGCATCCTCTGTCCATTCACAGTGGCTAACTTTACCGCTCATACTCTCTACAGGGCACAAATCTACCAAGCTCCACAACCATAGACGCCCAAAAAAGTCACAAGGTGAAAGAGCCAGGAAAAATGCAGAGTATCCCCCTCTACCACCTCCACCCCCCATTTATGTTGTCTTGGAAAAATAAACATAGCAATGCATACTTGTAATTTGTAGCAATATTATGGCAGTCTTAGGCATATCACACGCCATGATTATGGTAGTGGGAGCCATTATAGGAAGATATCTGGAGAGAGAAAGAGGGCCCACTGCCGAGAGAAGGGAATTCCTTCGAAGGCGGTGGGCCCATTAATACCGTCATCATCACTCCCAACCTTTGTTGTTAAGCTTGAAATCGCTTTTGTCTGAGTATTACACCTAAAGATATATGCAACTAGAAATATGCACATCTACAGGCTTCAATTCGCATCCATTTCCAATACTCAACCCAGTTGCTCCAGTCAACTGATTGTTTCATCTTCTGCACGTTGTTCGTGATACCGCCCAAAATATATGTGCACCGCTCCCTTCAGACATAGTACATCACATTATAGGCAGCATACCAAGACCAGACTTTATTCTACCCCAACTACACGGTACTCTTCCTCATCACCCACCAACACCTCCAGGCAAGAGCTTGCTCAGCAAGTTTTAAACTTCATTTCCGACAGTACTTCAGAAAGCTACTCCAATCCTCACAATGTGCATACCAATGAATACAAATCATTGAGTTCTTCCATATGCATCTTATCACCATCACCATCGTCGTCGATACACATCAACCCCTCTCTCCTCAGAAAAGCCATTTCCCCCAGACGACATTACCTCCCACCAATCACCCTAAACAATGGCACGTGCTTCTATGTCTCAGAACCAGTAGTACATAGATTCAGATGCAGGAAAACGGCTGTTTTTATAGCCTCCCTCTTCACCCAAATTCCCCATCTCACAATGGCAGCTGGCCTTCCACCAATCACGCTCTCCCGACACGATTTATTCCATGCCCACATCTTCCTAAACAACAATAACAGTAATATAGGGCTACTATTTCACAGTAAAGAATACCCTGCTCAAAATGACACTACCTTCCCTATTAATCTGGGACATGGTCAGATTGCATCTACAGTTGAATATTCCCAATATGCAATGTCTTGGAGAAGTGTGGTCTGGTATAATGGCACGTTTGCAGCACTATATCTAGGAAACAATTCTTTATTGCAAGGTTTGATAATGGAGGGTTTGGAAGATGTACACACTGTGTTGGAGAGTGATTTTGGGCAGCCTCTTGCTGATCTAATATACCTTGATGATGGAGAAGAGTACCCAGGGATGAAGCAAAGAGGGTATCGGCATGCCCGACAAAAGGTATTTGTGCAGAATATTAGAAGCGAGTTTTTGAATATGTGAAGGGAAACGTTATAAAAGATAGATATTTGTGAAAATATACTATGGTAGGGGGATGTGGGGTGGGGGTTTGAGGGTGGGATGGGAAAGATAGTAGTCGCAACATGGACCTTGTTTGTGCTCTCTGGGGCGAGCTGCCCTCTCCGCGAGAACCTCGTGATCAGGAGGGGAAAGAATTTTATAAATAGGATAACCGGCCAGCCTGTGAAATATAGAAATAGCTTTAACGCGAACTTTGTGTTTATGAATTGGTCCTTACTACCATTCCTGTAAATTATATGGAGGAAACACACGGAGGAAGCATGGCGCTCCATATGCCATTGTTTGGAAATTATCAACGGGAGCCAGTAGAATCAGCTGCTCAAATCATATATAACGATTCTGACGACTACAGCAATGCACCCAGGGGTGCCAGTATGGCAAACCTACGGGGCAGTAATGATGCCCTAACATCCAGCGACTCTCAACGTCACTATCCCAGCTCCACGACCACCAACAAGAAGGGTGGAAACAATAAACGCTACCAAGATCCAGACGCCAAGGAAAGAAATAGGGAGATACAGCGTAGATATAGAGAAAAGTCAAAGATGAAGGCTGCAAAGGCAGAAGACGCCTTGGAAAAGCTGCGCTTAGACTTGCAGGAGGCACAGGAGGAGAAGGCTGCTCTGCTATCTCAGGCCACTGTCCTCAGTCAAGTTAATGTTTACCTTGACGAGGCAATTTCTGCCATTTCTGGTACAGGATCTAAAGCAGCTCAAACTTTCAACCAAACTCTACCAATTTTGGCCAACTTTGCCACCATGTCTCCACTTGAGGTTGTTAATGTCGTTGCCGAGAATAATTTCTTCCCTCCAGATGCTGTCATCAGACGCCGTGTGCGTCTAGGCACACTTGATGACTTCCTGAAGCAGTCCAAGTCCTTTTACAGTAAAGTTACGGAATTCGTCCAGCAGTGGAATGATAATCCTAGCTCAAGAGAGGTAGTGGAAAAGAAGTTGGGAGCATGTTTGAAGTTTAGGTGCAAGGTCGCCAGAATTCTACGGGATGAGCGTCCTGATGTTTTGGATGCTCTTATCTTTGGCAATGAACAGGTCATTCCCTGCTGCAGCACTGATACAGTTTCTAACTTGGAGATGACTCCCAAACAAGTTGCCCAAATGCAAGTTGCCTGGCAAGAGTTTAAAGCCAAACAAGCCGTTTTGAACAAATACAACGACTTTTCTACTCAAGCTTTTACAGAAAGTGTGGAGAGGAGCGTGGAAGCTTCATCCATGAAGGATCAATTTAGTGCACATATTACTGCTTTGGACGCTACATGTATGCTGGAAGCTCAAAATAAGCAACGTCTTCATGCCATCCTCAACCTGTATATAGCCCTTAATGAAACGCTCACGCCAATTCAGATGGGGAAGTTTTTGTTGGCCAACAAGGGTGTAAATGTGGGCCCTCCAGGCCTGATTGCTTTCCATCAAGCTTCATTAATAGATTCCTTGAATTTGATGGGAATTATTCATACAGAGGACGACGGCCATCTTTTATGCCGCCGTGAAGACCAAACCAATCCAGGGGTCGTTGCAATCTGATTTGTATTTCGACTTTCCATTTGACTGCATTGCATATATGTGTTCCTATATATCTTAAAAATAGACAGTACCGAGAATAGAAGAAGATTATTTTCAAGTAACCGTTTACCTTAAAGGAGAAGAAAAAAGTTTTTTTTATTGTTTATGCATCCCTCTACGTCTTCAGTTAGAAGTAGCGAAATGTAAAACTGTCCGCGTAGTGTACTCCAGCGAGGCAGTTGATGCCCTAATAATCGTGAGTGCTCTCATTTTGAATTTACCTGTACCTCCTTTGTAAATACCATTCTTCAACAACATGCTTTGAAAACATTAGCACAATAGTAAAGGAAAGCTGGAGTTGTCATTCATTAAATGGCGGTGTCGGGGAAGAAGAAGAAGACAACGACCGCCACCACCACCACCCCTTTGCTAAAGAGCCCCACAATCAGATATGAGTACATCCACAACAGGAACGCCATCCTCACTACAAGCTTTGTCATTTATCTGTTGCACAATGTCCATTCCACTAACAACCTTCCCACACACAACGTAACTTCCATCTAATTTTGTGTTTTTATCAAAAGTGATGAAGAACTGAGATCTATTGCTATTGGGGCCACTGTTGGCATACGAAACTATGCCAGGGCTGTCATGTTTTAGTTTTAAACCTGACTTTTCATCGTTGAATTTCCCACCTGGGTAAATGCAGTCCCCACTGCTACCATCTTGTTTAACAATATCCCCTCCCTGGCACATGAAGTCTTTGATACATCTGTGGAACTTTATGTTCTTATAGTGGAGAGGTTTGCCTGAAGATTTCCCTTTACCTTTTTCACCCGTGCATAGACATCTAAAGTTTTCACTGGCTTTGGGAACTATATCCGAGAAGAGCTCTATTTCTATTCTGCCAGCAACAATGTTCTGGGGAGGAGAGAGAAGGGGCTGTCGAGAAGCGTTGCTGTCGTTGCCAGAAAACCGCAACATGTAGGCTTCTTTGAATGTCTCCTTGGCCTCATCATCAAGTTCATCCATACCCAGACCATCCAAACCATATTGAGGACCTATCTCGTCAAAGAATGCCTTGGTTGCTTCAAAGCTTGCTACATCTCGATCATACGAATCTTTGTTGCCGATGGATATCTCCAGAAACACTTTAGGGTTCATTCTTACGAATTCAATCTCTAAAATACCACAATTATAGCAAGTCAACTCAAAATTACTCGGAAAACAATCGCATTACTCATACCTCATACTTCCCCACCCACCCCTGTTCATCATCAATTCCATTCTGCAGCAACCATCTCTGCAGATTAGCCCTCACTTCTTCCCTCTCCTCTGTAAACCTCTTCATCAACACGGCAGCCTTGTGTGGGGGTGCACGTGCCAATGCAGCTTCCCTCTCCCTCTCTCTCTCCATTTCCTTCTCTATATAGTAATCCATCTCCCCAGTGTAGCCCCCTCCCTCCCTCTCCACACCATCCGCATCATTTATAATATCATGCTCCGCATACTCATCTCCCTCCTCTTCATAATCTTGGTATACAGCCTGTATCCTGGGGCTTTTATCAGCATTTCCCCTCATATCATTATCATCACCATTAGCAGCAGGTTTGTTTGATTTATAGGTGCACTTGTTGCTCTTATGATGATGACCATTGTCATTTCTACCAGTCTTGTTGGCTGTAGCAGTGGGAGGCAGAGAAGCAGCTTGTGATAGGAGATTTGCCAGCTCTGGTGTGAGTTTCACTTTGGCTCCAGTTGCCAATTGATTGATGGCCTTTCTCACAGATGATAGTTGGGCGTCTGCGTGTTGACGTGCCACTGCCAGGTTTCTGAGCATGGCCTTCTTCTCAGCCTCAATGGCCTGCAATCTCTTGTTCTTCTCCTCCAGCTTTCTCTCCAGCTCCCTTCTTTTTTCCTCTTCTTGAGATTCGTAGTTTTGAGCTCTCCAGTGGGCATACTCAAGGCGATATTGCAGTTCTTGCTTTTGTCTCTGTTTTAGCTTTTCAGCTTGGAGTTCTTTTGTTTTGAGGCGACGTTCACGTTCCTGCATCTTTTGTTCTTGTAGCTGTCTGTATTCTTCTTCTTGTTCTCTGGCTCTTGCCAGAGCTTCATTCCTGGCCTTTTCTCTCTTTTTCTCCTGTTGTAAACGTTTCAATTCAGCCTCTCGTTGTTCTGCCTCTCCTCTTTTCCTCCTGTCTTCCGCTATAGCCAGCTTTTCACTTTCAGATTGGAAACGTTGCTTCTCTGATTGCTCCTTTGAGGCTAATATTTTCAATCTTCTCTGTTCTACAGCTGCTGAATGAGCTTGCTTCTTTTCCAAATCAAGTCGGCGTTGGAGCTTGGCTCTCACCGTGAGTTGGTTCAATCGAGCATCCATTTCCTGACGTTGCCGTTCATCTCTAGCTGCAGCTTCTTCTCTCTCCAAAAGGCGTTGAATATCTTTAAGATGTCTCATTTTCTGTTCATTCAAGAGCTTTTGTAGTTGTTTATTTATATCTGAGGAGTATTTTTCCACACTAAAATCTCCAACTGACATAGATTGATTCTGGGAACTCATAGCGCTATAGTCAGTAAAACCGGTCAGGAATATTTCATTAACATGCGTTTTGTCAGGTTGTTGGTGGGATTATATTCTTATTTTATTGTAATAATTGGTAATGGCTGTCACTCTCGTTTTTTAGAGGCTCGACGAACACGATCACGGATCACGCTCTCCATTCCAGGGATCCCTGGCATTCCTGTTTAAATTCAGGCACTCACGCACCAAACCTTGTTAAATTATTCTTTTCTATGGAGTATTAAGACGTGTGTTTTGTGCTTGTATAGCTGGCATCCTCCATAATGAGAGCAAAAACACTTCAGATCAGGTGGCATGGTGCCTCCAAAGAGCGTGAACCGATATATTCTGTCGATTTCAGCCAAGATGGCAGGTTGATTACTGCTGGTGCTGACAAAGAAATCAAAGTCTGGGAGGTAAGCGTCCATTTTCAAGACAATTCTAGCACTTGTCATTCAAACTCAAGGAGTCAAGCTCAACGCTCTTTCCCACCTGTCTCTTACAGGTTGGAACAGCAGAGGACGGTTATGCATCAGTGAACCACGTATGCACACTCAGCGGTCACTCCAAGACCATTAATTGCGTCAGAGTATCACCGACTGGCGGACACCTCGTCAGCACCGCCGATGGAGGAGAAATCCTCCTCTGGCAACCCAACGATACATCATCATCTGCAGCTGCAGCTGCCTCCTCCCTTCCCAAAGGCAACCTAGTAGAGGCAGGCCCAGAGACAGATGGCACACCTGTCTGGCGCAGAGTCACCACTCTCCGAGGTCACAATGACGATGTCATGGACGTCTCTTGGGCCACAGATGGTACTGCCCTTCTGACGGGCTCCATTGACAACAAAGCTATCATCTGGGAAGTCTCAGATAAGAACCGTGGCAAGATCCTTGCCCAGCTAGCCAACCATAAACACTTCATCCAAGGTGTCGCTTGGGATCCCGCTCAGCAATTTGTCGTCACTCAATCAACAGATCGCACTTGTCGAGTGTACTCACTCAAGCCTCCTGCTTCTGGTGGTAAGCGCAGTAAGCATGCTCAATGGGCTCTCCCTGCTGCTCATACAGCTAGTGACTTCTATTGCTCGCATACCCTGTCAAAGAGAAGCTTCAACAATAAGAAGAATAAGGACTTGGAGGCAGGAAAAGAAACGACAACTACAGGAGCAGCAGGAGGGGAGCAACTACCAGATACCAATCCATTCGCACCACCACCACAGCACCGACAACAACAGCAACAACAAAAGCACCCATTATTCCATGATGAGACAATCAATTCATTCTTCAGAAGACTCTCTTGGTCCCCTGATGGTTCCTTTCTAGTCATCCCTGCTGGAATATTCCCTTCACATAGATATCAAGACACTACTGGCACTGCAGAGAGTAAAGTAGTGCTTAATACTGCCTATATATATGCTAGAGGGAAGTGGTCAGCTCCTATAATGCATCTCCCTGGTCATGATAGGCCTATTGTAGCAGTACGGTTCTGCCCTATTGCATTTGCATGTGATAAAGAAAAAGATGACGATAAGAGTAGGAGTAGGAATGCTGGTGAAGTTGGTGAGGCCACTACAGCAGAAGGTACTCTGCTTCCTCTATCCCCAACACAAGGAACTACTAGTGCAGTATGCAATGATCAAAATAAATATACTACCGTCACCAATACATCACCATTACATTACATTACGGCATTGCCCTACAAGATGGTATTCGCAGTGGCAACCACTGACAGCGTCATTATTTATGACACTCAGAGCACAGTACCGGTAGCAGTCCTCGGAGCACTGCACTATGCCTCAATCACAGACCTAGCTTGGTCCAGTGATGGTACCTATCTCGCTGTGGGATCTAAAGATGGGTACTGTTCTATAGCCGTGTTTGATAAAGGTGAATTGGGGGAACCAATGAAAAAGGAGGACTTGCCTGGGCATATTGCAAAGAGAATGAGTGCTGCACAACGTAAGATAAAACCTACTGTTATTGTATCCAACAGGAAGAAGGCTGGTGGTGGTGGTGAGGCTGCTCAAAAAAAGGGAGTGGGAGAGAAGGCAGCTTCCGTAGTAGTGGTAGCAACAGGAGGAGGAGGAGAAGGAGGAGGAGAAGGAGCTGCAGCCTGGACAATGCCGATACCAGTACAACACCAACAGCAAGATCAGCAACCAGATCAACAAAAAAAGAAGAGAATACAACCTGAACTTATAGCTCATTGCAGCAGCACAATACCAATGGATGTTGATAAGAAACAGCCACCAGAAAGGAAGAGGATTGTGGCCGAAGCTATTGGACCTGTAGTAGTAGAAGTACCACAACAAGAAGAGAAACATGTGCACGATGGTGGTGGTGGTGGTGCTGCTGCTGCTGCCAATAATAGTGGAGCAAAGAGACGTATTACCCCAACCATGGTTAACACATCCCCAGAAGAAGCTTTCATTGCTACTAATACTAACACCAACAGTGTAGTGGCTGTGAAACCAAGCAATGCCAGTGAGATTGGTAATAGCGGTGGGTGTGGGAGATCAGAAAAGAAGAGGAGAATTACCCCTATTCCAATAGGTGTCAACACATCACAGCTATCACCTGGTGTACAGGTGGTGAAACCATCTGAGCAAGAAGCAGAGCTAGCTGCTCCTGTGAGTGGAGGGATGAGTATTGCAGCGCTGGCGATGCTAGCGGGTCAAAATGCCGCTGAAGAGGACCAAGAGGAGAGGAAATAGAGCGTAGAATTGACTTATTATTGGGATGTAAAGAAATTTTGGACAAGATGAATGGGTTATTTTGTGACTGGGCTGCAGGAAGCTGGACATGTATCCCTACATCAAATGCACAAGCTGTGATCAGAAGAAATATTGCTGTGTCGAAGAAGTGGCCAGTCCATAAAGGACAGGGCGATACACACCACCGTATAATCCATCGTAACAAAAGGCCACTGATCCATTGCCGCTCAAGGAACCAAGATGACAACATTCTAGACAGCATGTCCACCGCCCCTCATCCCCACCACCATGACCTCTGCCCCGACTTCTGCTTGGAATTTGGAACTGCCGGCCTGAGAGCCAAGATGCAACCTGGCCCCCACGGCATCAACACTACCACCATCCAACAAACCGCCCAAGGGATCTGCACCTACCTCTTAAAATCCTCACCCAACCTCTTACTCTCCTCAGGAGAAGACGGAGGAGGAGGAATATGCATCGGCTACGATGGGCGCCACAACAGCAAGACCTTTGCCAACATCATCTCTGCAGTCTTCCTCTCCCAAGGCATCACAGTCCACCTTTTCTCCAAGTCAGTACCCACACCTGCAGTATCTTTTGCGGTCACTCATCTAGGTGCTGCAGCTGGTCTTGTAGTTACAGCGAGTCATAATCCTAAAGAGTACTCTGGGTTGAAAGTATTTGCATCTAATGGCTGTCAGATTATATCTCCCACTGATGAACTCATATCTAATGAGATCAGGCGCAAACTCGACTTGTGGGACATAGCTTCTTGTGAAAGTTTAAATGGAGAAGGAGTAGAAGGAGGAGGAGGAGGAGGAGGAGGAGGAAATCTCTCTCTGTCAAAAGATGGTGTAGCAAATCTCAAAGATCCCCTCTCCAAGATTCAACAGGCCTACACATCATCCTTAAAATCTCTAGTTCAATACAGGAGCAATGAAATCAACAGCAAAGCACCTCCCTTAGTCTACACAGCTCTACATGGAGTAGGCACACCATGGATAGACATGGCTTTCAGTGCAGTGGGCCTCCCAACACCAATAAAGGTGGTTGAACAATGTAGTGAAGACCCTGAATTTCCAACTGTATCGTTTCCCAACCCTGAAGAAGGTGAAGGGGTGTGGGCTCTTGCACTGAGTACTGCGGAAAAGGTAGGGGCAAGGGTGGCTATTGCTAACGATCCTGATGCTGATAGACTGGCTGTTGCTGAGCATGTTATTGATGTTAATAATAATAAGGGAGGAGGGAGGTGGGTAATCTTCACTGGTAATGAGATTGGAGCAATGTTGGCATGTTGGGTGCTGAAGAATGAAAAAGAAAAGATGAAAACGATGATGAAGGACAAGGGGGAATCACAACAACAAGAGAAGCAGCAGTTGGCGGTGTTGTCGTCAACAGTAAGCAGCCATTTCTTGTCAAAAATAGCCAAAGTAGAAGGAGCTAGCTGGACAGAGACGCTGACTGGATTTAAATGGCTTGGAAATGAAGCCATAGCAAGAGAAAAAGAAGGGCAAATACCAATATTTGCATTTGAAGAGGCACTTGGGTTTGCATTATGCAAGTTGAATAAAGATAAGGATGGTATTAGCGCAGCAGTAGCCATTGCAGAGCTCACTGGCCATCTTTACAACAAAAATGATAGTAGTGGTGATAGTGGTCCTACTACTCTTTGTGCATATTTGGCATCATTAAAAGCAAAATATGGCTACACGGCATATAGAAGTTGTTATTTCATAGCAAATCCACCTCAAAGATCAGTAGGACTATTCGACCGATTACGTAGAACCTTGCCTTCAAAGATCGATGGCCTGGAAGTGAGTGGTGTGAGAGACTTGGGGACTGGACTAGACAGCAATGAGAGTGATGGTAGAGCAAAGTTACCATGGAAGAGTGGTGATTTGATGATAACATATACGTTGGAAGGAGGGCTGGCAAGAGTGACGGTTAGGGCATCAGGAACTGAGCCCAAACTAAAGGTGTACTTGGAAGTGGAAAATCCCCCTTCGAAGAAGGGGGAGGGGGAGGAAGAGGTGGAAAGGAGGGCTGATGTACTATTAGATAGTGTGATAAAGGAATTGGTTGTGCCGGAAGAAGCAGGATTGGTGTATCCTTCATCTTAGATATAGTGTAGATTTGTAAGAATAGTTTAATGTACACCATCATATAGCTGTCTGATGGTAATTGTTTTTTTCTTCTGAAGAAGCTAGAGAGAAGGTCCTTCTTGCCCCTTACTAAAGGAAATTATATTTCTTTTATCGTGGCAGAGATTTTTCATCTCTGTACTTCCCCTATTCCTACTTTAAAACGTTAAAAAATACGATAAATGTTCTCATGAACGTCCAATCCACTAGTCTTACCTTTATATTAGAAGACCCTGACAGTGAAGAAGGCAGCAGAGCAGTATCTCTCTTCTCCCCCCTCCCCCCGCCTCTCCCTTCACCAACCATCCAACCATCCTCCTCCTCATCTTCCATCCCTCTCTCACTATCCTCTCTATCTCAACTCCCAGTAGGTCAAAAGAGATTCATAGCAGGAGGATTAGCCGGCTTAATCAGCAAGACAATCACCGCTCCCATTGAGACAGTCCGTTTAAGAGTGGTCCAAGGCCAGCTCACTGCACCTCAGGCAGTTGCTCAGACATGGGAAAGAAGAGGGATCACTGGATTTTATGCAGGTAATATTCTGGACATCATTAGATCGGTTCCTTCTAAAGCAATAGAGCTGGCTATATTTGAATATTTACATAGAGGTATGAAACAGTTGGTATTAGAGAAGAGGAAGAGGAAGAGGAAGAAGGAGGAGGGGGAGAGAGAGAGAGGTGGGGGTTGTGTGATGCATGTGGTACAGCCTTCTCCACAGTTATCCTTGGACAGTGCATTGGCTTTAATAGCAGGAGGGCTGGCAGGTTTCACAGTCAATTTGATCCTGTATCCATTCGAAACTCTACGAACACGCTTTGTTGTATTAGATACTACAGCTGCTGCTGTACATATGAATACCAGTCCAATCAACCTGGCAATGACGATATCAAAAGAGGAAGGAGCTGGCGCCTTTTACAGGGGTCTAGGCGCCTCAATTGTCGGTACCGTCCCCTACACAGCCATTCGTCTATCTTGCTACTCTGCACTGAAACAAGCGTACAAAACAGCGACTGGGAAGCAACACATTGATGGTCAAGCTGCTCTAGTATTTGGAGCTATTGCTGGTGTGGCTAGTGCAAGTGTGACGTTTCCGCTTGAAGTGGTGAGGAGAAGGATGATGGCTGGTGCTTATCAATATACTAGTAGTTTAAATGCTCTGCTGACTATTGCTGGGAGTGAAGGGATTGGGGCTCTGTATAGAGGAGCAGGGTTGGGGGTGATCAAACAAGCCCCGCAGTATGCTCTTACATTTTGGGTGTATGAGTCCGCTATGAAGATGATGAGTAGTAGTAGTAGTAAGAGTAGTAGAAGTGGGGAGAAGGGGGAGTAGTAGTAGTATACTGATCAATGTGTGTCCCTTTACGTATCTATCTATCTGCCAATGGTTATTCATGAGTTATTTTTCAAACAATGTTCATCAATCTCCTCCCCCTTCTCCCCATCCTCTCTAACTATCCAACACCAAATCAGTCATAATCTTTTGAAGTTGCTTACTCCCCTTCTTCACCGCCTTTTCCAGCTTCTTTACATTCACCTCCCCAAGATTCAGTGAAACTTTATTTCGATCAATGGTAAAATCCTTTTCTCTGCCAAATTGTTTCGCAACAGGAATGCATTCCTTTTCTACAAACACAAAGGGGATCTTCCCAAACAAAACACATCTGGGGGGTATGACTGCGACAACCAAAGTAAGAGGGATACATTCAACCATTATCTGCTTGGTGTGTGGATGGCAGGGAGGGGGGTGGTTTTTGGTTGGCTGCCATTGGGTGTTTTGAGAATTGCGACTTGGACAGTCTTAGCGTTGAAGGAAAGCTTGTCGGTGGGCTGACAAGCTGTCCTGCGGTGAGGGAGAGCTGATTCAAGATGTCGTAATTGGCAATAGTTGGAGCTGTTGCTGTTTTATCTTAACCAATTCTGTTGTTGGTAACAGTAGCAGTAGTAATAGGAGTAATAGTTTCAATTGTATCTGCAAACTCAATAGTAATAAAGGAGGTACCATCAACCACCACCTCCGCCTCTACTGCTCTTGGCACGCCTTGGTACTCTTCCTTCTCCACAATGGTGCAAATCGTGGGAATAATCTCGGGAGGGGTTGAGGAGGAGGTCAAGCTTGTCCAAATCACCGAGAATGACTTCCTTGAATTTATTCACAATCTTGCTGTCGAGATTCTCGAACAGAGGAGGCCTTGGGTCCGGACTTGCAAGCAATTGCTGGGCCGCCGGCGGGTTTGACAGCCTTGCCCGTTATAAAAGATTATACATATTTGGAGACTACGCTTAAAGAGTCTTGAAACTGGCTCAACGAGAAGCCATCAATGGAATATTTGGAGTCTTTAGCGTTTGAGAAGGTTGTTAAGCCGAGGAATAATAGAAATATGGTCCTGAGATATGACCACTTGCCAGACAGAATATGCATGGTTTTAGGTGAAATGATGGTGATTTAGAGCTTGACGATGCCTAAACGTGCGGTATATTGCTACCAAGGGTACTTTGTTACCGAAAATATGTCGCATAAGCCGAGGTAATAGACTGCGAAGTAGGAGAGATTGCCTGGAGATGAAGATGAAGTTCTGAGTAAACGTTTCTGACCAACAAGGGAAGGAGGGCCTCTGGCCAGCATGCTGCATAAAATGATAGTTTTATTGTGCGGTATAGAGTCGTGACATATAGATAACATCATGAATTCACTAGTTATAGAAGCACACCGTAAGTACACAGACAGAGTGGGAGGATCACTCCCGATTTCATCCTATTGTTTTGATCAGTCTCAAACCTGCCACTTCTCCCGCCTTTATATCCACAGGGAAACGGTTCACACCACAAACTACACCAATGACATCGCTAGACAGTCTAGTCCAGCAAGTCTTAGACAAACTCGGCTTGACAGACATCTCTCCGACAGACTGCAAGCTGTTCTTCGACAAGAAGGAGCTTGCAACTACCGACCGCAACACGCCCATCAGACTGCTTGGGTTGCCTCGTGGAGCCAGGCTTGACTTGGTTACTGGAAGAGAACCTCCATTAGGAGTACAAGACAATACAGCAGCGGCAGCAGCTAAGCAACAACAACGGAAACAGATAGAACAAAATTCCACCACCAATGCCCCTCCCCCCTCCTCATCAACAACACAACAACCAGGAAAACCCTCTTCATCAATAGTGCACCACCCACCCAAGGCAGTAGAAGAAATTATTCACCCAGTCTTTGGTAAATATGGTCATTCTATACAACTATTCACCAGACAAGCTGAACTAGATCTAGAGGCATCACTAGCTACTACAGGTACTGAAGGAGAAGGAGTAGAAGATGACGATTCTTACTTTGAATTCACAGAGGCAGATTTTAAAAGAGTACAAGCCAGTGCAGCTACCCGTAGAGCCAAGGAAGCTTCATCCACCTTGATGACTAAAACTATGAGAGAGGGTCAGGAGAGGAGGAATGCTCAACTGGTTGGGGATGTCATCATTAGAGCAGAGCTTAACACGACTAATAGCACTGGTACTACTACAGACCATTTTGTTGTACAGGTGACTATTCCAGCAACAGAGTCATTGGGTGAACTGAAGAGACTTGTCTTCTCTGTACTTGATCCCAAGCTAACCACTGATAGTAGTGATGGTGGAGCTAGGAAGAAGAAAGCAAGTACACTATCATCACCATACCTATATACTGCTCCACCCAAGACTGTATTAAAAGATGATGATAAAATGATTTACTCACTTGGATTGTATCCTGCAGCAAGAGTACATGTTGGTCTTGGCGGTACTGAATTATCATCATTGTCATCATCATCATCGTTGTTGAGATCAGAAGCCCAGGCATTGGTTGGCCCGCCTCCCAGTAAGGCTGATGCCATGCATAGACATAAGGAGAAAGAGGACACTGGTGGTGATAGTAAAGGCAAAGAGGCAGCCAACAACGACAATAATGTTACTACTAGCGGTAGTGGTAGGCCAACACAGGCAGGTGGGAAACCAGTTCCTAAATGGCTCAAACTTGGCAAGTAGTAATAATCTTACTTGATTCTTAAATAATGTATTGTAATGACATGCTTAAACATATATATGTTATATTTTTCTGATAACGACCCCTACAATTCTATTCTATTATCCACCCCCACTGTCTTTCCTCTCCCCGTCCCCATCCACCTCCTTTCTTATCATTTACCACCAACCAGTCCCTCAGCATCAGCATCTCTCAGCTTTTCAATGCTCCACCCCTTGCCACTCCCTACCCCCTCAAAATGCACAATAGTAGAATGATACCGCTTAATAGCAGGCCTATGCCCAATGCTCAACATTGTGATTCCTGCCCTTACTATAGCTTCATACAGCAGCTTCTCTCCATCAGCACTCACTGCACTGGTACATTCATCTAGCACTGCATACTTGGGAGCATGGAATAGCAGTCTGGCACATGCCAGTCGTTGCTTCTCTCCTCCAGACAGTGTTTCGTTCCAAGCCTGAGTCTGATTCCATCCTCTACCTCTTCCAAGGAGATAATCTAGCTCTACTGCTTCCAGGCAAGCACTCAGTCTGTCTTCCAGCTCGTCTTCTGTGTACTGTATTGACTTGAGCCAGGGCTGGAGCTTGGCTTGAGTTTTATCAGAGGCCATGTCCCACACAGCTCTGGGGGGCTCTGGATAGAGTAATTGATCTCGGAGGGTGCCAGAGACGAGATATGCCCTCTGACTGAGGTAGAAAATGTCTCTCTTTCCTGGGAGTTGGACAGTGCCAGCTTGAAGAGGCCAGAGACCGGCAGCGACGCGGAAGAGACTGGATTTACCACTACCATTGGGGCCCATGATGAGCACGCTGTGGCCAGGTAAAACTTCAAATGACAGCTCCTTGACAAGAGTGGTGCCATCTGGAGCTGAGAGGTACAGTCTGTCAAACTTGACAGTTTCTCCTTCTACTCTTGTTGGCTCGGGGAGGGGGAGGAAGCTGCCGTCTGTTGAGGTGGGCAACAACGACCCTGACGATGATACATTTCTCAGGTAGAGCTGTGTCTGGATTTCTTCACCTCCAGCCAGTGTTTTCATCTGCTCCAGCAGCTCTGCTACTCTAGAAGTGTGCCCTGCTACTCCAGTTACGCGTTTGTACACCAGTACCAGGTCTCCAATTGCTTTCGAGGTATTGCTTAGCAGTCTCATGGCGGAAATATAGTCCTGGGTCAACTGACCTTCTGATCCCGCCGCCCTTCCCCCTCCTTGTCCAGAAGACCCTGGCGGACCATAGCTGGTTTTACTGTACATCATTGTAGCATATACAGACAAAGCAACCACAGTAGCTCCATATTTAATAAAGTATCCATCCAAGACTTGTTGTACAAACTGCTGGAAGGCGGACAACCTTCCATGACGGAGCAATCTCCATAAATGCTGATTCAATATCATTTGTTCAGCTGCTCCAGCTGGTGGATCGTTGAATGCTACTTCCTCTGAGTTGACAACCAGACGTTGATGAGCAGATCTGAATGCACCAGCCAGGGCGGTCTCCTGAGCGGTCATTGCTGCTAGAGGGGGAGAGACTGCCCGCAAGCCCATTGCACATAGGAAATAATAACCATAAATGGCAAACTGTCCTTTGTAGCCCATGGTTCTAGAAAGTGATTTGGTGAAAAGGAGGACATCCAGCAGGGGCTTGAATGTGTAAGCATACAGGTCACTGACAGCAAAGGAGAACTTTTCTACATCTTCGGTGATTCTTTGATCAGCATTGGTCAGGCCGCCTAGTGTTGAGGCAGCATAGTAAGCTCTGTGATCACAATAGAGTTCATGGAGTCGGTGGGTGAGCCTGCGCATGAAGGCCAATTTGATACGTTTTTGGAGGTACTTGAGCCCGGAGTTGATGACTGCAGCTGGGAAGGAAATGGCACAAAACAGTCCAATGACCCGCGATAAGCGATCCCAATCTTGTCCGATGATCCAGCGACCTGCCTTGCCTTCAAGCCTGCTGACATAGTCTGTGAGGAGGGATCTGCCTACTAGGAGAATGGTCTGGAAGTAGATGAGGCCTGCTTCGTAGGAGAAGAAGGAAGGGACGCAAATGGCGAGGATTTTTTTGAGGCGGGCAAAGAAGAGAGCGTCGACAGCCACCTTGGGGCTTCGCATACGTTTGGTGCTCTGTTCCACCCCTTGGCTCAACGTCTTCTGTTCGTATCGACATTCTGTGAGCTCTTTACGTAACTGTTTGATACCTACTGCACCTCCAGCTAGAACGAGTGCCTGCAAAGAAGAAGGGAATAAATAAATAAACAGTTGCGTGTGATGAGTAAACCGTGGAGGTGAAACCTAACAATCGGGAAGTGTAGTCGGTATACACGCACCGCTATAACTCGTTTCTGCCGGATATTGAGTCCAAACAGTGGAGACTGTGAGCTTTGCATTTAATTTTTAACCAAGAAATTAGACTGCAGAACGATTATGTAAAATCTTTAGCTCAACGTATCGTCTTAAGGTATGGTATTGCACCATTCTTTTATTTAAAATGTCGAGCCGGTTGAGAGAGAGACTGCTTTTGTATCCTCTTCATGTCCATTTCAGTCAACAATGTCGGCGATACAGACTTCTAATCTCTCCCTATAAATTGGCCTCGACATCCCATCAATTGCCATTTGTCTCATAAGGCTTTGTGACAATTCAATGTCCATTGACGTCTAAAAGGTAGACCAAATGGCAGACAGGGATAATCAACAAATCAAGCCACCTCAGGCTAAAAACAATATGCCTGCTAAACTTAAATCGGATGATATACCAGCCCTCTTCTGGGATGAAATGCCTGATGATCCAGACAATCCAGACATGGCTGCCATCCAAGCGATCATTGATGAGAGTACTCCCGAAGAAAGAGCCATTAGTTTCAAGGTATATATGTTTCCTTACTACCGACACACCCACATTTTAGCAATAACAATTCCCTGCAGTTTGCACTCATTCACAAAGCATGCAGCTGTAAATGTCCCAACTAACCGCCCTCAACTCCCCCCTCTCTCTCACAGAACCAAGGCAACGAAGCACTAAAAGTAGGCCTAAAGAATAGGAAAAAATTCTACCTCCGCCAAGCTATAGAACAGTACACTGAAGGCCTAAACCTCTTGTGTTCAGATGCAGTTACAAACTCTCTTCTCTACTCCAACAGAGCTCATGTCAACCTCCTCCTCGGCAACTTTCGCAACGCCATGTTAGATGGTCAAGATGCTGCCAAAGCCGACCCAACCAACGTGAAAGCATACTATAGAGCAGCCAAAGGCGCATTGGGCCTCAGTAAATATGATGAATGCAGAAGTCTATGCACTCAAGGCTTAAAACTAGACCCTGGCAATATGGATTTACAAACCACTCTTAAAGCAGCCAAGGAACACTCCATTGCAGAGGCTCAGCGTGCAATGGAACTTGCACAGCAGGCACAGCAGGCCAGAGCACCTGCCACTGCACTCGCCGACATCCTCCTTGCCAAGCCATGGCAAATAGGCTGCCCTCAATTCACAGTAGGAACTCGTAAACCCAGAGTAGACAAGGCCGGGGATGTATATTGGCCAGTCTTGCTCTTCTACCCAGAAGCAGGCATGGGCTCAGATACAGTAGAAGACTGGAAAGAATGCGATGCATTCGAAGCTCACCTAGATGTCATGTTTGGTCCCAAGGCACCACCACTAGAATGGGATGCTCATGGCGCCTATGCCAGGCAGCACATTCAAGTGTATTATCTATCCTATGCAGCAGAGCCATTGAAGAGAGAGGAGTTGATCGAGGCGTTGTATGGGGGGTGGCCTGAGAAGAAAGACCAGGGGCCAGCTAGGTATGGAGAGAAGGCTGCCAGGTGGATTAGGGTGGAGGAGGGGTGGACATTAGGGGAGGTGCTGAGGAGGGAGGACCATGTGGTGCCTGGTGTGCCTGTGTTTTTTGTCTTGTCGGCCAAGACGCCGTTCAAAGAGAGCTTTTTAGAAGGGGATATTCCATTATTGTGATTATTACAATTACAATTATACTTTAAACTTTAAATAGTTTTACCTCCACATGCGATCGACACCACTGCCCCCCCAACTCTCCTCACCTTTCAAACCACCCAACAGCACCTAATTATTCTTACTACTAATATTGGCTATACTAAAAATTACTATACTATTATTGCCATTGCTACTACTCCCCTCCTGCCTTGCCCACCTTGACACCTCTTTTCAGATGCCGCTGCAACCTCAAGAACAACCTCTCGTGCGGCCACATCCCCCCTCTCCCTCCATCGATCCCATCCTTCTTCTCCTCGACTCTATCCTCACTGTCATCCTCTGCATCATGAGCTTCCTGTAAAGTAAGTGCCCTCACAAACGGCTCCCTCAGCTCTGTCAGCACCCCTCCTGCATCGTACATTGAAGGACCACCTACCAGGAAGATCCTCTGTTCCCCACCCAATGCACTAGGAACATCAACTGCTAGTAGTTTGAAATCATACTTCCCTTTTCTCTTCTTAGCCTCCACTGATACGAGGCCTCTTCTATCTGAGCCTCGTAGAGGGAAGATCATCTGGAGGCGGCGGGAGGCAAGTTTGGGGATGATGCCATTGGGGAATCGGAGTCGGCCGCCAGTGGTGACGAAAGCACGGACCCGGCTGCCTGCTAAGGGAGGGCCTAATACTTCTAATAGCCCAGCATGTGTGTTTAATCTAAGCATTGCTAGTCTATACACTGTATCTGGGTCTAGCATACGTCGTTTGTGTATCCAAAAACCCGTCAATGCTACGGTTGCTAATGACGCCACTATCGTTCTCAACATGTTTGATCTACTGGAGACGTCTATAAACACTGCTGCTATTCCTTTGTATATTTTCCATGTGATGTAAGATGCTATTAATGAACTACCTAGTATGATTTTAGTGCTATTATTCTGCCAAAAGGCCTCCATTTGCAGGGAAACAACACGTTTCCAGCTGCCCTTTGTCGGTTGTTGAAGAGCGTCTATCCATTGCTTTGCTCCAAATGGAAGCCGTTGCATGATGGGGCCTGGACTTAATTGTTTGAGTTTCTCCAAGGCATTCTTTGCAGTGTATGTTGGTTTGAAAGAAGTGTTGAAGAGGTTTTGGATGGGTTTTTTAGCCATAGAAGCAGTTTCAGACGTTGTGGAGTAGGGGCAAGATCGGAGGTGCAAGCATATGATGGAAGTGGGTGAGCTGACTTTCGATAGTACACATTCTGAAGGTAACGTGATACTGTGAACTAGATCTTTTATGGTAGCTTGGAAGATCCTTGACCCCCCAGCCTGCCTGAACATGATAAAAACTTTGCAAAATTCAATCACAACAAGTGAGCCTTTGTGCAGTAGGTCTGAGCACTGACAAGACCGGGATGTTTTGTCCTCAACGAGATTTTCTTAGGTTGAGATATGTTCCGATCGTCTCAAGCTCCACTAAATAAATTAAGGGGCCACGGCGCCAATTGGCTGTTGCACCTGTTACAACAGCTCGACAGGAGCTCGAAAATGTTAAAAATTGAGAAATGCAGCTCCTACACATCATTATCAACATCTACCTTGACACATACGTTCAATAAGGCATCGATGAATATGTCAGCCTTATAATAATTAATGTTCACCCCTCCAGATCACTTCAAAGAAAAACAAAGTCAAAATCATGCTGAACAATTTGAAGAACGCAGCCTCGTCTGTAGCTGCGACTGCAAAAAATATAGCTTCTGAGGCTTTAGAGACAGCACAGGAACTGCGACAGATACACGAAGTAAGTGTGCCATTCTCCCATCCCTGCGCCAACCGCTCTCTCTCCGACCGTCTTCTCCCCTGTCGCATACTGTGCCAACTATTCCCCCACCTTCATTCATTCCAAACTGTACAGGATGACTGGTCTCAGAAAGTACAAGAAGAACAGAAGCAAAAGGCATTAGACAACTCATTACAAAATGAAAGCCATTCTCCAGTGGTAGAAACAGAAGTAAAAGCACAACCCATACCACCTCCTCCCCCCATATCACAACCACCTACAACTACGAATGATGTCTCAGCCCGTCTTGCTGCTCTTAAAGCTAAAATACAGGCAGATAAATTGAAATCCAAAATCAATGCATCCAATTCCCCCAAAGGGACGACAACAAGGGGTGTAGATACTGCAATAGCTCGTCCTCAATTACTGCAACAACAACCTACAGCCCCCCAATCATCATCATGTCAGTCAGAAGAAGTGACAGCTACAATTAAGCAACTAAAAGCAGAACTGGAGAGAGAAAGATCCTCACAAGCCAGAGCTTCTGAAGCCATGTCTAGAGAACGTGTCGCTGCTGAGCAAGCTACATCTGAAGTACACAGACTTAGAGAGCTTCTTGAGAAGATGATGGAAGAGAATACACTGTTACACAATCAAGTTGCAGCAGCAGCAGAAGCAGCTGACAGTGAAGAGGATGACGAAGCAACACAGCTCTTGATGGTACAACTGAAAAATGCAAGAGAAGAGGCAGTTGCAGAGAAGTCAAAGGTGGCCATGTTGGAGAAAGAAATGCAGTCGTTGCAATTGGTAGTAGAGCAGACACAAGCTGCTGAACATGCAGCAAGTTTGCATGGTAGCAGTGCAGAAGATACTGAGGCGGAGTTGGTTGCGTTGCGTGCTGAGTGTGCTGTGCTCACACGAGAGTTGGAAAGGCTTCGTGTTTCTACAGCATCTGCTAGCAGTATAAATAACAAAGAAGGAGATTCAAAAGCAGCAGCAGAAGTAGGTGCTGTGGCTCAGCTCACACAAGAGCTGGAAAAATCTGAATCTGACAAGGCAGCTCTTAAACAACAATTAATAAAGTTGAAGACTCAGCTGTTGGGAGATCAAGAAGATGAGGAAGAAAAGATTCAATGGAGAGTTGATGCGGAAGTCAAGCTGGCTCTAGAGAAGATACAACAATCTTCCTCCTCTGCTCCATCTCCTTTTCAATCATCATCGACTGGTGGTGGTAATAATAGTCATAGGGAAGAAATAGCAACATTGACAGAGAGATGTGAAGCACTAGAAAGAGATGTAGCCAAGTACGAACATGCAGCAGCAGCTCAAGAAGCAGAACTCTCAAATCTCCAAAAAGCACTGGCTGAACTAACCTATGAAAGCGAGGCAGCTGAACGACTGAGAGCTGAAGCCAGAGGACTAACTGCAGAGACCAGAACACTGAGAAATGAGCTAGATACCGCTAAACTTGAAAGATTAAAGCTAGAGGAAAGAGTAGCTGCAGCAGAGGGCAGTGCTGACGATGCCAAGAAGAGAGCTGCTGAGCTAGCAGTGTCAGAGGGGAAAATTCAGGGACAATTGCTCGCTGCACAGGCAGCTCTGGCAGAAGCAAAACAGAAAGAATCAGCAGCAGAGCAGGGCGCACTCATAGATCGAAGAGTGTTGGTTAAAATGCTGGTATCTTTCTTCCAAAGAGGTCAGCAGGTGGAAGTTTTAGAGTTGATGGCTAAGATGCTTGGGTTTACTGATAATGAGAGAGACCTTGTCTTCTCCAGCTTTACTAATGGCAATAGTAGTAGAAGTGGTGGTAAACATAACATTAATAACAACAGCAGTGGAGGTGTACTGATGGAAGGGGGGGATAGTCTGGCCGCTAGTTGGGTCGACTTTCTAGTGAGGCAACTCAATGAAGAAGAAGGGAGGTCTATTGGAACTGCGACGACAACAACATCCGTGATGCCTGTATTGTAAGAAACTGTTGTTGTCATCATAGTGATTACATTTACAGAGAGAGAGAGAGAGAGAGAGAGAGAGAGAGAGAGAGAGAGACAGACAGACATATGTAAATCCAACATTCACATAGTAACATTCCTTGTTACTTTCTTCTTGTTACCAGCTGCGTCAGTGGAATGTTCACGGTCCTGAAACCACCACTACCGCCCCTATTTTTGCTATTGCGATTATTAGTAGCATTATGAGTCTTGGCTATAAAGGGTCTGAACAACTCTGTCATAGGATCTTCAAGATCTCTCAACACAGTGGCAGCCCTGGTCAATTCCTTCTTCAACACCTCCTTGGTCCTCCAGTCCACCGTCCTCCCCAAATCATGAGACACAACAAAGGGGTCCTCCACACACAACAAGTGCCTCTCCGTGCCTACCCTTTTGGTCCAATCCTTTTCCGTCTTTGTTACTTTTTTACTTGTTCTAATAGTAGCGACACCATCGCCATAGTCGTGTAACCAAGCCCAGTATTCAAAGAACGTCCACAACAGCTGTGCTATTGTTTCTTTGTTCTCCCCCGCTTTTACCTTGAATCGGTCGAGGTTATGGTCGCAGTAGTCGCACACCCAGCCGTCGATGACTGCTTGGAATGATTTAGGCTCTTCTTCTTGTAGCACTGGTAGTATAGGAGGTGATCTGGTTTGTAAGTGGTGAATACACATTAGTACATAGCAGTACGAAGACAAGGTGCCCATGTATAGGTTATTGACATCTCTCTTCTTGGCCCAATGTTTCACCAGGGCCACCAATTGGGCCAGTCGGGGGTCTATGGAGCAATAATCTGCTAGTAACTTAGTGTTGGCACATGCCAGCATGTTGTTCAGTGTCACATCTACCCTCATTGGTGGAAACTGATGACCACCACCATTATTCTTATATGCGGGGATGGTAAATTTGATAACGGGCACCCTGGCCTTGGCCAAGGGTTTTACTTCAACAAAGCCAGCCTTAGTAACCAACTCTGTCAGTGTATCAAATATCGCATCTCTTGCATCTGGATCATCATCACTCACTTTAACTGGCAGTTCTAGACATATATCCAGGTCATTACTATGCCTCACACTCAGCCCATTGGCAGCTGATCCAAACAGGTGTACCTTTGATGCCGGAAAGGCTTCCAGGAGGAGCTGTTCGACTTGGTTGAAGGTCTTTTGATGCCAGGCTTTTTCTTCTGGTGTGGAGACTAGGCTGGAGGTAAGCTCCAGTAGGTTGGAGCTGAGTTGACCCAGGTCTGCTTTGGGAGGTTGACCTTCATGACGCCATTCTATGAAATCTACCCACCTGCCCTCTCTACTGGCATACATAGGAGTAGTAGTGGTGGCGGTAGTGGTAGTGGTGGGTTTTTGTCTTTGCTTACCTGCATCAGTGCCATCTGCTACTGCTGCTGCTGCTGCCGTGGGAGAAAGAGGGTCAGCATAACCTTGCTGTTGTTGTTGAGCTAAGAGAGCAAAGAGACTTGCTTGGTGAAACTCCTGCTGCTGCTGTTGAGCTGATTGTATTTGTAATATTTGCAATATTTGTTGCTGCTCCATCATTGCTGGGGGAGGAGGGGGAGGAGGAGGAGGAGGTGGTGGCATCTGTTGTTGTTGTTGGTGGTGGTGGTGGTCTACTAATTGGGGTTGTTGTTGCATTCTTAGGAATGGGTGGCCTGTTCCTCCATATTTATTCCCTGAGAACATTTGTGGTACTCCTTGCTGGTGTTGAGGAGGAGGAGGGCGTTGAGGTGCTTGTATCTGCAGCCCACCGGTACCATGCATTCCTTCAAAAAGAGATGGTTGTTGCCGTTGTTGGTGGTCTGCTTGGAATAAAGATGGTCCGTCCCACAAATTATTACTTGTATACATTGAGTGATTATGTTGCTGTGGAGGAGGAGGTGGGTCATGGAGTTGAGGGAGTCCATGATCAGATGGTGGCGGGATGTCATAAAAGCCGGGAGGAGCGGTGGATTGGTGATGAGAAACGCCGGTTGGTGGCTGTGGAATGGATTGGGGGCCCTGCTGTAACATTCTCAACAGTGTATGACCTGGGGTATCCCCGTTAGGTCGAGGTTCAGACGGTTGTGGCGGAGCATTACTATTATTGTTAATTTGCAACGATTGAAGTTGGGCCAGCAAGTTATGCCCTGGGTCTCCTGACATTGTAACAAAGTGAAGCTCAGAATCACATCAATTACATACCATTTGAATACTGTCACCGAAAATACTCTGTTTTCAAATACTCCTGTGTGCCACCGACACTCTCGTCGTCTGTCTCACCATTATTCAGCTTGACCTTCCAGGTGGCAATCTCAGCACTCAGAGAGGAGGCGATGAGGGCCCAGACCTCTTGGTCATGTTAGCGCTTGAGATCAGGGGCATTAATCGTCTCACCAGTAAGGTCATACAGGCCTGCCAGCGTTATTGAAACCTCCAAACGTTCTTCCTTTTTGCCATGATTCCATCAGTTCCCTCTTTTTCGAGCCTGAATTGGCCTTCATAACAAAATAAATCTATGAATTCTTTGGTGTTGACTTCAGCTGTGGCCATATTGATATCTATAAATGCTCTGAAATGCTCCAGTTTTTAATTTTATAGATTTATGTCAACCCTTCGAACTCGTCATCAGGAATCCTGATCAGACAGGGGCGGCAATATTTTGAAGCAGTTTAAAGTACCACCTTCACAATACAACGATTTAATGATACTGAACTACTTTTCTACAGTCGTGAATATGACACTATGACGTGATAGTGCTCACTTTACTATTCTATTCCACCTATAAGATTATTTTGGATCGAACATGCTGTGGACGTTTTATATCGTGGCTATGTGCCTTGTCACCATTGCCACGGGTGTGTTGTAAGTATCTATAGATATCAATCACCCATCAACCCCCAAATTACATCTGCAGTTCATGTCCGATCAGAATACCATCTTCCACCTCTGAACCTATGTTGCTCTCTCCCCCCCCTCCCCAACTCCCCACTCGCCCACTCATTTCATCCCCCCCCTCTCCCCTCCTCCCCCAGACTCCACAAATTCACAGCTCCCAGTGTAGGCCCCATGGTCCTCGCCATCACATCTATAGCCTGGCTCACCTCTCTATCAGTCATCGCCACCGTCCCATTGGACATCTACTCCACCATGGCATCTGTCTACTTGCCTGCCCTCGCCATCCTCTGGTCAATCTCCTACTGGTCCACCCAGGTGCTCACCTGGGCAGTCATCCCCATCCTCCAGAATTACGTAGTAGACGGAGGTTTCACTGTATGGACCAGGCTAGCTTCTGCAATCAAGAAATTGTGGAGATTTTACCTCATCATTGGGGCGCTGTGTGCAGCTGGCATTGTGTGGGCGTTGCTGATTGGGCAACTGCAGCTTCCCACCCTTCCAGCCTTGGTGTTCACTCTTTCCAACACGTACGGATTGATTTGTATCATAGGTTTACTAGGCTTCGGACTGGTAGAAGTACCAAGGATATTATGGAGACGGTCATGGCCAGAAACCAGACTGAAGTGGCACTATCATAGGGTAGGGAGAGCAGCAGAAGCACTAGCTGGAGCTAAAAAAGAGCTAGAAAAGACTCTAGCAATAGTAGTGATCACTTCACAGCAAATACCACGGGGAGATGTTCACTTAAGATCCAGAGCCGATATGCTTATGAAGTATGCAGATTCCACATCTCCCATGAGCCTCAGGTCCCTGGCTGCCAGTGAAGTTGATTTAGAGCAGCTGGATGAGAGCGATCTTGACTATGCCACTGATGAAAAAGGACTGGCCAAGCTTAGAGAGAGGTACAAGCTTGCAGCTGCTAATTTTGTTGGTTGTAGAGCAGAGTATTTAGGGTTTATTACAAGAGCGATTGATCTAGAGGCGGTGACAAAGAGCAGAGCGTTAGGGGTGTACGCCCATCCTTTAGATGATAGAAACAAACTATTGTGGACAATAATGTGGTATTATACCTGTCAATTAAGGCCATGGGTATTGAAAATAGGATCTATCTTGGCTGCATGTGCTTCTGTAGTGGTGCTGTGGTGCGAGGCTACCATTGGGACGGGACGTTCTCCGGACCTGTCTCCCCTCTCTCTTGCAGTTCAAGACAGCTTTGCTTCCCTGCAGGGTACGACTTTCGGTTCCTTCTTACAGCAACTAGTCATAGCATGTCCACTTGGGTATATGGTATGGTGTACCTTTTTTAGTTTATTCAAATTAGGGGCACTACAGAGGACCGTGTACCACATGGTCCCCGGGGCCACATGGGGCTACAGTCTTCTATTAAACGGCTCCTTACTAGCTCGTTTTGCTGCTCCACTGTGCTTCAATTTCCTCCATGTCATCAGAATGAATGAGTATTTATCAGCACAAGGAAAGAATCCAGTGTTTGTCACTAAAATGGGGGTTATGACTGATGTTCCTTTACTGGGGTCTCCTTTTAACACCTGGTTCCCCCTCATCATGGTAGCATACACAGTACTACTGGCTTTGGGGTTGTGGGAGAAGTGTGCTTCCATATTCGTTCCAAAAAAGTTTAAATTTGATCAAGAAACAGCAGACGATGAGCACAGTGCTTTGGGTGTGAGGTTGGTAAGGGAGGAGGGGGATGCACTGGCGAGAGGGAGGGGTCTGGGGGCTGCTGTAGGTCTACTGCCTCTTAGGAGTAATAATAGTAGTAATAACAATGCTAATGGCAATGCTAATGACAATGGTATTGTTTCTGCCTCTGAACAGATTATAAATGGATCTTCTTCTTCTTCTTCTAAATCCTATGCACCCATTAGTAGCAGCACACTGGAAATGTCAAATCTGACTGGTGTACCCAAGAATAACAGTAGTAATAGTAGAGCCAGGTTGGTAGTTGGAGCAGATAGTAGCAGTGGTGATCCTGACAGAAGTGATAGAGTAGATGATCTATTTGCTGCAGTAGGAACTGGAAGACATAGCAGCAAGAGTGGTGGAGGTGGAAGACGGCGGTGAATGTGGATACGATTTGTCCAGCTGAAAGAGAGAGAGAGAGAGAGAGAGAGAGAGAGAGAGAGAGAGAGAGAGAGAGAGAGAGAGAGAGAGAGAGAGAGAGAGAGAGAGAGAGAGAGAGAGAGAGAGAGAGAGAG